>Ga0105045_10003406_pt1 | contig 13643 bp, 13 predicted proteins | sample MAT02_FD_78089 | JGI IMG/M metagenome (GOLD analysis project Ga0105045, IMG submission 78089) | Freshwater microbial communities from Lake Fryxell liftoff mats and glacier meltwater in Antarctica - MAT-02 (megahit assembly) | ecosystem: Environmental > Aquatic > Freshwater > Ice > Liftoff...
ACCATGCTGCGGCGCTCGGCGCCCATCATGACCTTATCCTTGGCGTCCTCGAACTCCTGCATTGCCACCAGCCGCTTGTTGCGGCGCGCGCCCAGCAGCGCGGCTTCGTTGACGAGGTTGGCAAGGTCGGCGCCCGAGAAGCCCGGCGTGCCGCGCGCTATCACGCGCGAGTTGACGTCGGGAGCTAGCGGCACCTTCTTCATATGCACGGCAAGGATCTTCTCGCGCCCGTCGATGTCAGGGATGGGGACAACCACCTGACGGTCAAACCGGCCCGGTCGCAGCAGCGCCGGATCGAGTACATCCGGGCGGTTGGTCGCTGCGATGATGATGATGCCTTCGTTAGCTTCAAAACCGTCCATCTCGACGAGCAGCTGGTTCAGCGTCTGCTCGCGCTCGTCATTCGAATTGCCAAGACCATTGCCGCGCGAACGGCCGACCGCGTCGATTTCGTCGATGAAGACGATGCACGGCGCATTCTTCTTGGCCTGTTCGAACATGTCGCGGACGCGGCTTGCGCCGACGCCAACGAACATCTCGACGAAGTCCGAGCCCGAGATGGTGAAGAACGGCACGCCCGCTTCGCCTGCAATCGCGCGGGCGAGCAGGGTCTTTCCGGTGCCGGGCGAGCCGACGAGCAGCGCTCCCTTGGGGATCTGGCCGCCAAGCTTCGAATAGCGCTGCGGATCGCGCAGGAACTCGACGATCTCCTGCAATTCCTCGCGAGCTTCGTCGATGCCGGCAACATCGTCGAACGTCACCTTGCCCGAGCGTTCGGTCAGCATCTTGGCTTTGGACTTGCCGAAGCCCATCGCCCCGCCGCCACTGCCCTTTTGGACCTGGCGCAGCGCAAAGAACGCGATCCCGAGGATCAGGATGAAGGGCAGTGAATTGAGCAGAATGAAAAGCAGAACGTTCTGGCTCTCGCGCGGCTTGCCGGTGAAGCGCACCCCGTTGTCTTCCATCAGCTTGGTGATTTCGACATCGTTGGGCACAGGCACGGTGCTGAACGGCTCATTATTCTTGAGCGTGCCGGTGATGAGCTCGGCGCCCATCTGCACGTCCTGCACCTGACCCTCGGCCACGGCAGCGCGGAAGTCGGAATAGCGGATCGCGGTGCCGGGCGACTGGCCGGCATTGCTGAACATCGTCACCACGAGCAACAGGGCGAGGAATATCCCGCCCCAGATCATCAACTGCTTGACCCAGGGGTTTGGGCCTTCGCCTTGCGGCTGCGGGTCGTTCTGCTGACTCATCTGAGGGGATTCCTTTCGTCTGCGACAATGTAGGATGCAGCGAGTGAATGGCAAGATAATGCGCAAGGACTTGCGGCATGACAATTTTCGAACAGGGTGATGCACATTATCGATGCTCATCGCGGGTTTGCGCGTTGCCATAGGCGGCGAGGAACACTTCGACCGCGCCGACAATCCGCCGGTCGCGGTCTTCTGCGCTGACGCTGGCGCCGAAGCGGCACTCGAGATCGCCCATGCCCTCGCACATCGAGACGAACTGCTCGGCAGCGAGCATCGGATCGGCAACCGCAAGCTCGCCCGCCTCCGTCGCACGCGCAAGCCATGCGCCGAAAGCCTTTTTCATGCGCCAAGGTCCGGCTTCGAGGAAGGCCGCGCCGATCGCGGGATCGGCTTCGGTCTCGGCGGCGATGCGGCGCTCGAACTGAATCATCTCGGGCCGGAACAAAAAGGCGAAGATCGCCTGACCGATGTCGATCAACCTCGCGCGGATCGAGCCTTTTGCGGTGCCTTCGAGCGAGAAGTGCCCGCGCATTTTCTCGCACTCGCTCTCGACCGCGGCGGCGAACAACGCGCGCTTGTCGCCGAACTGGTTGTAAATCGTGACCTTCGAAACACCGGCGTCGGCCGCGACCTGCTCGATTGCGGTTGCGGCATAGCCATTATGAAAGAAGTGATGCGCCGCCGTCTCGACGATCGCGACCCGCTTGGCGGCGTCAAGCGGCCGTCCGGCCTTGCGACGAAGCGACTTTTTTTCAGGCGAAGATGAACTGCCGATTGACAAAGTGAACGGCTCCGTTCAGTTAAACGTGACCGTTCAGTAATGCGCTGTGTTACTCGGTAGCGCAACCCTATTTGCCTTTAAAGGTTCCTGCCGACGTGCTTTGGATCGCCATCAGGATGCTCACCGGGGATGCCCAGAAGTTCTATGGGCTGCTGTTCGGCATCGCTTTCTCGACCCTCCTAATTACGCAGCAGATGACGACCTTCGTCAATCTGGTCGAGCGCGGGGCGAGCGGCGTCTATAACGCGCCCGAGGCGCAGGTGTGGGTGATGGATCCGGTCAGCCGCACCACGGACGTGAGCTACGCCATGCCCTCAACCGCGCTCGACAAAGTGCGCTCGGTGCAGGGCGTCGAATGGGCCGTGCCGCACCTTCGCGCGCAGGCCAATGTCCGCACCAAAGACGGCGACCTCGAGGGCGTGGGGATAATCGGTGTGGACGATGCGACCCTGATCGGCCTGCCCAAACGCATGGCGATCAACGACAAGGCGGTCCTGTTCGCACCCGACAGCGTGGTAATCGACGATGTCGGCGTCACCCGCCTGTTCTCGAATGGCGCAAGCCCGCTCGGCGAACGGCTCGAGCTGAACGATCAGCGCGCCGTGATCCGCGGAGTAGCCGACGCGATCCCAAGCTTCACCAGCACGGTAGTCCTTTACACCCGCTATTCCAACGCGCTGAACTTCGTCCCCGGCACCCGCAACCGCTTATCTTTCGTGCTGGTCGGCATCGCCCCCGGCGAGACCCCGGAAGGCGTTGCGGCGCGAATCGAAAAAGAAACAGGGCTGAAGGCCGAAACCCGCACGCAGTTTGCCCAAGCGGGCGTTGATTTCATCATCCAGAACACCGGAATCCCGATTAATTTCGGGATCACCGTGTTCCTCGGCTTCGTGGTCGGCGTGGCGATCGTGGGCCTCACCTTCAGCCTGTTCCTGCGCGACAATATCAAGCAGTTCGGCGCGTTGAAGGCGATTGGCGTCACCAATGCCAAGATCGTGCAGATGGTCGCAGCGCAGGCGGGACTGGTCGGCGTGGTCGGCTATGCGCTGGGTGTGATCGGCACAGTTGCCTTCATCCGCTCGTTCGGGGCCAATCCGTTCTTCAAGGGGTTCTACATCCCCTGGCAGATCCCGCTAATCAGTCTCGTGGCGGTGATGATCATCCTTGCCATCACCGGCCTGATCGCGATCCGCAGCGTGCTCAGGACCGAACCTGCATCGGTGTTCCGGTGAGCGAGGCGAGCATCATGGACACCAGAGCAATCGGCGGCTGCGCGCCCGAAGCGGCGATCTGCGCGCGCGGGATTTCGCGCGATTTCGTGGCTGGACAGACCACCATCCGCGTGCTGCACGGGATCGATACCGACATCCAATCGGGCGAGATGACCTACGTCGTGGGCGAAAGCGGTTCAGGCAAGACCACGCTGATCTCGATCATGTGCGGCATCCTCTACCCGACCGAGGGCGAGGTGCGCGTGTTTGGCACCGACATCTACAAGCTCACCGATACCCAGTTGGTCAAGTTCCGCCTCAAGAATATCGGCTTCATCTTCCAGCAGTATAACCTCATCCCCACAATCGACGCCGCTGCCAACGCCGCGGTGCCGCTGATCGCGCAAGGGATGCCGGTGCGCGAAGCGCGCGAGCGGGCCAAGGTGCTGCTCGACAAGCTCAATATCGGCAATCAGGCGGACAAGCTGCCGCGCCAGCTTTCAGGCGGGCAGCAACAGCGCGTCGCCATCGCCCGCGCGCTGGTGCACGAACCGCGCCTCGTGGTGTGCGACGAGCCAACCGCCGCGCTCGACGCGCGTTCGGGGCGCCGGGTGATGGACCTGCTGCGCGAAGTCGCAGTCGCGCCCGACCGGGCCTGCATCATCGTCACCCACGACAACCGCATCTTTGATCTGGCTGACCGGATCATCGTGCTCGAGGACGGGCGCATCACCCATGACGGGAAAGAGATGCCCGATGATCACTGACGCCGCCCGCCACACCGCCCCCCTCTCTCTCCCGAACCCGCCGAGGACACCATGTTCCGCAATGTGAGCTTTGCCCGCCAGATCCTGCCGATTGCCGCGCTGATCGGCGTCGCCTTCGCGGCCTATCTGGTCTTTTCCGGCCAGCCCGACCGCTCAACCGCGGAACCCGCAGAACAGCCGCCCAAGGCAGTGGGCCAACTCGCCAACGAGCCGCGGGTCGCAGGGTCGGGCGTCGTCGAACCCTCGAGCGAGGTGATCGACATCGGCTCGGCGCTCCCGGGCCTCGTCATCGATGTGCTGGTGCGTCCGGGCGACCGGGTAGCGAAGGGCGAGGTGCTGTTCCTCGTCGACGCCCGCGCCGCCCGCGCCAACCTCAACCAAGCGAATGCCGCGATCCAAGAGGCACGCGCCGCCATCGCCGAGGCGGGCAGCGTGCAGAAGACCGCGCGCGAACAGCTCGCGCTTTACCGCAGCCTTTCTGATCCCGCCGCGGTCAGCCGCGCCGAAGTGATCCGCGCGGAGGGCGAGGAAGACGGCGCAACTAGCCGCTTCGGGTCAGCCCGCGCGCGCCTTGCCGCCGCGCAATCGGCCGCCGCCGCAGCCCGCACTGAAATCGAGAGGCTGACCGTGCGCGCGCCAATCTCGGGCGAGATCCTCACGGTCAATGTCCATCCCGGTGAGTTCGTCGCCACCCAAGGCGGGGGCAGCAGCCAGCCCTTCATGCAGATGGGCGAGACCAACCCGCTCCACGTGCGCGTCGACATTGACGAAAACGAAATCGGGCGCGTGGCGCTCGGCAAGCCGGCGGTGATCAGCCCGCGCGGGGCGGCCGAGTTGCACGTCAACGCCACCTTCGTGCGCGCCGAGCCGCAGGTCGTCCCGAAGCGCTCACTCACCAACTCGGCAGCGGAGCGGGTAGACGTGCGCGTGCTCCAGCTGATTTACGCCCTGCCGCCGAGCGAGGCGTTCCGCGCGGGCCAGCAGATCGACGCGTTCATTCCGGCCAAGGCGGGCGCACCCGCCAAGAAGGGTGGATAAGGCCATGCGCCGCCTCATTCCCGCGCTCGTGCTGCCGCTGGCTCTTGGTGCATGCGCAATGCAGACCGCCCCAAAGATCGCTACTCCGATACCCGAGCTGCCGCGCGCCTATTTCTACCAGCCCGCGGCAAGCACCGGCGCCGCGCTCGCTGCGCTGCTGCCCTTGGGCGATCCGGCGTGGCAGACGCTCTCGGCCGCAGCGATTGCCAACGCACCGAACCTTGCCGAGGCCGCCGCGCGCATCGATTCCGCCCGCGCCGGGGCACGGCGCGCGGGAGCCGAGCGGCTCCCCAACATTACGGCCGACGGCAGCGTGAGGCGCAACCGCATCAACACCGCGCAGTTCGGGCAAGCGGGCCAGCAGGGCTTCATCCCAGCCGAGCAAACCTTCTACGGTGCGAACGTCACGGCCAGCTGGGATCCGGACATTTTCGGGCAGTTGGCAGCGCAGGAACGCGCCGCGCTCAATCGGATCGACGCAGCGACGGCGCAGGCGCAGAGCGTGCGGCTGGCGCTCCTGTCGGAGATCGCCGCAAGCATCACGGACTGGCGCGTGCTCGACGCGCGCGCCGCCGCGATCGAGGCCGATGCCGCCTCCGCGCGCCAGCTCGCGAGCCTTGCCAAGGTGCGCGAGGACGCAGGCATTGCTCCCGGCTTCGACCGGGTCCGCGCCGAAGCGACTGCCAGCGCATCGGCCACCCGCCTCGCTGCGTTGGGCAGTGAGCGGGCGCGGCTGATCGGCCGGCTGGTCACGCTCACCGCGCAAGACGCCGCCACCGTTCGAACCGCGCTTGCCGCCCCGGCGCCCGCGCTCGCCGCGGCACCTGTGCCCGCCGGGCTACCATCCGAACTGCTCGCCAACCGGCCTGACGTCGCCGCAGCGGCTGCCGATCTCGCCGCGAGCGATGCGGACCTCGCCGTAGCTGCGCGCGCGCGCTTCCCGCGCATCACACTATCAGGGGTTATCGGCTTGCTTGCCTTCGACCCTTCGGACTTCTTCGACGGGGATTCTCTGGTTGGCACGCTGGCCGGAGCCATAGCCGGACCGTTGCTCGATTTCGGACGCGTGGGCGCAGGGATCGATGCCGCCGCCGCCGACAAGCGCGCGGCCTTTGCTGCCTATCGCGGCGCGGTGTTCCAGGCCTTGGGTGATGCCGAGGCGGCTTATGGCGTGATCGCCGCCGCGGATGCCGAGGCTGTGCTCGCGGTCACACAGCGCGACCAGCTCACCCGCGCAGCTGCGATCGCCGAGACCCGCTACCGCGCGGGCCTCGCCAGCTTCCTCGATGTTCTCGAAGCGCGCCGCGCCGCGGATTCAAGCGGTGAAGGCGCAGCTGCTGCGCTGGGCCGGACAGCCCGCGCACGGATCGTTTTGTGGCAGGCGCTTGGCGGCGAAGTGGCGACGTCAACCCCGCCGCTGCAATAGCGCGGTCCGTTCACACCGGCACACGACCTCGTCGCGCTGGTTCCACATTTCGTGTACGAAGGTCACGATCCCGGCGTCGGGACGCGACTTGCTTTCCCGCAGTTCCTTGACCTCGGAATAAGCACGCAGCGTGTCGCCGATAAACACCGGCTTGGGCGTCACCACCTTGTCGAAGCCGAGGTTGGCGACGAGTGTGCCCAAGGTCGTCTCGCCCACCGACAGCCCGACCAGCAGGCTGAAGGTGAAGGTCGAATTGACGAGGATCTGACCAAACTCGCTCGCCTTGGCCGCCTCGACGTCGAGGTGCAAAGGCTGCGGGTTGTGGGTCATCGTCGAAAACAAAAGGTTGTCGGTCTCGGTCACGGTGCGGCGGATCGGATGCTCGATCCGCTCGCCCACCACCCAGTCGTCGAAGAGCTTGCCCGCCATCACGCGGCCCCCCGCCCCGGAGCCTGCCCCATAGCGTGCCCCAAAGCGTGCCAACGCGCGACGACATCTGCGCCATCATCCGCGCTTGAGCGAACGGCGCCCGGCGTGCGGCTGAAGCGCGGCGCGGGGGCGGTGTGCCACATCCCGTCATGCTCCACGTAAGCCCCGCGCGCCTTCATATGCGGATGGTCGCGCGCTTCCTCGATCCCGAGCACGGGGGCAAAACAGACATCGGTGCCTTCAAGCAGTTCGCACCACTCCGCTTGCGTCTTGGTCAGGAACAGCGCGGCGAGCTTGTCGGCGTAACCGTCCCAGTTTGCCGGGTTCATCTGCCCCTGCGCGAGATCCTCTGGCGCGCCGGTGCGCTGAAGCATCTCGGCGTAGAATTGCGGCTCGATCGAGCCGAGCGAGATCTCCTTGCCGTCGGCGCATTCGAAGCAACGGTAGAAATGGGCCGCCCCGCCAAGCATTCCCTTGCCCCTCTCGGTCGAGAGGTGCGGTAGATGGCGTACACCGAAGAAGAAGCTCATCAGGCTGGTCGCTCCGTCAACGATCGCTGCGTCGACCACCTGCCCCTTGCCGGAGCGTTCGCGTTCGTACAGCGCGGCCATGATCCCGAAGGCGCAATACATCGACCCACCGCCAAAATCGCCGACGAGGTTCTGCGGCGGGGTCGCGGTCTCACCTGTCTTGCCGACTGCCGACAAGGCTCCGGTGATGGCGATGTAGTTGATGTCGTGCCCGGCGGCCTGGGCGAGCGGGCCGTCCTGCCCCCAGCCGGTCATGCGCGCGTAAACGAGGCGGGGGTTCACGCCGAGCAGCGCTTCCGGCCCAAGCCCCAGTCGCTCCATCACGCCGGGGCGGAAGCCCTCGATCAGCACGTCGGCACTCGCGGCGGCGGCGCGCACGGCCGATTTGCCCTCCTCGCTCTTGAGGTCGAACGCCAGCCGATGGCGCGCACGTTCGACGACGGGGTTGCTGACGCGCCCGCCCGGCCGGTCGATCCGCACCACCTCGGCACCGAGGTCGGCGAGGAGCATGGCGACATGCGGCCCCGGCCCGATGCCGGCGAATTCAAGCACTCTGAGGCCGGAAAGCGGCCCTTGCGACTGGCTCATGTGTCTCTCCCTTTGCCCCAGCCTTAAGCGCGTGCGCCGAGGAAGGGCAAGCCCTCCCCATCTACAGCGCTGCCCAAGACGCTCCATCCTTAGGCAAAGGCAAAATTGCTTGTGACGGCGCCTGCAGCCTATAACTGGACCGCCATGCGCAGTCTGACCCATCTCGAACGGCTCGAGGCCGAAAGCATCCATATCTTCCGCGAGGTCGTCGCCGAGGCGGAGAACCCGGTGATGCTGTATTCGGTGGGCAAGGACAGCTCGGTGATGCTGCATCTGGCGAGGAAGGCCTTCTACCCCGCGCCCCCGCCCTTCCCGCTGCTCCACGTGGCGAGCGGGTGGGACTTCGCCGACCTTCTGGCACACCGCGACCGGACGGTGCGCGAATATGGGCTGCGGCTGATCGTCGCCCAGAACGAGGAAGCCGAGGCGCAAGGGATCAACCCCTTCGACACTGGCAGTGCGCTTTATTCGCAGGCCCAGCTCACCGATCCCTTGAAGCGCGCACTGTTTGCGCACGGCTTTGACGCAGCCTTTGGCGGCGGGCGGCGCGACGAGGAAAAGGCGCGGGCGAAAGAACGCATCTTCAGCTTTCGCAGCACAGCGCACCGCTGGGATCCGAAGAACCAGCGCCCTGAGCTGTGGAACCTTTACAACGCCAAGAAGGCCAAGGGCGAAAGCATCCGCGTCTTCCCGATCTCGAACTGGACCGAGCTCGATATCTGGCAGTACATCGCGCTCGAGAAGATCGACATCGTGCCGCTCTATTTCTCCAAACCGCGCCCGACCGTGGAGCGCGACGGGATGGTGCTGGTGGTTGATGATGATCGCTTCCGGCTTGAACCGGGCGAGGAGCCGGTGACCCGCCCGGTCCGCTTCCGCACGCTGGGCTGCTATCCCTTGACCGGCGCCACAGTGAGCGAAGCGACAGAAATGAACGAGATCATCCAGGAAATGCTGCTCGCCACTGGCTCGGAGCGGCAGGGCCGCGCGATCGACAAGGGGCAATCGGCGTCGATGGAAGACAAGAAGGCGGAAGGTTACTTCTGATGCACACCCCCTCCTCCTTCCAGACCGACGCCCTCATCGCCGAGGACATCGAAGCCTATCTCGAGCAGCACCAGAACAAGAGCCTGCTACGCTTCATCACCTGCGGCAGCGTGGATGACGGAAAGTCGACGCTGATCGGGCGATTGCTCTACGATTCCAAGATGATCTTCGAGGATCAGCTCGCCGCGCTGGAAAGCGACAGCAAGCGCCACGGGACGCAAGGCGGGGAAATCGATTTCGCGCTGCTGGTCGACGGCCTCGCCGCGGAGCGCGAACAGAGCATCACGATCGACGTCGCCTACCGCTTTTTCGCAACCGAAAAGCGCAAGTTCATCGTCGCCGACACGCCGGGACACGAGCAATACACCCGCAACATGGTGACCGGCGCCTCGACTGCCGACCTCGCCGTGATCCTCATCGATGCGAGAAAGGGCGTGCTGCAACAGACGCGCCGCCACTCCTACCTCGTCCACCTGCTCGGCATCCGTTACGTGGTGCTGGCAGTGAACAAGATGGACCTGGTCGGCTATGAGAAGTCGATTTTCGACAGCATCGTGGCGGACTATCGCGCTTTTGCGACCAGCATCGGGATCACCGACTTTACCGCCATCCCGATCTCGGGCTTCAAGGGCGACAACATCACCACCGCGCCGTCCGTACAGACGCCGTGGTATGAAGGCCCCGCGCTGATCGCGCACCTCGAAAGCGTCGAGGTCGATGCCGCCGCAGCGCAGGGCTATCCGTTCCGCATGCCGGTGCAGTGGGTCAATCGCCCTAATCTCGACTTCCGCGGGTTCGCCGGACAGATCGCCAGCGGGACTATTCGACCGGGCGATCCGGTGCGGATCGTGCCGTCGGGCAAGACTAGCACCGTGGCGCGGATCGTCAGCTTCGACGGCGATCTCGACGAAGCAGTGGCGGGCCAATCGGTCACGCTCACCCTCGCCGATGAAGTCGATTGCTCGCGCGGCGACCTGATCGCTGCCGCGGGCGATCCGCCGCAGGCCTCCGACCAGTTCTGCGCCACATTCGTGTGGATGGACGAGGAAGCACTGAAGCCCGGGCGCGGGTACTGGCTCAAACTCGGCACCCAGATGGTCACTGCCACGGTCCAGCCGCCCAAATACGAGATTGACGTGAACAGCCTCGAGCATCTCGCGGCCAAGACGCTCGGTCTCAACGCCATCGGTGTCGCCGAGTTTGCGACCGACCGCCCGATCGCTTTCGAGCCCTATGCCAACAGCCGCCAACTCGGCGGCTTCATCCTCATCGACAAGTTCACCAATGCGACCGTCGCAGCAGGGATGATCGAGTTCAACCTGCGCCGCGCGGACAACGTCCACTGGCAGCCGCTGGCAATCACCCGCGAGGATCATGCGGGGATGAAGAACCAGATGCCGCGGGTGCTGTGGTTCACCGGCCTGTCGGGCTCGGGAAAGTCGACCATCGCCAACGAGGTCGAAAAGCAGCTCTTCTTGATGAACCGCCACACCTTCCTGCTCGACGGGGACAATGTGCGCCACGGGCTCAACCGCGATCTCGGCTTCACCGAGACCGACCGGATCGAGAACATTCGCCGGGTGGGCGAAGTCGCCAAGCTGATGGCGGACGCGGGGCTGATCGTGCTCACCGCCTTCATCAGCCCGTTCCGCGCCGAGCGCGACATGGTCCGCAAGATGCTGGCGCAAGGCGAATTCATCGAGATCTTCGTCGATACGCCGCTTGAGGTCGCCGAGGCGCGCGACGTCAAGGGACTCTACCGCAAGGCGCGAGCGGGCAAGCTCAAGAACTTCACCGGGATCGACAGCCCCTACGAACCGCCCGAAACTCCGGAAATCAGCGTCAACACGGTGGACATGACCCCTGAAGAGGCGGCACGCTACATCATCCAAAGGATCCTGCCGCTCAAATGAATCTTGCCGACCTTGACGATGCCGACCTTGACGATGCCGAACTGGCCGCGCGGCTGGCCGAGGCGGCGGGGCGTCTGCTGATCGAGGTGCGCGAGGGTTCGGGCCTTTCCGGCAAGGAGCTTGGTGCGGCCGGCGACGCTGCCGCCAACCGCTTCTTGTGCGATGCGATCAGGACCGCACGGCCAGGCGACGGGCTGCTTTCCGAAGAGGAGAAGGACAACCCTGCCAGGCTTGGCAAGAGCCGGGTGTGGATCATCGACCCGGTCGACGGGACGCGCGAATATAGCGAGGGCCGCGCCGATTGGGCGGTCCATGTCGCACTCGCCATCAACGGGGTCGCGAACATTGGCGCTGTGGCGCTGCCCGGGCGGGACGGGGGCATCGTCCTTCGCTCCGACCGCCCGCAGCCCCTCAAGCCGATGGCCAACCCTGCGCGCTTCGTTGTCAGCCGCACCCGCCCGCCCAAGGAGGCCGAGGCAGTGGCTGCGGCGCTCGGCGGCGAACTGGTGGCGATGGGCAGCGCCGGGGCCAAGGCGATGGCAGTGGTGTTGGGCAAGGCCGAGGTCTACCTCCACTCCGGCGGGCAGTACGAGTGGGACAATTGCGCGCCCGTGGCCGTCGCCGCAGCGCACGGCCTGCATTGCACACGGCTCGACGGCACACCGCTTTGCTACAACCGGCCCGGCACATACACGCCCGATCTGCTCATCTGCCGGAGCGAATGGGCCGGGCCAGTGCTGGAATGCCTCGGCGCCTTGGGGACAAGGAGCTTGGACGGGGATTATGAAGATGTTAAACGCATCGAGCCATGATGACGATGTGGCTCGAACTACCGAAGATGCCCATTGTCATACATGGTGGGGCCATGTGAGGCCGGGCTGAAACCAACTTCGAAGTTCGAGTCTGGGAGCGCAACGAGCAGGTTTAGCTATGCTGAAAAACCGTACCAGAGTGGTCGCCGTGGCTTCGGCCGGGGGGCATTGGGAACAACTGATGCTGATGCAGCCGACGCTCGAGCATTATGATGTTCGCTACGTCACCACCGATGCATTGCCCGCCGAATATGGCGGGGTCACCGCTTCGGAAATCCTGCCCGATTGCAACAAAACCTCACCGCTGCGGCTGCTGCTCTGCGCTGGCCGAGCCTTGCAGATCATCCTCAAGCATCGCCCGCAGGTCGTTGTCACCACCGGCGCTGCGCCCGGTTTCATGTGCATCCTTGCCGCCCGTCTGATCGGAGCGCGAACATTGTGGATCGACAGCGTCGCAAATGGCGATGAGTTGTCGGCCGGTGGAAAGCTGGCGAAAACGTTCGCCCATAATTGTTGGACCCAGTGGGAAGATCTCGCTCAGGCAAAAGGCCCGCATTTCCGCGGAAGGGTGATCTGACCTCGGCCAAACTGCAGACAGCGTTCACGCAACAGAAGTTATGTGGCCACCATCCTAAACTATGATAGAACGGCAATCGGTTGTAATACCGGGCGAAAGTCGCTCGAACCGGGACAACCCTTTTGAATGGTGCACCGTTGCTGGCAAGATCGGCTACAGACGGGGATCGCGCAGGGTCATATTTTTCCCGGGGCTATGACCATTGGGCGGTCGCAATTCGCACAGATCGGAAGAGAAGGCATGGGGGAATACAACAAGAGAGTTCTGACAGTGGCCTCTGGCGGAGGGCGCAGGGACGAATTGATGCTGCTCCGGCCAACGCTGGAGCAGAACGATGTGCAACACGTCATGACCGATACGGCATTGGCGCAGCAGCAAGGCATCACGGCTGCGGAACGACTGCCTGATTGCAACCGGAACAATCCTCTTCGAGCGTTGTATTGCGGCGTGCGCGCCGTCTGGATGGTGTTAAAGCAACGTCCCCACGCCGTCATCTCGACCGGGGCGGCCCCCGGGTTAATGTGCCTGCTTTTTGGCCGCCTGCTTTTTGGCCGCATGCTTGGTGCCCGGACATTGTGGATAGACAGTGTTGCCAATGGAGAAGAACTGTCGATGTGCGGTAAATTGTCGATGACTATCGCGCACCAGTGCCGGGTCCAGTGGGAAGACCTCGCCATGGGAGTTAGCTCGCACTACCGAGGCGCCGTCCTATGATCCTTGTCACTGTCGGAATGCAGCTCGGATTTGATCGGTTGATCGAAGCGATGGATCGCCTCGCACCCGACCTGAATACAGCGGTGATCGCCCAGACAGGAAAAGGCCGCTATGTTCCTCGCAATATGGAGGCCTACGAGAAGATCGAGCCGGAGAGGTTCGAACCGATGGTCAAATCGGCCGAGGTGATCGTCAGCCATGCCGGGATCGGCTCGGTCCTGACAGCCGCCCGGTATGCCAAGCCGATCGTGCTGCTTCCCCGCCGCGCCAGCCTTAACGAGCACCGTAACGATCACCAGATGGCGACCGTCCGCAAGCTTGAAGGGCGCCCGGGGATCCTGATCGCGCAGGACGAAAGCGAACTGGCGGAGCGCATTCGCGAGGCACAGGCTTTGGGCGAAGCGCCGCAGCAGCAAGCGCCGTCGATCCAGCAATTGCACAACGCGCTGGCGGACTTCATCGAAGGCCGGATGTTGTGACAAGCAGGCCGGTGCGCTGCCGGCCCTGACAGGATTTTGCGGCCTTCCCCGGCCGCAAATGGTGAAAACTCCAGC
>Ga0105045_10003407_pt1 | contig 13643 bp, 9 predicted proteins | sample MAT02_FD_78089 | JGI IMG/M metagenome (GOLD analysis project Ga0105045, IMG submission 78089) | Freshwater microbial communities from Lake Fryxell liftoff mats and glacier meltwater in Antarctica - MAT-02 (megahit assembly) | ecosystem: Environmental > Aquatic > Freshwater > Ice > Liftoff...
CGCCGGTCTCAACACCTCTGTTATAGAGGAGATACGCATTTCGCGGGAAGGACGTTGGAGGAATCATCGCAGAAATCCAGAGACGACCACGGTGTGCGGCAAAAACATCGATTCCGACTGCCCGACGACTGACAGAGAAGCAGCCATTGGGCACATGTCGCTGGCACTAAATCACTTACGTCGTACTACAAATCTCCTCACTCTTCCTCTAATTAGCTGCACAAGTTGGGGGGACTTTGCCGATAAATCCTTCTGTGCATGCTGCACTGCGCGAATTTTCCAGCTTCGGGGGGCAACCGGCAGGAACGATTCAAGGCAGGAATGCCTGCCGAGAGGCGCGGAAACCTCCCACCCTCACCGTTAAAAGTGGCTCACCCCATGTCAGGTCGCCCCAGCTTTGTCCGTCGTCATGCGTGGTCCCTGGCCGGCGCTTTAGCCGCTGCCTTGCTGGCTCCCGCATTCGATTGGAGTGCCTTGGCTGCACCCCCTGTCGATACGGAATTCACCCACACAGGGAAGACCGATTCCTCCAGAGGGAAGCCGGAAAGTCTGGTCCACCTGAATCACCTGTCCACTCCTTGGACTGATGTGCTTGAGAAGTTGGCTGACGGAACCCACTCCACGCTCGTCATGCACGATGCTCCACCCGGTCGCTTCAGCCGACACGACTGGAGCAAGCACACGCGAACCGAAGCAGTTCGAATTCTGAACCGCGATTTGGAGAAACAAGGGTATCGGATTCTCGAAAAGGGTCAGTTCCTCACAGTCATTGAGATCCAGCAGTCGCACGCCGACTACGAACGTCCGGTCATCGGAGAGCGTCGTCCGGCCTTGGTCGAGAAGGGTAATTCCGCCCCAGAGCTCGCCACAGAGAAGGAGTCCTCGGGTGTCCACACGGCCAAGCACGAACGAGTCGAACGCTCGTCGAAAACGTGGCCACCGGCCTCTCGAACAACGACGATCCAACCCGCTCAGGGCAATCTCGATCAGCGAGTGACGCAGGTCCAGCATCTCGACGAAGCGACCGACGAGCAGGACTCCGCTCCACCCACCCGCAAGCCAGCGAAGGCGCCCGATGCTCGGGACGCGGATCACGTCATATCCGTCACGATCCAGCCGACAAAACGCCCGGCCGCTGAGATCGCCAAACAGATCCATATCGCCTTCGGAGGTCGATCCCAACTCTCGGAAGCGGGGCCGCATGAACTCCCCGCTTTCGTGGTCTCTCACGCCCAGTCCAAAGACTCGGAGGCCGCTGGGCACCCGCTCCGGCCGCACTTTACCGTCGAGATCGACTCCGACCGCAACGAGCTGATTCTCACAGCCAGCGAAGACCGGGTGGCCAACCTGGAGAGCCTGATTCGTATGCTCGATAAGGCTCCGAAGGCCCGCGGGCAGAAGCAGGAACTCGTCTCCGGACACGCAGCCAGCGTCGCCGAAAAACTCCAGCCCCAACTGTCGCAGTTGGTAGCCAACCGAAAAAATGATCCGGCATTGAACGCGAAGCGGCGTGGTAGGGAACTGGCTCAAGCCGAAGAATCCTCCGAGGAAGAGTCTCCTGAGATCGGGACCGCTGAAGAACTGTTCAACCGAGGAAGCAAGTCCACGTCGGAGGCCGAGGGGCCTCAACCGGGGGCGATGAGCGAGGAGGAGTCCGGCAACCAGTCCGCACAGGACCAGTTGCCGGCCCTCCTCGATACTCTCAAGGGGGATGTCTCGCTCGAATCGATGCCTGACCTGGATCTGCTGATCCTGCGAGGGAACGAGAAGGATGTCGAAGCGGTCATGCGGGTCATCCGCACGATCGAGCAGATGGCCGAGGGGAGTACCCCGGAGATCCACCTCCGCCGACTGGAACACGTCGACTCCCAGTCGCTGGCCACACTGCTGACGCAGGTTTACGACCGCATGCTCACGCTCCGCGGAGCGACCGCACAGAAGAGTGAGGCCCAGATCGCCGTCATCCCGGTGGTGACGCCGAACGCGGTTCTGATCCTAGCACCCGCGAATGCGCTTGAGTCGGTTCTGGAACTGACCACGGAACTCGATCAGGCGGTTGATCCTCAACACCAAGTCGAGGTGTTCCCACTGGAGCACGCCATTGCCTCGCAGGTCGTGACCACGATTACGGAGTTCTATCCCAACGACGCGACGCAGCGGCCGGGTCTCTCGACTCGCATTCGCATCTCCGCTGACACACGCACCAACTCGGTGATCGTCCAAGCCCAGCCGCGCGACATGGAAGAGGTCCGCACCGTCATCAAGCGGATCGACAAGGACGAAGCGGGCTCCGTCGCCCACGCCAAGATCATCAAACTCAAAAGCGCCAACGCCGAAGAACTAGCCACCTTCTTGCAGCAAGCCCTCCAAAGCATCCTCACCGGACAGACCTCCACGGGGGGCGGAAACACCGGCGGCGGAGGCCAGAACAGCCAGCAACTGCGTGAGACGAAGTCGGTGGTGCTGGAGTTCCTAGCCCACGACAAGAGCACTCAAGAGCTGGTTCGTTCCGGCTTACTCACCGATGTGCGGGTCAACGCCGACCCACGCACGAACAGCTTGCTGGTGACCGCTCCGAAGCAGAGCCTGATCTTGATTGAGGAACTCGTTCGAGTTCTCGACCTGCCCAGTTCGGCTGTGGCAGAAATCAAAGTCTTTCAGCTGAAGAACGCAGACGCCACTGATGCGGTGACCCTCCTGGAATCGCTGTTCAATGAGCCAGCCGATGGCCAACAGGGGGGCGTCGGAGTTCAGCTGGCGGGGACATCGGACGCGGGCAGCAACTTGGTGCCTCTCAAGTTCTCGACCGATGGCCGGACCAACAGTGTCGTGGCCATTGGCGGGGGCGATGCCTTGCGGATCGTCGAGGCGATTTTGCTGCGGCTCGATGACAACGATTCTCGAAATCGCAAGACGACCGTGGTGAAGCTCAAGAATAATCCCGCCACGGAAGTCGCCCTAGCCCTCAATCAGTTTCTGCAATCCCAGCGGGACCTCGCCCAGATCGATCCGTCTCGCGTCAGCACCTCTCAGTTGCTGGACCAGGAAGTGATCGTGACTCCGGAGCCGCTGACGAATAGCCTGATCATCAGTGCGACACCGCGTTACTTCGAGAACATCATGGAGCTGACGAATCAGCTCGATCGCGAACCGCAACAAGTGGCAATCCAGGCCCTGTTGGTGGAAGTCACTCTCGACGACAACGACGAGTTCGGCGTCGAACTCGGGTTCCAGGATTCGATCCTGTTTGATCGCAGCACGATCGACAACCTGTTGACGATCCCGCAAACCAATACCGCTCCGAACGGAGTGCAGACGACCTCCACGACGGTGATCTCTCGCTCGGGAACGCCGGGCTTCCCCTTCAACAATCTTCCCCTGGGAAACAACACATCAGTACTGAATTCCGGCAGGGTCGGCCAGCAAGGGCTGAGCAATTTCTCGCTGGGTCGCACGAACAGCGAACTAGGGTATGGCGGACTGGTCCTGTCTGCCAGTTCCGACTCCGTCAATGTGCTCGTCCGAGCACTCGCCGCTCGGCGGAACGTGCGTATTTTGAGTCGTCCATCGGTCACCGTGCTCGATAACCAGATCGCGGAGATTCAAGTCGGCCAGATTGTCCCGGTCACTGATGGAGCCACGATTGGAGCCAATGGGAACGTCATCCCTCAAATCATTCGTGACAATGCGGGGATCATCCTGACGGTCACGCCCCGCATCAGTAATGAGGGGCAGGTCGTCATGGAGGTCGCCGCCGAAAAGAGCCAGTACACCGGTGAAGGGGTCACGATCCTCACCGATTCGAATGGAGGCGAAGTCACCTCTCCGATCAAGGACATTACGACTGCCAAGACGACCGTCAAAGTGCCCGATGGTCAGACGATCGTTGTCGGCGGCATGATTACGAATTCAGAAGATTCGACCGAACGCAAAGTCCCGTGGCTGGGTGACATCCCCCTCGTCGGCCAACTGTTTCGCTATGACTCACATGCTCATCGCCGGACGGAGCTGCTGATCTTTCTGACGCCGCGCGTCATTCGCTGCGACCAGGATTTCGAGCAGATCAAACAAGTCGAAGCTCAACGGATCCACTTCTTCGAAGACGAAGCCGAACTCATGCACGGCCCGCTCTTTGGTGTCCCCAGCGAAAACATCCCGCTGGGGCCGCCCGAATGGGACGCCACACTGCAACCTCAGCTGATCCCCCAGGCACCGCCCTCCACGATCGCTCCAGCGCCCACTCTTCTTCCAGATCCCGTCGAAATCGAAGACGAGCGACAGCCGATTCAGCAGATGAAGTCCGAGACATCGTCAGAAGACAGCAATACCAAGATCAAAGTGAAGGCCCGCCCTCTGTTCCGAAAGAATTCGAAGTCGACCCGCTAAGAACCCACGGCACTTCATTTTTACGATTCCCTGGTCTCTCCATCCGGCCCTCATCATGCAGCGATCACTCACGACAACATGGCTGGTCATCGGTTTGATCGCCCTGTGTGGATGTCAATCGGTTCCGCTCTTCTCCCGAGCCAAGTACCTGGAGTCCGATGCTCGGCACCCGGTGATGGAAGTGCTCTGCGTCTGGGAAGCTGCGGAAGGGCGAGGGACCGACAATCTTCCTTGCCGAGGCTTTGGAGGGCAGATCCTGTGCTTCGCGAGCGGATATAAAGAGCCAGTCAAAGTTCAGGGAGATGTCCGCGTCTATGTCTTTGACGATCACGGCGTCAGCGGAGACTCCTCATTGCCGATTCATCAATTCGACTTCACCGCCGAGGCGTGGAATACGTTCCTGAAGCCATCGAGTCTCGGCGCTTCCTATCAGCTGTTTGTGCCCTACACCCGCAAAGGATTGGACTCAGCGTCCTGCACCCTGCGAGTCCGCCTGAGCCCTGAAGGGGGAACTCCCATCTACTCTCGATTGGCCACCGTGGCGCTGACAGGGCATGCTTCCGACAAGCGAAAGTTGGCTTCCGAAGAGCGAGTCGTCACGATCTCCCATGAAACTCAAGTCGGGGAGAAACAGGAAATCGTGACCGCTGACTGGTCAGAAATGGTGCATGACCCCGAGACCGCAGCTGCGGGTATGAGTCCCTCGCAGACCCCGGGAATTTCGCTCGCGACTCACCAGGCGGAGGCCCGCCAAGCCCGCAACATGAGCACACTCCGGCAGGCCGCCGAAGAAGCATCGCGTGAGGCCCCCAGCGAGCCTCCCCGCCCTTTTTCCCCAGCTTTGACTGGGCTGAAGCTCATGCCGCTCCGCCCATCACAACTGGAGAATCGTGCGGCGGATTCCGCCGACCACGAGCCCTCAGACGCTGATTCGGAGAGAGAGATGCCTAATTCCTCCGTCACCCCTCCCGCGAAACGTCGCCATCCATTGGCAGATTTTTAGGCAGAATGATCTCTGGTTGTCAGAATAGCTGATAGTATTGGGGAAGGACGGGGAGAGATGTCAGTGTCCATCGCGTGAGGCGAGAGCCTTGTCGGCCCGGAGGCGATCATGCCAATTCGAATGACGACCATCGCGGTTGGAGCCTGCCTGGTGTTCTGCGCCTCAATGGTGAACGCTCAGACCCGCCCGGCCACCACCGGTTTAACCGGCGGGGTGACCCAGGCCCAGGCGACACAGCCCACAAATTTTGGAACTGCGGCGTCGGGAGCAGCGGCGGGTGGGGCGGCGACGGGCGCAACCTCGGGCGCCATGCAAGGGGCGGGCCGCTCCAGTGGTCAGGCTCAGATGAGTACCTCCAATCAACCACAGTTCAATTTCTCGAATGGCTCCGTGGGAGACCAGATCGGCCAGAATGCCTTTGCAGGCCGCGGGAACACGAGCTTCGCGGGGAACCGTAACGCGGGCCAAAGCGCGGGGACGAGTCTGACGCCTCAGTTCAATCAAATGAACAATTCCAATTCGCAGGGAAATCGTGGCAATACTGGCAATGCGAATGTGAAGCGGGCACGACCCCAACAGCGGATCGCCTTTGCCTATCCCAAGGCCAATCTGGCGAAGACCCGAGTCGAGATCAGTGAACGATTTAAACGTCTGGCAACAGTCGCCGGAGCAGATACCACGATCTCTGATGCCGGAGTCGCCACACTGACCGGGACAGTGACTGACGACGACTCCCGCAAGCTGGCCGAAGCCCTGACCCGTCTCGAACCCGGCGTGCGTTCGGTGGTCAATGAACTACGTGTGGAAACCGCCACGCCGTAAACCGCAGTTCTTGAAGTTCTCTACTCCTCCTTTATCTGCCTGACACATCAGCAAAGGACGGACTTGGGTCTTATCGCCCCCTCAAAGTTATCCAGCATCCGATTTTCATGAGTAGCCACTGATTGTGCGACGGGCCGCCCTTCCGATCGATTCGAACCTGATGATCTGGACGTAACCGCACACGACTCACCGGTTCTACGCATCGAGCGGGCTGGAGAACCGGCGGCGAATGCCCGCCCGCTCAATAAGATCGTGTCCGCTGGAATTCTGCGAGGGGCCATGCGAGTCAGTTCTCCCTCTGCCCATTTCTTCAGCAAGCACACTGAATCCAGTTGCTCGATGCGGTGGCTCCTCGAAAGCAGAAACGCGTTATCCGAGTGAAATCGAACGCGGATTCGCATTGGCACATCATTTGCCTCTTCGTCTCGCTCCTGCGTCGCACTTCGCGCGACGAGAGAATCTTCACAGACGGCTCGCTGTGATACCCCACTGGAGACCCCATGTACGGCTATCTGATCGATATGGACGGAGTCATTTATCGAGGCAGCCAACTGATTCCCGGGGCCGATCGCTTCATCAGAGATTTGCGATCAGCCAACATCCCCTTCATGTTCCTCACCAACAATAGTCAACGCACCCGCCGGGATGTGGCGACTCGTTTGCAACGGCTGGGGATCGACGTTGAAGAGGAGCACGTCTTTACCTGCGCAATGGCGACCGCTCGGTTTCTGGCTCGACAGAAACCCGGTGGAACAGCCTTCGTGATCGGCGAGGGCGGGCTACTCAACGCCCTGCACACCAACGGGTACTCGATCGTTGACAAGGACCCCGACTACGTCGTCATCGGCGAAGGACGCACACTGAATTTCGAGATGGCTGAGGCAGCACTCGGGATGATTCTGGGGGGGGCGAAACTTATCGCGACCAACATGGACCCGAACTGCCCGACGCAGAACGGGACCAGACCGGGATGTGGAGCGATCGTCGCCATGCTCGAAGCGGCTGCGGGTGTCAAAGCTTTCAGCGTCGGCAAGCCTAGTCCAGTCATGCTCCGCGACGCTCGCAAGGAGCTCGGACTCGGAACGGACCAGACGATCGTCATCGGCGACACGATGGAGACGGACATCCTCGGCGGAGTCCAGTTGGAGTTCAAAACGGTTCTGGTGCTTAGTGGAGGCACACAGCGAGAAGACCTCACGCACTTCGGCTACCGTCCCGACAAAATCGTGGAGTCCATCGCCGATCTGAATCACGCCGAACTGACCCGCGAATTCTCCTTGCTGGAGACGACTGAAGCCGAGAAGCCCCGTGCTGCCCATGGAAGGAGCACCGCTCGAACAGCGCTCCCCGCCTGAACCATGTGGCCACGGGAATCAGTTGAAGCCCCCCCTTCCTAGGAGTTCTGATTGCCAAGGAGGTTCGTCTGCACACGACGAACTTCCCTGGATTTTTACAGTGTGGAGGTATCTATGGACTCGCAGCTGGGCTCCTTGAGACTCTCGATGTTGTCAGCGTTCCAAACCCAGAACGCCAGCGCGAAAGTGCGAGAGAGGCTCGTCCTCCAGGTGGGGGCCACCATCTTTGCTCCCGCTGTTCTCATCCTGTGCCTGTCGTCTAACGCTCCAAGAACGACCGAGCCAGTTCCCTCTGCGACGGACAAGGCGAAAATCGAAAACAATACGACTGGCAGAAACCAAGAAGTCGTTCTGACTTCATTCTTAGTCCCCGATGAAATATGCAGCCTGCAACACCCCGGCTTCATCGGAGTCCGATCCGGCGAGGTCTTTGATTTGAAATGCCTTTGTCAGTTTCTTCAAAGGGATGATAAGCTCCCGGATCTCAAGTGTTGAGAGCTTCGGAGAAACGGGCCGCACGGAGTGGCACGGTCACCAGAGGCGATCCCACGGACGGGACTTCATGAGCGATTCGAGCGATCTCCCCCAGACAACTGCCGCAAAACACGGCCCACCCGATGGGGGATTCTGGCGGAGCCAAGCCACTCATCTGCGAGCCTTTCTTTCGACCCATCGCTGGGCGATCATCAGCCTCTTGGGAGCGGTGTGTATCCTGTACGCACCCGCCTTGAGATATGAGTTCCTGAACCTCGACGATCACCCTTACCTGACCCAGAACGAGCTCATCAAGAGCTGGCATCCGCTGAGTCTCTGGCGAGTGATGACGGAACCGGTGGCGCGGAACTATGCCCCGCTGACCATCGGGACGTTCCTGGTCGAACACACATTGTGGGGACTGGATCCAGCGGGCTATCACGCGACGAACATCCTGCTGCATGCCATCAATGCCGTTCTCGTTTTCGCATTGATCCGGCAGCTGACCCAGAACAGCTGGACCGCGTGGATCGTCGCAGCTCTCTTCGCCGTTCACCCGATGCAGATCGAGTCGGTCGTGTGGGTCTCCTCTCGTAAGACGCTGCTGTCGTCGACGTTCATGTTGCTCAGCGGGCTGTGTTATTTGCGGCCCGGTCGATGCGGACGACACGAAGCCTGGGGCGCGTTGTGGCTGGCTCTAGGGCTGTTGAGCAAGGCCTCGACGGTCTCCATTCCCCCGATCGTTGTCGCCTATGACATGTTCATCCGGCGGCGCAGCTTTGCAGCCGCTGTGGTTCCGCAGATCCTTCCGGGAGTGCTCTGCGTCCTGCTGATTAACTACACGATGTCCGCGCAACTTACCGAGATCGGCGGCACGAGCGAGCATCTGGTGATGAACAAACTGCAGATCGCCGGGGTCGATGCGACGTTGATGTTTCGCTACCTGGCCCTGCTTGCTGTGCCCGATGGGTTGTGCATCTATTACGCCCCTCCGTGGAAAGGGATCTGGCCGCAGATTGCCGCGGCTGTGACATGCTGGATGGCACTGGCGATTTTCCTGTGGAAGAAGCGTGCTCAATATCCCCGGCTCGCGTTTGCCTGGGCGGCTTGGCTGTGGCTGCTTTTTCCGGTGATGAACTTCTTCCCCATTACCACGTTGATGAACGATCGGTACATGTACCTTCCGTGTCTCTGTGTCTTCTGGATGGCAGTTGAGGGACTCCGGCGACTCGGAGCGATGTTGTCGCCCGGGACTGTAGGTATCGGTGTGCTGCTGGCTCGTGGACTCTGCTTCACCGCGATCGGAGCCTATGCCGGCGCCGCATATCACTACTTACCCGTGTGGCGAAATTCATACACTCTCTGGGACCACGCACGCCAGCAGACCCCCGCGCTCGTGATCGTGCGTCGCAAGTGGGCCGATGCACTCCAGGAATCCGGAGACATCGACGGAGCGCTGCGAGAGCTGCAATACGCCCTCGACCAGCTGGACCCCATCGAGGGGGAAGTGACGCTGATCAAGTCGTTGCAAGTCGAGTGGGCGGCGAAACGCAAGTAGCGCGAGCAATGGCGGATCCTGCGGCAAGTCTTGGTTAACGAACTACTCTGCCTGGGCGAAATCGCGCAGTTCGGACCCGCCGGGAGCGTGAAGCTCCTGCTGAGCCGCTTGTGCCAGACAGTGCTCAACTCAGCAGCGGCTCAGCAGGAGCTTCGCCCTCCCGACGAGCGAATCCGTCAAACCGATTTGCTGACCTTGCGGACCAACTTACTCAATCCCCGCTAACTTCGTCGCGCGGGCCACGCGACCGACTCCCAGAAGGTAAGCTGCCGCTCTGAGCGTCACTTTCTTCTCGGTCGCGATAGTCCACACGTCCTCGAACGCCCGCGTCAGCTGCTTGGCGAGCTTTTCGCGCACGTCGGCCAGCTCCCACTTGAAGTGCTGCCGGTTTTGGACCCACTCGAAGTAGCTGACGGTCACGCCGCCCGCATTGGCCAGGATGTCGGGTACGACAATGATTTCCCGTTGTTGGAAGATTTCATCGGCCTCTGGTTCCGTTGGACCATTGGCCGCTTCGATGATGATCTTGGCGCGGACGTTCTTCGCATTCGCAGCCGTGAGCACGCCCCCCAGGGCTGCGGGGATCAGGCCCTCGGCGTCGCAGGCGAGCAGCTCTTCGTTCGTGATGATTTGGCCATCCGGGAAAGCCGACATCTTCCCTTGTAACGCGAGATGTGTCTGGAGGGCTGCGACATCGATCCCTTGCGGATTAAAAATCCCACCAGTCACGTCGGAGACCGCCACAACCTTGGCTCCCAGGTCATGCAGGATGCTCGCGGCGAACGAACCCACATTTCCGAACCCCTGGATCGCCACGCTGATCCCTTTCAACGGACGTTTCAAGCGTGCGAGGGTCGCCTGTAAGACGATCGTCACGCCGCGTCCGGTCGCCTCCTCGCGCCCATCGATGCCGTGCATCTCGACCGGCTTGCCCGTGACACATCCGGGGCTGTAACCATGGTACTTTTCATATTGGTTCGCGATCCAAGCCATGACCTGGGCGTTGGTTCCCATGTCGGGTGCGGGGATGTCCTGGTCCGGGCCGATGACTTCGTGAATCTGGTCAATGAACTTGCGAGTGATCCGCTCCAGTTCGCCCGGGCTGAGCGTCTTCGGGTCGACCGAGATCCCCCCCTTGGCCCCCCCATACGGCAGATCGACTACAGCTGTCTTCCACGTCATCAGCGAAGCAAGTTCCAGAACCTCAGCTGAGTTGACTTCCGGATGGAACCGCAGCCCCCCCTTCATCGGCCCCCGCGATTTGTCGTGCTGAATTCGGTAGCCGACATAGGTCGCCACTTGACCATCATCCATCCGCATAGCGACCTGCACCCGCACCTCGCGGAGCGGGGTGAGCAGCATCTTCTGCTCGCGATCTCCCATCCCCAGAATCTTTGCGGCCTGTTCAAAATACCGCTGTGCTGCGCTGCTCATGAGTGTGAATCCAAAGCGATTGGAGGGAGGGGCGTTGTCGCGACGGGAGAACAATAGGCCGGGAAGCCATCGGGATCAATTGGAAGATGGGAGGAAGCTATCAGCTATCAGCGCGAAGCGCGACATGTCGTGCTCTCGTGTCCTCGGATCGTATCCACCAAATTCCCTGCACCGTCGAACTCCCAGTCGAAGGGGCCGCTGATGATCGAGACTCGTGGATTGTCTTTCAGCTGGGGCAGACAGGTTTCGCTGACCAGCATCTCTTCGAGGAGCAACGTGTTCTTGATCTGGACGACACGAGCTTCAGGCGGTTCGATCAGGCCGAGGGTCTTGAGCGCAGTGTTCACGACTTCGCGATCAGTGTCGTAGTAAACCGGGATCATCGCAGCTGTCGCGTGACCGGCGGTGATGCAGTTGACCTTAGTCGATTCCATGTCGAGAGCCTCGACTGTGCGGCGGTTGGTGAACTCACAGAGGCCGATGCCGGTCCCGTTGCCGTGGGTCTTTTCGGTGAGTCCACGAATGAAAATGCGGCGGCAATTGGTCGCGTCGTCGGCAGTGGCGGCATGGTCGTTGAATTTGCGGCCCACGATATTGGTGTCCATGCCAGTGCCGCTGATCTCTTTCCCGATCTCATCGACGACGAGCAGATCAATGTCATCCAGCGGGAGCCGAGGCATCCACGCCCGGGCCTTCTCCAGCAGCTCCACTTCGCGCTCGTAGAACTTCTCCACGGGAACTCCCTCGACAAGAGCGGTCTCCTCGAAAGCATTTTCCACGATGGCCAACCCGCCCAGAACTCGGCAGCGTTTCACCACCACGTCGCCGACAGCTCGGATGATTTCTAGAAACGTGAACGACTTGATCGCTCGATGATAGAGGACCGCCCCGGCTTGCTTGCCCAGCCCGATCAGCATCATCTTGTGCAGGCCCGACTCGATCGGTCCGACGAACATCGTGTGGGGTTTGATCCGATTCGCGATGAAGACGTGATCGGCCTCAGCGGCATTCTTGTCGAAGTGAACCGCGATGCCCTGCGGCGTGCGATCGATGATGACCGTCTCCATGGTGGCCTGGATCGGACAGCCGATGTACTCCTCAGTCACACCGAAACTCTCAATCAACGCCCTTTGACCGGCAGCCGTCGCTCCCCCGTGACTTCCCATCGCCGGGACGACGAACGGCTTCGCACCGAGCGCCACGAAGTGCTGAACGATCTCGCGCGTAATGAGGGCGACATTCGCGACACCTCGGCTGCCGACTGTGATCGCCACCGTCTGGCCGGGCTCGATGCGCGGCCCCAGGTTCAATGAGGCGAGCTGTCGCCGCACCTCGCCGACCAGGTCGGTCAGTCGAGGGGTGTCGAAGGTCTGGCGAATGCGGTACATGCGAGGAAGGGACATGGGAGGAGCCTGTGGTTGGAGTAGGAAAGGCCTGGACGGCAGAGCGGGGGACGGCGGATTCGGGAGGGCGAAGCTCCTGCTGAGCCACAGCCGCGGTGGACTCTGTCGAACACTCTGTCTGGCACAAGCGGCTCAGCAGGAGCTTCGCCCTCCCGCTTGGATGCCTCGCAGTGCGAACAGCTGACCCTACGGTTTCGCCCGCACCTCTTTGACCTTGGCCACGTACGCCTCGGCCAGCTTCTGAATGCCCGCGAAGTCCTTGTTGGCGAGATGCTCTTTGGTGACCAGAGAACTCCCGAGCCCGACGGCACAGGCCCCGGCCTTCACGAAGTCGCCGAGCGTGTTGAGGTTCACGCCGCCAGTCGGGAGCAGGCGAATCTGCGGGAACGGGCCGGCGAGAGCCTTGAGGTGTGTGGTCCCACCGATCTCGGCGGGGAAAATCTTCACGACATCCGACCCGCATTCCCACGCATGCAACACCTCGGTCGGCGTGAAGGCCCCACTCATCACGACCTTGTCGTAGCGGTTGCAGATCTCGATCACCGTGGGCCGCACTGCCGGAGTCACGATGAACTCCGCCCCGGCCAGCATCGCTGCTCGCGCGGTTTCGGAGTCGAGAACCGTTCCAGCACCGAGCAATATCTTGTTGCCCAGTTTGCGGCTCACCTCGGCTAACACCTCGACCGCTCGTGGGACCGTAAATGTAATCTCGATGACATCGATCCCGCCCGCGTAGAGTGCCTCGGCGACTTGCACCAGTTGATCGCCGCTCGGGGCGCGAATGATGGCCACGATGCCGAGATCAAGAACACGTTGCAGGTCGGTGTGACGGCTCATGGGGGAGGGCTCAGAGTGGGAGGGCGGGGGGGAGATGCCAATCGAAAGTGGCGGTCAATGACCCCTATCCTAATCAACTCCCGTCAATCGAAACATGCCTGCGTTGGGTAGGACGTGTGTGCGTCAGAAAAGTCGGGTCAGCAATCTTGCCTGCTCCACGACGTAGGGGAAATGCGGCCCTGCAATCGTGCGACAGACAGGATTGTCTGTCGTACCAACTTTTCTAGCGCACACACGGGTGGGACCAGCCGCACTGGGCGCAGGCCCGCCGCTCCGTACTCCTTGAGCAGATTCAGAAATCGTCTTCAGTGAGAACAGCAGACAGGAATGTCTGCTCTCCCAAAGTCGGATAGACACTCTTGTCTGTCCCG
>Ga0105045_10003408_pt1 | contig 13642 bp, 11 predicted proteins | sample MAT02_FD_78089 | JGI IMG/M metagenome (GOLD analysis project Ga0105045, IMG submission 78089) | Freshwater microbial communities from Lake Fryxell liftoff mats and glacier meltwater in Antarctica - MAT-02 (megahit assembly) | ecosystem: Environmental > Aquatic > Freshwater > Ice > Liftoff...
GCGAGGAAGCCGTTGCTCCCTCGGAAGCGGGCCCGCCGTTAAGATTGCTGGTCTGTTCCCAGTTCCCACGACCTCATTTGTCATGACTCGACCGATACGCGTGCTGGTGGCGAAACCAGGCCTGGATGGTCACGACCGCGGTGCCAAGGTCGTCGCTGCAGCCCTGCGCGACGCCGGCATGGAAGTGATCTACACCGGGCTGCACCAGACGCCTGACATGATTGCCACGGCCGCCGTGCAGGAAGATGTCGACGTGGTGGGTCTCTCGATCCTGAGCGGCGCGCACATGACGCTGTTCCCGCGCGTGCTGGCGCTGCTCAAGGAACAGGGCCGCGACGACATCCTCCTCACGGGGGGCGGCATCATCCCGAAGGAAGACATGGAGACGCTCCGTGCACAGGGCGTCGGGCAGCTCTTCGGTCCTGGCACGAGCACGGCCGACCTCGTCGACTTCATCCGCACCTGGTTCGCGGAGAAGGAGTCGCAGCCGACGTGACCACACGGTTGCGGCAGCTCAGCGATGAAGTACGAGCCGTCGAAGCACGGATTCGTGAAGGTGGCGGTGCCGAACGTGCCGCGAAGGAGCACGCACGCGGCAAGCTCACGGCGCGTGAACGTGTCGGGCGGCTCTGCGACGCCGGCACGCAGTTCCTCGAACTCGGCCTCCTCGTCGCCTACGACCAGTATGACGGGCAGGCGCCTGCCGCCGGTGTGATCACCGGGCTGGGCACGGTGCATGGTCGCGAGGTCGTGGTGGTCGCGAATGACGCGACCGTGAAGGCCGGCTCCTGGTGGCCCGAGACGATCAGGAAGATCCTCCGTGCGCAGGAACTCGCGATGCGGTGCCGGATTCCGATCGTCTACCTGGTGGACAGCGCCGGCGTGAACCTCCCCTATCAGGGCGGCGTATTTCCCGGTCAGTACGGCGCGGCGCGGATCTTCTATTACAACTCGGTGATGCGTCGTTACCTGCGCATCCCGCAGCTCGCGGCCGTGATGGGGCCGTGCATCGCCGGCGGCGCGTACCTGCCCGCGCTCAGCGACGTGATCATCATGGTGAAGGGCACGTCGTTCATGGGACTCGGCGGACCGAATCTCGTGAAGGGCGCGACCGGACAGGTGATCGATGGCGAGACCCTCGGCGGTGCCGGCACGCACACCGCGGTCAGCGGCGTGGCACACTACACCGCCGACGACGACCCGCACTGCCTGCGCATGCTGCGCGACATGATCCTGCGGCTCCCCGGTGGCGCGCACGACGCGCGCAATGCCGACGTGGAATCGCGTGCTCCTGCGCGCGCCCCGGACTCGCTCTACGACGTGTTGCCGAGCGACCATCGCATGTCGTACGACATGCACCATGTACTCGACGCCGTCGTGGACGCCGGCTCGATGATGGAGTTCCAGGCTGATCTCGCGAAGGAAGTGATCTGCGCCGATGCTCGAATCGATGGCATCGCCGTCGGCGTGATCAGCAACCAGCGCGGCCTGATCAAAGGTCGTCCCGGCGAGAAGCCGCGCTTCGGCGGGATCATCTACGCCGAGAGTGCGGAGAAGGTCGCGTTCTTCATCGACCGCTGCGATCGGCAGGGCATTCCGCTGCTGTTCGTGCAGGATGTCTCCGGCTTCATGGTCGGTCCGGAAGCCGAACACGAAGGAATCATCCGCGCCGGCGCCCGCTGGGTCGAGGCGATGGCGACGGCGCGCGTGCCGAAGCTCGTGCTGACCGTGAACCATGCCTCCGGTGCCGGCTACTACGCGATGGCGGCGCAGGGCTTCGATCCCGATCTCATCCTGTCGTGGCCCACGGGACGCATGGCGGTGATGGAAGGGGAGAGTGCGATCGCTGCGGTGCACGGTCCGACGCTCGAGGCGCTGAAGAAGGTCGGCGCGACCCCATCCGACGACCTGCAACGATCGATCGCGTCGATGCGCGAGGACTACGAGCAGCAGCTCGATGCACGCTACGCTGCCGCCCGCGGTTTCGCTGATGCGATCGTCTATCCGGAAGATACCCGTCCGCTGCTGGCGCTCGCGCTGCGCGCCGTGCGTCGCAATCCGGGTCCACACCTGGGCGCTTTCCTGCTGCCCCAGCAACCGATGGAAATGGCGTGAGCAGCTCACGCCTGGAGGCATGATGACACGAATGGTACGTGTAGCCAGCGGACAGGGCTTCTGGGGCGACTCGCTCGACGCGCCGAAGCAGCAAGTCGAGGGCGGACCGATCGACTACCTCATGCTCGATTACCTCGCCGAGGTCACGATGTCCATTCTGCAGAAGCAGAAGGAACGTGATCCGCAGATGGGCTACGCGCGCGACTTCATCGGCGCGATCGAGAGCGTATTGCCGGGTATCGTCGATCGTGGCGTGAAGGTCATCGCCAACGCCGGTGGCGTGAATCCGGTCGCCTGCGCGCACGCGCTGGTGAAGGCGATCGCCAGGGCCGGACATGGCGGCACGGTGAAGGTCGGCGTCGTGACCGGCGATGACCTCCTGCCGCGCATCGATGAGCTGCTGGCGGCGGGCCACGAGCTGAAGCACATGGAGACGGGTGCACCACTCTCCACCGTCCGCGATCGCGTGTTGTCGGCCAATGCCTACATCGGCTCGACGCCCATCGTCGAGGCACTGCAGCAGGGGGCACAGATCGTCGTCACCGGCCGCTCCACCGATACCGCCCTGACGATGGCACCGCTCCGTCACGAATTCGGATGGGCTGCCGACGCCTGGAATCAGCTGGCGGCCGGTATCGTCGCAGGACACATCCTCGAGTGCGGCGCGCAATCGTCAGGTGGCAACTGCCTGCACGACTGGCGCAACATCCCCGACCTCGCGAACGTCGGATATCCGATCGCGGAGGTGCAATCCGACGGCACGTTCGTGATCACCAAGCACCCGGGCACCGGCGGTCGCGTGAGCGTGCCGAGCGTCACGGAGCAGCTGGTGTACGAGATGGGTGATCCGCACTCCTACATCACGCCGGACGTCGTCGCCGACTTCACGTCGATCCATGTGGCCGCCGATGGCGAGAATCGTGTGCGCGTGCATGGCATCACCGGTGGGCCGGCGACACCGTTCCTCAAGGTGTCCATCGCCTATCGCGCCGGTTACAAGGCCGTCGGCTCGCTGGTGTACTCGTGGCCCGACGCGATGGAGAAGGCGGAACTTGCCGAGCGCATCCTGCGCGAGCGCCTCGATCGACTCGGCCTGCGCTTCGATCAGGTGCTCACGGAGTTCGTCGGCGCGAACGCGACGCACGGCCACCTCTCCGGTGACGGGCGTGATGCACCGGAAGTGCAGTTCCGCGTCGGCGTGCGTGGAGAAGATCGCGCAAGCGTGGAACGGTTCACACGCGAGATTGCGCCGTTGGTGCTGAACGGCCCGCCAAGCGTCACCGGATTCGCCGGCGGTCGCCCGAAGGTGGAGGAAGTGATCGCGTACTGGCCGGCGCTGATCGACAAGCGCGTCGTCACGACCCAGGTCGAGGTGATATCATGAGCGACGACACGGTGCAGGTGCGCCTGCTGGACATTGCCCACACGCGATCCGGCGACAAGGGCGACATGGCCAACTGCGGCGTGATTGCGCTTCGGCCGGAGTGGTACGAGGTGCTCGTCCAGGAGCTCACCACCGAGCGTGTGCGGAGTCACTTCGGTGCGTTGATCTCGGGCCCGGTCGAGCGCTTCGAACTGCCCAATCTCAACGCCCTCAACTTCCTCCTCCATGGCGCGCTCGACGGCGGCGGTACCTTGTCACTGAAGACCGACGCACAGGGCAAGGTGGTCTCGACCGCCATGCTGCGCATGATCCTCACGGTGCCGAAGACTGTGGCCGCAGTTCGCGGCCTCCCGGTGTACTCTCCCACGCTCTGACCCATGACTGAGCTCACCCCGTCATCTCTCTCGGCGGTCCTGACGCGCATCCGCATGGTGCGCGCCGAGGGGCTCGGCGTGGTGACGCTCGCGCGTCCGGAGAAGAAGAACGCGCTCGATCGGCAGACGGCGGTCGAACTCGCTGCCGCGCTGCGATCACTCGATGCGGCAGCAGACGTGAAGGTGATCATCGTGGAAGGGGATGGCGACGATTTCTGTGCGGGCGCCGACCTGTCCGCACTCGATGCGTCGCTGCACGATGGCGTCGATGCACACATCGAGGACGCACGCGCGCTCGGCCGTGTGTTCACGGTGATGCGCGAGCTGTCCAAGCCGGTCGTCGCCATCGTGCGCGGTCGCGCACTGGCGGGTGGGGCGGGCCTCGCCACGGCATGCGACATCGTGCTCGCAGAGGACACGGCGCAGTTCGGCTACCCCGAAGTGCGCATCGGCTTCGTGCCGGCGATGGTCATGACCATGCTTCGTCGCGCCGTCGGCGAGAAGCGCGCGGCGGAACTGGTCCTTACCGGTCGCATCATCGATGCTGCCGAGGCCGAACGTATCGGCCTGATCAGTCGCTGCATCCCCTCGTCGACCTTCCCGGCCGAGGTGACGAAGACGCTCGAGGCACTCCTGAAAACGCCGGCAACGGCGCTGGCGCTCACCAAGCGGCTCCTCTACCGCCTGGACGACGTCGACTTCGCGCAGGGCATCAGCCTGGGCGTGACGACGAACGTCGAGTCGCGTGCGACCGACGAGTTCCGCGCCGGCGTCCGCAACTTCCTGACTCGGTCGCGGCCGGCGTGACGATCATCAGGGTCCAGATCGCGCTGACGCTGATCGGGGCGGGCATGTTCATGTACGGCGTCCTGCAGGAGAGCGACAGTTTTCGCCTGGCCGCGATCGGGACGCTTCTGGTTGCGCTCATCCTCCGCTTCATCAGGACGCGCATCGGGCGCTGAAGGCCGTACAGGCTGAATTGTCGTCGCGCCACGGCCCCTGCGGCGCCAGGGGTCGCTATCTTCAGGGAATGTCCCGCTCCTCGCGCACCGTCCCTGAACTCCTCGCCCCCGCCGGCTCCTTCGACGCCGTCCGCGCTGCGGTGGCCAACGGCGCCAACGCCGTCTACCTCGGCGCCGAGCGCTTCAACGCGCGTGACGAAGGGGCCCAGCTCACCCTCGACGAGCTCGAAGCCGCCTGCTCTCTGGCCCACCAGCATGGTGCGCGCGTCTACCTGACGTTCAATGTCCTGGTGAAGCCGGGCGAGCTCACTGACGCCATGACCTATCTCGGCGAGTGCATCGACCGCGGGATCGACGCGGCGATCGTGCAGGACATCGGGGTGGTGCGACTGATCCAGCGCGTCTATCCCGCGCTCGAGATCCATGGCTCGACCCAGATGACCGTGCATGACGAGTCCGGCGCGCTGGTGATGCAAAAGCTCGGTGTCGAGCGGGTCGTGCTCGCAAGAGAGAACACGCTCGCTGACATCCGCGCGATTCACGCCGCAGTGCCGGACCTCGGGCTCGAGACATTCGTGCATGGCGCGCTCTGCATCTCGTACAGCGGCCAGTGCTACATGTCCGGCCTGATCTCGGAACGATCGGCGAATCGCGGGTCCTGCGCGCAGAGCTGCCGCAAGGATTACGTGCTCACCGACGAGGCCAACGGCGCAGAGCTCGATCGCGGCTACCTGATCAGCGCCAAGGATCTCGCGGCCCATGATCATCTCGCAGATATCGCAGATGCCGGTGTGGGCTGCCTCAAGATCGAAGGCCGCAAGAAGAAGCCGGAGTACGTCGCGACCGTCACGCAGGGCTACCGCAGTTTCCTCACGCGGCTGTCGGAAGGCGATCGTACGCCGCCATCCATTGCCGAGACCGAACCGCTGGTGCAGATCTACAGCCGCGGCAACACTGGCGGCATGTACGGTGGACGTGCGGGTCGTGACTACATCACCCGTGCGCAGCCCGACAACCACGGCATGCTCCTCGGCCATGTGCGCGAGAGTACGGCGACGGAGGTCACGGTCGACGTCACGCATGCGATCGAGGTGGGCGACGGCATCGGGTTCGAGCCACCGGAGCTTGGCGGCACGAAGGCGATCGGCTTCAGCGTCGGTGCGGTGCGCACGATCTCGGAGCGCGACGGACGGTTGCGACAGGTCATTCACGCCCGACAGCGTATTCCCGTCGGCTGGAGCGTCGTGCGGTCCTCGCACGCCGCGTTGCTGCTTCAGGCACGCGAGAGCTTCGCAGCGCTGCCGCTCACGATGCAGAAGCGGAAGCACCGGCTCGACGTTCGGCTCTTCGGCAGCGCTGGCGGGCCGCTGAAGCTCATCGCACAGTGTGGTGACGAGGAAGTCAGCGCGCGCAGCGAGGCATCGCTGGCGCCCGCCAGCAAGCGCGCCCTGGACGACACCATGCTGCGCGAACAACTTGGCCGACTCGGCGAGACGCCGTTCGCGCTTGGCGCACTCGATCTTGGCGGCCTGACGCCGGGCCTGTTCCTGCCGGTGAGCGCGATCAATCGGCTGCGGCAGGATATCGTCGACCAGCTGATGGTGCGGCGCGACTGGGCGGAGCAGACGCGCCTCGCCGAGCGTGCAGCGAGCATCACGGCGGCCATCGCATCGCCAGTCGTGACGGCAACCGACGTCACCTCGGCGCTGATCGCCGAGGTGTACACCGTCGACGATGCGCTGGCTGCCGCGTCGTCGGGCGCGACGGAGATCGTGTTCGATCCGTTCCTGCGGCATCCCGCACCGTCATTGAGCAAGGTGCGTGCGCTGCAGGATGAACTCGCGACGATGGGCGTCACGTTCCGGCTGCGCACGCCGACCATCGTGCGTCCCGAGGACCGCAAGGCGGCCAGCAAGTGGCTCGCGTTGATGACGCCGATCCAGACGGGACATCTCGGCCTGCTGGCCGAGTTGGCCGCCGAAGGTCGCGACGTCAGTGGCGATTACGCGCTGAACCTGTTCAACCAGCACACCGCAGCAGAGTACTTCGCCCTCGGCGCACGACGACTCACGCTCTCCGTCGAGCACACCGTCGAGGAGATGCTTGCGGTCAGTGCGCCATGGAGCGGCTCGCGCTTCGATACGGTGATCTTCGGGCGACCCGAAGGCATGACGATCGAGCATTGCGTGCTCTCGGCGGCATTCGATCGCGTCGTCGCCACCTGCCGCGATCTGTGCGTGCAGAAGCACCCGAACGTGTCCATAACCGATCCGGCCGGCTACACCTTCCCCGTGGCGACCGACAGCGCCTGCCGCAATCGCCTGCTGCACTCGCGTCCCATCGAGGCAGGGGAGTACCTGCCGCGACTCTGGCGCGGTGGCGTGCGGCAGTACCGTCTCCTGTTCAACGTGCAGGGTGATCCGGTCGCAGACATCGTCGCGGGCTATCGCGCGATGCTCGACGAGCTCGCGACTGGTCAGCGCGTCGGGACGGATCGTGTTCGTCAGTTGTTTGGTCAGTCATTCACGCGCGGGCACTTCGCCCGTGCCGTCTGAAACGTCGCACCCACCCAGTGTCTCATATGCCCACGCCCTTCGAATCCGCCCAGCTGAACCTGCAGTTGTTCGACATGCGCCGCGAGCCCGTGCTCCGCAAGGCGCGCGACTGGTTCATCATGGAGTTCCATCCGAAGACCGTCGATGAGTACTTCGCCGTGATGGCGACGGACAAGAACTCGTGGGTGCGCATGGTGATCGGCTATTGGGACATGGCCGCGTCGATGGTGGTGCAGGGTGCAATCGACCATGCTGCTTTCATGGCCGCGCACGCCGAGATCGTCGGTACGTTCGCGAAGGTGCAGCCGTTCCTGGCTGAGATCCGCGCGCGCACTGGGCCGCACGCACTCGTGAACGTCGAGACGGTGGTGATGGCGATTGCCGATGCCGACGCGGAACTCGAGCGTCGTCGCACGCGCCTGCGCACCGCGTGGGAAGCGACGCAGGGCACCAAGGCCGGCTTCATCGTCTGAGTGCGTGGAGTCATCTGTACGCAGGCGTCGTGACGCGGTGCTGACCAACGGTGCCATGCTGGACGACATGTGCGGCGCTCGTGCCCGCGCTCACCTCCCTCGTCCAGCCGCATGCTGAGTTCCCCCACGATCGATGATGCCCGCGCCGTGCTCCAGGCGCGGTTCGGTTATGGCGCGTTCCGCCCCGGGCAGGAACGTGCCATCGAAAGCATCCTGGCCGGGCGCGACACGCTCGTCGTGCTGCCGACCGGTGGTGGCAAGTCGCTCTGCTATCAGGTGCCGGCGCTGGTCTCGCGCGGCCTGACCGTGGTCATCTCACCGCTGATCTCCCTGATGAAGGATCAGGTCGACGCGCTGGAGCGACGCGGCATTCCTGCGGCGTTCATCAACAGCACGTTGAGCAGTGCCGAGGTGAGTGACCGCATGATGCGTGCGCAGCGCGGCGACCTGAAGATGTTGTATGTCGCACCGGAGCGGTTCGACGTCGGTGCGACGGCTGATCGATTGAAGGCGATCGGCATCGCGATGCTGGCCGTCGACGAGGCGCACTGCATCAGCGAGTGGGGGCACGACTTCCGCCCCAGCTATCGTCGCGTTGGTGAGGTGCGCCAGCGACTTGGCAATCCACCGACCATCGCACTCACCGCCACCGCGACGCCGGTGGTGCGCGAGGACATCGCGCGCATTCTCGATCTGCAGGACCCCGAGATCATCGTCACCGGGTTCGATCGTCCGAACCTGTCGTATGGCGTGATCGCGGCCAAGGGCGACCGGGAGAAGGACGCGGAAGTGGTGAATCTCCTCCGGTCGCTCGAGGATGGCACCGGCATAGTCTACGCCTCGACACGCAAGACCGTCGAGCGACTGGCGCAGTATCTCGATGATCAGGGCATCCCGGCCAGCGCCTATCACGCTGGTCTCGATGACGAGCGCCGGCGGCGCGTGCAGGACCACTTCATGTCCGAGCGCACGCGTGTCATCGTGGCGACGAACAGCTTCGGCATGGGCGTGGACAAGTCGAATGTGCGACTCGTCATCCACTACGCCATGCCGGGCACGCTGGAAGCGTATTACCAGGAGGCGGGGCGTGCCGGCCGCGATGGGCTGCACAGCAACTGCTACCTGCTCCATAACTTTCCTGATCGCTTCACGCACGAGTTCTTCATCAAGTCGGCGCTCCCGGATCGCGCGCTGATCGAACAGGTGCATCGCCGCTGCCAGCGCGAGGCAGATCGCGGTGGCGTGGTCGCGGCCACAGCGGACGAACTCGCCGGCGGCATCGGCGGCAAGGTGTCATCCAAGGCCGTGGAGTCTGCACTGCGTGTGCTGGCCGATGCCGGTGTGCTGCGATGGGATCCAGAGTCGGCCGGCCTCGTCAAGCTGCGGCTGTTGGCGACGCCGGAGCGCATCAAGACTGAACTCGGCACGGGCTCGGAGATGGAGCGCGAACTGCTGCGCGCCTGCTGGCGTGTGGCGAAGGACCAGCTCGCGCGCGGCGCGATCATCGACCTCGATGGCCTGCCACCCGGCTTCGGTGGTTTCGTGGGCAGCTTTCCGATGCTGGAGTCGCTCGAGGCACGGCAGTTCGTGCAGGTGGAACGTGTCGGCGGCGGCCTTCGTCTCGTCGACCCGGCCATGTCTCTCGACCGCATCTCGATCGACTGGCGCGCGATCGACCGACGCCGCCAGCGCGAATTCGACAAGCTCGAGGCGATGCAGCGCTATGCGTACGCGTCGACGTGCCGGCGACAGGCACTGCTGCTCTGGTTCGGCGATCCGGCCGCGCGTGCCGAGTGCGGCGCCTGCGACAACTGCCTCGGTGAGCGGCGCAGCGCGCCGGCGGTGCGCAGCGTCTGGTCCGGCGACGAGGGTCGAACCCGTGCCACCCGCGACCCCGATGTGCGCCGTGACACGCAGCGGAAGTCGAAGGAGAAGGGCGGTGCGGTCACGGAAGCCGACACGGAGCTGTTCGTCGCCCTGAAGGCCTGCCGCGCGGCGCTGGCGGCGAAACAGCAGGTGCCGGCGTACGTGGTGTTCCCTGACGCCACCCTCGCCAGCTTCGCGTCGAAGCGCCCACAGACGGCGGCCGCGATGGCCGGTGTGCCGGGCGTCGGGCCAGTGAAGCTGGAGCGGTATGCCGAGCCGTTCCTCGACGTCATCCGTTCCCACGAGCGCTGAGTCGCGGAATCGCGCGGTCGAGGTGGGAACGACACGCGGAGCCCGCAGCTTTGCCGCCGTCGGCAGCGGCTGCCCAGCGAGGCGTGCGCCGCTACTTTTCCATGTCTACGGGCGCCCGGTCGTGGCTGCCCCCAACTGATACCCAATGGACGATTCGCTCTATTTCAATGAGCAGCACCTGCAGGTGCGTGAGATGGTGCGCGCTTTCGCAAACGATCATGTGCGCCCCGTCGCGGCGCAGCACGACGCCGACTCCAGCTTCCCGTGGGAGAATGTGGCGAAGATGGCCGACCTCGGCCTTTTCGGCATCCCGTGGTCCGAAGATCTCGGCGGCACCGGCTTGGATTCGATGGCTTTCATCATCGCGATCCATGAACTCGCGAAGGTCTGTGCCAGCCACTCGATCACGATCTCGGCGCATACCACACTTGGTACGTCGCCCATCGTCTATTTCGGCAACGAGGCGCAGAAGCAGCGCTACGTGCCGATGCTCGCCGCCGGCAAGGTGCTCGGCGGTTTCGGGCTGACCGAGCCGAATGCCGGCAGTGATGCCGGCGGCACGCAGACCACCGCCGTGCGCAAGGGCAGTCACTTCGTCCTGAATGGCTCGAAACGCTTCATCACGCATGCAGGCGTGGGCGAAGTGTTCATCGTGACCGCCGTGACCGATCCCTCGGCCGGCACGAAGGGCATCAGCTCGTTCATCCTGACCAAGGACACCTGCGATCTCGAGGCGACTCGCGCCGTCGGCATCGGCCACGACGATTCGATCGTCGCCATGCCTGGCTTCCGCGCCGGCAAGAAGGAGGACAAGCTCGGATGGCGCGCCAGCGACACCCGCGAACTGATCTTCGAGAATGTCGAGGTGCCCGAGGAGAACCTGCTCGGGGCAGAAGGGATGGGCTTCATCAACTTCATGAAGACGCTCGACGCGGGTCGCATCGGTATTGCCGCGCTGTCACTTGGCATCGCAGAAGGTGCATTCGAGGCAGCACGCATCTATTCCATCGAGCGCAAGCAGTTCGGACAATCGATCGTGAACTTCCAGGGTGTGTCGTTCCAGCTGTCCGACATGGCCACCGAGATCGAGGCCGGAAAGCACCTGACGTATCACGCCGCCATGCTCGCACAGCAAGGCAAGCCGTACGGCAAGGAAGCGGCGATGGCGAAGCTGTTCTGCTCGGAACTCGCGATGCGCGCCACGATCAAGGCGATCCAGATTCATGGCGGCTACGGCTACACGCGCGACTACCCCGTGGAGCGCTACATGCGCGACGCGAAGATCTGCGAAATCGGCGAAGGCACCTCCGAGATCCAGCGCCTCGTGATCGCGCGTCATCTGGTGAAGGAGATCACCGGGTGATCGACAGCTCGCAGTCACTGACGCAGCGCATCCGGGTGCCACTCGGCTTCCTGTTCGGCGCGGCGTTCCTGTGGCTCGCGCCACGATATACGTCCCCCGATCGCCTGGCGATCGGGGGCGTGATCGCGTTCATCGGAGTGCTCATCCGAACCTGGTCGACCGGTCACATCGTGAAGAACGAGAATCTCACCACGACCGGACCATACGCGCGCACCCGAAACCCGCTGTATCTGGGCAGCTTCCTGCTTGCGCTCGGCTTTGCCATCGCAGCGCACTGGATTGCCGTACTGCTGGTCGTGGCATTCTGGATCGTCGTCTACGGGCCCACGATCCAGCGCGAGCGCGACTATCTGCGCGGTCTGTACGGTGCGGCGTACGCCGAGTACGAAGAGCACGTGCCCGCGTTTGTGCCTCGTCTCACCGCCTGGGCTGGGCCTGCGGGCGCGGATCGCAGCGGCGGTTTCAGCTTCCCGTTGTACATGCGACACCGTGAATGGCAGGCCGGACTCGGCTTCGTCGTCGTGCTGCTCTGGTTGCTGTTCAGTCCTTTTCGCTGACTGCTGCATGAGCCCTCTCCAATCGTGGAGAGGTGGTTTTGCTGTTACATGGGGTGCCGTCGAGTGTGACGCCGCGATAGGCTTCGGGTAGCCGCGTGGCGCGCCTGAGTGCGCCGCGTGCATCGCCGTTGCGGAGCGACCCCTGCGATGGTGCGTTGGACCCCGGTCATCAGTCGGCGCTGGAGTGGCGGCGCCGGGCCGATCGGGCCGTACTCGTTTCACCGGTCATCACCGAATGATGGCCACCGGTCGCAGTGGAGCTCGCGTCGCCGCAATGTCCTGCGGGCGGGCAAACCTGATTCGACCGGGTGAGGCGTGCAGTGCGGCAGCCGCTGGTGATCGGTGCGCGTCCGCGCGTCGATCCTTCACGTTGTTCAGCCCACGGGCTGCGTGTGTACGGGTCGCCTCACGCGGATCGCGAGGCGTGCATGAAGCGTGAGATCCTGATCAATGCTGCCGCACGGGAAGTGCGCGTAGCCATCATCGAAGACGACCAGCTGGTCGAACTGCTCGTCGAACGACCCGAGGCGCGCCGGATGATCGGCGACATCTACCTGGGTCGCGTCGACGCGGTGCAGCCGGGCCTGCAGGCGGCCTTCGTCGACATCGGCACCGAGAAGAGTGCCTTTTTGCACGCGTCGGATCTGGTCTACGAGACCGACGACGATGACGACGATGATGAAGACGAGAACGAGGGCGACGATGCGGCCGAGGCGGCGCAGGACGCCGCGTCCCGTGGCAGTGACACGCCGACGAATGGCCGCGCGCCCAAGAAGGAAGCGCCGCAGATACAGGATGTCCTGAAGCGAGGGGACACGATTCTGGTACAGGTCAGCAAGGAGCCGATCTCCACCAAGGGGCCGCGCGTCACGGCGCAGGTCTCCATGGCCGGCCGATTTCTGGTCTACATGCCGTTCGCCTCGCGCGTCGGCGTCAGCCGGAAGATCGGCGAGCGTGCCGAGCGCCAGCGCCTGAAGGAACAGGTCAACGCCTTCCTGCCGAAGGATGCCGGCGGCGTGATCGTGCGCACGGTCGGCGAGGATGTGACGGCCGAGACGTTCGAGCGTGAACTGACCGGGCTGATCAACAATTGGAAGCGCATCAACCGGAAGCGGCAGTTCATGCGCGCGCCAGCGCTCGTGCACCGCGAGACGAATCTGGCCCGCGGCATCATCCGCGACCTGTTCAGCGCCAAGGTGGACACGCTGGTCGTCGACAGCCGGCAGCTGTACAACGAGATCGTGGAATACCTGAAGGGCGTCGGGCCGGAACTCGTCGATCGTGTGCACCTGTACGAGGAGACGCAGCCGCTCTTCGACAAGCACGACGTCGAATCGGAGATCCGCGACATCTTCAAGCGTCGCTGCGATCTGCCGTCGGGCGGTTACCTGATCATCGAGCCCACCGAAGCGCTCGTCTCCATCGACATCAACTCGGGCCGGTACACCGGCAAGAAGGACCCCGAGAAGACGATCATGAAGACGAACATGGAAGCGGCGCGCGAAGTGGCGCGACAGCTGCGACTCCGCGACGTGGGCGGCATCATCGTCTGCGACTTCATCGACATGGAGACGCGTGCGAACCGCGACCGGGTGCTGCAGGAACTGCGCACCCATCTCGGCCGTGATCGTGCCCGGACGAAGGCATTCCAGGTCAGCGAACTTGGTTTGATCGAGATGAC
>Ga0105045_10003409_pt1 | contig 13640 bp, 9 predicted proteins | sample MAT02_FD_78089 | JGI IMG/M metagenome (GOLD analysis project Ga0105045, IMG submission 78089) | Freshwater microbial communities from Lake Fryxell liftoff mats and glacier meltwater in Antarctica - MAT-02 (megahit assembly) | ecosystem: Environmental > Aquatic > Freshwater > Ice > Liftoff...
GAGGTTCCGGAAAGTAAGGTCAAGGTCTGGATAGATCGCATGAATGTACGTCTCTAGCCAAGCTGAATGTTGCATCCGGTCGGCTAACGTATTGCCGATATAGGAGATTCGATCTCCTTCCTGCAATTTAAGAACAGGTTCAGCAGCAATGACCGAGACCGACAAGAAGCTCGGCAGTACCCATAGCATTGTTGCTATCCAAAACGGATCTTTACGCATCATTGGTCGACTTCCACCTGTTGTAAAACTCGGGATTGGCACGTTCCGTGAAGTTGGATAAGCGTTAGTCGTACTCTAGGACAAATGCAATATAATCATAGTGGCTAGATCCGACAACTAATCTCTCGTTACACGGTACTCCTCGAAATCGCATTAAATTACTGTTGCAAAAAGCCAAATCGATTGTGAATGATTTTTTCCGTAGACCTTGTCTTAATCATGATCGAACGATTTAAGTAAGTATTTCTCGAACGACGCGGCCGTGAACGTCGGTCAATCGACGATCGATACCACCGTGTCGGACAGCTAGTCGCTCGTGATTGATGCCGAGCAGATGCAGAATTGTCGCATGAAAATCATAGCCGGTCGTAACGTCCTCTTCGGCTTTCCAAGACCACTCATCACTCTTTCCGAATGCCGTACCCGGTTTGATCCCTCCGCCAGCAAACCAAGAAGCGAACGTTCCACCATTGTGATCACGACCCGTACTCCCTTGGCTAAACGGCATTCGCCCAAACTCCGTCGTCCAAACAAGTAGCGTGTCGTCGAGAAGTCCTCTACCCTTCAAATCGCTGAGGAGCCCTGCAGCGGGGCGGTCCATACTGCGCGCAATGAAGCTTAGTTCGTTAGGTATATCGGTGTGGTTATCCCAGTTTCCATTTCCTCCGCCATGCCCGCTCCATACCTGAACAAATCGCACACCTCGTTCGATCATACGCCTGGCTAGTAAGCACCGTTTGCCAAAGTCTGCCGTCTCCGGCTGATCTAAACCGTATAGATTTTTGGTCGCTTCGGTCTCGCCGGCGAGATCGAGTAGCTCAGGGGCCGAGAGTTGTAAGCGTGCAGCAAGTTCATAGCTCTCAATCCTTGCGCTGAGTCTTGAATCACCCGGTCGCTGAGCGGCATGAGTTAGATTCATCTCGCGCAGCAGCGAAAGCTCATCGGCACGGCTTGTCTGAGTGATATGCGGGGCACTAGCTGGTGGCCGAAGATGATTGATAGGTTGAGCGAGACTTGCATTAATGATTGTCGCTTGGTGATTGGCAGGCAAAAAGCCTGACGTAAATGCGCTTCGTCCGTTATAGGGTAAGCCGCGTGAATCCGGTAACGAAACGAAGACTGGTACATTATCCGCTAGACTGCCCAACGCATAAGATATCCATGCGCCCGCGCAAGGGAACCCAGGCAAATTGAACCCGCTTGTCTGCAAATAAGATGCGGGTCCATGCACATTCGATTTCGACTGCATAGCCATGAGAAACGCCATATCATCCACATGTTTCGCCAAATGCGGTAAAGCACTGCTTACCCAACGTCCGGACTGCCCATACTGAGCCCAATCGAAAGGACTCTTCATCACGGATCCAGGAGTACTGATACTCGCTTCCACTCGCTGGCCATCGCCTGGATCAAAGACTTGACCATGTTTTGCGATGAGTTGCGGTTTGTAGTCGAACAGATCACATTGACTTGCCCCTCCATTCATGAATAGCTGAATAACACGTTTGACTTTGGGTGCGTGATCCAATGGCAGAACCGCCTTTGCATCGCGATCAAGCAAAGATGCTAGTCCGATACCTCCAAGTCCAGTACCGAGAGAGCCAAGAAAATCTCGGCGTGATTCATGTGTGTTCATGAGTTAGTCCAAGTAGAGGAATTCGTTGCTATTGAGAATGGTATTGACTGCATTGGCCAGACCATGACGGTGAACGTAGTCTTTAAACATGGCACGCTCATCCGTGTTTGGCTCTCGCTGTAGCATGAGTCGAAAAACAAAAGCCAACGTTGCGTCAGCCTCCGAATCGCGCTTCGCCCGTGCTGCAATCTGTTCGCATTGATGAACGACGAATGCGTTGTTGAGCAAAGCGAACGCTTGTAGTGCGGTAGTCGATTGACTTCGGATGGGGGTGATAGCTCCTCCGTCAGGCGCATCGAGGGCATCCATCAAGGGATCGGGCAGTGTTCGGAACAAAAATCGATAGATCGCACGCCGTCGATTCTGAGGTGAATTCGGCGAAAAACTCTCGTAGTCGATGAAAGCGGGTGCTCCGCCATCTGGCTTGAACGTGGCCGGGCCACGTTCGACGAATTGAACGACCGAAGGGCCGCCCATGGTAAGGTCTATTTGATCACTAAATTGCAACAGGCTATCGCGCAATTGCTCGGCAGTGAGCCTCAAACGATTCATACGCCACAATAAGCGGTTATCTGGGTCCAGCGTTGCATTAGCGTCATGGTGGACGATCGATTGTTGATAGGTTTCACTCGACAAAATGAGATGATGTAATGCTTTGAGCGACCCGTGAGCTTCGTCGCGAAACCAAATGGCAAGCCAGTCCAATAATTCTGGATGGGACGGTACCTCACCCATCACTCCGAAATCATTCGGCGTGTTGCAGAGCCCGCTGCCAAAATGATAGCTCCAGACTCTGTTTACGATGTTGCGATAAAGTAGAGCGTTTTGATCGTCGGTCAGCCAGCGAGCCAGCGCCGCTCGACGACTGGATTCATTGTCTGCGTCATCGATTACCAGTTCAGTCTCTAGGTCGGGAATACAGGCGAGAGCTCCAGGACCGACGAGTTCACCGGGTTTGCTGAGCTCGCCCCGCGTTAGAATGTGAATAGGGCGAGGTGTCGCGGTTGGTTTGAAACTGCCGGCGGCTACGAAGTCTTGCGTAGCGGCGTACACGAACTCGGGAGAGGGCAGCGACGCTATCTCGCGATCGATTTCACGTGTTAACACTTGTATCGCTAGCTCAATCTGCTCTTCGCGTGTGCGCAACGATTCGTCTTTGCGAACTAGATCCGACATGGCTGTGGGCAGGACTTGGCGTTGGTCTATCGGTAGGCTGCCGGTACAAAAGCTCAGTCGAAAACGACCTACTTGATGCCTAACATGTCCGTTATACTCCATTCGAATCATGAGTGTAGTTCCTGGAGCATGAGAGATAGGTTCTTTCAACTCAAAAACAGCTTCATGCGGTTCACCATAATGTGGATGAATGCTCCAGTGGGTATCTGGACGGCCATCAATCGCATTTGCAATCGCACCGCCAATGTCGCCATGGTCTGCAGTGACTTGAGAGAACTCGATCCTCGAGGCGCCATTCGTCTCGCCGCTAGCAGGTTGTGCTTGCACACGAAATTCAGTCAGGTGGAAATTTCCGGATGGGTCATATCGACCCGGGCCAGATCCGGGTGATCGACTGTCGGGCAATACCTCCATCCTCAGCGCTCGAATGTCCTGGGAATGCGTCTGTGCGGTTACGATAAATGTGTCCTGATCGGGTGTAGCTCCGCTTACAAACCATGAGCCGTCGACCTGCCGTTCAAACTTGGTATCAGCGTTGGAGGCGTTGGTCACGCTGACTACATTCAGTGGCTCCCACGCTGCGTTACGCTCTGCCTGACTATTGGCAAGTGATACAATCTTCTGTCGTATTTCCGCTGTGTTTAGCGTAGCGATAACAGCCGGGTCGCGACGCAATATGGCCGATCGACGCGCCAATAAATCACGCCTCTTCGAATGCAACGCAGAGTCAGCATGGAATGGACGGTCCGCGCGACCGACTCCTGCAAAGACAGCTTGTAATCCGTAATATTCGCGTTGAGTAATCGGATCAAACTTGTGGTTATGGCACCGAGCACAATGGACAGTAAGGCCTTGGAAAGTACTCATGGTGGTGGTTACCATATCGTCGCGATCTAGTACCAATGCGAATTGATGGTCGACGGTATCTTCAAGAACGCCAACCATGAGTGTTTCATCCCATGGTCCTGCTGCCAGAAACCCCAACGCCACGGTAGCTTGCGGGTCGTTTGGAAACAGTGCGTCACCAGCCACTTGCTCCTGCACAAATCGCGTGTACGGTTTGTCATCGTTAAATGACCGAATAACGTAGTCGCGATAGTGCCACGCGTTAGGCCGTGCATGATCGTGATCGTTGCCGTGTGTGTCCGCATAATGCACAACATCTAGCCAGTGCCTTGCCCAATGCTCTCCGTACCGAGGAGTCGCCAACAACCGCTTGACAATTTTGTCGTAGGCTTGCACGTCATCGGTCGATAGGAAATCGTCCACTTCTTGGGGCGTGGGAGGCAATCCTGTAAGGCCATAGTTCAAACGTCGAATGAGACTTCGCCGGTCAGCCGGAGGGGAACTAGTAAGCTTTTGCTCGGCTAACTTTGCTTGAACGAAAGCATCAATCGGGTTAACAGCAGACTTAGGCTGATTTGGTTTGACAAGACGAGTCAGAGACCAGTGAGGCTCTGAGGACTGGGTTGATCCCGCAAACTCGTCAGGCCAGCTAGGACCCGCGTTGATCCAAGCGGTAAGTGTTTCGACTTCTTCAGAAGAGAGACGGTCTAAATCGCTGGTGGCGGGCGGCATTAACATCGCTTCATCGTCGCCACGTACATAACGGATTAGCGAACTTGCCTGAGCATCGTGAGGAACGATAGCTGGTTCCCCACTGTCGCCACCCTGGAGGGCCACGGCCCGAACGTCTAGTCGATATTCACTTTTTTGTTTATCGGGGCCATGACAAACATAACAGCTACGTTTCAGAATCGGCTGAATATCGGTGACAAAATCGAAGGACTTGAAGCTTTCAGTTGCCAGCGAGCTGTCTTGCTGTGCTGTCAACGATGAGTCAATTGCGAACCATAAGATAATGATAGTCAAGAGCCTGATTAAGGGTCTTGGCTTGGTGGCAATATCCGCACGTAGTAAATGCATGAGGCAGCCTTTGACTAGACTCGAATTACAATCGGAAACCCAATTAAATGGAATCCACTTGAGGCGGTAGGTTGTGAGAGGATTAAAGGCGAGTTGATCTCGGTTTAACAACGAGGATACATCATGTTCCTCAAAGTGATAAAGAATGCATTATAGAGGATTGCAGGAGGTTTAAGCTATCAAAAAGCTCTGGAAAAAACAGTTGTATTCCATGCTGCTCATGCTGCGAAATCGTTGCGGTACAGCGCGATGTGAATCGAAGCGAGTCAAACAGGTCGCGGGGCTATCGCGTCGGATTTAGAAAACTAGATGTCACTCCACTGAACGCTCCCATTAGATGTTTTCGTTGGTCGCCCACGGCAGGTGTAATTCACCCACGGCGCGACTAGCACGAGGTGGATGGCAGAGTCGCGGTAATTCGAGGATACAAGAGTTAGAGCCACTGATCACTTCTTTTTTGATTCTTTTCTCATTTTGTAGTATTCGGCCATCGAGATCATCCCATCTTGGTCTGTGTCTGTGGTATTGAATTCACCGTTGCTAGCGGGCCATTCGTCTGAGGTGATTCGATAGTTTTTGTCGCTGTCTAGTTCCTTCATCTTCTTTTCACAAAAGCTGATCCAATCGGCTTTAACTCCGGTGGAATCGAACTGACCAGTGCTTGGAGTATTTGTCCGGGAGCTCACGGAGGTATCTGAGGGATCGCTTGCCGCAGTTGCAACGGCACTGCCGCGCATGACGCCATCCTTCACGGACTTAAGGAGTTCGATAGTGGTGATCGTTCCGTCATGGTTTGCATCAAAGCGATCAAATTCCTCGATCGTTGCGTCATCCCAGTTAGAAGCAAACTCATGCATCATGACTTGCCCGTCCCCGTCCGTATCGCTTGAGGTGAACCAGCCTTGAACTCCTTGGACTTTGGCAGATTTACCGACCTTGGGTGTTATCCGGTAGTGAGCTTGAGCCTTCCAAGGATCGACGGTTTCTGGCTTTTCACCAGTATCCTTTTGCTGCCCCGAGTTCGTCGCTACTGTTAGTTCCTTGGGTTTTGATATATTGTCGCTGTTAAGTCGCTTTCGTGCGTATCGAACTGCTAGTTCCTGTTTGTTGAGCTTCTTGTCGCGGTTTCGGTCGTACTGCATTGGATTATCGGACCATCGTCCCTCTTTCAACTCCTCTTCGTCAAGTTGCTCGTCTTTGTTCTTGTCGTAACGGCTGATCCGATCAGATGCTTCTTTGAAATCGCGTTCTTCAGCTTTCACCGCAAACTTATCACCGTCTTTACCGAAGCCAGGAAGTGGTTCGGGGGCTGCTTTCGCACCAAAGTCTGGGACGAGAGGCTTTTCTTGAGTTGGGGCAGAGTCTGATTCTTCTAATGGGTCGCCGCCGCCACCGCCTCGCATGCGGCTTTCCATCGCTTCCGTGATTTTCGAGAAAGGGACTGGTTTAGTAAGGTCGATCGATGGGTTGTCGCGAGCCATTCGATCCAACATGAAACGCGCAGGCCCTTGCATTTCATCCATGTCGATCATTTGATTGCCGTTCGTGTCGAATTGCTGGAGCATCTTTACAGGATCAAATCCTCCGCCGCGACCTCCTCGCCATCCACTTTCGCGTCCCCCCCCGTCTCGACGCCCATCTTCCTCGCGAGAACCTCCCTCCCGATTTGCCCAAGGTGGTGGACCATCGCCCCAAGGCGGTTGGCCAGAGGACAATTGTGCAGTCAATGAGAACGCTACTGCCATCCCGAGGCATAGCCGATTTCTAATTGCGAAAGGATTTCGCGGTAAAAATAGCAGTCGAACTAGGTGTATTCTGTTTATCATGATTGATCTAACAATTACGATTGGTTGGACCCGTCTCCTTGGACGAATCACTATTCTAACTCGATCAACACAGAAAAGTATTGAGACGGTATACGTTGAACCTAACAAAGTTATTGTAAGTACGGTAGGATTCTGAGTCTTTGAAAAATCGCAATTTGGGGATCGGTCGATGGTAAGGGTTGCAATTATAGGAGCTTCCGGATACACGGCGATCGAATCGATCCGTTGGTTATTGAGACACCCGAAGGTCGAAATTACAGCGGCTACGAGTCGTCAGGGGGACGGTAGTTCCATCGAGCATATGCATCCCGAATTGACCGACCGACTCAAACTAAAGGTCGAAGATCTCTCGCCAAGGCAAGTCGCCGAGCGATGTGACGTGGCATTTTCTTGTTTGCCCCACGGTGCTTCGGCCCATAACGTGATGGAGCTTTTGGAGGCTGGTTGTCGGGTGGTAGATTTGAGCGCAGACTACCGTCTGAGTACGCCAGAGCTCTATTATAAGTGGTATGGCGAAGTCCATCCGGACCCAGGTCGACTTGGCGAAACGCCTTATGGCCTGCCGGAACTCTTTGAAAGCCAGCTGCCCGAAGCGAGGTTAATTGCTAATCCTGGCTGCTATCCTACGTCTGCTATCCTCCCTCTTGCACCGCTACTAAAGCATGACTTGATTGACTCAACGCAAATTGTCGTTGACAGCAAAAGCGGCGTCAGTGGCGCGGGAAGAACACCGAAACTCGGTAATCTATATGTTGAGTGTAATGAAAGCATTTCCGCGTACTCAGTTGGCAACCATCGTCATCAACCTGAAATTATTGACATTCTTGCAAGATACAGCGGTGTTATACCTGAGCTTGTGTTTACTCCACACCTCACACCGATGGAGCGGGGGATACTTTCGACAATCTATGTTCGACCGAAAGGCAATGTTAGTGCGAATCAGATTCGCGAGTGCATTGCAACAGCCTATATGTCGCAGCCTTTCGTGAGAAGTGTTGCTCATCTGCCGGCGACCAAGTTCGTAGCTCACACCAACTATTGCGATATTGCAGTGCGAGAAAACAATGGCTGGGTGATTCTAGTATCAACCATCGACAATTTGGTGAAAGGTGCATCAGGAGCAGCAGTTCAAAACATGAACTACATGTTTGGTTTAGAACCTACGTTAGGACTAATTCCGTAAGTCTCTCGACGATCCACCCGTCTGCCCAACGCTCCCATCGGGAAGGTTTAGGAAGATACGAACTTAGCTTCGGCGCTAAGTTTGAAGGTTCTGTATGAATCTGTTGAAGCCGAGTTGACTCATCGTTAGCGAGTCTCCGTTGCAGATATCCCAAATGGCCGCCTCGACTGGTCCAATGGATTTCTAGAGCTGGATTATCGATGTTTGCAAAGATTTTAGCGGGCACAATCGGATCGTGGTGGTCGCAAAGTAACAGCGTTGGCGTCGTGATCCTGTGCAGAACTTTCGCAGAGCTACATTTTTCATAGTAGTCGCTATCGCTGTCAAAGCCTGCTATCGGAGCAGTAAATCGTTTATCAAACGCACGAATCGTTTTGGGGCGTGGATTAAGAGGAATCGCCGCCCATTGAGGCCATAGTTCGGAACGACGCTTAGCTTCCCCTACCAGCACTCGAAGAAAATGATTTGCGTAAGCTCGGTTAAGCCCACGAGTCATACCGTCGCAACATGCACCGAGGTCTACGGGAGGCGCAACGGCGATAGCATTTTGAATCTTCCAGTTAGGATACTTGGTTTGAGTAGGTTGTGGATGATCAAACAAGTGATTTTGCAATCCGCTATCTTGCATCGCCAACAAACGTAGAAGAATATTTCCGCCAAGTGAAAAACCTGTCGCTTGCCAAGTAGAAATCCCCAGGCATTGAAGGGCCCAATCCAAGATCGTACTTACCGAGTCGTCGCATCCCGCATGGGCGGGCATCCAGGTCAATCCCGTCGATGGTCCGCTACCTGGTAAATCAACTCGGAGAACTTTTCGTCCTCGCGCTAGCAATTGCGTCGCAACGCTAGTCATATACGTTCCACCGTGACTAGAACCTAGTCCATGAAGCAACAGAACGGCGGGAGCATCGCGCTGTTCGGGCGTTAGCGTCTCGGGACGAGGTGCATCATAGTAGACGAAGGTCGAACCAAATTTTCCTAATGGTACCTCGTATCGTGTCGTTTCTGGCAATGACGACTTCGGCTTGCGAATAGCTGAAAGTACTGTCTGGACGTGACCACTCCGCAAATACCATGGCGGATCAAAGCGGATTGTAGAGGATTTCAAAGGATCCGTACCCGAAAGTAAAAAAATGGTTGACTGTTTTGATCAGACATCACTTCCTCAATCAATACAGGATTTGTAGGGTCCGTATCTAGAGCAGCGTTCAGTAAGTTTAGATTACCGGATATCCCGGGCTCCGATTTTTTTAGCTGCATTTCGCTATCCCTTATTTTTAATTGTTAGCACGATTATGAGATCCCGTTGCTGCTGGTCGAGAAAAAGTTGTAGCCTCAAAGCCTCTCAGCAGACACCAAGAAAACAATCTCTCCGGCATAATCAGGGGCTGGATCCCATGATTTTCCGGAATTGGCTTAGTTAAATACCATGCTTTAATCGTTTTCAACGAGTCGGCTTCTAGAAATCGGCAAAGTCTTCCTAATCGTTAAGGTGCAGTCGGTCGATACTCCCAATGGATATTCATTAGAGAACCACGACTTGGCCCATTTGGGGAGCGTGGGATAGAAGATAGTCAGGAGCACAGAATGATACGTTTCGCTTGCATTGCTGTCGGGCTTCTCGGTTTGACAACTTCGCTTGGATGCGCTCTGTGTTCTTCGCCATTTGATCTAGATTATGTTACTTTCGGTGGAAAAACCCCTCGATCGGATATGCGACACGGTCGCATAGGTTCTCCGCTCAGCGATCCCGCAATTCTCCAGCCAAACGTTGAAATGGTTCATGAAGGACAGCCGACCGAGATTCAGCCTTTAGAGTCTCAATATGGAGATGTGCTTGAGTCTACATCACAACCGGACGAAGCAAATGGGTTTGTTGACACAGGGATAGAGGACGAGGTTGTCGAAATTGAACAGCCAATCCTCTTGGAACAGAGGCAACCCGCCAAAGTCACGCCGTCTCGAAAAACTAAAATTTTGAGGGTTCCTTCGGGAGATAGTCTGTTCGATGACGACTTTTAGAGGCTTCTATCGGCCCCCGTTAATCTGGTCCAAATGCTCACTTTTGGGGCATGCAGACTGTGGTAGAGGAACTGTCTTGTGAAAAAGAGACCGAGTTTCCGCTGAGCGTGGCTAGCCAAAAAGCGTTTGCGTTCGCATAATCTGGACGGTTTCAGGCGTCGCCAGTTTGGAAAAACTGCCAATGCTCCCAGCTTCGCACTCGAAACCGATATCCGATTATCTATGGATGACAAACTCGCTTATTCCGGCATCACCTTTGATGACGTACTCTTGGAGCCTCGCTACAGCGACTTTCTGCCTAACGAAGCGGAAGTTAGCACACGATTAACCAGCCGAATTCGACTTCAGATTCCGCTGCTTTCTAGCCCGATGGACACCGTCACGGAGAGTGAAATGGCGATTGCCCTCGCTAAAGTGGGCGGGCTGGGCGTTATCCATAAGAATATGTCGATTGAACTTCAAGCTGAAGAAGTCACCAAGGTAAAGCGGTCGGCCAACGGAATCATCGTCGATCCCGTAACGCTCTCGCCTAGTGATAAGGTGAGTACAGCTCGGGAACTGATGAGCCAGCAAAATATTTCTGGTGTTCCCATTATCGAGAAAGGTGGAAAGCTGGTTGGAATCCTCACGAGACGCGACCTTCGATTTCTCGAATCGGCCGAACTTGACATTAATTCGGTAATGACCAAGGAAAATCTGGTCACGGCCCAGGGGAATGTAACGCTTGCGGAAGCTGAGCAAATTTTAACGGATAAAAAGGTAGAGAAGCTTTTGCTGGTTGACGATAACTACCTACTGACGGGCCTGATCACGATCAAAGACATCGACATGATGAAGCGATACCCCACGGCATGCAAAGATGCCAAGGGAAGGCTTCGGGTCGGTGCGGCAATTGGTGTTCATGATCTGGAACGAGCCGAACAACTTGTGAAGCGCGGCGTTGACGTGTTGATCGTCGATAGTGCTCATGGTCATTCGATCAACGTTTTAGAAACCGTTCGTCAGATAAAGCGTCAGTTTGACATCGATGTGATTGCTGGAAACGTTGCAACGTTGGAAGGCGGTCGCGATTTGGCGAATGCTGGCGCGGATGCAGTGAAGGTTGGAATTGGGCCAGGATCGATTTGCACGACGCGAGTCATTTCTGGTGTTGGTGTTCCTCAGATCACTGCGATTTATCAGACGACGATAGCTTGCCAAAAAGCAGGCATACCGACCATTGCAGACGGCGGAATTCGCTACAGCGGTGATATCACCAAGGCGATTGCTGCTGGAGCAAATTGTGTGATGATCGGTGGCTTGTTTGCTGGACTTGCTGAAAGCCCTGGAAGGACCATTTTGTACCAAGGTAGAACCTTTAAGGCCTATCGCGGAATGGGATCGCTGGGGGCAATGGTCAAAGGAAGTAGTGAAAGATACCGACAAAGCGGCTCCGACCAGTTAACCAAATTGGTCCCTGAAGGAGTTGAAGGTCGAGTCCCTTTCAAAGGTCCTTTGGCCGACTATGTTTATCAACTGGTTGGAGGCCTTCGGGCCGGAATGGGGTACTGCGGTACCCGAACGATTGAAGAGCTTCGTAAGGACGCTAAGTTCATCAAAATCTCACCCGCCACTGTGCGAGAGAACCATCCTCATGACATCGCGATCACTCAAGAATCACCAAACTACAGCCCGGAGTACAGCGCATCCCACGACGATAAATAAGTTCGTCCTGGTTGACGAGCGAGACACCGACGTCACAATCATTTACCAGGCAGTACGAATGGATTCGCTTAGGCACCGTTTGGCTAGGCTCACCCATTCATCCAGAGCAAAGCAATTTCAAAACAGTCTTGTCTTTGCTTTAGTTTCGTCGGTTTCTACCTTCGCAATCGCTCAGGGGCCAAACGCTTGGAGCCCTGAGCCATTCGCCCCGTCTGCAAAGGTGCTTTCGCTCGGTACCCTTCAATTGGAATCGTCGGCACCTAAAGCGTTTCCTCAAAATCGGCTTCGTGACGACTCAGTTGCTAAGGCTTCGTCTTTGCCTCTTTCCAATGAGACTCCATCATCAGTTACTCGATGGAAACCCATGAAAGGAAAAGCAGCGTCCAGTGCTCAAAACGCTCCTCCCCATGATGTGTTCACAAGCAATCTTCCGCAAAGCGTAGGGAATTCACCCGCTAGCACTACGATCTCGTATCGTCACGATTCGGAAGCTGCGCAGGAAAAACGTGAAAGCGTCAGCTCAGCAGATTCGGCCCCCGACGGCAGGCCACGTGTTGCGAAACGTGTTCGGCAAAGCACTCGGCAGGTCGTTCAGTCGGATGTTCAGCCAGCGGGAACTTGGGGAGGTCGCAACTCGACTTTGACCACTCGGTCTCCGAGTGTTCAAATTGCTTCCTACGAAATCGAATTGCAGCAAAGTGAGTCACCACCGGTAGCGCCGCGCGGCTTCAGCGTGCCCTCCCTTCCCGAGAACGTCGCCCCCGAAAACTTAGGAACCTTTCCCCCATTCCAATCGCGTGTCTCCCCACCCGACGTATCCCCCCCCGACGTCTTCCCGCCTGACGTCTCCCTACCAGATGTACAGGCACTTGAACCAGTAAGCCCTCCGACAGATCTACCTCCCAATCGCTCCCTTTTAGAACCGCCTGCAACAGTGCCCGCGCCAAGTCCTTTCCTACCACCAAAGAGTAAGCCGAAGACCGAATCTCCATCGGATCTCGATCCTCTGTCAGACAGGTCTTCCTCAGGGCTCCGAAAGCAGCCTCAAACAACGCCACCTAGAAGCCAGAATAATAAAAAACTAGCGGTAGACTGCGACGATGTTCGAAGTCGAGCTGTCTCCACCGACATTGTTACGATTAAGCTCGACGTATCACCAGAGTTCGGAGTTGGCCCGAAAGACAAGGCTTACATCGAGCAACGTAGATCGAAGTTTGCAAGTTCGGCACCAATCCGCCAGTGGTATGACTTTGCTGGTAGGCCGCTTGCAGACGGACGCTTAGTCGATATGGAAAACGATAACATTGTGATTGAGTCTGAATCTGGCGAGCTTTTGTCATTGTCGATACGCGAGCTCAGTGACGCCGATACGGTGTATGTTTCTGAATCATGGGGACTGCCTATAACTTGCTCGCTTGGCGAACAATTGGCAGCATATCGAGCATTCGAATCGACCACGGTCGCTTGGAAAGCATCCGGGTTGTGTCATAAGCCGCTGTACTTTGAAGAAATTCAACTCGAGCGATCCGGACACGAATGGGGACCAATTGTTCAGCCTGTTCTGTCGACGGTTCACTTCTTCGGTAACGTGGCGTTTTTGCCTTACAAGATGGGGATCAATCCGTTGAACGAATGCCAATATGCACTTGGGCATTATCGTCCGGGAAGCTGTGCACCGTGGTCGATCGAACCGATTCCGCTTAGCTTACGTGGCCTTGCCGCGCAGGGTGCGGTAATCGGCGGTGCTGCGTTAATTCTACCTTAGGGACTGTCCCCGGAATAACTCCCCAATACTAACACGCAGCTCAAGCTAGTGAATCGGCTTAATCGTCAAAATCCACGAGCTTTCGCCGCGTGTTGGTCACTGAGTTAATATTCACTAGCTTGCGCTTTTTGAAGTTGCAAATTTTAGTGTCGAAGGCACGATAGCTTCCTGCCGGGCAGGATA
>Ga0105045_10003410_pt1 | contig 13639 bp, 8 predicted proteins | sample MAT02_FD_78089 | JGI IMG/M metagenome (GOLD analysis project Ga0105045, IMG submission 78089) | Freshwater microbial communities from Lake Fryxell liftoff mats and glacier meltwater in Antarctica - MAT-02 (megahit assembly) | ecosystem: Environmental > Aquatic > Freshwater > Ice > Liftoff...
GGTCAGCCACCGGGGCCGGCTCGGATCCAGGTGAGGTCCTCGTCGTTGGTGTGCCGGGCCGCAACCGCCTCTCCGTGGTCCGGGCCGGCGTGTGTGGACCCGAACCCCAGGAAGCCGCCGGTCGTGGAGGAGCTAGAGCCGGAGTGGTCAGCGGGTGCTCCGTGGTCGGGCTCGCTTGACGGCGTACATCGCTTCGTCGGCCCTACGCATGACGACTGGGGAGGCCTCGCCGGCAGCGGCCAGGGTCATGCCGACGCTGCCCGAGACGATCAGCAGGCGCCCGTGGACCAGGTGCGGCTCCGCCAGCACCTCGTCGACCAGCTCACGAAGCCGCCCGAGGGCCTCGGTTGACGAGCGGCGGGCAAGAACCGCGAACTCGTCACCGCCCAGCCGCGCGACGATGTCCTGCGGCTCGGCCAGGATCCCCAACCGGTGCGCCGCGGTGAGCAGGACCTCGTCGCCCGCGTCGTGGCCGTAGGTGTCGTTGACCGCCTTGAAGCCGTCCAGGTCGAGGAACAGCACGGCGAGCTCTCGGACGTCTCCGCGTCTGGCGAGCGCCGCCTCGAGGCGCCGTTCGAACAGCCTGCGGTTCGCCAGGCCCGTCAGTGGGTCGTGGGCTGCTTGGTGGGCGATGAGTTCCTCGGCTGCCTTGCGTCGGGTGATGTTGACGTGGGAGACGACGGCGCCGGGTACCAGTCCGGTGAGCCGGGTGATCCGCAGGAGGAACCAGCGACCGACAGCTGGTGATGGGCAGGGGTACTCCAGCTCGCTATGGACCGTCTCGCCGGCGAGCACCGCGCGCAGGCCGTCAGCGACCCTGCCCGCGTCCTTGCAGCCAGCTTCTGCGGCCCTGCTGCACACGGCCAGGTAGTCCACGCCCACCCCGGTCGTCTCCGGGCGCCCGCCGTTGTCCGTCGCGAACATCCGCCAGGCGTGGTTGACCGAGACGATGCGGCCGGTCCGGTCGAGCACCGCCGTCGCGTCTGGAAGGGAGTCCAGCACGGCGGTGGACAGCCCGGAGCTCATCAGCCCACTCACCTCGCACAGGTCCACGGCCATCTTGACCACCTCCGCCTCCACGATCGACGGGAGCCACGCGGAACTGAAGGTCCCACCACGGATGCTCTGCGAGGTGGAGGCGGTCACCGTCCTGGTGCTGGTCCTGGCAGGCGGCGCTGGGCCCTTGGCGGTCGGCCGCCCTGAGTCGCGCCACTAGAGGCGCCGTTGGCGTGTGACGTACAGCGCCGCGTCCGCGCGCGCGATGAGGCCCTCCGAGGTGTCCCCGGGCTGCATCTGCGCCAGCCCTGCGGTGAAGGACGCCGGCGAGGGCAGCGCGGACAGCACGACGTTGGCCTCGGACAGGCGGGCCGCCGCAGCGAGCAGGCTGACGCCGGATATCGCGCACAGGAACTCGTCCCCGCCGTAGCGGACGACGAGGTCGTAGGACCGTAGTCGTGCCTTGAGGGCGTGCGCGACGGACCGCAGGAGTTCATCGCCCGCGGCGTGCCCGGTGGAGTCGTTGACGAGCTTGAGGTGGTCGACGTCGATCAAGGCCACGATCAGGGACTGGCCGGTCCTCGCGGCGCGCGCCATCTCACGCCCGAGCTCGAGGAGGCCCGCCCCCCGGACGTGCACTCCGGTGAGCAGGTCGACCGAGGAGTGGTCCCGTTCCCGGGCCGAGGCACCGCGGTCGGCCTGCGCGGTGCTGCGGTCATCCTCCGCCCAGGCCCGCTCGCCCGCTCCCTGTTCACGGTCTGAGAAGGCGGTGGTCCGGTCCAGCTCCGCCTGGACGCGCTCCCTGGCCCCGGCGCCGCGGTCGGTCATCGAGGTCGTACGGTCCCGCCGGGCGTGGGCTCGTTCGCTCGCTCCTACCTCACGGTCCTGCAGCGCACGCTCGCGGTCCGACGCCGCCGCTCGTCGGGCGTCGCTGAGGCGGACGAGGTTGGCCGCGGCGCCAGGGGCGGGCCCGGTCTCCGACCGTTCGGCCTGGTGGTCGCGGCGGGTCGCTGCCTCGTCGCGCCTGGTCCCCGACTCGTCCCGCTTGTCGGCCAGATCGTCGCGCTGGTCCGCAGCCTTTTCGCGCCGGTCACCCGCCTGGTCGCGCCGGTCGGCGAGCAGGTCCCTCTGGTCACCGACCAGGTCACGGCGGTCACCGACATCGTCGCGCTCGTCACCGGCCTCGTCGCGCTCTGCCCCCGCCCGATCGCGCCGGGTCCCGGCTGCGTCGCGGGCCTCGGCGACGGAGAGGGCGTCCCCGTTGGCTACCGCCGGTTTCGCGCCGTGCTGGGCGATCAGCCGGCTGATCGTGGCCCCGTCGCTGGGTCGGGCGAGCAGGAAGCCCTGCCCCAGAACCCCCTGGCCGGCGAAGTACTCGCGCTGGGTGTCTGTCTCGATGCCCTCGGCGATGCAGTCCATGCCAAAGCTTCGGGCCAGTCCGACGACCCCCGCCACGATCGCCATCGCGCCCGTGTCGTCGGGGACCCCGTCCACGAACGAGCGGTCGATCTTCAAGGTCGTGGCGGGCAGGTCCCGCAGGTAGACCAGCGAGGCGTAGCCGGTTCCGAAGTCGTCGATCGCCAGGTGGACGCCGTGGTCGCGCAGTGCGAGGAGCTGGTCCATGCCCGCTGAGCCGCTCTTGAGCAGGACCGACTCGGTGAGCTCCAGGGTCAGTGCCTGCGACGGCACCCCGGCCAGCTCCAGGGCCGCCAGCACGTCCGCCGTGAACGTGGTCCTCGTCAGCTGCACCGCCGAGACGTTGACCGCCACCGGGACCAGGAAATCGTGATCGTGGCGCCACCGGGCCGCCTGGGCAGCGGCCAGCTGGAGCACCCGGCCGCCGAGCTGCACGATCAGACCTGAGGCCTCCGCGGCGGACACGACGTCCAGGGGTGGGATAGGACGACCGTCAGGGTCGGTCAGGCGGAGCAGCGCCTCGGCTGAGACGATGAACCCGGTGGACAAGTCAAAAACGGGCTGGAAGGCCAGACCGACCTGCTGACGGTCGAGCGCCTGGCGGATCTGCGCCTCCAGCTCCTGCTGACGCTGCTGGGCAAGGCGCATCTCCGGGTCTGCGAACACCACGATGTTGCCGCCCTCGGCACGGGCCAGCCGGGCGGCGTTCTCGGCGTCCTGCACGAGCCGGCCGGTCTCGGAGTCTGAGCCACCAGTCTCGACCGCGGCGGTGCTGACGCCGATGCTCCCGCGCAGGCTGACCGTCCCGCCCGCGAAATAGAGAGGCGCGCCCACCGACGCGAGGAAGTCTCCGGCGAGTCGGGTCGCTTCCTGTCCGCCGCCGGGGACGACGGCCGCGAAGACCCCCGGTTGAAGGTGGGCGAGGGTGACATCCGGATCGGTCTGAGCGGTGAGCCGTTCCGCGACCTGCGCCAGAAGGCTGTCGCCTACGGAGAACCCTTCCTCGTCGATCAGGCCGCCGAGACCGTCCACCTCCAGGATCAGCACAGCAGCTGGGACGTCGTCCTCGGCGAGGGCTACCGCCTGACGTACCCGCTCCAGGAACAGCGAACGGTTGGGCAGCCCGCTCACCGGGTCGTGGGTGCTCTGGCGGGCGAAGGCGTCCTCGAGGTCCTTGTAGGCCTGCAGGTTCTCGATCCGCAGGACGGCGCGGCCGGGGTCGTCGCCGCCCATCACTGCAATGGAGACCAGGCCCCACCTGACCCGATCGTCCGCGGTCACGAAGCGCAACTCCGCACGACCCTGCCGGACGCCGCCCAGCTGGGCTATCACCGCTCTGGCGGCGGGCAGGTCGGCTTCGTAGACGGCAGCCGTGAAGGACCGCCCGATCAGCTGCTCGCGTGGCCGCCCGAGGAAGCGGGACAGTTGCGCGTTGACCTCGATGAAAGCGCCATCGCCGTCCACGACGGCGTCGGCCGTGTGGCTGGCCTCGAAGGCAGCCTGCAACCGGGCGTGTCCCTGCCGCAGAAGCTCGTTGGCCTCCAGGAGCGCGGCGCGCCCGGCGACCCGCTCGCCGATGTCCCGGCAGAAGGCGTGGAAGCCGTTGCTGTGGTCGCCAACGTCGACGCTCCATGGTGTTAGCTCGACATGGATCATGTGACCGTCACGGTGGCGAGCCGTGAGCTCCACCGCAGACCCGAGGAAAGTCGGTGGCGCCCCTTCGACCAGTCGCCGGATCCCTTCGGTGTGCGCGGTGCGCTGGTCCTCGTGGACGATCAGCCCGGCCAGCTCCTCGCCTACGGCCTCACTGGCTGGATAACCGAAGACGGACTCGGCCGCGGCGTTCCACTCGAGCACGACGCCTTGCGGGTCGATGTGGATGTAGGCGTCGGTCGCCGTGTCCAGGACCCGTCGGCGTTCCAGCTCGGCGGTCAGCCGGCCGGTGTCGGCGCTGATGCGCGGGCTCAGGTCGACCAGCAGGGCGGCGATGCTCGCCGGGGCATCGAGGGTCGCGGGCTGATAGCTCACCGTGCACCACAGATGGAGGGCCCTGCCGGTTCGGTGCCGGTAGACCCGAGCGGCCTCGTACGACGAGCGGCTCCCGGATTGCAGCCCCTCGATTGCCGAGTCGGTGTCGCTGCGGTGGTCGGGATGTACGAACTGACGCGCCGACTGGCCGACCAGCTCCTCCGGTTCGTAGCCGAGCATGCGTGCCGCGGCGGCGTTCACGGTCACGATGACCCTGTCCGCTGTGGTCTCGATATACCCCGTAGAGCCCCCGTCCATGAGTCGGTCGAGATGCGCGTGACGGACCGAGACCGGCTGGTCGGTCCCCGGTCGCGCAGGCACCGCGACCGGGTGGTGTCCGGCTCGAGTCTCCAACTGACTCATGACCTGATCGGCGAGCGTGAGAAGCATCGCCAGCTGGTGGGCGCTCGCCGTACGCACCCGGGTGTCCAGCACAGACAGGGAGCCGATCGCGGCGCCGCCACTGGTGACCAGCGGCGCGCCGGCGTAGAAGCGGATGTACGGCGCGGCGACGACCAGCGGGTTGTCGCGAAAGCGGGGGTCGGCGGTGGTGTCCTCGACCAGCAGGACCCCGCTCTGCCTGATGGTGTGGTCGCAGAACGCCAGCTCCCGAGGGGTCTGCTCCAGATCCAGGCCGACCTGGGCCTTGAACCACTGCCGGTCCTCGTCCACCAGGCTGATGAGAGCGGTCGGTGCGTCGAAGATGCGTGCCACCGAATCGACGATCTCGTCGAGCTCGGCCTCGCCCTCTGTGTCGAGGATTTCGAGGCGCCGCAAGGCGGCGAGCCGTCCCACCTCATCGATCACGGGCAACCACTCTCCGGTCGCCGGCGAAGCGTCGCTGGGGCGGTTGCTGGCATCTGGACTCACCGATCTCGTAGAGATGATCGCGCCTGGCCCGGAGGGTCGAGGTGTCGAGGCGGTCGTGTCGGCGGCCATGACGCTACGAACAGTGCCCGAATGGTCGCCGTGAGTGTACTACTCGCGAGAACTCGAAGCCGGCTGGTTCGCGCAGTCACGCCACCAGAGGCCCACCGTGGAGGGGTTCAGGAGTGGATGCTCCGGACTCACTGAGTTCGAACAGGCCCCGACCGTTCGTGGAGTCGTCGTCGACGGTCCTTCTTCGACGTGGTGAGGTGGGTGTTAGGTGCCCCGCCGATCAGGGAGACGGGGAGCTCGTCGGGGGTCTCGGTGACGCTGGGCGGGCCGTGTCCTACCCGGACCATCTCGCGGTACACGCGGAGGTTGTCGAGGTTGTCGAGGGTGACGCCTTGGACGAGGGGACCGGGCGAGGCGACGGAGAGCCGGGTCGGGCCGTCGGCATAGCCGAGGATGGGATGAAGTCGGGGATCAGGTCGATGGGAAGGGCGACGGAGCCGAGCAGCAGACTTCGAGGGGGGGCTTCCCCGTCAACGACGCCAAGACCCCGGAAGAGCTGCTCGTCACCTACCGATCCGAGTGCGGACCCTCCCGGCTGATGATGCGCGCCAACGACCTGGACGGAACGCCCGGGGAGTAGCCGTTAGGCGGACAGACGGTCTGGGTACCCCCGGTGTATGTCCCCGGAGCAGGCGCGCAGCGAGCTCATCGTCGACGTCCTCACCGACGCGTTCTCCGAGCTGATGGAGTCCGACCCGGCGGCGTTCCGGCGGCGCTTCCGGGCAATGGCAGCCGACCCGTTCTCCTTCGTCCGCGGCTCCGCGTGCCTGTTCTACGCGGACCTGCGCGAGCACGAGGACCGTTGGGCCGACGATCGCACCGGACGGGTATGGATCCAGGGCGACCTGCACGCGGAGAACTTCGGCACCTACATGAACGGCGACGGCGTGCTGGTCTTCGACGTCAACGACTATGACGAGGCCTACCTCGGCCACTTCACCTGGGACCTGATGCGCTTCGTCGCCAGCCTCGCGGTCATGGGCTGGGTCAAGGCGCTGCCGGACGACGACATCGCCGCGCTGGCCCAGACCTACCTGAGTGCCTACGTCGACCAGGTCCGCTTCTTCGCCGACAGCGACCGGGACCACGAGTGGTCGCTGCGCCTCGGCACCGCGCGCGGCGCCGTGGAGGCGACCCTGCAGAAGGCGCAGCTCGCCACGCGGATCGCCCTGCTGGAGGAGGAGACCGTGGTCGAGGACTACGCCCGCCGGTTCCAGCACACACCCACTGTCCGCGAGCTGCCCCAGGAGGAGCGCGAGGCCGTCGAGCAGGCCTACCGGGCCTACCTCGACACCGTGCCAAGCTCCAAAAAGATGGGCAGCATCACCTACGAGCTCAAGGACGCCGTCGGCAAGAACGGCTTCGGCATCGGCAGCGCAGGCCTGCCCGCCTACAGCCTCCTCGTCGAGGGCCACACGCAGGCGCTGGAGAACGACGTCGTCCTGACCATGAAGCAGGGCTCCGTGCCGGCCGCGGCGCGGTTCTTCCCCGACGAGGGCGCCGAAGCGTGTTTCCAGCACGAAGGCCATCGCACCGCCGTGTCGCAGCGCGCGCTTCAGGCGCACGCCGACCCGTGGCTTGGCTGGGCGCGCATGTCGGGCGGACCGCACGACGGCGTCGGCTTCGTGGTCAAGGAGTACTCCCCGTACGAGTCGGACCTGGACTGGGCCGAGCTGGCTGAGCTGGCCGAGCTGGACGAGGTCGTCGAGCAGCTGGGCCGGGCCACGGCCAAGGTGCACTGCGTCTCCGACGCCGACGACGAGAGCACGGCGCTGGTCGACTTCCAGACCGAGGACGCGATCCTGGCGGTCCTGTTCGACGCCGAGGACGACTTCGTCCGCGACGTCGTCGACTTCGGCCTCGACTACGGTCGGCGTGCCCGTGAGGACCACCGGTTGTTCGTGGACGCCTTCCGCGGCGGGGAGATCCCCGGCGTGGGCCCGCACCACCACTGAGCACCGGCAGCAGCAACGGCGGTACGTGACACCGGAGCCCCGTCACGCCGTCTTTTCCCATGGTGCAGCTGCCGTCCGTCTGCACGTCATCGATCCTCTCGAGGGCTCCGCGCACACATCCCGTCCGGCGCCCGACGCCGGGCGGGGTGGTCGAACCCGGCACCGCGCATCGTCTCGTGGATGAGGGTCTGGGCGATCAGCGGACGAGGAAGAGCACGGCTCAGGCCTCGGCCAGCTCGGTCAGCCGCTCGACGACCTGACGGCGGTACGGCGAGCCGTCGGGACGGCCGGACTCCGCGGAGTCTTCACGGACCATCGCAGACAGCGCTGTCGAGGCCCGCTCGCGCAGTTCGGCGGCGGCCTCCTCGTCGCGTGGGTAGAGCAGCTCCAGGCCGCGCTCGTCGCCGGGGGACACGTCCTGGCCGTCCCCGGTCGGTGCGCACGCGCTCGGGTCGCTCTTGTAGAAGAACGCCGCGAACCGGTAGAGCATGACCGACGCAGGGTCGAAGGCCCCGACCGTCACGTCGTCGGAGGTGTTCACCCGCAGGTTGTGGTCGACCTTTGCGCGCGGCCACCCGTTGGGCGGCCCGGCCAGGTAGGTGTAGATGCCTGGCAGGCGGCCCGCGGCGTCGGTGACAAACCGGCCCCGCTCGTCCGTGGTCGGCTCGTAGCCCTCGTCGTCCTCCCAGCGGAACTCGTCCGCGCACGGCCCGCGCAGGTTCTGGTGCGCGTGGTGGAACGCCAACGCGTGCAGGAACTCGTGCCGCGTGGTGCCCTCCCAGCCCTGCGGCTTGCTCACGGCGTAACCGCCCAGGTTGAGGCTGCGCTGGTGCGGCATGCCGCCGACCCGCCCGCCCGAGATCGACGTGTCCTTGCTGTCGGTACCGACGAGCGAGAAGTAACCGGGCAGGTCGAACCCGACGCGGATGTCGGCGGCGTGGACCCTGTCAGCCTCTGTCCAGCGCCGGTAGGTACCGGTGGACTCGTCGTGGCCGAAGTCGAGCACAAGCCCGCAGGCGTCGGTGATCTGTCGCGTGGCGCCGGCGATCTCCGCGTGCAGGGCGGTGTCGCCATCGAGGAACGCGACGCTGACGGGGCGGAACGGGTGCCAGCGGGACAGGTCGGAGATGACGAACTCCAAACCGGGCGTGCGCTCCGCGGCGCGGTGTCTCCAGGCGTCCCTCACCTCCACGGACGCGACGACCTCGTCGGGCAACGACTCGAGCTCCATGTCACACACCTCCACCAGTCGGTCCTGCGTCCGGGAGCCGGGCACACTGGAAGGAGGTCGACCCCGGGCTGCTGATACGCCCCGGGGCCTTCCCTAGTCTTCGGGCACGGAACCGGCCTCCACGCTGATGCGGAGCCGGACCGGGATGGTCACGTCGACGACACGCGCACCGGGTGCGAGGTCGACGGTCGTCTGGTGAACGCGGCTGGGGGTGACGCTCTCCCGGACCGCGGCTGACGATCCTTCTGCGGGCGGCGGGGTCCCGGGTGCCCCCTCGACGGGGCTGAGCGGGGCCTCGACCGCGGTGGACGGCTGGCCCCGCACGTCCCACGTGCGCAACGCCGCCGCGCGCATGGCCCGCATCGGCTCGGGCAGGTCGGCGGTCCGGACCGCCGCGACGATGCGGGAGACCCGGACCCCCTCGTTGGCTACCCACTCGTACCGGTCGGCGTCGCCGGCGCCCAGCACCTGCCCGGTCGCGTCGACCAGCCGACCCTGCTCGTCGGTGCGGGGGACCCCGCTGTGGTGAAGGGCGACGACCTCCCAGAAGTCGTTGAACACCGGCGCCCCCGACGAGCCCTTCTCGGTGTCCGCCTCGTAGTGGAAGAAGGCGCCCATGTCGGCGCCCTCTGGCAGGTCGACGAGCTGGTTGTTGCGGATGGCGATCTGCTTGACCCGACCGCCGGGGTGCTGGACGACGTTGACGGCCTCGCCGATGCGGACCTTGCCCTCTTCGCCGATGAGCGGCAGCACGCTGAAGGAGTCAAGCTGCGTCCCGTTCTGCGAGCGCAGGTCCACCCCGACCAGGGCGAAGTCGAGCGCCTTGTCGGCGAGGAAGAACATCTCCGGCCGAAGCCGGAAGATCTCCGTCCGCTTGGCCTCGCCGACCCGGTTGTCCTCGAAGTCCATCTCGAGGTCGCTGTCGCCGGCCTCGGCCGCCGTCCGCAGCACGTGCTCGTTGGTGAGCATGAGCCCCGGCGCGACGAGGAACCCCGTGCCGTTGGCCTGTCCCCGTGTCGTCACCAGGCCCACGCAGCGCGCGGCCAGCAGTCCCATCTCGAAGAACTCCACCGACAGCAGGTCACGGGTCCGCCCCACGATCCGCTCGACCAGCTCGTTGCTCACGTCCTCCCGACGCAGCGGCCGGTCCAGGTCGACGCCTTCCTCGGTCGCCAGGGACTCCTGCTCGGCCGCCGGCGTGGTGGTGGGCGGCGTGGTCCCGGGGGTCAGGGCGTCGAACCACCGCTCGTGCCGCTGCACCCAGCGGGCCAGCCTCTCCGGCGTGTCGGCCGCGACGTAGTCGCCGGCGCGCAGGGCGTCCTGCTTCCGCTCGCGCTGGGCGGTGCGGCGCTCCCAGCGACCCGCGGCCTCGCGCAGCCGCTCCCCGTCCAGGACCTGCTCCGCGTGCAGCCGTCCGGGCGCGGACGACCTCGGGGTGTCGGCGCTCAGGCCCCGCACGGCCGGGGTGCTTCCCATGATCAGCCTCCGCTCCGCCGAGGCGGCTTCTGGGACGATCTTGTGGTGCGTGCGCCCACGAGCGTAGCGTCGTCTACCGGGCCGCCACGAGGGGTTTCGCCCAGGTCGTGCGGCGGTCCGCGAGGGCGTGGAGGTCTGCCGTGGACAAGATCACCTACACCGAGCTCGAGGCCATGCTCATGAACCCGGACACTCCCGACGAGGACATCGCCCCTTACCTCACCGTCGACGGTGAGGGCAGCAGCGCGTTCGACCCGCGCGTGGTCCCCGACCAGGACAAGGTCGAGCTCGGTCCGGAGGGGGAGTTCCGGACGGAGAACGCCATGCGTTGGGCCAACGACATCGCCCGGTGGCGGCGCGCCAAACGTTTCGAGCGCCGCCGGCCCGGTTCCGACCTGCCGGTCCTCGTGTCCGAGGGAGACTCCTGGTTCCAGTTCCCGTTCCTCGTCAAAGACACCGTCGACCAGCTCGGTGAGGACCACCTCATCTGGAGCCTCGACGCGGCCGGCGACACCGCGGAGAACATGGTGAACCGGCGCCCGGAGTACCTTGCCGGGCTGCGGGCGCAGAAGGCCAACGGCGTCGCCGCGTTCCTGTTCTCGGCCGCCGGCAACGACGTCATCGGCGAGGACGCGTTCGGCGAGCCCGTCCTGCTGAGCCTGCTCAAACCCCACGACCCCGAACGCGACGCTGCCTGGCACATCGACCAGGCGGCGCTGGCCCGCGTCCTCACGTTCCTCGAGACGGCCTACCAGCGCGTGGTGGCGACCGTGCGCGCGGACGACGACCTGGCCCGGACCCCGATCCTCGTCCACGCTTACGACTACGCCCTGCCCGGCGGGCACCCCGGCGACCCGCGCCATCCGCGGTGGGCCGCGCAGGACAAGTGGCTCGGCCGGGCCCTGGTCCGCCGGGACATCACGGACCAGCAGCTGCAGCGCGACGTCGTCCGGATCCTCATCGACGCCACCTACGACATGCTCGAACGGGTCTGCGGCGACAGCTCCCGGACCGGGGTGCACCTCGTCGACGTGCGCGGCACGCTGCCGGAGGTCACGGACTGGGTGGACGAGATCCACGCCACCGACGACGGGTTCCGTCGGGTGGCCGACCGGTTCCGCGCGACGCTGCGCGAGGTCGGCGTCGGTGGCTGAGCCGTTCGGCACCGCCCTCGTGCTTTTCACGTAGTGCCGGACCCCGCCAGTCAGCGATGACGTGTGATCGCTTCCGGATACCGCCCGACGTGCCCTGCTGGCTTCGGTAGCGCACCAGGCGGTAGCGACTCGTCATCGCGTGGTTGATCTCCTCCGACGGCCATGAGCCTGCAGGACAAGGTGGGCGCCCGGAACCGGGTCAAGACGGCGGCGCTCGCGTGGGGAAACGGGAGGATGCACGGTTTGGTCACCGTGTTCTGGATCGGCCTGGCGCTGGTCCTGGCACCCGTCGATGAACAGGACGGTCTACCCCGGGAGGGGTACGTCGAGAACCCTCTGCGGGGGGACGTGCACGACACCGTGGGCTCCTAACGTCCTCGCCATGAGTGGAATGCCTCGTGAGTTCTGGCTGGCGGTGCGCCCGGTCACCGCCCAGCAACGGTTGCTCTGGTGGTGCGGGACGGTGATGCTGGCGTCCGGCGCGGTGCACGCGGTGGTCGCCGTCGGGGACTGGGCGCCGTGGTGGGGCGCGGTGTCGTGGCGCAAGCCGGTGGTGTTCGGGATGTCCTTCGGCCTTCTGGCCTGGTCTGCGGTGTGGGTGATGCGCCAGCTGCCGGTGCTGCGGTGGGGGTGGCTCCCGGCAGGTCTCCTCGGTGGCGGGTCGATCGTGGAGGTCTTCGCGATCACGATGCAGCGGTGGCGGCGTGAACCGTCGCACTTCAGCTATCGGACGAGCTTCGACGCGGCGGTCTGGTCCGTCATGAGCAGCGCGATCATCCTCGTGACGCTCGCGCTGGCCGTGCTGCTGGTCTGGTCGTTGGTGCAGTCTCGGGGCAGGCCAGCCGCGCGGATAGCCGTCGTCGTCGGGTTGTCGGCGGTCATGGTGAGCGGATACATCGGCGCTGACATGGCGGCGGTGGGCGAGGCCGCGGCGGCTGCCACCGGCCAGGCGCCTGCGTCGATCGTGTTCGGCGCGGCCGGCAGCGCCAAGGTGGCTCACGCCGTGGGCATGCACGGGCTGCAGGTGATCGGCGTGCTGGCCATCGGCCTCAGCATGCGACCCCCACCGGCCCGTACCCAGGTCGGGGTGATGGTCATCGCGACGGCAGGGTACGCGTCAGTATTCGTGGCGGTGATCGCCACCGTGTACGGGGGCCAGGCCTGGACGTCGCCCACCCTGCCGCTGGCACGCTCACCGTGGCTGGGGTCGTCGCCGTGCTGGCCGCGTACGCCATCGTGGCCAGGCGGCTGCTGCCCGGCGGGAGGTGGCCAGGGCGGCCGCACCCGACGGGGCTGCTGCCGCGATCTGGGCGGCAGGATGCCCGCGTGGTGAAGTAGCGGCATGGGCCGGCACGCCGCGATCGTCTCCTCGTTCAACCGCCTCCCCCCATGGGTGGTCGACGCCGCTCTGGCGGGCGTCGCGGTAGCGACATTGGTCAGCGAGCGTCTCGCGACCACGCCGTTGGCACGTGTGCACTCGCCGTCGAGGCGCTGTGGCTGACTCCCCGTGAACTGTCGACGTTCGCGAACCTGATCGGCCTGCAGGCCGTCGGCAACTACGCCAGCCGTCGGCGGGCGCTGTGGGGGCCCGTGATCCTTCTGCCGGGCATCGCGGCCTTCTTCGCCGGGGAGGAGGGCGCCGTGCCGCCCGCCGTGCCCGCCGGCGCCGTGTTCGGGTGGTTGTGCGTCTGGGCCGTCGGCTATGCCGGTGCCCGGCGACGTGAGCAGCAGGAGAGCGACCGGCAGCTGATGCGCCGCGACGCGGTCCTCGACGAGCGCCACCGTGTCGCCCGAGAGCTGCACGACCTGATCGGTCACACCATGAGTGTCATGTTGGTGCGCGTTGCGGCACGGTGGGGCGGCCTCGGCCGCCGTGGTCGTGCGTTGCGATGGGCGAGATGTGGATGTCGAGGTCGTCGACGACGGGGCCGGCCCGCAGCTGGGGTATCAACCGGGCCGCGGGCTGGTGGGTATCGCAGAACGGGCGGCCGTGTCCGACGGCATCGTCGAACACGGGCGGGATGACGGGGGCGGGTTCCGGGTCCGCGCGGTGCTCCCGCTGCCATGAACGTCCGGGTGCTGATCGCCGCCGACGACGCGCTCATGCGCGCCGGCCTCGGCGTCGTCCTCGACAACGCCACCGGCATCGAGGTGGTCGGTGAGGCCCGCGACGGCATCCAGGCGGTCGAGCTGTGCCGGGCGTTGACCCCGGAAGTGGTGCTCATGGATGTCCGGATGCCGGGCATCGACGGCATCGAGGCGACCCGGCGGGTGGTCGCGGCCGGACTCCCGACGAGGGTGCTCGTCCTCACGACGTTCCGTCATGACGAGTACGTGTGGGGAGCGCTGCGTGGCGGGGCCAGTGGCTTCTTGCTCAAGCGTGCCTCGCCCGAGCGGCTGGTCGACGCGGTGCACACCGTGGCGAATGGAGAGACCCTGCTGGA
>Ga0105045_10003411_pt1 | contig 13636 bp, 8 predicted proteins | sample MAT02_FD_78089 | JGI IMG/M metagenome (GOLD analysis project Ga0105045, IMG submission 78089) | Freshwater microbial communities from Lake Fryxell liftoff mats and glacier meltwater in Antarctica - MAT-02 (megahit assembly) | ecosystem: Environmental > Aquatic > Freshwater > Ice > Liftoff...
CCACCGGCGTGTTCATTGCCGGGCTGGGGCGGCCATTTCCTAGTTGTAATCATAAATGCTTGGTGGCTTTACACCCAGCAAGCGCAGGTAGATGGTGAACTGGCCCCGGTGGTGGATGGCCTCTTCCAGCATGACATTGATTATTCGCAGGGCGTTCATTTCCCCAAACTTGGACTTGATCGGGCGGGTGGCTTCCTCTTCGGTGAGCGAATCAACCGTTTGTTGGATAAAATCCTTTACTTTTTGCCCGTACGCCACCAGTTCAGCGGCCGATTCCACTTCATTGGGCCGATAAGCGATCAGCGTTACATCAGCAAAATTGACCTCGCCCGTTTTCATGGCGTTGGTAAAAACCAAGGCGCTCTGGTACAGATGATTGGCAATTTGTTTAAAGCTCATGTTTTCTTCCGTGGCCCGGAAATCCAGTTGACCTTCGGGAATGGCCAAGAGCAATTTATCAAACGTTTTATATACATTATTGATCAGGCGCTTGGCAATTGGTTTGATCAGATCTGTTTTGTTCATGGGGGTGATGGTTAAGAACGGCAAAGTAAGCAAAGTCCTTGAAAAGTAAACCCATTGCTTTGATTTATGGGCCGGAAATGCCATTTTTGTTCGTAGTAAGCCCACTTTTACCAATTAAGAGATGAAAATTACAAGGATAACCATTACCAACCTATTTGATCACCTTAATTATGACATTCCTTTGGCCAACTCCGAGGACTTGTTGATTCTTACTGCCCCCAATGGATTTGGCAAAACCATGATTTTAAACATTATTTATAGTCTGTTCAATAAAGAATTCTACTTTTTTCAAAAATTGGTATTTGAAAACATTACAGTTTATCTCGATAATGATTCAAGTCTAAGTATTGACAAATGGATAAAGCAAGCAGACAGTGTAAGTCAGGTTAGTATTTTTTTCAAGGCAACGGTATGAAGAGCAGTGTTACTTTATCTGGGCCTTTGGGTATTGATGAAGGCGCAGATAACTTTGGTCTGGGTAGCTTTCCTATTACCAATGATGACATTGATTATAAAAATGGGGAAATGTTGACCCCCGAAGCTCAGAGATTGGATCACACTAGCAACCTTCCCGAAGGTGTAATGCAAATATTAAAGCTGAAAGATACCCATCCTGATATCAATAACGTATTGACCAGCTTAAATGTGTATCTGATCAAAGAGCATAGACTTTTTAAAGGGTTACTGTCAAAGCGAAGGTCGGGCCACAACAATAGTCAAAACTACCCTAGTTATTCCATTCAAGAATATGCGGTAGAACTGAGCGGAGTTATCAATCATACAATCCAACAATTTTTCCAAATTTCGCAAGGGTTGGACAGTAGTTTTCTCAAGCGATTATTGGACGAAAAAACCAAATACATCGCCGAAACTGAGTTTGCTCGCCGAATTGAAGCTGTGCACCAAAAGCAGGCACAATTGAAAACCTTCGGCTTGAGCGAAAGCGAACAAGAAATCCCCACGTATGATCCCGTGAATGCTAAGTTGCTGTTGGTATATCTCAATGATACCGAGCAAAAACTGCAAGTTTTTGCTGACCTGATCCAACGTTTGGTACTATTTACCAGTATCATCAATGAGCGGCGATTTACTTTTAAGACCATTAAAATTAGTAAAGAAAAAGGCTTTTATTTCGTTACCAAAAAGGACAAAGAATTGAGCCTAGCCGATTTGTCATCGGGCGAACAGCATGAGGTAGTGTTGCTGTATGAATTGTTATTTAGAGCTAAACCTAATACCTTGGTACTGATTGATGAACCCGAAATTTCCCTGCACATCACTTGGCAAAAAGAGTTTCTGAATGACTTGAAGGCCATCATTCAGTTGCGAAAAATGCAGGTAGTAGTGGCAACCCATTCACCCCAGATCATCAATGATCGCTGGGATTTGGTCTTTAACCTTGAAACCCAAGAAATGCAATGAGAAGAGTAGATGTTACACTCACCGGTAAAATGAATGAATTAAAATTGGATATTCCGCATCCCAATAACATGGATAAAGTTTTTATTCTATTGGAGGGCAATAGTGATGTGCGCCTGTTTCGTAAATTGTACCCAAACAGGCAGGTTAAGCTAGAAACCATCCCGGGAGGGTGGATTCAACTTGAAAAGGGCTTACGTGAACTCGATGAGTTGTCTAAACACTTGATTGGAATCCGCGACGCTGATTTTGCCCATTTGGATAATCAGCAACCCCGTTTACCAAACCTATTTTTTACCGACTTACACGACAGTGAAATGTTGATGGTTGCTTCTGACCAGACATTTAGTGCCATCATCCATGAGTTCTGTGATTTACCTAAAACTGAGCATAATTTGATTAGGGAAAAACTACTTAATGCACTCCGAGCAATTAGTTATTTGCGTTGGTACAATGAGCGAAATGGATTGGGATTAAATTTTGAAGGGATTAAACTTGGAGATCTTTTTGAGCCTGAGTCTAACCAGATCAACCACCAAGCATATTTGGGAAAAGTGTTAGCCAAATCCCAACGTACCGATATAGGTGCAGATCAGCTTTTGGCCGATGTTGCAAGATTGGACGATGAGGCCCACCATGATTTCCAGTTGTGCAACGGACATGATTTTATGAATGTATTGGCTAAGTTTCTAAACACTAAAATCGAATCAGGGATTTCAGAAGATCGGGTTTGCGCTCATTTCAGGACAGCCTATCAGCTTGACGAATTTTCCAAGACCAAATTGCACGACCAAGTGAAAAATTGGGCAGTCGATCAGCGGATAACTTTCGATTTTACCAGTGCCTAGTTGTTGAGTTCCAGTCATAAAGAGCTTCATTCGTTTTTTGGATAAAAGCAAGTTGCATGAAAGCCGAATTTAGCCCAGAGCGTTTTTGATAATTCGCAGGAGTTGTTTCCCTAAGTTTGAGAATAGTTTATTTCGGTCAATTATCTGCTCTTTTTTGTTGAGTTACAAAACCCCACTTTCCCTACCACCCCCGCAACCGGCGCTCTGGCCAAGCCTGCCCCGATTGCCGGGCCAAGTACCCCGCCACCAACCACGCCACCCCCGTGCCCAAACAGGCCCCAGCGAGGGTATCGACCAAAAAGTGCTGGGCCAGATATACCCGTGAAAAGGCGGCCAACGCGGCCAACCCAAAGAAAACTAGATCAAAACCGGGTTTGCGCCCAATGCAGGCCAATGACAAGCAAAGGGCAAAAGCTGAGGTGGAATGGCCCGAGGGGAAACTATTGGCGTAAAGAATATCTACGCCGTCCACGAATTGGAGCGGATAATCCTTGAAAAATGCGGCAGGGCGGGGAGTATCAGCAAAAACCACCCGCTTGAGCAACTGGGCCAGCAGGGAGGAGAGGCCATACGAAGCCAAGATCTGCACAGCGTAACGAAACTTGACCAACAACGCGCCTAGGCCAATCGCCAAACAAACCAGGCCATCGCCCAAGTGCGTGGCGTACTTGAAAAAGACATCGCGGGCAGGTGAGTGCCAGCGGTTGACGGCCAATACCTCATCGCCGTGGTTGTGCTGGAGCAGAAAGACCGCCCCGGCACCGAGGCAGGCTAGCAACAGGCCAAAGAAAACACGGTTGGTGTGGGGCATGGCAGTTAAACAAAGAGATCGACAAAGGTGAATTTTTCCCCATCAAACAGCCCTTTGTCGCTCAGCTTGAGGGCTGGAATCACCAGCAACGCCATGAAACTGAGCGACATGTACGGCGACTTGAGCGGGCTGCCGAGCGACTTGGCGAATTGGTCGAGGGCAGAGTAGGCCCGCGCCACTTCATAGCCATCCATGGCCGACATGAGGCCCGCCACCGGGAGCGGCAGCACCTGCTCGCTGGCCCCATCACAAGCCGAAATACCGCCTTGGGCCGCGATCACCAAGTTCACGGCCCGGCACAATGCCGCGTCGTCGCAACCGACGGCGATGATATTATGGGAATCGTGCGCCACCGAAGACGCGATGGCCCCAGATTTTAAACCAAAATTTCGGATAAAAGCTACGGCGGGCGGAGCGGCGGCATATCGGTTCACCACGGTGATTTTTAAAATGTCATTCTGCGGATCTGATAGCGCCCAACCATCAACAATTTTGGCTGGCAGGATCAAGGTCCGGGTGATCAATTCGCCATCCAAGACCTCGATTACCCTCATCTGTTGGCTGGTGGCTTGAACGCGAAAATCGGTGATTGCTTGGGGAGTGGCCCGAAAATGATTGATCGGCTCAACGGCCACCGAGGGGAGCAGCGATTGGCCGGCCTCGGCCACCAACTGCCCCTCGAGCCACGTTTGGTGCACTTTGAAGTCCCACAAATCTTCCACCAAAATGAAATCCGCTGGATCGCCGGGGCGCAGTAGCCCCACTGGCAGGTCGTAATGCAGCACTGGGTTGATGCACACCGCCTGTAACACCTTGAACACATCGATGCCGTGCTTGACGGCCCGACTGGCCAGTTGGTTGAGGTGGCCTTCCACCAGACTATCAGGATGTTTGTCATCCGAGCAGAACATGATATTTTCCCAATGATCGGTCAATAAATCCACGAGAGCGGCAAAATTTTTGGCTGCGCTGCCTTCGCGAATCAAAATCTTCATCCCGCACGCCAGTTTGTCCAAGGCTTCTTCCCGGGTGAAACACTCATGGTCAGTACTAATGCCCGCCGCCGCGTAGGCCCGGGCCTGATCGCCCCGAAGACCGGGCGCGTGGCCATCTACGGGTTTTCCGTACTTTTGCGCCACCGCGATTTTTTCATATACAATCTGGTCATGGTGCAATACTCCCGGCCAATTCATCATCTCGGCAAGGTATTTGAGACCATCTTGCGTGAACAACTGAGCTATTTCGGTGACATTGAGGCTCGCCCCGGCAGTCTCAAAGGGAGTGGCGGGCACACATGAAGGGGCACCAAAGGCAAATTTGAAGGGTGTTAGTTGGGCATTTTGGAGCATAAAGCGCACGCCAGTCAGGCCCAGCACATTGGCGATTTCGTGCGGATCCGATACTGTGGCCACCGTACCGTGCACCACGGCCAAGCGGGCGAATTCCGAAGGGATAAGCATCGAGCTCTCAATGTGAACGTGAGCATCCACGAAGCCGGGCAATAGGTACAAAAGGCAAGCTTCGGCCAGCGGGACAATCTGGACAATTTTCCCATTCGCCACTGTCAACAGTGCAGGGTAAATTTTTTGATTGGGAATATCTACGTAATTTGCTTTTATTTCAAAATACTGGGGCATATTTAAAGCATAAAAAAATGAAGAAATACATCGTGTTTTTTTTATTGGCAATGATCACTTTGCCTTCGTGTTTTCATTCGCCCAGCACCGCTTGGACCCCGCGCCGTTCCAAATCGATCCGGCAGGGCAAATCGACCAAAGCCGATAAGAAAACCCGAGTCGTCAAAATGTGGTAATTCACCCCTCATCGGACAAACTTAGCCAAAAGATGCGAAAGCTAGCTTTAAAATTATTGGTGTTATTGGTACTCGCTACCTCGGCGGGCTGTTATCATGCCCCGCGCACCGCTTGGTCACCTGGCAAGTACAAAAAGAAAAAATTACCCGTCAGACAAAACACTGGACTATAACCATGCGCAAAACTGCTTTCAAATTCAACTTTGGCTGGCATTATTGGCTGGCAATGTTCATGTTGGTGGCGGTGGCCACTTCGGAAATTTCTTGTGCGGGCGGGCCAAAAAACCGCAACGGCAAAAAGGTTAAACGGGGCAAACCGATGCCCTGTCCCATCAAAGACTGCTAATTGGCCAGCGGCTGGAGACTCCATTCTTGGGGATCCGAAGAAAAGGTTTTATAACGCCCAATATTAGCCGCCTGAAACTAGTTGAAAGATCAACTCGCATAAAATTGGGCCGTTGAGCTCGGCTAACACCTTCACTGTCCAAACCCAAATAAAATCGGGTTTTCACTAACCAATAAAGTAAGTCATTGTAAACCAAGACAGTAGATCTTATTAATCTCCTAAGTCGGTTTTATTTTGGCATCATTTGGCAAGCCGATGTTGGGGCCAGCACCGCCCAAAGAATAGACCCACCCCAAAAAAAGGGCCACCAAAATGGTGGCCCTTTTTTCAATACTAGTTCTTTTTTACAAATTTGATTAATAGCCAGGGTTTTGGTCGGCTTGTTCAATGGCCGGGTTCAGATCGATTTCGCGTTGTGGAATGGGCATCAACACCTCGTGGGCTTGCACATTGGCCGCCAGTGGGGGATAGAAGCGGCGGAAATGCTCCCGCATTGTTTCCAACAAAATGCCCCAACGCACCAAGTCATAACGGCGAATGGCCTCGAAACACAGCTCTACCCGGCGCTCGGCCCGCACCCGATCCCGGAACTGCGCTTGGCCCAACCCGGTGGGCAGGTTGGCCAGTCCAGCCCGGCGACGCACTTGGTTGAGGGCATCATAGGCCAAATCGGTGGGCCCGCTGGCTTCGTTGGCGGCTTCGGCGTATATCAGCAGCACATCGGCATAGCGAATGACCGGATAGTTGAGGTTGCCGATGGGCAGCGATGTTTCAAAATATTTACCAATGTACGGGCGCGGAGTGCAGGGCGTGGGTGAGCCTACACAGTTGCCCGAGGGGGCATACCAGCGCGAACCACCCGCAGCCAACCCAAATTCGCGAATAAAAGCCGTGTTACTGCGCAAATCAGTGAGCTCAAAAGCCTGCACGATGTCAAAAGTGGGCTCATTGACCCCGTTACCATTGGCCGCGATTCCATTGATGCCCCTTGGTTGGAAAAATACTTGGAAGGAACTGCCCTCATTTTGTTGGGAGCTGAACTGGGCCGAAAAAAGGTGTTCGGCACTGTTTTCATTTTGCAACAAGAACACATCGTTATAATTGGCCAGCAGTCGGTTGACTCCCAAATCCATCACTTCCTTGGCTTTGTCACGGGCCTGGGCCCAGAGCGGCGAACCGGGGGTATTGCCGGCCCGGGTCATCAACACCTTAGCCAGCAGGGCCTTGGCCGCACCACGGGTAGCCGCGCCCCGGTTGGACTGGGTTGTGGGGAGGTTCTCAGCGGCCCGCAGATCGGGAAGGATCGCTTCGTCATAGATCCGGGCCACGGGTACTCTTGCACTGCCCACATCGGTCAAGGAAGCGGTTTCGTCCAAGCGCAACGGCACGGCCCCGTACAATTGCACCAGATCGAAATACCACATGGCCCGGAGAAACTTAGCTTGATTGACGATATTGTCGCGCAGGGCGGCATCCATGTTGATTGTGGGCACGCGGGCAATGACGGCATTGGCCCGGTTGATGGCAATGTAAGTGTTCTCAAACCGATCACGGTTGATCCCATTGTTGGCATCAACCGTGAACTCGTCGATCTGGATCCGGTCTTGGTTGCCCCTAAACTCGCCCGTAAACGTGTCGTCCGACCCCATGTCGCCGATCATATAGGCCCGGTCGGCCAAGTGGAAGCCCTGAATCCCGTCATACACGGCATTGAGTGCCACTTGGGCATCGGTTGCGTTACGGTAAAAATTTTCGGGGGCAATAAAGCTGAACACTTTTTCTTCCAAAGGTTTGGAACAACCCACGAACAGACCGAGGGAAGTTAGAGCAATCAAGTATAAAGTGTGTTTTGTTTTCATCTTTTTGAAATTGTTTTTGGTTTTGGGAGGGGATGGCAAATCCCTTTGTTCATTGTGTCGGGGTGGCAAATTCCGGTAAGCCAGATTTACAAGCCTACGTTGAGGCCCAACATAAACATCCGGGCCATGGGGAACGTGCCCCGGTCAATGCCCAGACCGATTGAGCTTTGGCCCAGTGAGTTCACCTCGGGATCAAACCCGGTGTATTTGGTGAAAGTGAACAGGTTTTGACCTTGTACATATACGCGAGCGGTGCGCAGCCACTTGAGGTTCAGTTTGGCGGCGGGCAGGTTGTAGCCTAGGGTGATGGTGCGCACCCGCAGGAACGAAGCCCGCTCGATGTGGCGGTCGGACAGCACAAACGGTCTGGTCCGGGCACTGGGCCACTGGCTGCTCTGGGCATCGGGCCGCCACCGGTCGATCGTTGAGGCTGTGTTGTTCGTCGCCCCGTCATTGCGGTAGAGTTCGTGGCTGTTCACGTTCCAAACGTCGTTGCCGTAAGTGCCTTGCAGAAAAACGGCCAAGTCAAAGTTTTTGTACGAAAAGTTATTGGTAAAACCGTAAAAAAACTTGGGTTGCGGGTTGCCAATAATAGTGCGGTCGTTGTTGTTGATCTGTCCGTCGCCGTTCACATCCACATAGCGGATGTCGCCCGGACCAACCGTGCCAAAGGAGCTGCTGCCCGGCAGTACTTGTTCGCCCGTTTGGACGATGCCGCTGGTCACCAAACCAAAGAAGCTACCCACTGGCGATCCCACCTGCAAAATACTGGAGTTGCCGATCTGGAGGTGGCCATCACCAGTGTTGGGGGCCAAGCGGAAGGTTTCGCCAGGCCCGAGGGCGATCACTTTGTTGCGGTTGAAAGTAATGTTGCCACTGGTGTTCCACTTAAAATCGCCCACAAAATTGGAACTGGTAAAGGCCAGTTCCAAGCCCTTGTTTTCCACACTGCCAATATTTTGTAAAATGCTGCTGAAGCCAGTCGTGCGTGGCAGGTCCAGGTTGAGGAGCAGGTCTTGGGTGCGTTTGTAATAATAGGCCGCCTCGAAGCTCAGGCGGTTGTCAAAAAACGCCATTTCCAGCCCGGTGTTAAATTGGTTGGTTTTTTCCCAGCGCAGGTTGGGGTTGGCCACGCGGCCCGGGGCTTGCCCAATGACGATAACTTCGCCAAACGGATAGCGCACCGTGCCCAGTTGCGAGAGTGACTGGTAAAGCCCAATTTCCTGGTTGCCGGTGAGGCCCCAACTGGCGGTTACTTTCAAGTTGCTGAACAGGTTCAGATTTTGGACAAACTGCTCCTCGCTCAGGTTGTAGCCAATGGCCGCCGAGGGAAAATAGCCCCATTTGTTGCCCGAACCGAAGCGGGAAGAGCCGTCGGCCCGGAAAGTGCCGGTAAACAGAAACTTACCCATTAATGTATAGTTCACCCGGCCAAACCAAGAGTCGAGCCGCCAAAGGCCGCGGCCCGAAGCGGGCGTGCCAATGATTTGCCCCAATCCGATGTTGTTGGAAGTGAGTGCGTCAGTGGGAAAATTGCTCGAGTTGGCCTGTAAAAAGTCCACAGTTTGGGACTGGGTTTCGTAGCCGGCCAAGAAAGTGAACTGGTGGTCGTCGCCAAAATTTTTGTTGTAGGTCATAGTGAGCGTGCCCACTGGGCTGATCACGTCTTTCTTTTCGGCCAAAGCTGAACCAAAGGCATTGCGGCCCCGGTTGTTGGTCACGGGGGCATAGAAATCGCGGCGGGCCGATTGGTAGTCGATCCCCAAAGAGGCCCGAAAACGCAGCCCTTCCATAATGTTCCATTCCCCATAGACATTGCCCAGCACCCGGTTGGTAATGGTGCGGTTCAAGGTTTCCACGGCATCCTGCACGGGGTTGCCCACTTGCTGCGATCCGGGGACCGCGCTGTTGTCAAATGTGTAGTTGCCATTGGCATCAAACACGGGCAAGGTGGGAGAGAAAACCAACGCACCATTCACCACCCCACCCCGGGTGATGTCGGTCACTTGTTGGTCGTTCCAAGTGCGGGCAATTTGGATCGAGTTGCCCACGACGATTTTTTTACCAATATTTTTATCAACGTTGATCCGAAGTGAAGCCCGCTTGAAACCAGAATTGATAATGACCCCATCTTGGCCAAAATAATTGCCGGAGATGGCAAATCGAGTGCCCTCACTGCCACCGCTCACCGTTACTTGGTGGTTGCGGATCGGGGCTTGGCGGAACACTTCATCCTGCCAGTCAGTGCTGTTATTGCGAAAACTCGCAATTTGCTCTGGGGTAAAAATGGTGGCAACTCCCCGATTGACCCGGGCCTCGTTGGCAACGGTGGCAAATTCTTCGGCATTGAGCAACGGAAGTCGGCGACTTACGCTTTGGATGCCATAATAGTTTTCAATGTCCACGTTGGTGGCTCCCGCCTTGCCGCGCTTGGTGGTGATGATCACCACACCGTTGGCCCCGCGCGAACCATAAATGGCCGTGGCGGAGGCATCTTTGAGCACTTCCATCGATTCGATGTCACCGGGATTGAGGTTGGCCAGCGCGTTCTGGGCCTGCCCACCACCCGAGGTTCCGGGCGCAAAGGTACCATTGTCGGGGAAAATCGGAATTCCATCAATCACATACAAGGGTTCGTTGGAAGCTTGGATGGAGTTTCCCCCGCGCACCCGGATGGACACCCCTCCGCCCGGGGCAGCGGAAGATTGGGTTACCTGCACTCCGGCGGCCCGGCCTTGGAGGGCTTGATCCAGCGAGGCCACTGCCACTTGTTTGATTTCCTTGGACGATATCGAGGTGACCGAACCAGTCAAATCCGATTTTTTCTGGGTACCGTAACCCACCACGATTACTTCGTTGAGGGATTTTACATCGCTGATCATCGTTACGTCGATCAGGGTTCGGTTGCCCACGGCGACTTCCTGTCGTTCATAGCCAATGAAACTGAACACCAAAACGGCATTGGCCGTGGGGACGATCAAGGCAAATGCGCCCGAAACATCAGAAGTCGTACCCGTAGTGGAGCCTTTGAGCAGCACATTCACCCCGGGGAGCGCATTGCCATCGTCGCCCAGCACCTTGCCACTCACCCGGATCGTTTGGGCTTGGCTTTGTAAGCTATTCCCCAAAAGGAGGAATACTAATAAGTAAAGTAGTTTCATTTTCATATTCGTGGTTCGGTATATTGTAAACTTATTGCACCTTAAAAATCGAATCCCGGGCTAATTTTTAAACTTAGTTGATTCGCAAACAAATCTAATCGAAGACCTCGTTTGTTTCCTAATGCCAATGTGTATAAATTTACGAAAACGATATAGTACAGTGGTCAATATTGGCGATTTTGCTTGTCGGAACGAAGTTTTTTATTGAGGTAAGCCGCTCATTTTGATGACTAAAGTAAACCTAAAAATGCTGGCCAACGAGTTGGGCGTATCGATTTCCACCGTGTCCAAAGCGCTGCAAGACAGCTACGAGATCAGCCCGGAGACCAAAGCGCGGGTACTGGGCTTGGCCAAAAAACTTAACTTTCAGCCCAATCCGTATGCGAGCAGTCTCCGCCGCCGCCAAACTCAGCACATTGCCGTCATTGTTCCCGAAATTGCCAATAACTTCTTTTCTTTGGCCATCAACGGCATCGAGTCGGTGGCCCAAGAACAACACTACCACGTCTTGATTTACCAAACCCACGATGATGATCAAAAGGAGATCGACATTTGCCAGCACTTGCAAAGTGGCCGGACCGATGGGGTGATCATGTCGGTGACAGCCAAAACCCAGGACTATGAGCATTTGGCCAAACTGAATGAACAAGGGGTGCTAGTGGTGTTTTTTGACCGGGTGTGCCATGAAATTGAGACCGCCAAAGTTACCACCGACGATTTTTTGAGCGGATTTAACGCCACCGAACACCTGATCCAAAACGGGGCCCGGCAGATTGCTTATCTATCCATTTCCTCGTTGCTGTCCATCGATAACAAGCGGAAAGCCGGTTATTTGGAAGCCCTGCACAAGCATGATCTGGACATCCAGCCCCTGCACATCGTGCATTGTGGCAACGATGAAGCCCATGCGTACCAAAAGATCAAAGAACTGCTCAGCTTGCCCCACCGGCCCGACGGAATTTTTGCTTCGGTCGAGACGCTGGCCATCAATGTCTATTTGGTGTGCCAAGAATTGGGCCTGCGGATTCCGCAAGACCTGAAAGTGATCTGTTTTGCCAACCTGAAGACGGCAGCCCTGCTCAATCCGCCCCTGTCCACCATCACCCAGCCAGCCTTTGAAATGGGCCGGGCCGCAGCCAAGATCCTTTTCCGCAACTTGTGCCATAAAAATACCCCGGCTCAAAACGAAACTATCGTGCTCAAGTCCACCTTGGTGCCGCGCTCATCAACTGCCAAGGGCGATGGATGAGCTTTTTCAAGTGGTGTTGGCAACCAAAAAAGCTATTTTTGTCCCGTCTTACTACCCATGCTCCCATGACCCCAGCGCAGGCCCAAACCAAGATCCGTGAGCTTTCGGCCCAGATCCAACACTATAACCACCGCTATTACCAAGACAGCGTTTCGGAAATCCCTAACTTTGAGTTTGACCAGTTGTTGACCCAACTGGTCGCCTTGGAACGGGAATATCCCCAGTGGCAACTCCCCGATTCCCCCTCGCTGCGGGTGGGCGGGGCCATTGCCAAAGAATTTGTCCAAGTGCCCCACAAGCGGCCCATGCTATCGCTGGGCAATACCTACAACGAAGAAGAATTGAAGGAATTTGACCAGCGGATCAAAAAAATGTTGGGTGAGACCCCCTATGAATATGTGGCCGAACTCAAGTTTGACGGTGTGGCCCTGAGCCTGACCTACCGCAATGGCCTGTTTGTGCAGGGCCTCACCCGGGGCGACGGCGATCAGGGCGATGACATCACGGCCAACCTCAAGACCATCCGTACGTTGCCCCTGCGGGTGGACAAAAAACACCTGCAACCTTACCAAGAGCCCGCCAACGAAGCGGCTTTCCCGGCTGAATTTGAGATCCGGGGCGAAGGTTTTATGAGCCATCAAGCATTTGACCGGCTCAATGACGAAATAGCCAAAGAAAACGAAAAGCGCACCAATGAAGGAAAAAAGCTGTTGACCTACTTGGCTAACCCGCGCAATGCCGCCTCCGGGGCCTTCAAAATGCTGGACTCGGCCGCGGTGGCCAAGCGCACCTTGGATGCCTACGTTTATGACCTCCAAGCGGATGGTTTGCCGTTTCAAACGCACGAAGAATCATTGAAATTTTTGCAAAAAGCTGGTTTTCAAGTATCCCCGCATTTTCAGAAATGCCAAGACATCGATGCTGTAATGGCATATATCAAGCATTGGGAGTTCCAGCGGGCGGATCTGCCGCTGGACACCGATGGCATTGTCATCAAAATCAACAGCTATACGCAGCGTGAAACCTTGGGATTTACTTCCAAAAGTCCCCGCTGGGCCACCTCGTTCAAGTACAAGGCCGAAAATGCCGCCACCGAACTGTTGTCCGTCAGCTACCAAGTGGGGCGTACTGGAGCCGTGACCCCGGTGGCCAACCTGGCCCCAGTCAAGCTGGCCGGCACCACCGTGAAGCGTGCTACCCTCCACAATGCCAATGAGATAGCCCGGCTAGACTTACATCAGGGCGATGCGGTTTTTGTGGAGAAAGGCGGCGAAATCATCCCCAAAATTACTGGCGTGGACTTGACCAAGCGGCAGGCGGGCAGTTTGCGGATCGAGTTTGTGGCCCAGTGCCCCGAGTGCGGCACCGGCTTGGTGCGCCGGGCCGAGGAAGTGGCCTATTATTGCCCCAACGAAAAGGGCTGCCCGCCCCAGATCAAGGGCAAGATCGAGCATTTCGTGGCCCGCAAGGCCATGGACATTGACAGCTTGGGCGGCAAAACCATTGAGCAGTTTTTTGACCGGGGGCTGGTCAAATCACCCGCCGATCTGTATGATTTGCGGGTTGAACAAATCCGGGAGTTGGAGGGCTTCAAAGCGCAGTCCA
>Ga0105045_10003412_pt1 | contig 13631 bp, 15 predicted proteins | sample MAT02_FD_78089 | JGI IMG/M metagenome (GOLD analysis project Ga0105045, IMG submission 78089) | Freshwater microbial communities from Lake Fryxell liftoff mats and glacier meltwater in Antarctica - MAT-02 (megahit assembly) | ecosystem: Environmental > Aquatic > Freshwater > Ice > Liftoff...
AAAAATCTCTCCCCAACCATGCAACTACGGGCGTACTAAGCCCCCACATAATTTCGTTGGCGTAAGGCATATCCATAAAAAACATGCCGATTACTACCAGTGGGATAGAAAGTGCCAATGCCAAGTAGGTTTTCCTTTTGAGCAAAGCGAATTTTTCAAGATGCAGGTTTTCAATTGTATTGGCTTCATCTTTATTTTCTTCAACCAATAAATCGTAACCACCCGATTGTACTGCTTTCTTTAAACCTATGGGGTCAACTACTCCCGGAATATATTCCACCGTCACAGTTGCAGTAGCAAAATTTACTGCTGCCACTATCACGCCTTGCTCCGATTTCAAAATACTTTCTACACTCACTGCACAAGAAGCACAAGTCATGTCCAAGACAGGAAATGTCTTTTTAATAGTTGTTACGCCATAGCCTAAGTCCTTGATTAGATGAACCGTATCCGAAATAACTTCGGCACTAGTTGCTTGGATTACTGCTCGCTTGTTGTTAAGTTCCACCTTATGGACGCTCAGTCCTTTTAGCTTGCTCATGCCCTTATCTACAATCAGGGCACAATGCTCGCTCTCCACGCCCTCGAGTGGTAGAAAAATGTCTGTATTATTTGTTTCAATTGCCATATCCTTAGATTTAATTATCCCACAAAGGTCGCAACACTATTCGTCATTCCTATTACCCAATTTTGGATAGTCTTTGTAATATTTACACCTCGTCTAAAGACCTTCGCTTATCTGCCTTGACGTTTTTAAAATAGGTTGGAGTGAGTCCCGTAACCTTTTTAAATTGATTACTTAAATAGGCAACGCTGGAGTAGTTCATCTGGTCGGCTATCTCGCTCAATGACAGTTCATCATAGACCAGTAATTCCTTCACCCTCTCAATTTTTTGGGCAATAAAATACTTCTCAATGGTCGTACCTTCTACCCCAGAAAACAGGTTGGAAAGATAGGTGTAGTCATGATGAATTTTATTACTCAGATAGTCAGATAGATTGGATTTTAACTTGCCATTTTGTTGGTGCACAATTTCAATAATGGAAGATTTAATTTGCCCTATCAAACGGTTTTTCCTGTCATCAATGATTTCAAACCCAAATGTCTTCAAATGTTTATTGATGATTTCTTTCTCACTATCGGTCACTTCACTGCTTAACAGCACTTCGCCCAAAGTGATATTTAAAGGCTGATGACCAAATTTTTCTAATTCGCTCTTCACTACCATGATACAGCGGTTACAAACCATATTTTTGATGTAGAGTTTCATGGTTTCAAGGCTTGTTCAATTTGTAAATGGCTTGGATTTAAGGCAACTATTTTACCTACCTCGTTGATTAGAAAAGAGGTAGGCAACTTATCTACGGCATAAGATTCCACTATTTTTGAATTCCAATTTTTAGGATCAATTACTTGTGGATAGCTAATCTTGTCTTTCTTAATTGCACCAAGCCAAGCCGCCTCTTTGGAATCCAAGGAAACACCCAAAATCACAAAACCTTTGTCTTTGTATTTTTGGTAAATTTTTTCTAGGTCGGGGTTTGCCTTTCTACAAGGCAAGCACCACGACGCCCAGAAATCTATCAACACTACTTTCCCTTTCAAATCGGACAATCTTACCGTGTCCCCCTTAACGTTTTTGAGTTCAATTTCGGGGGCTTGATCGCCAATTTTTACTTGAGAATAGCTTACTTGAAAGACGAATAAAAACATCACAAAAAATTGGATTGTTTTTATATTTACTTTGCTTTTCATTGGCTTAGCTTTTTCTAAAAACGTTATAAAAATTATATTCAAAGCGAATTAAAAAGCCATTGGGTGCCGATCTCTGCATGGTGCTGTAAAGCTGGCGCCGATACCCGATGTCCACTCTAGCTCTGCTTCTGATAATAAATTGTATGGCAGGCGCTATATCCAGATAAGATTTACCGTTGCCATTAAGTCTTTGTCCCAGAAACTCACACATCAGGTTGAAATTAGTTTGCTTATAACCCGTGTATTTTTTGGGAAGCATCAGTTTGCCAAACGAAAGCGTGTAGTTCGCGGCACTGTTGACTTGCGTGTTTGGAAATTCATATTCTGTTCCATTGTTCAAGGCCCGCTCATAACTCAACATTGAGCTAATGGCTACTTTGTGCAACAATTGGGTGGATATCAAGCCAAATTCATAGCCTGCATTATGCCCCACTGTTTCAATTTCTTCTTGGTGAATGTCAGCACGATTGTAACTGGCTCTGCCAAAAGCCGCCATTCTGAAGTGCCTTTTTACTGCATCGTTATTCAGAAATTTGTATTGCGTATAAACGCTACCGCCATCAGCGTATAAGTTTCCATTGCGAGTGCTGATGAAGGCTTGGGTTTGGAGCATTAATTTACTTGAAATACCATAGCGGATTTCAGGTATAAAGTTAATGTTGGTTCCACTGCCATCTATTTCTTTGAAGAAAGACGACATCAGGCGAGCGCTCAAAAGATAGGCAGGTATACTACTTGCCGGTTCAGTGTACACAAAGAGCTCTTGGGCTTTGCTGTTGGCTGCCAACAACAAACAAATAAATAAGATAGTACCTTTCATTTTTTTAGATGCTTACATTAAAAACTCTTTTTCCTGAATCAACATACAGCTTATTTTTCACCTTTTTGTATTCTTTGGGAGAAATAAATGCTTTATCCAGCAATTTCAATTCTACTTCGCCATTCAATATTTTACCTTTGTTATTGATAAAATAAAATGACTTGCCGTCAATTTCAATCACGGTATTGTCTTCCACCACCACTTGATTGGTATTGAGAACAAAAGTGAGATTGGCAACCGAAAAGCCGGCATTGGCAACAGCTTTTTGCAAAGCATCTAAATCTACATTTTCGTTCATTTTGAAAGTGATTTGGAAAGAGGAGTTTTCCACATCACTTTCCACGCTTTCCACAAAGGTGATTTTTTTCAATGATTTGAAAATGGAATTACTGCACATACTGCAAGTAAGTCCACTGGCTTGCAGATTGGCATTCTTGATTTGGGCATTTGCTACAAATGAAACAAATGCGAAAACAATTACTAAAAACAGGTTTTTCATTTTTTGGAAATTTAAAAGGGTTTTAAAAAAAGTACCTATCAAAAGCGATTGATACTTTTTTTGATTTGAGTACTTTAAGTTATTTGATCGTTTCCACCGTTTTACCGCAAGTCAGCATTTGCGAACCGTAATAAGGGTTTTTAATTGCGTTGTCCTTGCTCAACCAATTGGCCCCTTTTCCATCGTTTGCCATCGGACAAAACTGGTAATAAGTGGGGGCTTCGGTTTTTGAAACTTTCATCAAAGCATACATGTTCTTTGACAAGTTCATAAAATAGGCCCTTTGTTTTGGTGCGTCCTTAGTGTCAGCAATGTGCTGGGCATCTGCTTGCAAGTCTGGCAAAACTTTCATCCAAACTGTATGCACGTCCATTGACAACTTTTCCATTTTCACGGCTTTGATCGCTTTCAACAAATCTGCTGATTTCATGGAAGCCACGGCACCATCAGTTTGTACCAACGCATCTTTAACCGCAAAATAACTGTCAAAGACGGGCTTCATTTGGTCAACTTCTGGTGCTTCCGTGGGCATTATAGGTGTCGAATGGTCGGTGCCGTCCATTTTCATTTTCGCCTCGTCCACTTTGGCAAGGGTTTTTTGGGCTCTTGTGTACTGGCAGCAACTGGCCAATTTTGTGTAGGCGTTGTCCGGGGCCAGAAATTTGTCGCTGTCATAACCTGCCAACGCAATGCGTTTCAAGATTTCATCTTGACTCGTTTTCTTTGCATCATAGGTCAGGGAGGCCATTTTGGTGTCCTTGTCCCAAGAAACTTTGGCTATTTTGTTGCGATTCCCCGCCTCTTCGATAGTGGCTTTACACATATCGCAATTACCGTAAATTTTTACGGTTTCAGTTTTTACATTTTTTGATTGCGCGTTACACGCTGTAAATGATAGCAACACAGCAAGTGCTACCAATAGTTGAGCTATTGATTTCATTGTATGGATTTTAAAAAGTGTGAATGGATGAATTACAAAAGCCAGATCATGCTTTCGTTTGGACAGTTCTATGGCTGTCAAGAGTGCAATTTAACTTCTGTTGGGGGGTGTCCAGATGGAACAGAAACCCGAAGCAAGGTGGGTTCCTACGTGGGAAAATTTTTGAACCTCGCTTAAAGGATCGAGGTTATCATTGCCAATTTCAAAAAAGAGGGGGAGTACAAAACTGGAGTTAAGGCTTTGGCAATGACAGGAGTTGTCACCGCATTTGCCTCCACAATCATCTTTGTCTTCTGAGTGGTGTTGGCTTTTCTTACAACAGTCGTTGGTGTCCGGTTTTTCGGTGGAATGTTGCTTAGGGGTTTCTTTCTTACAACAGGATTTGTCAACCTTGAAGCCACACGCAAAAGCTATGCCCGGTGCCAACATGGAACCAATGAAAATCAGCAATATGTAAACCCTTTTCGTCATTGAATATTTAAAACGTAAAGTTACGAATTTTGTTTGTTAGTCAATGTTAAATTGTTGGCATGGTCGCTTGGTACGCTTTCAGATAGCGTTCAACCGTGCGGGCTCACCCAAGACTTGGCCACGTAGTCGACGGTGCAAGCATTGCCTATAAATATTTGAAGGTCAGGTAATTACCACTAGAGATCGGGGGGGCAGCCCAGTTTCCCGAAGTTTATTAAGCATACCGCTGCCGCACCAGTTTCATCATGTGGGCATTGATCTCCCACTGGTTGGCTACTGGCTGCTGGGTGTAGGGGAGGGCGGGCATGTAACTGACGGGCCCAAACTCGGGGGTGAGGGTGAGCACCTTGGCCCCGGCTTTTTGCTGGTGATCCATCACTTTGTCCCACCATTGCAAATGCTGATCCACGGCACGCTGCCATTCGGGCGCACGCGGGTCGTTTACTTGGGGGCCTTCGGGATGCCCCACCCGGGTGTGCAGGTGCACCGTGCGGGCCAAGGCGAGCTGCACCGTCTCGGCCTGATCCTCAAGCAGCGACTCGTGGACATTGCACCAGTGGGAGATGTCCAGCGTAAGCTTGAGGCCGGGAATTTTCTCCAAATATTGGCGCGTGATGTGGGCCGCAAAGGTGAACCGCCCCCGGTGGGTTTCGTGCGAAATGCGCACCCCGCTCGTTTTTTCCACGGCCAGCGCAATGTCGATCAAGGCTTGGTTCTGGGCAAAAGTGTAATAGTCCTTGCCCGTGTGGCAGTTGACAAACTGCGGTTTCATGGCTACCGCCTTGCGGAGATATTCCTCGAACCGGGCCGTGTGCTTGGCTGGGTCGGGGTCGCCGGCCCCGATCAGGAAGCCAACCTCGAGCTGGTACTTTTGCAGGGCAGCCATCAACTCGTCGCGCCCTTTGTCGTCATTGGGGGCCCAAATTTCTATCCCATCATAGCCGGTTTCCTTGGCTTTGGCGCAGAAGGTGTCGGTGTTGCCGGCAAAACCCCAATTAGTGGCAAATATTTTGACTGTCGGTTTGGCCTGACTGGCGAACATGGCTTGGGGAGTGAGCAGGGCGGCGGCCCCCAGAGCAGTGGTGGACTGGATAAAATCGCGGCGGGAAACGGTTGACATGGTTATCGTTGATTAGGGTGTAATCTCGGTCAATACTGCGGACAACGCAATGTGGTGGACTGATTAAGTTAGGCCGTTTTTCCCTTGCCCCTGCCTTTGTAGAAAGCCACAAACGCCGTGGCCGCTATGATGACCAACAGCGCAAGATTGCCAAGTAACTTGAGGACTTCCATCCGGTTGGCACTCACCAGCTGGTTGCTTTGCCGGCCGATCTGGTCATAAAACCCACCTTCGTCATTATCGCTAATGTCCTTGCCAGCCAAGCTTTCGCCCTGCACAAATGCCTTGGCCCGGGGGCGCAGGGTATCGTAACGGTTTTCGCGCAGGTTGAAATAGACCCACTCGAAGTACTTGTTGAGGTCAAACTGGCCCGGCTCTTTGGGAATCAGCATATAGTTGAACTGTTTGGAACCGTACACCACCCCATTGCTCCGGTTCACTTGCTGTTTGACATTGGGCGGATAAAAATCAAACTCGCGCGACTTGGTGAGCTTGGGTTCGTTGACCGAAGTGAGGTTGCCATCGCCCGTGACCGTAAACTGGTAGCTAAAACTTTGGCCAGTGTTGGCCCGGGTATTGAGCGGTTGTTCTTCCAGTTTGAAATTGCCCACCGCCACTTGGTCGCGCAGCGGGTGATCGGGCAGGGGTTTCACCCGCACAGTCTTGGCCTTGGAAGTAAAGGTGCGAAAATCCTTGGCGTAATTTTGCCCAAAAAAGCTCTGGGTGCGGGCCACTTTATATTTGAGCATCTTAAAATTGGCCGGTGGGATCACCACGGTTTCATTGTTGAGGGGGTAGAAAGTTGCTTGGTAAACCTTGTATTGGCGATAAGTTTTGCCCCCAAAAACCACATTATCGGGCGTAATCTCATCAATGCCAAAATTTTCTTCCCAGCAGTTGGCAGGTTTTACTTTTTTGAGGATGTCGGCCAATTGTTGTCCGACCTCGTAAAAATCCAAAATGGCTTGGTTCCGATTGGAAATATAGAAAGCAATGGTCATATTGAAACTCTCGCCCCGAAAAACTTCATTTTTATTGGTCGTAATGGCAAAAAAAGCATCTTCCTTGACATTGATGAAATCAGTTGCTTCCTCGGCAGGGGCATTGAAAAAATCATCAAATGGGTCGGAATAACTGCGGGCCGGCCCTACCCGGATGGTGGCCCCAGCACCCCGATAAGACTTGCCGTTGACCGTGACCGAAAACCCGGGCAAGATATAACTTCCTTCTTTTTTGGCCCGGTAATTTTGGATAATGCTCTGGGCCACTGTCATGTTGCCATTGATGATGTTGGTCGCGGTCGAACTCCCGATGCCCTGTTTGGTGAAGCCGCCGATCTCGGGAAAGCCACTGTAATCATTCACTTGCGCGTTGTTGACCGTTACGATGATCTGGAACTGCTCGTTCAGAGCAATCTCGGTTTTGCCCACTTCCACCTTTATGTCTTGGCCAGTGGCCCAATGCCCCCAAAGGAACATGGCCCCACACAACAGTGCTTTCATCGGACTTTGCTTCATTTTGTCTATTTTTTTGTAAAAGTTAATGAAAAATAGCGACCTAAATGCCGTAAAATTTATTCTTATTTTACTTTTCAAGCAGAAACAAAATTGATATTGCGTTTGAGCCCCGTTATTTTTGTTCGTTCAACGGCTGATTTTTTAAAGAGTTCGTCAAATATGTGCTCGGTGATCTCTTGCCAGTCGCTCGGTTTCATCTCTGCCATTTTTTCACCGGGCAAAAACGCAGGTTCGGCATGGGGCCGGGCAAATTTGTTCCACGGGCACACATCTTGACAAATATCACACCCAAAGATCCAATTTTCCATCTTACCGGCAAACTCGGTGGGGATATTTTCCTTTAGTTCTATGGTCAGGTAGGAAATGCACTTGCTGCCATCCACCACATAGGGCTGCACAATGGCATCCGTCGGGCAGGCATCAATGCAGCGGGTACAAGTGCCGCAATAGTCCTTGATGGGGCCGTCTGGCTCCAAGTCCAGATCGAGGATCAATTCGGCAATGAAGAAAAAACTGCCCATTTCCCGGCTGATTAGGTTGGTATGCTTGCCCAGCCAGCCCAGCCCGCTCCGCTGGGCCCAAGCTTTTTCCATCACCGGGGCCGAATCAACAAAGACCCGACCCTCCACTTGGCCTATTTCGGCCTGGATTGCCCCAAACAATGCTTTCAATTTGTCTTTGATGACAAAATGGTAGTCGGTGCCGTACGCATATTTGGAAATTTTATATTCCTCATCGTGGTGCAAGACTTGTTTTTCGGGGTAATAATTATACCGCAATGACACGACAGACTTGGCCCCGGGCACCAGTAGCCTCGGATCCAATCGCTTATCGAAGTGGTTGGCCATGTAGCCCATTTGGCCGTGCATTTGCTGGTTGAGCCAAGCTTCCAAGCGCGGGGCTTCCTCGGCCAAAAACTCCGCTTTGGCCACCCCACAAAAGTCAAACCCAATCTCGGCCGCTTTTTGTTTGACTATTTGGGTGTGCTGGTGGGCGCGGCTCGATGACATAAAACAAGCAAGGGAATGGATGCAAAAACAAATTTACGTCCTAAACACTGGATTATTGTTGTTCTAGGCCGCATCTTTGCCCAAATAGCTGTCCGATGCTCCGATTGCTCTTGTGCCCCGATTCGTTCAAGGAGTCGCTCAGTGCCGCCCAAGTGGCCGCTGCGCTCGAGCTTGGCTTTAGGCGGGCACTCCCCAATGCCCAGTTTACCTGCCTGCCCATGGCCGACGGTGGCGAAGGGACCACCGAGGCGATGGTAGCGGCCACGGGCGGGCGAATGACACTTGTCTCCACTTTTGACCCGCTCATGCGCCCTTGCGAGGCTTTTATTGGCCAACTGGGGGACGCTGCCAGTCCACGGCCCACGGCGGTTGTTGAACTGGCAGCAGCCTCGGGGCTGGCCCGGCTGACCGCTCAAGAGCGAAACCCCCTCCTGACCAGCACTTTTGGTACGGGCCGCTTGATCCAGCACGCGCTGGAAATGGGCAGCCGCCGGATCATCATCGGGCTGGGGGGCAGTGCCACCAACGACGGCGGGGCAGGCTTGGCCCAGGCCCTTGGTGCCAAACTGCTCGACGCGACTGGCCACGAAATTCCTTTGGGCGGCGGCCACTTGAACCAGTTGGCCCGCATTGATCTGAGCCACTTGGATCATCGGCTGGCCCGGACTGAAATCTTGGTGGCCTGCGATGTGACCAACCCGCTCATTGGCTTACTGGGCGCATCGGCCGTTTATGGCCCCCAAAAAGGCGCTACCCCCACTATGGTCGCCCAACTGGACGAAAATTTGGCCCACTTTGCCCGAATCATCCACCGTGACTTGGGCCAAGACATGGCCCAGTGGCCGGGTGTAGGTGCGGCCGGGGGCACTGGCGGCGGGTTGGCGGCCCTGCTCAACGCCAAATTGTGCCCCGGTTTTCAGTTGGTGGCCGAGGCGGTCAGTTTGGCAAAGCACATTGCCGAGGCTGATTGGGTCATTACGGGCGAAGGCCGGATCGATGGCCAGACCCAATTCGGCAAAGTGCCCTTGGGAGTGGCCCAGTTGGCCCAGCCTTTGGGCAGGCCGGTGATTGCTTTTGCGGGGGCAGTGGGGGCCGGTACCGGCGATCTCTACGCACAGGGCATCACCAGCATATTTGCCATCGCCGACCGTCCCATGACTTTGCCCGAGTCCATGGCCCGGGCCCCTGAATTATTGGCCAATGGCGCTGAGCAAGTTGGCCGATTATTGGCCATCAGGCATTAAATTCAGGGCGAATGGGCCAGTAGGCTTAGGTTAGGGAAATCTTGGTGTAATTTTGTGGCTCATTTATAGATCAACATGGCAACTATCCTCTTTACCCTGGCCATTATGGCTGCGTTCTTCTTGCTGATGAGCGTGCGGGTGTTCCTCAAAAAAGACGGCGCTTTTCAAGGCACTTGTGCCACCCTGAGTGCAAAATTTGGCAACGAGGGCATGGAATGCAACGTATGTGGCAAAAAAGTAGGCGAGGGTGAATGTGCCAACGCTAAAACCGCTTAATTTATATCCAGTGAGAGAATATTTGATTATCTACCTCAAGGGCATTGCCATGGGGGCTGCCGACGTAGTGCCCGGAGTGTCAGGTGGTACCATCGCATTTATTTCGGGCATTTACGAGCGGTTGCTCACGTCCATTCGCCATGTGGATGGCCACGCCGTAAAGCTCCTGTTTGGGCTCAAATTCAAGGAACTTGGGGAGTATGTCAATGGCAGTTTCATGCTGGCCTTGCTCTCGGGCATCGCCACATCGATCTTGGCCCTTTCTAGGCTGATTCTCTACCTATTGAACAACCACCCCGAAATGGTGTGGTCTTTCTTTTTTGGCTTGGTCGTGGCCTCGGCCCTGGTCATGAGCCGCAAAATCCATCACTGGACCGTTCCCGCCATTATTTCGGGCTTGCTGGGCACCGGCATCGCCTACTGGATCACGGTGGCCGTGCCCGTGGAAACGCCCACCGATCTGTGGTTTATCTTCTTGTCGGGCTCGATTGCCATTTGCGCCATGATTTTGCCCGGCATTTCGGGCAGTTTCATCTTGCTGCTCATGGGCAAGTACGAATACATTTTTAAAGCCCTGATCGCCCTCGATGTCAAAATCATCCTCACTTTTATCTTGGGCTGCCTAACGGGCATCCTCTCGTTTTCTCACGTGCTCAACTGGCTGCTCAAACGCTACCATGATGTAGCGGTGGCCCTGCTGATGGGGTTCATGGTCGGTTCGCTCAACAAAGTTTGGCCTTGGAAACAAGTGCTGCAAACCTACACCGACCGCCACGGCGAAGTAAAACCGCTGCTGGAGGGCAATGTCCTCCCAACCCATTACCTCGAGCTGGCGGGCAAAGAACCGTATTTGTTGTACTGCACCTTGCTCTGTATTTTTGGTTTTGGGTTGGTTTATGGTTTGGAGAAACTCTCCGATCGCTCTTCCGGTGCCATTTAGGCAATTGGCCTACCAATCAAAGTTGGTTGCTAAGATGTTGGTGGGCAGGCTATAGTGGTGGTTTGAACCTTCTGGTATTGAACAAACTCTTAGCTTGCGAAATATGTGACTACTTCAGATTGAAACTAAAAAAATGACCTTTGTTTTCTTGAAAAATATGCTCGACTCGTTAGACATAAAAAATTATAGAAACTTAAAGGAACTGAAAATCAATTCCTTGGGAAGGGTGAATCTTATTACTGGTAAAAATAATACTGGTAAATCCACCCTTCTTGAGGCAATTGCAATCTACGCCACCAAAGGAGATTTGCCATTGATTTATCAATTGCTTGAGGAAAGAGGTGAGAATTTCAAGCAAAGTAGCAGACCTAATGAAGCACCAAAAAACCCTACTGTGTCCAACATAAAAACTTTTTCATCTCTATTCACCAATAGAGTTATTGGCTTTGAGCGAGAGCATGCTATCTCAATTGACGGTATTGAAAACACGTTGTTTGGAAACGAAAAATCGTCTGACAAAGCAGTTTCATTAAGATTTATAAATTACTTTGACGAAATTCAAAGGGATAACCAAGGAGTAATTACATCAAGAAAAAGGAATATATTAGAAAATGAGCCAGATAAACAACTTGTTAACTACAAAGTTGGAGTCGAAATAGGAGATGGAAACGGGTTATACGTTTTTCCTATGGACGAGAACAGGTCATACAGATTTTCTCTTAAAGGACTGGGCAATACTGAAAATTTTCAGTTCATAAGAACTAGAAACATAGATAGAGAAATAAACGGAAAACTTTGGGATAAGATCATTTTAACCGAAAAAGAAAAATATGTTATTGAAGCACTAAAAATTATTGAACCTACTACCGAAAGAATAGCTTTTATTGAAGAAAACCCAAGAGAAAGAACTACCGTTGTTAAATTAGCAAACACAGATACTGTTTTGCCATTGCGTAGCATGGGTGACGGGATAAATAGGGTTCTAACCATTATTCTTGCTTTAGTAAATGCTGACAATGGATTTCTTTTAATTGACGAGTTTGAGAATGGGTTACACTACACAGTTCAAGAACAACTCTGGAAAGTAATTTTTAATTTGGCTCAAAAATTAAATGTTCAGGTGTTTGTTACAACGCACAGTGAAGATTGCATCGCAGGATTTGAAAGTATTTTGAATAGTTCCAACAATACACTGGAAGGGAAGTTAATTCGCCTTGACAATGTTAATGGCACAATCACACAAGTTGAATTCAATGCGCAAGAATTAAAAATAGCCACTGACCAAAACATTGAAATCCGATAATGAGTACAAATAAAAAAATCAGCGGTCAACTTTTAGTTGAGGGAAAGGACGACATGCACGTTATTTGGGCTTTGTGTGAGAAATTCAACATTAAAGAAAATTTTGGTGTAATAGATTGTGAGGGCATTGACAATCTTTATGAACAAATTCCAGTTAGGCTTAAACAATCTGGAATTAATACAGTAGGGATTATTGTTGACGCTGACACTGATTTACAAAGTCGTTGGATTTCTTTAAGAACATTGTTGACCACACAAGGTTATACTGTTCCTGATGAATTACCACTCACAGGGCTTATTGTGACAAACGCAGGCAATAAGCGAATTGGCGTTTGGATCATGCCCAACAATAATCTGAATGGAATACTTGAAGATTTCATTTCCTTTTTAGTTCCCCAAGACGATGAGTTATTGCCCATTGTAAATGCGACTCTTCAAAATCTGGAAGACCAAAAATTGAACAAATATTCTCTAATGCACAAATCTAAAGCCGCAATTCACTCTTGGCTTTCTTGGCAAGAAGACCCAGGCACACCAATGGGTTTGGGAATTACAAAAAGGTATCTGACAACTGATCAAGAAACTTGTTCGCAGTTGATCAACTGGCTAACTGCACTTTTTAATTGACAATTCAGAAGTTAACATGGCCTTAAACAACTTTTCCTGTTGACATTCACCAATCAAGTTTAGACTATTAACTACCCTTTCAAACCTTTAAACATGACGTATGATTATTTTAGACCTCTTAAAACCAATTCACATTATTGCGGGCAGTTTGACTTTAGTCGGAGGACTCGTGGCCATGCTCGCAAAAAAAGGACAAGCAACGCACCGACTTTCGGGAAAAGTGTTTTTTTGGTCTATGGCCGTAACGACCTTGCTCGGACTCAATGCCGGTATTTTCAAACCAGAACTTCACATCTTTATCCCAATCGCAATCATTAGCTTTTATCAAGCAGCGACCGGTTACCGAATATTATTTATCAAGACCCTCAATAAGGGGCAGAAGCCACATCTAATGGATTGGCTTTTGACCATTGGCATGCTGTTGACCTCGTTTGTATTTGTCTTTTTGGGAATCACCAATTTAAATACTGACCTGTTTTTTTCTATCGTACTTTTTGCGTTCTCGACGATTGGGCTTTATTGCTGCGGAGTTGACTTGTACAATTACATCAAAAAGCCGACGAATAAATTCTATTGGCTTTTCATTCACATTTTCAGGATGTCGCACGGCTTTATTGCAGCATTGACCGCATTTTTAGTGAACAACTCCAAACTGTTTCCGTTTTTGCCACAAGTCTTGTTGCTCATTATTCCAATTGCAATCGGCCAGCCAATCATTACTTGGATCATCTGGGACTATAATAGAAAAGTAAACAAGACAAAGATCTTAGCTGAACGCGTTCAATTGGATACGACATTTGGCGGGTGAAAGCCCAAACTATCAATTTGTGATTTTGTGGGATCGAAAGTGGGCGTAGTAACCAGATGTTCAATTCTCACAAGAAATCTACATATCAGATTTTATTCCTTAATAAGATCTGATTTAACCAAGAATTAGGCTTCAGGCTTATCAACCCCCAAACAATTAACCAGCTTTGCCTGATGTAATTTAAGCGGTCTCGATGGGTGCATTTCACCATCTTAAAGCATCTACAGTACCATTTTTTTGAAATACAGCCGGGGATTATCCTTGGTTTTATCAAAAACCAAAATAACCAGACCGATGGGCA
>Ga0105045_10003413_pt1 | contig 13629 bp, 11 predicted proteins | sample MAT02_FD_78089 | JGI IMG/M metagenome (GOLD analysis project Ga0105045, IMG submission 78089) | Freshwater microbial communities from Lake Fryxell liftoff mats and glacier meltwater in Antarctica - MAT-02 (megahit assembly) | ecosystem: Environmental > Aquatic > Freshwater > Ice > Liftoff...
CGCTGGTTTTGGAACATGGCAGTTTGTTGGTGATGAAAGGAACGACCCAGACACATTGGCTCCACCGGCTCCCCCCGACCACGCTCATCGCCAAGCCACGGGTAAACCTCACTTTCCGGACCATCGTTGGGTAAGCCTGCCGGCGGAAAACCCCACGTTTGGCCAACACCATAGTAGTGGAAAACAGCGTGTTTCGGCTCGGTTCCAAGCGATTGCTCCGGGCAATACCACTAAAAAAACCATTGTGTTTATGCACAATGGTTTTTGATTTCTAGTCAACGGACAGATTTTCGGGGATTTACTTTTTGCTGTAAATCGGGTCGTATTTCAGGCCATATTTGTCCAACACTTCTTGCGGTACCCCGTCCCACACATTTGGTTTGTTGCCCCGGTAGTCCAAGTATTTGAAACCGATTTCAGTGGTGAAATACCCCGTGGCGGTCAGCCCGCGCATGAGGTTAAAGAACGATACCCCCGGCTTCATTTCGGGCTTGGCCAGCTCAGGATAGGCAATTTGGTCCAAGAGTGCCGTCTTTTGGGCATCTGCACAATCGACGAACAATTTGCCAAATTGCTTGGAGGCTTGGTTGTCCAGCCAGCGCAGCCCGCCCCGGAGCGGGGTTTGTAGGTTGGGCTGATCCTTGGCCATGAACTCGATGAAAGCCGGTACGCCGGCCTCGGTGGCCCCGCCCGACTTGTCATCGGCGGGGATGATCAGTTCGGCCAATTGGCCAATGGTCTTGAGTTCGGCTTCGCTGAAAAATTTCTGCTGGGCCAGGGCGGCATCCCGGTCTTGCTCTTCCGGGCTACGGCCATTCAGGAAATCGGTGGCCGGTGGCGGCAGTGCCTCCAGTTCGCCCGCTTGGGCATCGGCCCCGGTGAGCAGCCCACCAGCGGCCAATGGGCTGAGGGCCATGTATTTGAGTAAATCGCGACGATCCATATCAATCTGGGTGAATAATGAAAGGGGAAACGGGCTGGGCCAGCCTACAAATTGCCCTTTTTCTTTTGGTCAATAATATACTCCGATGTGCGCATCGATAGCGCCATGATGGTCCAAGTGGTATTTTTATCGGCCTGCGACACAAACGGCCCCGCATCGACACAGAACACATTTTTGGCCTCGTGGGCTTGCTGGAACGAATTGAGCGCAGTTTTGTCGGGGTTGTTGCCCATCCGCACTGTACCCACTTCATGGATGATCCGGCCCGGAATCTCGAGGCCGTAGTTGCGTTCGGGGCCAGGCTTTTCGCCCAGGGCAATCCCGCCCATGCTGGAAATGATCTGCTCGAATGTATCCTGCATGTGCTTGGCCTGCTTGATTTCGTAGTCCGACCATTTGTAGTGGAAGCGCAGCACCGGGATGCCGTACTTGTCCACGGTGGTGGGGTCGATCTCACAATAGTTGTCCTCGCGGGGAATGGCTTCGCCACGACCGGCCATGCCCACATAAGCCCCATAGAACCGATGATAGTCCTCCTTGAGCGATTTTCCGTAGCCCCCGGCCGGTTTGGGCTTGCCGTCCATGCCGGAAATTTTGCCATTCAGGCCCTCAATGCCCCAGCCGAATCCATAAGCGGGCATTCCCATGCCGCCCCAATACTCGATGTGGTAGCCACGGGGGAAATCAAGTTTCTTGTTTTCCAGCCACCACGGTGAATAAATGTGCATTCCGCCCACTCCATCTTCATTATAGCGGGTGCGGTTCATCAAGGTGGGCACAAAGGCACTCCGACTGGCCCCAGTGGAATCGTGGAGATACTTGCCCACTACGCCGCTTCCATTGGCCAACCCGTTGGGGTGGCGGGTCGACTTGGAGTTGAGCAGTAGCCGGGCCGATTCGCCCGCGCTGGCCGCCAAGATGACGATTTTCGCTTGGACAATCTCTTCTTTGAGGGTGATTTTATCCACATAACTCACGCCCGTAGCCAGCCCGTCGGGCCCGGTGAGTACCTCGCGGGCCATTGCGTTGGAATACAAATCCACATTGCCGGTGGCAATGGCGGGTTTGCACAGCACCGATGACGATGAGAAATCAGCGTAGGCAAAGCAGCCCCGGCTGCACTGGTTACAATAAAAGCAGGCCCCGCGTTCCTTGTTGATGGCCTTGGTCAGAATGGAAAGCCGGGAAGGAATGACCGGGATGCCCAAGCCAGTTGCCCCCTTTTTGATCAATAGCTCATGCAAACGGGGTTTGGGCGGGGGCAGGAAAATTCCATCCGGCTCATTGCGGATTCCTTCAATCGAGCCAAAAATACCCACCAAGCGATCGAGCCGATCATAAAAAGGTTTCACATCGTCATAGCCGATGGGCCAGTCCTCGCCCAGCCCGTCGAGGCTGCGGCGACGGAAATCGTCGGGGCCAAACCGGAGCGAAATGCGCCCCCAGTGGTTGGTGCGCCCGCCCAGCATCCGGGAGCGGAACCAGTCGAACTTGGTGCCATCCTTGGTGGTGTAGGGTTCGCCATCGATCTGCCACCCGCCCCAGGCCGCGTCAAAGTCGCCGAAGGGCCGGGTGGTGCTGGCCCCACGCCGGGGCGATTCCCACGGGGCTTTGAGCTGGGTGATGTACTTGGGATCTTTGGGGTCATAGTAGGGGCCGGCCTCAATCAGGGCCACTTTGGCCCCCGCGTTGGCCAGTGTGTAGGCCGCCATGCCCCCGCCCGCACCCGAGCCCACGATGCACACATCGTAGACTTTGGCGGCACGCTTGATTTGGAAATCGTTCATTTCATACCAAGGTTAAAGAAAATTGACTGGTTTGACAAACTAAGCTTGGATCACCCCAAAAGAAAATTGCGCTATCGTCTAGGTGACTGCTCAAGTTTGCGGACGGAAGTTAGCCTTTTGGGCGAAAAATGGCAAGAGGAAGGAAAATATTTGTTTGAATGGGGAAAAGGGTGCTTGGATTTGGCCCATCGGCGAAGGGAAGAGTGCCGAACTGGTGGCCAATGGGGTGATCTATACCCGAAAACGTCCCCAGGCCGGGCCAGCAGCTTTCTCCGCTTGGTTGGGCTAGCTGAAAAACCAACCAGCTTTTCGGCCACAGTTAGACGCAAACCGCCGAAGCACTATTTGGGCAGCTAGATTTTCATTGATTCCGTTCGTTGTGTCCAAAAAACCGGGTCTTAGTTTTCGGCCACTGCTTTCGGTTTTTTGTACAATGGAACCGTGCTGCAAGGTTCGCCATACATGATGGCCGCAGCCACTGGGCGCAGGCGGCGGGTAATTTCCACATAGGCCGAAGGGGGCACTGGGTGTTTGCTGCAGCCCTTGATCACTACCCTGGCCCCGCGATACTGCTCTATATCGATCATGGCGATGGCGTCGCGGAAGAGGGCATCTTCCAAGGCAGCCAAATCGCCAAAGACCACCGAATGGACAAATGGCTCCAAGTGCAGGGCCAGCAGCATGTAGGCCCACACGGGTACTATGGCATCGGCCGAACAATGTACGGCCACGTTCTGGCCTCGGTACTGCGCCCAATCGTGCTGCTTGAGAAACTCCCGAAAATCTTTTTCGCGCAGCAAAAGCTCTTGGTACAAATTATCTTTGAGATTGTATAGTACCCGCTCACCGGGGTGATAGAAATTTTCAAGTTCCAGCGTGGACAGACCGCTGCTGGCCACTCGGTTTACGATCAGTTCTTCATTCATTGTCAATTTTCCTTTCGTTATATCCCCGTGTAATTGAACGGGGTCACATGTTTCATTTCGGCTTTCACCACTTCGGGAATGGCCAAACGGTCAATAAAGTTCCCGATGCGCTCTGCCGACATCGCATCGCCCGTACGGGTGAGGGCTTTGAGGGCTTCGTAAGGCTGCGGATAGCCTTCGCGCCGAAGAATGCTTTGCAATGCCTCGGCCACCACGGCCCAGTTGGCCGCCAAATCTTGCTCGATCCGGGAATAGTTGAGTTCCAATTTTGTCAGGCCCTTGGTCAGCGATTGCAGGGCAACGTGGGTATGCCCAAGCGGCACGCCCAAATTGCGGAGCACAGTGGAGTCGGTCAGGTCGCGCTGCAAACGCGAAATGGGCAGCTTTTCTGATAAAAAGCCAAAAATGGCGTTGGCATACCCCAAATTTCCTTCAGCATTTTCAAAATCTATGGGATTTACTTTGTGGGGCATGGCCGATGATCCTACTTCGTCGGGGTTGATCTTTTGCTTGAAATAACCCATCGATATATAGCTCCATACATCACGGGCAAAATCGATCAAGATGGTGTTCAATCGGCGGAGGTTGTCAAAAATAGCGGCCAAGAAATCGTAATTTTCAATCTGGGTCGTTTGCTGGGCGCGGTGCAGGCCGAGCATTTTCCCCACGAAGTGATTGGCAAACCCCACCCAGTCCACCGTGGGATAAGTGACCACGTGGGCATTCAGGTTGCCGGTGGCACCACCAAATTTGGCTGAAAACGGGATTAGCCGCAGGGTGGCCAACTGCTGCTCCAACCGGTAGACAAACACACCGAGCTCTTTGCCCACCCGAGTGGGCGAAGCCGGCTGGCCGTGCGTGTAGGCCAGCATGGGCACGTTTGCCCAAGTGGTGGCCAAGGTGCCGAGCTGGGCGATGAGGCCCTCCAACAATGGGTAATAGACCTCCTGCATGGCTTCTTTGAGCATGAGCGGGGTCGCGGTGTTGTTGATGTCTTGCGAAGTGAGCCCAAAATGCACAAACTCAGCGTAGCGATCGATACCCAAGATGGCAAATTTTTTCTTGATAAAATATTCAATCGCCTTTACATCGTGGTTGGTGGTGCGTTCAATGTTTTTGATCAGTTCGGCTTCCTCCAGCCCAAACCCCCGGTACAATTTCCGCATCTGGGGGAACAGGGCATGGTCAAAATCGGCCAGTTGGGGCAATGGGAGTTGGCAAAGCGCGATAAAATACTCAATTTCAACTCGAACCCGGTAGCGGATGAGCGCAAATTCGGACAAGTAAGGGGCCAGTGGGGCCGCCTGCCGCCGATAGCGGCCATCTACCGGGGAAATGGCCGTCAGGGTGTTTAAATCCATAATTGGAAGAACGAGTTTGGCCGCAAATATCAGAAAAGCAGGGCAAAATGTGCCATTTCCGGCTTTTAGTTTGTTACTTTGCGGCTCAAATTAATACCTTACCTCGATGAACAAAGGATATGATGCCGCTGAAATAGCGCGGATAAAAGCAGAAGCCGCTAAGGCAGAGCGTTCTTTCACCTGGAACCCAGATCAAGAACGTGACGAAGAAGGAGCCTATTTTTATTTTGTGGGCAATGATGGGGATGGCAAGGAAGTCGTTTTTGATACTTTTCTCTACACACTCAGGGCGGAGTACGAAATGGCCGTTTACGATCTGGCCGAACAGCGCCTGCTCGAGAAATTTCCCAAATTTGCGGGCATCGAGTCGGCCTCGGAAGACGAACTGGACTACTTGGATCTACTGGTCGACGAGATTGAGGGCGAAGACGAAGTGGCCGTAGTGGAACGCGTCGAGACTGATGAAGCCGCTGAATACGGTGTAGGGCTGGATGTGGCACTCAATGTGGAAGAAGTTACCGAAGCGATCATTCAAAAATTCGTCACCGAGTTCAATGCCGACTCCCTTGCCCTAGATGAAACCGAATATTCCTTTGGGCATGCATCAGACGAAGATGACGAGTAATTTCAACTACGCCGAGACTGTTTGTTGATTATAAATAAGACCTACAGATGGTCTTGGCCCAATTGTTCTTTGCATGAAAAAACTATTGATCCTCTTCGTTTTCTGTTTGGCTTGTCATTTTGGACTGGCCCAACAACCGGGCAAGATCGCCATTACCGAAAAAGACTACCACAACCAGCAAGTGAATATGGCCGATCAGTTTCGGGCCGATGGTAAAATCTATGTGGTGGTAGCGGTAATAGCAACCGTATTGGCCGGAATAGTTGTATATTTGATTACAATTGACCGCAAGCTTGCCAAGTTGGAAAAGATGACCAAAAAGTAATTACTTGGAAAACAGGTAGGTCAGGATTTGGCGCTACGGTCAGAAAATGCTCCATTGAGGAATTACGATTAACCACTTGTTTCTCGAACCATGAAAAAATCTTATCTCATTGGCTTGGTGGTCATAGCTTTGGCTGTCGGCTACATCATTACCCTTTCGGGTGATACCAGCCAATATGTCAATTTTCAAGAGGCCTACGCCCTGGCTTCCCAAGGCCAGGACACCAAAGTCCACGTAGTGGGCGAACTGACCAAAAACAAGGTGGGCGAAGTGGTGGGGGTGCAGTATGATCCGCTCAAAGATGCCAATTACTTGGCATTCGATCTGGTGGACAACCAACAGCAGGTTCACCGGGTGGTTTGTTATAACCCTCCGGCATCGATGCAGGATTTCCAGCGCTCAGAGAAAGTGGTGATCATTGGCCGGGTGAAAGGCAACGAGTTTGTGGCCAACGAGATTTTGATGAAATGCCCTTCCAAATACGAAGAAACCGAAGTTAAACAGTCATCCCTCCAATAAAGCATGTTGGGCTTCATCCAGTGGTTCAGGATCATGGCAGCTATCAAATCAATGAACAAACTATTAATTTGTTTCAGCCTCCTCTTTCTGTCGGCGTGCCAGCCACGGGTGGTTCCGGATCCCACCTACGAGTTGCTGGTGCAGGTGCGGGACGCTGGCAACCGGGGCGTGGCCGGGGCCACCGTCACGTTGTTCCTCTCCCAAGAAGATTTCTTGGCCAATACCAATGCGGTGGCAACCCAGAAGTCTGACAATGGCGGCTTGGCAGTATTCTCCGATCTCAACAAGGACGTGTTTATTTACGTGATCAGTGCCGAACTCCAAAAAGCCAACAATTGGGGCCTCTCAATGACCTACGGCTTTCAGGATATCGCTAAGCCGGTGCAGAACTATGAAGCCAAAATATCCGAAATCAGGTTTGCCGATATTTTGTCTGGACGGGGCAACCTGCGCTGGAACCAGCTCTACACCCAGATCAATGGCAATCGATCGACTGCCTGTGGCCAACGGTTTGAATTGAACTTTGGCCGCCAATTGATCCTCACCTATTATGTGCCCCGGGGCTGCCCGGCTGCGGGTGCGCAAGCCAGTGCCACCGGCTGGGCGCCTTCGCTCGACGGATCGAGCCTGATCATTGGCCAACCCAACAGCACACGCAACCAGCGCCGGATGAACATCCTCGAACTGACCGATACCCGCCTGCGGTTGATGGAACAGTTGGTCAATGCCACCATTGTGGAAGAATACGAATTGGTGCAGTAGGTTTCTTGCAGAAGCAATAAAAAAACCCATTTCAAGCGAAATGGGTTTTTTTGTTAGTGCGCTAAAGGGCAAGTTTTGGGTTGGGCTTAACACTGAGCCACTTGTACCACCGCAAAAATGGTGCTTTGCAACGCAAAAACCTAGTAGTGATATTTCCGGCGCGTTTGCTGTCCACAACTTTACCACAAGGGGGTGTCATAATAATCCGGCACGGCATCAATGGCGCGGGCATCGGAAAAATCGTAGTTTTTGCGGTCGGCGGCAAAGCCAAACAGGTAGTTGTCCTTGATTTTCTTGCCCACTTCTTCGGGCACCATCTCTTCCCAGCCGGGCTTGCCAGCTTTGATCATGGCCAGCACATTGTCCGAAATGATGTGCAACATCTCTTCATGGTAGCCGTGAATGTCCTCTATCTTGTCGTTGGCCACCAAGTGCATGAACAGATAGCGGAGGTTTTCCGGTAGTTGAAAATTTTTGCACGTATAAAACTCTTGGATTCCCGGCACTTTGGAAGGATAAACGTAGAGTTTGACGTTTTTCTTGAACAAAGTACTGAATGACTTCAATATGCCATCTTCTTCGTAATATTTTTCGTCAAATACACTTTGCAAATTATAAACGCCCAATATGATCCCGATTTTGCGCCGGGTCAATTTGGATAGATATCCCACCAGTTTGTAATATTGTTGGTAATTCGAGATGAGCACCGTCAGGCCGAGGGAGCACAGGATGTCCACCCGATCCAAAAAATCTTTCTCGTCAATATCCGGGTCGGCGGCCTTGAGGTCTTGCAAGGTCAGCTCGGCCACGGTAATCGCCTGGCTTGCATCCACGTCCTGTTCACGGATGAACATTTCGTAGCCCGTTTTGAACATGTCCATGTTCACGTGGGTGAGCGGCCGAAAGCGGCCTCGGACGGCGAGCAGGTTGCGCTTGTAGAATGTTTCAGAAGCTTGGAGCACGTGGCCATCTGGCCCAAACAAGGCCGCATCGGTCAGGCCGTGCTGAACCAACTGGAGGCTCAGCAACCGGTTGTCAACATTTTTAAAGTCTGGCCCACTGAGCCGGACCATGTCAACTTCCATGCGTTCCCGGCTCAAATTGTCCATCAACGAAGTGACAAATTTCTCGGTGTCGTATTGGAGGTAAAAACACGCATACAGCAAGTTGACCCCAGCTATGCCAATGGCCTGTTGCTGGAGCACAGCATCGTTGTCGTGCATTTTGACGTGGATCACCGCATTGGACGGCGTGCTGCGCGGGTGGGTCTGGAACCGGACTCCCAGCCAGCCGTGGCCCTCGTTGGTTTTCTGGTAGTTGAGGGCCACCACGGTATTGGCAAACACAAAAAAATTGGTGTGGTCGCCGCGTTTTTGATCCAGCCGCTCAACCAACAAATGGTATTCGTGATCAAACATTTTCAGCAACCGCGACTCGCACACGTAACGGCCACTGGTCTCTTCGCCATAAATCGCATTGCTGAATGTCATATCATAGGCCGACATGGTTTTGGCCACCGTGCCCGAAGCGCCCCCGGCTTTGAAGAAAATGGAAGCGACCTCTTGGCCAGCCCCAATCTCAGCAAAAGAGCCATAAATTTTATTGTTCAAATTAATCTTTAGGGCCTTTTGTTTGGTGCCTAGAAGTTGATCGTCAAGCATATTGGATTCAGAGAGCGGATATTTCCAAAAAAATGAAACTGGGGGCATGGTTTAAACGAAGGCAGCCCCGGTTTGGTTTGAAAATCCAGTAAATATTCGGCCACCCACGGTACAAAGATAAAGAGTATCAGATAATTAGTAAGAAAAATTTACGTCTTTGTCGGCTAACATCTTTTGCATCTGGACAAATTCGGTGGCGGAGGTCAGTTCGGACGATAAGATGTTGCCCCTGATGTGCAGAAACCGCAGCTTGGGCAACTTGGCCACCGAGGTGGGCAGGTCGCTGATGACGTTGCTGCCCAAATTGATCTCTCGCAACAGGGGCAATCCAATCAGGGCTTCTGGAAAAGCCGCCAGTTTGTTGAACTGGGCGTGAAACATCTCCAATTTGGCCAACTTGCCCACCGTGGCATTGATAAATTTGATCTCGTTGTGGTGGACGTACAGGCCCCGCAGGTTGGCCAATTCGCCAATTTCGTCGGGAAGTTCGGTCAGTTTGTTGTAAGAGGCATAGAGGATCTGCAAATTGGCGAGTTGCCGAATCTTGGCCGGGATAAATCGGATCTGGTTGTTATACACATCCAATTCCTCGAGGTTTTTGAGTTCAAACACACAATCGGGGATGCTTTGGAGCGCGTTGGCATAGAATTGCAGGTTGCGCAGCCCTTGCAGGCGGGCCAGTTCTGGGCTCACCTCTTGGATTGGGTTGCCCGAAAAGATCAGATCGGTCAGTTTGGGCGATAAGAACTTCACGCTCGGCGGCACGGCCGTTATCCGGTTATAGGCCAGTCCCAGCCGCTGGAGTTCGGTCAGTTTGCGCAAGGGCTTTAAACTCTGCTTTTTTAGGGTCAGGCTGTTTTGGTTCAAGAATAAGTACTTGAGCTTGGGCAGCCGATTGAGCTGGCGGGGCAATGTGATCAGCAGGTTCTTGCTCAGGTTCAGTTCCTCCAAGTTGGGCAAATTCTTGAGGGTTTTGGGCAGTTTGGCCAGTTTGTGGCCACTGATGTTCAAATAGGTAATGTTTTCCAGCCGGTCAAAGGTCAACGGGGTTGACGGGCGGGCCGCCTCGAGCTTTTGCCAATCGGCATCGGCCAGTTGGTTGGCCGCACTCCAAATTTTACTGGTGCTGTCCATATAGGCCCGTTGTTCGGCTGGCTTCATCAGGGCCAATCGGTGGTTGGCGGCTGAATCCCGTTTGTTGTATGCGACTGGCTGGCGCGGCGCAGGTGTTCCCTGCCAAGTAATGGAGCGCAATTTCTTGAGTTCGTTCAGGCGGGCGGGCAAGTGCGTGATGCGCGTGCCCGTGAGGTCGAGTGCGTAAAGTTCTTGGCAAGCATACAACCACTCGGGGATAGTGGTGATCTGCTCACCCTGCAAGCGGATCATCGTCAACGTGTCTTTGCGGGCGGAGTGTTCAGCGGCAAGTGCCCATTCGCTCCGGGGGAATAAGGTATTGACGGGGGCATCGGGCGTCACTTGGGCGGAGGCCCGTGGACAAAAAGCGCTGAAATTGGCCAGTGCTACCAATACACAAGAGAGAGCTTTCATTGGGTGGTATTTTAAGGTTTTGGGATCAAATATAAGGGCTTTAAATTTGCCAACATAGTTTAAAAACTAATTTTTTAGTAGCAGGCCCGCCAAGGTTGCCAAGCTCCCTGATGCGATGGTGGCGAAGTGGGACAAAAGGCCAAAAAAAGCTGAGTGGACGTTGGGCTGGTGGCTGTTGCGGCGGCTAAACCCTTCCAAGTCTCAAATTTTCATTAATTTTACCGAACTAGCACTAGTTAACCTATTTGGACTGGGCCAAGCTTTGGTAAAAGCTCGCCAAGTACCAAACGGTCTTGGGAATAATTGAAATATTGCTGTTTTCAATCATTGGCCCCAAGTGAAGCTAAACCCGATTTTAACGCAGTAAAAAAACCCTACTATGCGGATTGTCAAGTTTGTTTTGTCATTGGTCATTACCGCTGCCTTGGCGTACGGTGGCGATCATCGGTTTGGGACAGTGCCCCCACTGGGCAAATTTTTGGATCCCTTCTTTGGCTTTTGGCAAAACTCCGAAAGTAAAGAGCGGACCCCGCCCGAGCAGTTGACAGCGGCGGGACTGAAGGGCAAAGTGACCGTGGTGTATGACGACAAACTGGTGCCCCATATTTTTGCCGAAAATGATGCCGATCTCTATTTTGCTCAGGGCTATGTAACCGCCCAGCACCGGCTGTGGCAAATGGAGTTCCAAACCCACGCTGCGGCCGGGCGCATCTCCGAAATCTTGGCCACCGATGCCACGCTGGACCTGGATCGGACCAACCGCCGCAAAGGACTGGTGTTTGGGGCCAACAAGTCCCTGCGCGCCATGGACAGTGTGCCCGCGATCCGCCAATGCCTAGCTGCCTACACTGCTGGGGTCAATGCTTACGTTGCCACGCTGAACGCCAAAACCCTCCCTTTGGAGTATAAACTGCTGGATTATCAGCCCGAACCTTGGGAACCGATCAAATCAGCCCTTTTGCTCAAGTACATGGCCAATACGCTGGCGGCCAGCGACGGAGACTTGGAAGCCACCAACGCCCTGCGGATGCTGGGCCGCAAAACCTATGATCTGCTGTTCCCCGATTATTATCCCGGCCAAGCGCCCATAGTGCCCACCGATAAACCTTGGGGATTTGATCCCCTCAAACTTGCCCAGCCAGTGGGTGCGTTTTCGCCCGATTTTGTCCAAGTGGATCCCGTGGCCCAGCCCGATCCCGGCACTGGCAGCAACAACTGGGCGGTGGCTGGCAGCAAAACTGCTTCGGGAAATGCCATTCTTTGCGACGACCCCCACCTAACCCTTAGCCTGCCCTCGATCTGGTTTGAGGTACAACTGACCGCCCCGGGCGTTCACGTGTACGGGGTCACGATCCCCGGTTCGCCCACGGTCGTCATTGGGTTCAACGACTCATTGGCATGGGGTGTGACCAATGCCCAGCGCGATGTGCTCGACTGGTACAAAGTGCAGTTTAAAAACGCCCAACGAGAGGAATATTTGCTGGACGGCAATTGGGTCAAGACCCGCAAAGTGGTGGAGCAGATCAAACGCCGGGGCCAGCCAACCGTGACCGATACGGTTTGCTACACCGTATGGGGGCCAGTGATGTATGATGCCGCCTTCCGCGAGAAATCACAAAAGGCCAACTATGCCCTCCGCTGGATTGCCCACGACGGCTCAAATGAGCTGTTGACCTACCACCTGCTGAACCGGGCGAAAAATTACCGTGATTTCAACAAAGCCCTAGATTATTTTGATTGTCCTGCCCAAAATTTTGCCTATGCGGCCGTCAATGGCGACATTGCCATGCGGGTTCAGGGCAAGTATCCCGCCAAGTGGAAAGAGCAGGGCAAGTTTCTGATGGACGGCACCACCTCCACCATGAAATGGCAGGGCTACATCCCCGATGCCCAGAATGTGCAGGTGCGCAACCCTGCCCGGGCGTACGTCAGCTCGGCCAACCAGCACCCTGCCGACACGCTCTATCCGTATTATGTGCGCTCCTCTGGCTACGAGTTTTACCGCAACCGCCGGATCAACTCCCTGCTGGACAGTATGAAGGGCATCCGGCCAGCCGACATGATGCGGATGCAAAACGACAACTTCAACCTCCAGGCCGCCGAGAGCCTGCCCTATTTCTTGGCCCAGATCGATGAGAAAAAACTGACCCCCGAACAGAAACGGGCCTTTGACCTGCTCAAAACGTGGGACTATTTCAATAGCCCCGAGGCCGAGGCCGCCACTTACCACGAAGCTTGGTGGGGCAAACTCTATCCCCTCATTTGGGATGAAATGATCAACAACGAGCTTCCCCTGCCCTTTCCGAAGGAGAACACCACGATTGATCTGCTAAAGAAATCACCAGATTTCCCCCTCTTTGACTTCAAGGCCAGTCCCGAAAAAGAGACGGCCAAGGATTTGATCATCCGGGCATTTGGCCAAGCGGTGGACAGCGTGGCCAAATGGCAGATCAAGACCAACCAAAAAAGCATCCATTGGGCCGACTACAAAGCCACCAGCATTGCCCACTTGGTGCCACTGCTCAAGCCGTTTGGGGTCCATGATGTGCGCAATGGCGGCAACCGGGGCATCGTGAACGCGACCAGCTCACGGAACGGGCCTTCTTGGCGCATGGTGGTGGAACTGGACAAAAACGGGGTCAAAGGCTGGGGAGTGTATCCCGGTGGCCAGTCGGGCAACCCCGGCAGCCCCTACTACGCCAGCATGATCGACCACTGGCGCGACGGCCAGCACTACGAACTGCTGTTCATGAAATCGCCCAGTGAAAAAAGCGGGCGGATCCTGTTTGAGCAAGTACTGGTGGGCCAGTGAGCCGCTGGCAACTGCTTTGACAACTTCGGCAAGCACTTTGGCTTTGCCGGAGGCGCAGTTGCAAAAATCGGTTGGCAAACCTGACAGGTGTTGCCAACTGATTCCAAACCGTTCCAACTTTGCCGACAAAGGCAGATATAAAAAGCGGTCAAATAGAAAATCAATACGTTATTCCTCTTTCAAGCTACCCAAAAAGGCCACTAAATCCCGGATTTCCCTTTGGTCAGTGAGTTGCCCATCGGGGGCATACCCGATGGCACTGTTCTGCGCGTGTCAATCTTGCTCTTGTCCACCTTGCGAATGTCCGATTTGCCAATTTTTAGCTTGATTTGCGCGGCGGTTTCTTCCATTACTGTCCCC
>Ga0105045_10003415_pt1 | contig 13625 bp, 9 predicted proteins | sample MAT02_FD_78089 | JGI IMG/M metagenome (GOLD analysis project Ga0105045, IMG submission 78089) | Freshwater microbial communities from Lake Fryxell liftoff mats and glacier meltwater in Antarctica - MAT-02 (megahit assembly) | ecosystem: Environmental > Aquatic > Freshwater > Ice > Liftoff...
TACTTAAGTAGGGATTCCTTGTCAGTCTTGTAGATACGAGTCAAGTCATCTATACTAATTTCCTCACTTGCGTTATAGATATAGCCGTCAGTCCAGGGAATATAGATTTTTTTACCAACTTCAAGTTCGGTGATATTATTGTTAAAGATAATTGTATCCGACAAAACACCAAAGTTGTTGGCTATTTTATCAAGATTATCGCCGGGCTTAGCCTCGTATGAAAGTATTTTTTGAATACTTGGTTGAGTTGGTGTATCAAGCACTGCAGTCTGGGCTTCGAGTTTGATGTCGTTATTTAAACCAATTTTTGTTTGAATAGTTAGATTGGTTGGTAAAGTGTTATTTTGAACAAATTTGGAAATAAAACTTCCAGGAGTAGTAGGTGATTGAGCAAGGCTAGAAACCAATTGCAAAATTCCAAGTGAAGCAAAAATCAAAATTACTAAGTAAGCTTTTTGAAGTATGCTTATAATTGATATTAGGACAGATAGAGATTTTTCTAGAATTTTGGCAGTCCAAGAATTCGACTTAACCCACCAAAAACTATTTTGACCAGCTACACTTTCAATTTTAGCAGTTTCTCGTTGCAGCTGCCTACCAAAAACTGGATTGTAATCTGACCAATCAAGAGTTGTTTCAATAGCCCAAGTTATTGCCAGGTATGATTGATATAAGGCATTGGTGAGAACTTCTTTAACTAAGCTCAACGTGCAAATTAACAAAATCTTAGATTGTTGTAATATGTAAGTCAGCCTGTCCTGAGAATCCTGTATTAGATTGTAGGCAACCTCTAGAGTTTTTTGGAAACCAAGGCTATCCTCAAGCAGAATTATAGTTGAGCGGGCCTGATCGCTTGAGACCAAAACAAAGTTCGGAATAAAGCTAGATCGTGAAATATTTTGGATTGAAGAAGGAGTCGAATCTGAATTCAAACTAGACATAATGTACTAATCTCGGTGGAGATAGACTCATGCGCTTGCCCAGTAATAATAATTTTGTCAAACAATTCATACTGCTTTTGGTTACTTGGGAGTGGTTAAGGTTGCCATTTTATTCGATTCTAAAAAGACATTCTAACACTTAATAGTATGGTCAAAAATATCTTTTTGTTAGGTGGAAGAACTGGCGGTCCATTGATTCCATTGCTAGCTATTTGGGAAGGAATTAAAGTAATTCATACTAACTCAATATCCAATGTTAGCGAAGAAAAAATAGATTTGCAACCAATTATTATTGGGGTTGAGCGAGGCTTTGAGAATCGAGTAGCTAAGCAAAATAATTATTTGATTGAGTTTTTACCAGAGGCTAAGTTGAATATTGTAACTTTTAATAAGCTTACTTTAAGCGAATTGATAGCTGGAATTGTAGATACTTTTTGGAATATTATCAAACTTAGTTTTTCTTTTTGGAAATCAATTTTTTTGCTTATCAAATATAGACCGATAGGGATTCTTAGTACTGGTAGTTTTTTGGCAGTACCAATGATTTGGGCGGCTAAAGTAACTAATTTTTTGAACTTTACCGAATCTAAGATAATCATTCACCAACAAGACCCGCTTCCAGGCTTAGCTAATAGACTAACTATCAAGGCCGCTGACTATAAGAGCTGTACATTCGAATATACCAAAAATAACTATAAAGATTTTAGTAATTGCCAGCTTATCCCTAATCCCATTGATTGTAGAAAGTATGATCAGGCAGAGTGGATGGAAGGTGATACAGAGTTAGTTAGTTTTGTACAGAATAAGACCAAACCTCTACTTCTGGTTTTTGGCGGCGGCGGCGGAGCTCAAGTAATTAATTATTGGGTAATTAATAACTTAACAGAATTGACTAGTAAATTTGAAATTTTACATTTGACAGGTACTTATGGCCAAGCAACCAAAGCTCAAAAGAATCCCAACTATATTAGTCGAATTAGTATTGTTGCTGATATGCCCAAAGTCTTGGTTAAGGCTGATTTGGTTCTTTGTCGTGCTGGAATCGGCTCTATTACTGAACTTTCATATCTTAATAAGCCAGCTTTTATTTGTCCTATTGCTAATTCTCACCAAATTAAGAATGCCGAACTTACAGCCAAATATTTTTATATTCTTTCCCAAGAAGCAACCAAAGACTGGTGTGGTCAAATTTTTGCAGCCTACCCACAATTCTTTGAACAGATTAACTTTCCAAGTAAGTCAGAAGTCCAAAACAAACTTAGGTTATATTATAACAATATAGCTGATATCTTGTTTGACAAAAGCTAGCTTTTCCCTTTGTTTCCACTTCACTTAGATCTAACTAAGTCTTAATCACGCGGGTATGGTATAATGGTAGCACACGACCTTGCCAAGGTCGATACAGGGGTTCGATTCCCCTTACCCGCTCCACAATCAATTCAAAACTGATTTTTGCTATTCTAATTCCAACTTTAATTTATTTATGCCAAACACCAAGTCTGCCAAAAAAGCACTTCGCTCTTCACTCAAGAAGCGAGAGTTCAATAATATCTCCAAACTCAAGGTTCGTAACTCCCTTAAGGACTTCCGTAAAGTAATCAAAGCTAACCCTGTTGAGTTCCAACCAACACTTTCTAAGGCTTTTTCAGCACTAGATAAAGCTGTCAAAACCAATCTAATCCACAAGAATACAGCAGCTCGCAAAAAATCAAGACTTAATAAAATGGCTGTCAAAAGCTTGGCCACACTCCAAACAAACACTGTCGTTAAGTAGTTGGATCGGTTAATATTGTTGACAAAGGTCAAATTTTAGTTAACATCAATAATCAGTTTTGGGATTGTAGCTCAGTTGGTTAGAGCGCCGCCCTGTCACGGCGGAGGTCACGGGTTCGAGTCCCGCCAGTCCCGCCATTTTGTTGTTCTATAAGTTAGCAGATTAATTTTTTTCGCAGTAATTAAAGAGCACTTTTGGGGTGTTATTTTTTTGTACAAAATTAGTTATTTGCTCAATCTATCGAGTTGTTTGGGAACTTTTGAATTTGCAATAAAAACAGGCCTTTACAAAGCCAAAACTATACTACATAATTACTCAAAAATTCCAGTTAATTTTTCTACAAAAACACATTATGACCAAACATATTATCAATACTTCTAAGTTAGTTCTATCTCTGGGACTATTGTTCGTTACAACAGCATCTTCTATTGTTCAGGCAAGACCAGCCGATATTTCTGCTAATACTGCTACTGTACCTATTAATCAGACTACTGGTTTTGCAGTCTATTTTAAATACGGATTCAATGATAGCACAATTGGCAATATTAATAACGTTGTCGTCTCAACTAGCATAACTAATGGTACAACTAGCGGTATTGCGCCAACAATAGAATTAGTACCAACTGGTGCTAAAGATATATTCAACGGTGATCCAGGCGTCGATACTACAACTCCACCTGCAGGACCAACACAGTGTAATGCTGCATTCGAAAATACAACTCCTGGCTATGATATCCCCTCAGCTTTTTTGACTGCTACTAACTTGACTTCTTATGGGATTCAGACCGCTAAGAACACAGCCCAAAGCTCAGGACAGCTCAGACAAGGTAGAACAGGATGTATCAAACTTACCTTCAGAGTTAATCCAGATACTGCAGTTATCGGCGACACAGCTCTAATTACCTTTGATTGGGATGCTGGTAGAGCTACTGACATAACTGAGGATCAAAGGCCAGCTAGACAATTAGTACCTTTAGTTATTGGAGCAGCAGTCACAACTCCAGCCTCTTCCCTACCTTTTGTATCATCTTTAAGTTCGGTAAGCTCGGTAATTCCACCTACAGTTGTACCTAGCTCGCCTAGAAGTGTGGTAGCGACTTCGGTTGTTGCATCGTCTGCAATAACCACTTCAAGAACTGGCGGCGGCGTAGACACAATTATTGGAATTGCTGTCTTATCTCTTATCGCTGGAGCGATGTTAGTTATCAAAGGTGTTAGCAGCAGCAAAACCAAAATTAACTAGAATCAATTAGACCCAAAACAATCATCACCTGTAAGGGTGTTTTTGTTTGTCATAAATTCAATGAGTCTTAAAAAATCTACTTAATCTTTTTTAAAACTGAGCTTGGATTATCAACTCTCAAAATAGGGGTTGGCGCTCTAGGTTACTTGGAAGATATTAATTTTTGAGGTTTGAATAGAGTTTTATATAAAACAAAGAGTGAATTTTACTGTGATATGATATCCGGTCTATCTATTCTAGCTTTTGCAAAATTATTTACCCAAAATTACTTGAATATAAGCTTCTAGGATTTTGGCAGCTGCTAGATTGTCGACTAGGTGTTTGGAACCAAATCCGAGACCCTGAAGAGATTCTCGAGCTTGCTTAGTACTTCCACGTTCATCAAACTCTACTATGTTAATTGTTGGGAATTTTTGTTTGAGTAGTGAGCTGAATTTTAAAATCTGTTGAGTAGTTTGAGTTGGCTGACTTTGAAAATTGGTGGGAAGGCCCAGAACAATTGTTGTAGAGTTTCTAATATTGATCTGAGTTGCCACAAATTCTAGGATATGGCCCCGAGATATAACTTCTGTGCTCGGAATTACAAGGCCAGTTGTAGATGAACCAAAAGCAGCTCCGCATCTAACCGAGCCCCAGTCTAATCCAATAAGGTCCAACATATTAGTCCATCCACTTGGCAGTGAAAGGAATTAGAGCCATATGCCTTGCACGCTTAATAGCCTGAGTGATCTTGCGTTGGAACTTAGCACTTGAACCGCTGCGATCGCGACCAAAGATCTTGGCATAGGGTGAAGTGAATTGATTCAAGTATTCTGTGTCTTTGTAATCTATAACTCTGAGACCTAGGAACTTAGATAGACACTTCTTATTATTAACTTTACCTTTGTTAAGATCACGGAAAGTTACAATCTCAGTCTTATCCTCGCGGGCTTTTTCTTTGGATTGTTGTTTGATGAAGTCGGTCTGGTTAATGAGAATATGTCTCATATAAGAATCATCAGTCGAGAACTTCTTATCAATATTGTTAATCTCACGGGCTTTGGGTAGTGATAGTTCGAAGTTAACTAGGACGTAGTGTCCAGTGACATGATGATTGATAGGGTAAGCCATCTTACTAAGGCCTTGAAGAGTAACATCCCAGGATTCTGGCTTGATTGTTGCTTGAAGTTCGGCAATCTTAGTATCAACTTCCTCAGTTGATAGAGATGGCTTGAGGATAATATATAGTTCGTATTGTTGGTTAAAGTTAGACATAGACAAGACTATTGCGGTGGCATATTGGTCACAAAGATCTTAGTTTTGTCAAGAGAATTGTATCTCAAACTATGTTTTAGTTAAACGTCCAACTGGAGCAGTACTATTACCTGGAGTCAAACCATCGTTTAAGCTGCTTGGGGTAAACATCCTGCTGGAGCTGTACCTGGAGTCAAACCATTATTCAAGCGATTAGAACTATCATTAATTTGCTGTTGTATAGCAGTTTGTTTTGCTGAATTGGCGGTATTATTATCTCTAATGCGCTGTCTAGCTTGGTTTATTTCTGCGATTTTTTGGGCAATTAAGGTGTTGCCATCTTCGGATAAAGAAACGACTGGGGTAACTGTTGTTACAACTCTTATGCTTCCACCACCAGGTATTGGAGTTGTCTCAATTATAGTATCTGGTAGTGTGGGTTGAATACCGCCAATACCAGGATCTACAGGGGGGCCTTGTGTAGTAGTTTCTGTTCTTCTATTAGTTAAGCCGCCTGGATCTGTCGTTGTTGTAACAACTCTTGTTACTGGACCAGGTATTAATGTGCCATTACTGGCCGCTCTTCGAATATTATTGATATCATTATTAAGTCGTGTTATAGTTTCCCGTTCAGCCTCATTTTTCTTATTATTTTCTTCATCGGCTTGTTGAAATCTAACATCGCCCCCTGGTCCAATACCTGCATTATCACCAACAGTTTCTTTAAGATCTACATTACCATTGCGGAGAGAGGCATTAATAACTTGTATATCCCTATCCAAGTCAGCCTTGAGATTATCACTCCATTTGCTAGTTGCAGAGGCTAGTTCAGTACAAGCCTGAGTTATACCAAGATTGGAACAAATATTCCCAGCGATAGTATTAACCACCGAGAATAATGTGTCTATAAGGAGGTTGCCAATCTCTTGAAGGAAGGTAGTTACTTGGTCGATTATAGCACCTATGAAGTCCTCACTTTGAACATTGGGTTCTTGCTTCTGTGTAGCTGCGGCAACAGCAGCAGTGGCTGCAGGTTCCTTTGCCTTGTTGTCAAGAAATGTAATTGCGGCAGCGGTTGATGTCGTAAACTGGATTGGAGTATTGGTAACAAGCCCGCCTGGGGGTGCAGTAAATGATAAATCAACGCCTGGAACCGTTCGAACATCCTTATTTATACTTGTTTCGACGGGTGAGGTTGTTAGGGGGTTTGTAGTAGTTGCAGTTGCAGTTGTGTTGGCATCAGATGTTCTGTTAGCTGCTGGAGTAGATGGATCCGTACAAATTGTTGGTGTAGGTTGTGATGTTGGAGGCGGAGTGTTTGCAATTACTGGGGTTATATCAGGGCTATTTAAGCCAGCGGCTTCTATTTTCTTTATATTCTCAGCAGATCCAGCAGCAGCTTTTTCTTGGATAGAGGATATTACTTGACTAGCTGTAAATGTGTAAGCAGTAGTATCACAAAAGACACCAAAACCAGATAAAACTAATCTGTTATTTGGATTTTTTTTGCAGTTAGCAGCTGGATCAACAAAGCCCAAAGCTCCAGTAATTTCTTGTGTGCTGTTCAAACTTATTGATTGTTCTTGGTTAGCAATAACAAAATTCAGACTGCGAACTAGCTCTTTGCTAACTGGTTGATTTTGAGCAGCTTTATCAGCTACTAGAGTTAAAGCGCCGGCGGTAATAGCTGCAGGCGTACTTCGGCCAGGTTTTTTGCCGATTTCGTCATACTTGGCAAAGGTATTCTTACAGTTAGCCGATTGATTCTCAACTACATTGAATTCAGCACCAATACGCTCTAGAGCTTTATCAAGATCACTTCTGGGTTCAACAGCATAGGTAATGGGAGTCTGAAACATTGAAGCGACATTAGTAATTCCATTATTAATAGAAGGCGTTGCAAAAGCCAGTGGTGTACTGTTGAGTCTATTAGCCATACCTTTGAGTCCCAGCTCGAGAGGTGTCGACGGTCTTTGTCCAACTCTAAAGTTATCAAAAAACCGTAGAATATTGTCCTCTATCTCCCCACAGATATTACGCCGGCCGCTGAGAATGTCCATCAGTCCACGGGCTGGACCTGATATATTAGAGAATAAGTTGAATTGGGCTGCAGCCTTCTTGAGATCGTTAAGAACTTTTTTGATAAAGTTACCTATAGTATTAAGGATTGCTTTGACAAAGGCTGATATTATTACCTTCAAGATTTTTTCTACAATCCATGGAAGACATCCAAGAGGACTACAAGATAACACAAAAACTCCAAGATCATTAGCTTTGGTATCTGGATTGAACATATTATCAATCTGGCGTTGGAATAACCACTTAGTACCCTCGCCAATATTAAGACTAAAAATATTAGCTTCGCCGTTAAGATATCTAACATTGGATTGATTACTTGTTGTAATTCCAAAAGCAAAAAAAGCAACTCCGAAAATCCAGATTGCTGCAATTACTTTTTGGAATATTGTATGCTGTTTGTTATTGGGCATATTGATATATATTATGCTCCTAATCTATCCTAGCTAATAGCTATTGTCAAAAGTGATTTTGGTTGATTGGGATCTGGTTTTTGTTGGCAGCGCTACGGGGAGTCGAACCCCGCTTACTAGAATGAGAATCTAGCGTCCTAACCGATAGACGATAGCGCCACAATTACTGTGAGGAAGTTCAAACTCTGGTTTTTGTCAACAGTTATTGACCAGTTTTGGTAACGGATTTTGAATTAAGATTGGACTTTGAGAACAGTTTTTATTATTTTAGATAAAGCAACTAGAATCATACATTGCCAAAATACCCTTTACAAAAAGCAAGTTTTTTTGGCAGTTGTTAATCGTTTAATTAACAACATTCTTGCTATATATATGTCACTACATAATCAACAGCCAGCTTCCAATACAGCTACTCAGCCTCGCCAGGACTTCAACTACAAGATTACTAAGTTCTTCTTGGATAATACACGGCTGACAATATTATCTCTTCTACTTCTAATTATTCTTGGTGTTGGTACCTTACTTGCTCTTAAGACAACTGGTTTTCCAAGTCCAGAGATTAAGCTAGCGGTAGTTAATACAGTCTATCCTGGAGCTTCTTCGGAGACGATTGTCAAAGAAGTTACTCAGCCAATAGAATCTGCCATTAAAGATATCGCTGGAGTTGAGAATTATACTTCAGTGAGTAGCAACTCTTTCTCATCGGTGCGAGTTAATATTCAACAAAATGCTAACTTAGATACCGTTAGAACCAAGATTGATGCCGCTGTCAAAGCTGTTAATCTTCCTGATGGAGCTGATAGCCCTACTTTATTCACCCCAGAAATTGGCGGACCAGACTATATCTTTACAATAAGTAATCCAGATCTAGAAAAAGTCTATAGGACTTACCAAAAGTTCCAAAAAGATTTGACTCAAATTCCTCAAACAGCAGAAGTTACGCCAATCATTGAACTTGAGAAAAAAGTAGTTATTCAATTAAATGAAAAGAAATTACAGGAAGTTGGGATTACCGCCGATCAAATCAAATCAAAATTACAAACTTTGAATCAGACTATTCCAATTATAGATGGTGTAAACTTAGATGGTAAGAATTCTGCTTTAGTTACCAAAATTGTTGATAAAAACTTCCAAGATGAGAATCTTGAGGACATTAAAGATTTGGAGTTTACAGCAGCTGGTAGTTCCACACCTAACTCTCAGCCTGGTTTCCAGAATCAATCAACGACTGTCAAAACCAGCTTGTCTTTCCAGCCACTTCAATTCGCAACTGGTGGTGAAATTGCTCCAGCGCCCGTAATTACGACTGCCCCAGTTCAAGCTGTAACGCCGCCAACTCCTGTAACTTATAAGCTTACTGATCTTGCTGAAGTTAGTATTAAGTATGAATTCGTAAAAGATAAAGAAAGTCTATTCGGATACTATGATCGTGATAATAATCAAAGCAAGGTTGTACCAGCTGTAGTTGTAAGTGTCAAAACTGCTAAGAATGTAGATCAGGGAGTGTATAACAAATTAGTCGATGAAAAGATTCAAAGTTACTCCGACGTCGAATTCGCCAAAGGTGATGATATTAACAAAGGTCGAGATTTTTCCAAAGTACTTCTTACTGAGTCTCTGTCCATTAATGATAGTAACAAGGAACAAGTTGATGAAGTTATTGGTGGTCTTATAGGATCCCCACTCAAGGGTGTGAATGATAATATTGCCTGGATTGGCTGGGCTCTTGGTGGTATACAGCTGGTTTTCTTAGTTATGATTGCCTTCGTATCATGGCGGGCGGCAATTGTTGCAGCGATTTCTATCCCGATGAGCTTGGTTTTTTCTACAATTTATCTTTATTTTATAGGTGAGAATCTTAACACCCTAGTACTTTTTTCTCTTGTATTAGTCATTGGTCTAGTTGTTGATCCAGCACTTGTTATAATGGAAGCTATTCAGCGCAAAATGGATATTGGACTCAAAGGCAAGGATGCGGTGCTTGAGGCAGTTCGAGATGTTGGAGCCGGTCTATTCATGGCTTCTCTAACTAATATTATTGTTTTTGTTCCTTTTGGAGTGATTAGTGGAACTCTTGGAGCAATTTTTAGCTATATTCCTTTAACAATTATCCCAGCAACAATTGGTTCTTATATTGTTCCATTGGTTTTTCTTGCCTGGCTTGGCGGTTTGATATTAAAGCCTTCCAAGAAGCATACTACTAATGAAGAAGAGAATCTGTGGCCAATTGCCAAATGGTTAATCAAGTTCAATGAAGGTCTACTTAGTGGATCACGAATCATTAGAACTATAATCATTGTGATTGGTCTTGTTATCCCAATTACAGTGGCTGGAATTCTAGTAAACACAGAAAAAGTCAAAGTTGTTCAATTCTCAAGTAATGACAATGTGGATGAAGGTCTGATAAGCGCAACTTTTTTACCCTCAACTCCTCAAGCCGAGCGCAACAATCTTACCCGGCAAGTTCTGGAAATTGTAAGTCAAAATAATGAAGTTGCTCAGATTGTTAATTTTGGTGGAGACTTCCAGTATCAAATCAGATTCAAGCCAGCTCTTGAGCGAACGACCAAATCTTCCCAAATCGTTGAAGATATTAATAACGAACTAAAAAATAAATTTGATAGTAAGTTCTTCGATCTAAAAGCAGGTCTGCAACAAACAGGTCCATCTGGCCTTAGTTATCAAGTAGCTGTGGGAGTCAAAACTAGCGATCTTACTAAGCTCAAAACAGCATCTCAAGAGGTTGCTACAACACTATCCAAAGTCTGCAAGGCCAGTGGCGAAGTAAGTCTTGATAAGGATAGTTTTAGAGATCAAAATACTACTTACAGGGCTAATGAGGTATATCTAGCTGACGACTGTAAAGGCGGAGAACGTGTCGTTATCAAAATCGATGATGGCTACACTAACAAAGATAACCGAACTATTGAAGTTTTGTTAGATCGTCGTACTATAGATATTCAGCAGCAATTACTTCCTGGAGTACCACTTACAATACTTGCCAATCAGCTAATCAAAAGTAAATTCCAAGTTGGTGATGCCAAAGAAATTGTTCAACTAGAAGATGGAACTGATATAATCAAGGTTTACTTAGAGAAAGACACTCCAGACCCGATGTCTCTGGAAGAGATTAAAAACTTAGAAGTTACCCGTAGCGGCACTCAGGTTATTCGATTGTCTGACGTGGCCACAATTCGCGAGACTTTCCCCAAGCAGTCAATTACTCGTGTCAAAGGTGAGACGGTCAACAATGTCCAAGCCAGGCTTAACTCTGCAAATGCCGATAATCAGCAAACAGCAGGACAAATTACTAGGTTGATAACTGACTTCTATAACAAAGATGATGCCAAAAAATCTACTGACTTAGGTCTTTCCAAAGATTCAATTGCAACTTATAGCGAAGGGTCATCAGCTGAATTTGCAAAGTCATTCCAAGACCTACTCTTGTCTCTAATCCTCGCTATTTTTGCTACTTATTTGGCTTTAGCACTTTTCTTCAAATCTTTGCTTCAACCGCTAACAATTTTGTATACAATTCCATTAACCTTCTTAGGAGTTTTCCCAGGACTGGCTTTTTTGGCTAGTGGTCAGATTGGGTTCCTTGAGATCATTGGTATAATTATCCTTGTCGGTGTTGTTGAGAATGTAGCTATCTTCCTAGTTGACGCAGCTAACCAAAAAATTCGCGATGAAGGTTGGGATCCTAAAAAAGCTATTGCTTTTGCTTCCGGTGTAAGATTCCGTCCTGTTATTCTGACCAAGCTTACTGCAATTGCCTCCCTTGCTCCACTGGCTGTGTTTAGTATATTTTACAGATCTATAGCTATTACTATAATATTTGGTCTATTAGCTTCTGGCTTCGTATCACTAATTACTACCCCGATCTTGTATATATTCTTGCGATGGGTTAGTGCTCAATTCCATAAAGCAGCTTGGTTCAATAAAATTCTCTTCTTCCCATTTTTTCCAATCTATCTGATTGTCTGGGCAATAATCGATAGACCTGTCAAAAAGGCCAAAACTCTAAAAGTTTAAATAATTATTTATTTGCCAATTCCTTGCCTGCCTGGCAGGGTTTTTGTTAGTTATAATATAGTAATTGTAGCTTTGATCTTTAGCTTAGCTGTACCAAAATGCTTTTCAAAAGGCAAAAGGAAGTTGAATAGAGTCAACTAAATATTTTTATAAAAAGCTATTGTCAAATTATTTTTTTGGAGAACTAAGCTGAAGCTGTGTGAACAAAGTATTTCTTAGTAGTCGAGGCTTAATTCTGGTTGAAATATTTTTGGTTCAGATATTTTTGGGAAGTAACTAATGAGCGTCGAGTACTTTACAACCCGGATATTTTAATTTGAATTGATTAATGTAATATGACTTTAGATTTTTACAGTTTATCCACAGTCTCCCAGTGTATTGAACTCCGGGATGAGTTAACCCAAGGCGATGAATTTGCAGTTATCAAACTTGAACTTAGTCAAAGCCAAGGCGACGTCAAAAAGGCGCTTGGGGCAAGATTGAATGAACTCCGAAAAACAATTTATGACGCTTGTAATTATCGAATTAGTCAGATTCAGCAAGAACAAGAGCAGGATAACTTTATTGATTTTGACGCTACTTTTCACTCTTCTAAGAATGTTCTGGAAAAAGGATCGCTTCATCCAATTACTGAAGTTACAAAAGATATTGTAGAATATCATGTTCGTATGGGATTCGATACGTTTGAAGGTAATCAAGTTGAAACCCAATATAATAATTTTACTACGGTTGGAACACCAGGACATCACCCAGCCAGAGGTATGCAAGATACTTTTTGGCTTGAACAAAAGGACAGTCTCGGTGAGAATTACGTAATGCGAACACAGGTTACAGCTAACCTCATACCCTACGCGACCAATCATCCAGCCCCATTCAAGGTAATTTTCCCTGGATTTGCTTTCAGAGCAGAGAACATTGATGCAACTCACGATATTAATTTTCATCAGGTTGATTTTTGGGTAATTGATAAAAATACAACTACAGCTCAGCTAGTTACAATAGTTACAGAATTCCTGAAGCACTTTTTTGAAGATCCTACATTGCAATTAAGATTACGTCCGAGTTATTTTCCATTCGTACTGCCAACTTTTGAAATTGATATTTTTCTGCCATGGTTCAAAGGTGGCCAATGGGTTGAGGTTGGTGGAGCCGGCCCAATTCATAAGGAAGTTATAGCCAATTGTGGTCTTGACCCCAAAGAATGGAATGGAATCGCTTGGGATTTTGGTCTAACTAGACTGGCTCAGCTCAAATTGCATATCAGAGGCCTCTCTCAGTTTTATGATGGTAATCTAGACTTTCTTAAAGGCCGGGAGTAATAATCTATAGAATTTCTTTTAATTATTTTTTTTAGCTCAACTCTAATTAAATTTGTTTAGTATCGTTTTTCTAGCTTTGCTTTAAGATTTTTGATCGTACTATTTTGTAATTTGTCGTACTTTCTTTGGACAGTTTCTTTTTCGTCCCGTGCATTTTTAAATAACCAAATTATAAGTCCAAAAAACAGAAGAACAAGAAATGCGAGCAGATTATAGATGTTATTAATTGTAGAAGGATCGGGAATCATAATTTTAAAAGTTTTTTTGATTATAAATGTATTTTAGGAATAAATTAACCAAACTATACCAAAAATAAATAATAATATATGTGTCAGAAAATACGCAGCTAGTTTGATTGGACTATCGATTGTGGATGGGTCAAGATTTAGTTTGAACATAGGTGATTACTTATAAATTTTTACTTTGAAGTTATATTTCCTTTGGCTTAGACTAAATGAACGTTGCGTCGATAAACATTACATTCATATTGTTTCTTACTAGTTATAACGGAGGGTCAAAAAACATGTTCTATCTGAAAACACTTTAACTTACGTTAGACAACTGACTAAGGATGTTTGGTCTTAATTTGGA
>Ga0105045_10003416_pt1 | contig 13623 bp, 10 predicted proteins | sample MAT02_FD_78089 | JGI IMG/M metagenome (GOLD analysis project Ga0105045, IMG submission 78089) | Freshwater microbial communities from Lake Fryxell liftoff mats and glacier meltwater in Antarctica - MAT-02 (megahit assembly) | ecosystem: Environmental > Aquatic > Freshwater > Ice > Liftoff...
CGAGGTGTCGAACATCGTCGGTCGCCTCGTCGACAAGAGCCTGCTGGTACTCGACGAGGAGCACGACCGCTACTCGATGCTCGAAACCATCCGTTCGTACGCGTTGCAGCGACTGCTGGAGACTGGTGAAACCGCGGCAGCGCGCGACGCCCACGCCGGCTGGCTCGCGAACTGGCTCGACTCGCTCGGCCAGAGCGAAATCGTGACCGGGGTCAACGAGTGGTGGGCGGCCCGAGAGCGCGTGCACGCGCAGGTCGACCACGAACGAGCGAACTGTGTGGGCGCTCTCGAATGGCTACAGCCCGGCGACCCCGCATGTCTCCGGATCCTGGCCGTTCTCGGACGGTATTGGCTCGTCCGAGGCGGCGAGGCCGAGTCGGCGCGTGTCGGGATGCCACCTCTCCTCAACGGGGACCGCGCCAGTCAGTCGTGGCTGACGGCTGTGGTGGCCATGGATGGGGCACGGATGAACGCGCTGGACCAGCAGTTTGAGGAACTGCGTGCCGAGGCAATCCAGTTGGCCGACCAACTCGGCGACCGCGTCGCATCGATCCGCCTCAGCGGGCTTCGGGCGCTCATCGAGCAGGTATACCACGGGCCGACAGCGAGCATCCTGGCCGAGCTCGAACAAACTCGAGTAGCAGCGGTCGAAGCAGGCGAGTGGGACACACTATGGACCGCCACCCAGGCGCCTGCCATCCACCTGGCGTTTGCTGGCCGCCTGGCCGAGGCCGAGGCGTTGTCCGCCAACCTGGCGATCAGTCGCATGGTGCTGATGCTCGCCGGTTGCGCCACTCTGCGCGGCGACGCAGACACGGCCTCGATGCTGATCGACCGCGCCGAGGTGATGATCCGAGACGGCTCTGGTCCCCACTTGGACTCCGCCGTCGTCCAGCTGAGGCGGGTGCAGCTTGCGCTGGCGACGTGTGACCCGGCGCTTCTCGATCGGGCTGGGAGCAGGTACGTGCTCGCAGGCCAGCCGATCACCGCTGTGATTGGGTACTTGCCGACGTTCTTCGACATGCTCCAACACCTGGCACATGGTCGGCTCCACGACGCCCGAACGGTGTTCTCGACGGTGCCGGCCGAGATGTTCGGTTCGTGGCGGGCGATTGCGTACGTTGCCCAGATCGACATGGCACTCGGCGACCCCGTGTCGGCAAGTGCCGAAGCTCAACGATTGCGCGACCTGTGCGGTGGCGTCTCGGCGCCCGCCTACGAAACTGCCGCCGATCTGGTGCTGGCTGAATGCACGCGCCCCGACGACCTCGCCGCCGCTCTCGACCTCGCCCACGCGGCGCTTGCGACAGCAGCCGAGTTCGAGCTCTGGCCGAACGTTGTCGACGCGCTCGAAGCGATCGGCTCGATGCTCGTCGACGGCGGCCGCACACGCGACGCGTCACGCCTCCTCGCAGCTGCCCAGACCGCGCGAGACGCAATGCGCTACCGCTACCGGTTTGCACATCGCGCGGCATACGTCGCCGAAGCGCACCTCGTCGTGGGCGCCGACGACGGCTGGGCGGAGGGCGCAACCCTCACGTTGCCTGAAGCCGTTGAGCTCGCCCAGCGAATGCGCGGCGACCGGGTACGGCCCTCGCTCGGCTGGCACAGCCTCACGCCGACCGAGACACAAGTCGTCGAGCAGGTAGCGCTCGGGCTCACCAACCCCCAGATCGCCGAGAAACTCTTCATGTCGCGGGCCACCGTGAAGACCCACCTCGTGCACGTGTTCACCAAACTCGCGCTCACCAACCGCGCCGAACTCACCGCCGTCGCCGTCCGCCGCTCAACCGACAACAACGAAACCCGACCTTGAGGACCCACGCTCGGCCCGTGAAGCGTTCCCTCCTCCACTGTGAGATTCCGCTGTTTGTTAGACGCGAGCTTGGCGAAGACCGCCACGTTCACCGAGGCCCCGGACGATTCGATGTGCAGCGTCCGATAGGGACCGTCGTCCAACCAGTTCTCGGCACGAACGTCAACTCGGTCACTGATCTGAAGCTGTCTCACTCGGCGATCCTCGAGCGGACACGTCGCGGAGTCTGGCCGTCCGGTCCATCAACTGAACCGCTCGCTTTCCAGCAGCTGAGATCGCAGGTACAGCGCCATCACGTCTAGCGGCACGCGGTCGATGACCCCGCGTCGGTGCTCATCACCGCAGGACAGCGTCGCGATGCCGCTCGGGTCGGTGGCATCGTCGGCCTCCTCACGACAGATCACCAGCTCACCGTTCGATGCTTGGTGCCACCACAACCAGACGTCGAGAATGCCGCCCTCTTCGTCGATGACGATGACCCTGCATCCTTTGCGTTCGCTGTGCACCACCTCCAGAACCCGCAGCGCGATCACTCCGAGCTGTCTTGCTCGATGCAACGTGCCGTCCACGTAGGCGCGGGCCTTCTCGAGGCGACGGGTCTGCAAGCGACGGAAGATGGAACGATCCTGTCACCGAATGGAAACACACGGCTCGGCGTGCTGCTTGCGAGCGTCGTGTCCGAGCACCGGCCACTCTCCAGCAAACGGGTATCGCGTCTGTCTACCCGAGCAGCATTCACTGGCGCAATCACGACCGGCTGCGCTCGCATTACGCCGGCGGGGTTCGAAGCAACGTTCTCTGCTGCACAACAGCCCCCCAATCGGGGTTGGAAACCAGTAAACCGAGTCTCCATAGGAGCCAGGGCGGTTCAGGTCAGCAGAACTCGACGTCGATGATCACGTGTTTGACGCAGACGTTTTTGATCGTCCCGCGCGGGGCATCAAGGCATTCGAGTAGTGCGTCGACGGCGCTCGTGCAGCGCTGCGCCGGGTGGTTGTCTGGTCCGGGTTCGTGGCCGTCGTCGTCTTGGGAGGCAGGTTTCGACTCCTCGGGATCAAGGTGGTAACTCATCCCGCCGATGAGGATTCCGTTTGCCGTAACGCTGACGACGACGTCACGATCGTCGCTGACTCGGAGGGCCTCGAGGTCGATCGGACCGCCGGCGGTGACGGACAGACGAGCCAGTCGGCTCTGACCTGGTGCGAGCCCGAAGGTACTCCCGCCTGGCGAGGACAGTCCGATTTCCCAGCCGGCCCGAACCAACGTTGGCGGCAGCGCGATATCGACAAGGATCCTGACGGCTTCGGGGAACGGGTTGCGGATCGTGAACTGGCGGCCGCCGAGTACGTCGACGATGCCTTGAATTCCGCCGGCGGCCGGTACGGGGTGAACATTGCGTTGCCCGATGTTGTTGTCGTGCGGTACGAGGCGCCATTCGGGAATCGACTCGCCGGGACCGAAGGCGTCGATATTGCTTGGGTCTCCGATTGCGGAGGAGACCATCAACAGGCACTCGTGGTCGGGTTGCGAAGGAGTCCAGGTGAATGGGCCGACTGTCGCTTCCCCGCCAGGTGGGATGTTGGGGACGGTCAACGATGGCGTGGTCATCGTCTGCCAGTCGTCAGGCCAGGTGAGCCCGACTCCGGGATTGCAGTGGAACGCCCGGACGGTGACACCGGTGGCGGTTTGGGTGCCCCGGTTCCGGACCCGGCAGTATGCGAAATTGGGACGCCCGAGCCATGGTTCTTCGTTGAGAGTGCCTGCGTCGGCGTATCGGCGGTTCCACACGTTCTGGTTGTTCCAGTGGACCGGTTGGAACTGGTATTCGCCGCGGCGACCGTCGTCGATGTACACGTCGACGGCCGGTGCGATGCCTTCGAGACTTGTCGGGGTCGGGGCTCCGGGGCCCTGGTAGAGACCTTGTTTCTCAAAGGCCCAGCGGATCACTTTGAAGTAAGCGCCGCCAGTGAGCCCGAGCGGTGTCCAGTCCCCCGTGTCGGCAGCTCGCAATGCGGTTACCCAGCCGGTGACGTTGCTCGGGTTGGTTGACGGTGTGAGCGTCCCGATGGCCCGCAGGAGCAGGTAGGCGGTGACCTGGGACGCGAAGCGCCGCATGTCGACACTGGTCGAGTCGCCGCCAAGAGAGCGGTAGACGCGGAAGTGAGTGGTGGACAGGATCTGCTCGGTGCTGTACCCGCCGACGTCGTTGCTGCCGCCCCATCCCCAACCGGCGCCGATGGACCGGTCATGGCGACGGTCGATTATGGCGGCGACCCACGGGAAGGTGAGGAACCGGTCGGGGGCCTGGGTGTCGGGGTCGCAGACGATGGCGGCGAAGCTGTCGCCGATCGAGTGGGCGAAACCGAGGTTGGCGAAGTTGACGTGGTCGTAGAGGATGCCGTGGCCGCCGAGCTCATGGAGCATGACTCGGAAGTCGGTGGCCAATCCGATTGGATTGGCGACGTCGCCCAGATCGGCGAGCTCGTAGTCGACGTTGGCGATCCCTCCGGTCCCGTTGCCGGAGCAGGACGCGTTGATCTCGATCCCGTCGGTGCTGCCGAAGCGGCCGCGATGGTCGACGGGTACCGGGAAGGTGGTGCCGTCGAAGTAGCTGGCCCGAGCGAAACCGAGGTCCGTGACGAACCGGAAGAACCAGTCGTTGTGGACATAGGCGTTGACGGCGGCGAAATCGCTGGTGCGAGCGGCGAAATCGAAGTTGCTCCCGGCTGGTCGGGCGGGCGGCGCGACAGTTGCTGGTTCGAAGTCGGTGATTCTGACGTTGTCGCCACCCAAGGTTTGGTCGGCGCCAGGCGCCGGCGCAACCAAACCTCGAAGGAGCACCGAGGTGCGCAATGGGTTCAAGGTGGCGGCGGTGGCGTTAGGCAGCGCAGTGGATCCCGAAGTGATCGGGTCCCGGTTGAACACCAGCCCGTTTACGTGAGCGGCGAAGGGACGCAGCAAGAGCAGAGCGCCGGTATTGATGTCGACGAGCGCAAGCCAGGTGAGAACACCACGTTGGCTGGTCGTGGCGCGGAAAATGATCTCGCGGGCGTCGCGGAACGTTCCGTCGGTGAGGTCCGGTGGGTCCGGAATCGGGAATGGAGGTTCGATGATCGGTTCGTCGGCGGCCGGAAAGTCGGTCAATCGGCGGGCGAGGTCGTAGTGGTAGATGACCCGTCGGTCCGAGACGATGTCGACCTCAGGCCGCTTGTCGCTTGTCGTCCGCCGGGCCTTGGTCTTGGTTACTGCACCGAAAGCCGTACCGATCATGTCCAGGCCCGAAGCGGTCGTGTCGGTGGTTGCACCGGCGGCAGGCCCGCGCTCGACGTGGACAGCTGGTTCGACCGTGCTTTGCACAGCCGCCACCCGGGCCGGACTCTCGCGAACGGTGACGGTCGCACCACAACGCCATACGGGGATGCCCTCGTAGGTTTGCTGGTAGGACACGGTCGTGGTATCGAATTGGGTGTTCTCGCCGTCGAAGCGCAGTTCGATCCCATCGGGTGAGCCGGTGGGCTCGTCGTCGAGTGCGGCGCCAGTCAGCCAGCTGCGGTCGAAGCCGAGCACGTCGGCGTGAACGGTCAGGAATTCGGTGGCGGACAGTTGAGGAAGTTGGGCGACAGTGGGCCGATTGCGGTCGTCGGGCCATAACGCTCGAACTCGACCATGATCGTCGCGTTCCAGATAGAGCCTTTTGGTACGTTCGAACTCCTCGGCCACTGCCATCCTCCTCTGTTGGTTTCCTGGCCAACTAGAGCACGGGCGAGCGTCGCAGATACAGCTGTCATCGGGCCAGATCGGAAACTCGATTCTCCAGTGTCGTGGGGGGCATTTTGGGAGCTGAGATGTCATGGCTCGGCGACGTGGGAGGTTCGGCAGGGCTGCGACAAGTTCTCGTGGCCCACCCGGTTCAGGTACTGCATCTCGGACAGGAAGCGGGTTGCCGTCGAAACGGGAGAAGCCTGAGCTGAGGTCCAGCGGAACAGCGTGTTCGTGACATGTCCTGTCACTGCGGGATTCTTGTCGGTCCGTCCCGGTGATGCCACCGGTGCGCCATCGACGTGGTCGGCTACATGATCGCCGGTGCAACAGGGGCTGGACCGACGGATCCGGCAGTGCTGGCACGTCTGACCGCGCTGGAAACAGAGAACGCTGCGCTGAAGACGAGGGTCACAGCGTTGGAGACATTCCGACCCCCGATCGGCGGCGCCGATGACGGAAAGATCGGGATCACCTTCGACGCGTTCGGCGAAGCCGGGCCAATCAGGGACGTGCTCGTCGCCGTTGTCGGCTGCACTACCGACACCAAACTCAACGCTCTCGATGCCCGGCTCACAGCTCTCGAAGCCAAGGTCGCTCCACTCGTCGACAGTGTCGCTGCGTTCTGCGATGGTGGCAACCAGTCTGTGTCGCTCACGACCGCAGATGTCGTCGTTCGGTCCGTCGGCATGACGCCGCCATCCAATGGAACAATCCTCGTGACATCCAGTGCCCACGCTGAGGGCAGAGCGGTCTCACCGGCGCTTCGCTGCTCGATCACGCAGGGCACGGCGGTGGACTTTTCTTTCGTGCAGATCGGGAGGTCCGCCGGCGGAGCCGCCACCGACGTGATGGGCTCGGGTCGGGCGACGATGCGGATCCAGCTCGAGGAGTTGCGCAACGGCGGCATCATCAACTTCGCGTACACCGATCGGAGGGCGGCAAGAACGTCTGGGCGCCCACCTGGTCCAGCCGACGTCCGACATCGGCCTGCGGGCTGGCCACCAGCACAACTCCCACCTGCTGCTCTACCGGTGGCCCGACGGCTCGGGTACCCACACCTGGAACAGCGTCGCCGTCGCCGCCTGGCCCAACGGCACCATGTCGTCTGCAAGCCCCGACGGCACCGACTGGCTGACCAAGCTGCGGGACTTCCCCGGCAGCGCGGTCACGGGGGGCGTCCAGACCCCGAACGGTGACATCGCACTGGCGTGGACAGCGAGCAACGGCCAGGCCAACGGCCAGGGCACGGGCTTCAAGCAGAGCCACGTCCGGTACGTCGAGATCGACCTGGGTTCCAACTCGGTCGTGCGCGAAATCCCGGTCTGGAACGACGACTCGCCTTCGCCGACCCCTCTTTGACCCGAGCTGGCGACAAGATCGGAATTACGCCGGGGTGGGGTGGCACATCCGTCAACTCCAACTGCGCGATGGGCATCATGGGCGACTTCGTGGTCTTGTTCATCGACGACTCGACGCGGACCACGCGCCGATTCGGGGACTACCTGACGTGCCGCTTCGCGCCGACTACGGGGAAGCTCTCGGCGTACGCCGTCTGGTGCGAAGCGCACTCCACCGACACCACCAAGATCATCTACCACCCGTACTTCGCACGCTTCGGCAAGCCCTCGCGCAGGCCGCGAGAGTTTCCCGATGCCCAGGTTGTCGGTCTCGACTACTCCGCCGGGATGCTCGGTGAGGCGTTTCGGAGGGTCGGGGCGATCAAAGGTTCAAGTCGTGGGATCGCTGGTGGCGACCGCTCGGGCGGTGGGCCGTACAGGATTCGCCCGGATCGAGCTCCCGCAGTGGAAGAAATCGATTGCGCACACGTAGGCGCCGATTTAGCATCGATCGATCAGTGCGTTGCTCGAAGGAGGCTGGACATGGCTGACTCTGCTCATGAGGTGCGGGCGTGGACTCCGTGGCGGGTCGCGACGAGTTCTGGATTTACGGTGGACGACCCGGACGGCAACGTGGGGATCATCCAATTGGACCAGAAGAACTTCTGGGTGACGAACGCATTCCGGTTCACCGACGAGGAGATCGAGCGGGAACTCATCGCCAAGCTCATGAGCGACGACAACGGCAAGTCCGAAGCCGAAGCACGTTGCGCGGTAGACGACGCGCGCACGTTCACGCCGAGCCTCGAGAATCCGACGGACATGGCGTCGATCCCGCGGTTCATGCGTTGGTTCGAGAACTCGTACGGGGCCCACACGCTCGCCGCGATCATCCACGACGAGCTCATCGTGAACGAGCCGAACGGTGGGTTGCTCGGCAGCGACACGCTCTCGGATCAGTTCTTCCGCGAAATGATGAGAGTGGCGGGCGTACCTTGGCTCAAGCGGTGGATCATGTGGGCCGCTGTCGCGCTTCGCTCACGCTTCGCAGCCGGCGGCACCAGGCGCCTCTCGGTGATCGTGTGGCTCCTCCTCGCAACGCTCGGCATCGCCTCGTTCGTGAGCGCCACCGGCTCGTGGCTGTTCGGCTGGGGCCAACTCTTCGAGCCGTGGCTTCTCATGCTGATCGCCGCGACCCTTCCGTTTGCGTCGTCGGTGCTGTGGGGGAGACAATTCGGTGCCAGCCTCGTCGCGGCTGGCGCTGCGTTGTGGATTCTGCCTGCCGCCCTCTTCGCCATGTTCGGCTATGGGGCGTATCAGCTTCTCGAACGGGGCGCCCGCAAGCTGGGACTGTCGTAGCATTCTCGGCGGGCCGAACAGACAAGCACCACCGTTCCAACTGGGGCTACATCTGCAGCGCACACCGAGTCGTCGCCTCGGGTCGGACATGGGTTCTTGTGGATGGCACTTACGGCCCAGGGCGAGTTGGCCAAGACCGTCCCCGCGCCGGTGACAACCCCGGTGAGCGACCTGCGGGTCAACGCTCACCGCCACGTTTGCGTCGATGCCGACGCCTTCGCCTCAGCCCGTTGCTGTTCGTAGCGCGTCCAGTTGGGCTTCGAGGTCGGCGATGCGGTCACGCAGAGGCTGAACGCCGGCGTCGATTTGGGCGGTGTGGTAGCGCGGCGTGATGTACTTCGGACAGTTCCATGCGGTCGCTGCAACGTCGATCGTGATCGCACCATCGACGCGCAGGTTGTCGGCCTCGAGCGCTTCGATCAGTTCGGGTGACGGGTCTGGGTGATAGGTGGCGGTGCCTCGGATCTTGAGACGCGTCCGAGTCGGGTAGTCGACGAAGATCGCCGCGACCTTGCTCCCGGCCACGATGTTGCCCGTTCCCAAGTACTGGCGGTTGCCTGAACGCTCCGTCCAACCGATCCTGGTCGGCCCGAGAATCTTCACGAAGCCGGGTCCACCGCCTTTGTGTTGCACGTATGGCCAGCCCGACTCGCTCACCGTTGCCATGTAGAAGCTGTCGCTCGCGGTGATGTGGTCGATTTCGCTCGCATCGAGCGTCTCGAGGGCGTCGCCGCCGATGGGATAGAGCCCGGCGGCGCCCTTGGTTTGTTGGACAGCGTGTACAGCTGGGGTGAACAGATCGTCGAGATAGCTACGCATTGGGTTGGTCCTGTCGTTGCGGTGTCAGGTTGAAGAGTGAGGTTGCGGCATGTCGTGCGGCCTCGACGGGGTCGGTGGAGGCGAACACCGCTGCTTGGACGATGGCGCCGTCGATCAAGACAGCGAGCGACGCCGGCTCGTTGGTGAATTGCCCGAGCAGGTCGATGAGTGCCTGTTTGTGGTGACGGATGATGTCGCGATGTCGGTCGGTCACGACGCCCGTCTCGGCAAGGGTGTTGATGAACCCGCAACCACGGAATTCTGTGGCGACCAGCCAGGCAGTCAGGGACCCGAACACGGCATCGGCCGGCCCGTCGCCAGCAGCGAGGCGTTGGTCGATGCCATTGGTGAACATGGCCATCCATGATTCGTGGCGCTGCTCCAGCCAGCCGCTCACCAGGTCCGACTTGTGCGGGAACAACGAATACAGGCGTCGTAGTGACACGCCTGACTGGTCACGAATGTCGGCCATCGACACTGCTGCGATGCCATGCCGGTAGAACAAGTCGTCCGCCGTGGTGAGCACGGCGACGCGTGCGTCGTCGATGTCGAGGGTGGGTGCGGGGCTCACTGGAGCGGAATGCTGCTGCGGTCGCCGCTGGAACGTGCTCCGAAGATTCGTCGCTGGTCGCTGCTGATCGCGACATCGTTGATGCTCGCCTCACGCCGGCGCATCAACCCGTTCTCGGCGAACTCCCAGTTCTCGTTGCCGTAGGAACGCCACCACTGACCGTCGAGATCGCAGCTCTCGTACTGGAACCGCACGGCGATGCGATTCCCGGCGAAGGTCCACAGATCTTTGCGCAGGGCGTAGTCGGTCTCCTGCGACCATTTCCGCGACAGGAAGTCGACGATCGCAGCGCGTCCCTGCAGAAAGGTGTCGCGGTTTCGCCACACCGAATCAGCGGTGTACGCCAGTGCGACCGTCTCGGGGTCACGGGTGTTCCACGCGGCCTCAGCGCCCAACACCTTGCCCCACGCCGAACCCTCATCGAACGGAGGCAACGGAGGGCGCCCATCGATCGAATTGTCAGTCATCGCAGTCTCCAAGAGATCGTCGTCGGTGAGAATGATCATTCTCACCGACGCTGTAACCGGAACCTCGGGGGTCATATTCCGTTCGTTGGCGCGAGGGACCGTCAGTCGTTGTCGGTGTCGTGGTCACGAACTCCTTCATGGTCCGACTGGACGTGACACGGTGGATCACTGGCCATTGTTCGAGACGAGCGATCATCCGCACCGTGCCATCGGATGACCGGATTTCCGGTCGCAATCGATCCGGTACCGTGCCTCATGGCCACAGTCCGTCAACCCACGAGCGAGCACCGGCGGTCGATCGAAGACAGCCTCCGGTGGCGTGATTTCGAACATCGCCCGGACGACATCTTCATCAGCACGCCGCCGAAAAGTGGCACCACGTGGATGCAAGGCATCGTGTCGTCACTGCTGTGGCCGTCCGGCGACGCTCGATGACCTCAACGGGCGCAGCCCGTCGATCGATGCCCGATTCACGCCGGTCGAGGACCTGCTCGCCCATCTCGATGGTCAGCGACATCGTCGATTCATCAAGACCCACTCGCTCGCCGACTGTGTGCCGATCTTCGAGGAGTGCAAGTACATAGCGGTGTACCGGGACGGACGTGACACTCTGATGTCGTGGGCGAATCACCGCGGCGCCATGCGGCCAGAGGTGATCGAGTTCATGAACGCGAGCGGGACCCCGGACGGCCTGCGTCCATTGCCGCCGTGGGACGGCGACATGGATGAACTGTTCGACCAGTGGTCGAACGACTGCTCATCGATCACACACCTTGCCTCGTGGGGGCCGCTGCGCCACGAGGGTTTCGCCTAACCTCGTGCACTACAACGATCTGAAAGCCGACCTCGACGGTGAGATGAGACAGCTCGCCGCCTTTCTCGACATTGAAGTTCCCGAAGACCTCTGGCCCGCCACGATCGCGCGATGTGGACTCTCGGAAATGCGCGAGGAGTCGCGCGGCGGACGAATCGACATAATGTTCGAGAACGGCGCGGACGTGTTCTTCCACAAAGAAACGAACGGCCGCTGGCACGACGTGCTGACACCGACACAACTCGACCGCTACGACGCCATGGTCGCTGCGGGTCTCCCGGCCGATGCTGTGCGGTGGCTCGAGTCCGGCTCGCTCATCACCGGTACGAGGCCCCACGAGTCCAGGTAGGTCGATGACGGTGAGGAGGTATTCGACACTGGCGACGTCGCCCGCTTCGCGATTGCCATCGACGACTACGTCGCTGCGCTGGCCGCCGTCGACTTCGATCTCGACGCCATCTTCAGCACACCCGAAGACGCCCAGTTGGCCCACGACACCCCCACGCCCTCACACCGGACATGATCAACCACATGACCGACCGCTGCGACATCACCCTGGGATGAGACCCCGCAATCGCCTACGGCCTACGAGTATTCAGCCGACACTGCTGCTGAGTTCCTCGCCCACGCCCAACAATGTCAACTGTCCGCTCGAGGATCCTCAACCGGACAACCTGGGCGAACAGCCGATCGGTAGCGCCGGTCGATGAGCGGGTAGAAGCGAGTTCGAGCGTCGTTGCGATGCGAACGCATCCGCGGCGTGCGCCGGTTTGCCCATAGCGGGCGATTGGTGCTGGCTGGGCGCTACTCGGGCGGCGAGTTCGTCGATGAACCGCCGCGCTCCGCTTTCAGCGGTCCCCGATCCTTTGTGCATCTGTGCATGCAACACCTCGCTGGTGTCAGCTAGCGTCGCCAGGAGCGGGTGGTGGCCGAGGACCTTGGTGTAGCCGTGACTGGCGCCGTGCTTCTGGCAGCCGGCGACCCCGTAGATCGTCGTGCCGATCTCGATCACCAACGCCCGGTCGCCCGGCCCGGCGCCGAGTCCCTACCAATCATCTAGTTGCCGGGCTTCGTGATTGGGGGGCGGATCGCAGTGCTACAGGCGGGCGAGTTCGACGCGGAGTTGGTCGAGACCGAGGGGGCCGAGGTCGAGCGCGGCACGGTGGAAGCGCTTGAGATCGAAGTCTGCCCGGTGTTTGCGGCGATTGGCCTCGCGCCCTTCCAGCCATGCTCGCTCGCCGACTTTGTAGGTGACCGCCTGGGACGGCCAGCCGAGGTAGCGGTCAATCTCCGAGGACACGAAGTCACGCGGGACCCGCGACCGTTCGATGACGAACGGCAGCGCCAGTTCGGCGGTCCACACCTCACCGGGGTGGTAACTCTCGTCGGTCGGGATGGGCAGTTCGAGGTGCATGCCGATGTCGACGATGACGCGTATCGAACGCATCGCCTGGCAGCTCAGCTGGCCGAGTTCGAAGACGGGATCGTCGAGGTAGCCGAGTTCCTGCATCAACCGTTCGGCGTAGAGAGCCCAACCCTCCGCATGCGCCGAGTTGCCGGCCGCCAGCCGCTGAAAGCGGTTGAAAGTGCGCAGGTAGCGCACCTGGGCGACCTGTAGGTGATGGCCGGGAACACCCTCGTGGTAGCAGATCGACACCTCGCGCCACAGTGGAAACAGCGTCTTGCCAAGCGTCGGGTACCAGGTGCGGCCGGGGCGGCTGAAGTCCTCGCTCGGTCCGGTGTAGTACATCGCAGCCGCGCCGCCCGCTGGGGCAATCATCGCCTCGCACCGCAGGAGCGGCTCTGCGATGTCGAAGTGCACGCCGTTCAACTCTGCGATCGTCGTGTCGATCAACTGCTGGTTCCAGCGTTGGAACTGCTCCGATCCCTCGATGCAGTATCGCGGGTCGGCTTCGACATGGGCGATGGTCTCGTCGATGCCGGCCCCAGGCAGGATGGCGTCGGCCACTTGGGCCATTCGGGCCTCGATGCGGTGCAGCTCGCTCCAGCCCCACTGATACGTCTCGTGCGGGTCGATGACGCTGCCGTTCATCTGTACCGACCACGTCGCCCATCGCTCGGCACCGACCGGGTCGTGTTCGTCGGCGGCCGGGGCATAGACGTCGCGCAGCCACTGGCTGATGGACCGGTAGGCGGCGGCCGCATCCTGTGCCTCGGCTGCGGTAGAGGCCTGCGGGTCACGCCCGGCGAGGCCGGCAAAGAATCCAGTGTTGGGGTCACCCCACGTGTCACCCTGCTGCGCACATGCCAGAGCCTGCCGGCGCGCACCGACGACGCCACGGTCGATCCCATCCTGCAGCAACTGTCGCAACCCGGCGAGTGCTGCGGGCACCGCCGCAAGGCGGGCACGGACAACCCCCCAGTCCTCGGCAGTGTCGAACCGCATCAGGTCGAACGCCAAACGGATACTCCCGAACGGGCTACCGAGGATGCGCAGTGGCCGAGCCAACTCGTCCCGATCGTACATCAGCAGTGCCGCCTCGAGGCGTTCAGCCATCACCTCGATGGCAATGCGCTCGTGGTCGTCAGACGGACTGAGATCGGCGAGCTGGCGCACCGTGGCGCGTTGCAGATCGGCTCTGGCGGCCAGGCCCGCAGGCGAGAAGTCGGTCAACCGATGGTCATGGCCGGTCACGCCCCAAGCCGTCGCAGTGATC
>Ga0105045_10003417_pt1 | contig 13622 bp, 14 predicted proteins | sample MAT02_FD_78089 | JGI IMG/M metagenome (GOLD analysis project Ga0105045, IMG submission 78089) | Freshwater microbial communities from Lake Fryxell liftoff mats and glacier meltwater in Antarctica - MAT-02 (megahit assembly) | ecosystem: Environmental > Aquatic > Freshwater > Ice > Liftoff...
CAATGATCCCTAGATGGTCCAGTCTCTGCGTAGTCACTTTCATTATCTATCCCTTTCTGTTTTGTAAAGGGATAAATATAAATCAAAATATCAATTTTGCAAACTGCTCAATGTCGGTTAAAAAAGTTAATTTTATTATTTTGTACACTTTCGAATTTAGTTTTTTCGATAGAGGAAAGTCTACTTTCACCACCGCAAGCTGGAACAATTATCATTATTAATGGCCCTTCAGCAGCTGGTAAAAAAAGTATCCAAAATGAGCTGCAAAAAATTTTTATGCCTCTCTATTTAAAGATAGGAATCGATACATTTTTTGATGCTTTAATTGCAACTCCAGACTTATCAGATTTTGAAAAAACCAAAGAATTTTCGCAATATACAAATAATGGTCAATTAATAAGACGTGTGCGCTTAACGCATGATGTAGAAGGTCACCCTGTTGTTCCACTAGAGATTGGTTTAGCAGGAGATAAAATTATTTTTGGTATGCATGCAGCTCTCGCAGCTTATGCAGAACAAGGTAATAATGTTTTGGTAGATTATATTCTTTATAAACCCGAATGGCTTTCAAATCTGGTTGCAGCTTTAAAAAATAATAAAGTCTATTTCATTGGACTTAAAATCCCTTGGGAGCAATCCCGTGCCGGTTCGAGTCCGGCTCCGAGCAACCTTATAACTCAATGAGTTATGCAAATGCTGCATAACCTCCTAACGATTGACGCAAAGCGCAATGGCTCTCCTGGGCCACTGCGAAATCAATTAGGAGGATTTAGCATGGCATATATCGAAGAAAGAATATTACCAGCCGAAGCTGGTAAAAAAGCAAAAACTGTCTATCGGGCTCGCATCCGAATTAAAGGAAAGCCCGAAGTTTCCGAGACTTTCAATTCAAAGTCTAAAGCTCAATCTTGGGCTAAGAAAATGGAAGACAGCATTCGTGAAGATCGTTTCTTTCCAAAGAAAGAAAATTTAGAGAGAACTTTCGCTGACCTGATCGAACGCTACATAGAAAACGAGCTTCCGAAAAAGTCTAAAAGCCTTGCCAAAACTTAATGCCGATTAGAGAGTACTTTAGAACCAACCAGTGGCCTAGACTTAGCCAATGGCATCATTGGATTTATTCTGAAAATCCCATCGCAAAAGCATGTGTGAAAAAGATTGGAGGGCGTTACATGCTCGACCTTGAAGCACTTGCTCACTACATTGAGAAAGCTTCTCTTAATGAAATTTAAGAATGGATAAGCGAATGCTTATGAAAAATTAACTAGCCCTACATTAGGGCTTAGAAGGGCTAGTTTTTCACAAAATGATGAAGGCTCCTGCATCAAGGCTTTGGAATTTTGCTGCAGAGCCTGTTAAGGGGGCGAATGGGATGAATAATACATTGTAAATTAGTTCTTTGCAAGCAGAAAATCACCTTGAAATGGTTGAAGATAATTCTGCTGAAGCGCGCGCTAAAGAGCTTGAAGAGCAATTTGCTCGAGAGAATAAGACATTACCTGAAGGTTTTGAATCGATAGATGGCAATATTTTTTACCATTTGCAATTGAAAAAGAGTGAAAAGCTCATGTTCGTATGCTCACAGCTTGAAGTGATTGCGTGTACACGCGATGAACGCAATAGAAATCATGGGAGGCTTGTCGTTTTCCCCGATGCCGATGGTTATATCCATGAATTGGCTATTCCTATGGAGCTATTTGCTGGCGACGGTGCTCTTTATCGCGCCCAGCTTTTAAACCGTGGTCTATGTATAAGTCCTGAACCTAAAGCGCGTCAATTACTCAGTTCACTTATTCAGAGATCGATGCCTGCAGAAAAAGTAAGATGTGTGAGCAAAATTGGCTGGTATCAAGACAAGTTTGTTTTACCCTCTGAAGTCATCGGAGCTAAAGAAAGCGAAAGAATATTTTTTCAGGGTGTAGGCACGTTCCAAAACAATTTTTCTGTTTCTGGAACACTAGAAGACTGGAAAGCACATATTGGCAAATACTGCAGAGCCAATTCTAGATTAATCCTTTCGACTTCTACTGGATTTGCTTCTCCCTTGCTTGCTATTGTGGGCGTTGAAAATGGTGGGCTCCATCTTTTAGGACCTAGCTCACTTGGGAAGACGACAGCTCAGAGAGTAGCTGTATCTATTTTCTTCATTCCTCAATCTCTTTTGACATGGAGAGCCACTGCAAATGGCTTAGAGATCGTTGCAAAAGAACACAACGATTGCCTGCTTTGCCTTGATGAGCTTTCACAAGTAGCTCCAGAAGAAGCTGGTAACATTGCCTATATGCTTGCTAATGGTATCGATAAGCTTAGGTCGGATTGCCTTGGAGCTAGGAGAGAAAGCGTGACGTGGAGATTGCTATTTCTATCTACAGGAGAGATTGGATTGGCTCAGCATATGAGTGCGGGAGGAAAAAAAGCTAGACCTGGTCAAGAGGTACGTATCTCTGAAATTTCCGCTGACACAGGTGCTTATGGCATATTCGAAGAGTTGCATGGTTTTGAAAGTGGCGCAGCCTTATCTCAAACTCTTACTCAAGCTTGCCAGCGTTATTATGGTACTGCAGGTAGAGAATTTATCAAATGCCTCATCAATGATCAGTCAGCAAAGTCAAAAATTTGTGAGATGTTTGATCACTACCGACGATCACTGGTGGTTCATACAGCGTGTGGACAGGTTATGCGAACTGCTAAGCGGTTTGCATTAATCGCTACAGCAGGCGAACTCGCGACAGCTTATGGAATTACCGGATGGGAAGAAGGAGAAGCGTTTTGGGGTGTTCAGAGCTGCTTTGAGAATTGGCTACAAAGGCGCGGGGGTGGGGAGTTAAAAGAAGAAATGAATGCACTTGCTCAAGTCAGGCATTTTTTTCAGCAACACGGAGAAAGCAGATTTAGCATATGGCACGATTCGGAAGACGAGATGCAATCTCAGAAGACTTTTAATCGCGCAGGCTTTCGCAAGGCTCCTTATAAAGGAGGCAGTTGTGAGTATTTCGTTTTTAAGGAAGTTTTTGAAAATGAAATTTGTTCTGGTTTAGATCATCTTTATGTCGCAAAGGTATGTGCTCTTAATGGCTATCTTATTGTAGATAGCGAAAATAGAATGACACGCAGCGAACGATTGCCCAGTCATGAAAAAAGTACCAGAGTTTATCGCTTTACATCAAGGGTGATGGAGGAATGAAAAGTCATTGCAATAACAAGCGAGTCACGCGAGGCAGCGAGAAAAAGAAGGAGATCCTCAGAAGTTTCCCGCTTGTCTCGCCTGCCTCGCCATTTATGGGGGAATAGTGAAGCTAATTGAGCTAGTGGAAAGCATTGGATTAAGGCCTAAGCGAGTCGCTGCCACAAATGGAGGTGAATATAAGTCGTCTTGTCCTGCTTGTGAAGGAACAAATCGATTTATTATTTGGCCTAAGATTGATCGTTACTGGTGTCGACGTTGTACTTCCAATGGAGATGCTATTCAATTTTGCAGAAATTTTTTGAAAATGAGCTATTTTGAAGCTTGCAGTCATCTTCAAAGAGATTCGCGATTTAAAACAAAAAGAGATTCGAAAACAAGCTATAATGAACTCAAAATGGCAGAGTTCCCTCCCGCTTTTTGGAGAATTAAAGCCAAAGCTTTTGTCAATTGTTGCCATACCCATTTGATGCAGCATCAAGACATGTTGGATTATTTACAGGATAGAGGCTTCAAGAACGAAACCATAACCAAGCAGCAATTTGGCTACTGCCACAACCCAATCAGTAGCAATGGCGATTTCTATCGATTCCGATCTGAATGGGGTCTGCCGGACACGCAAAATGACAAAGGTAACTTAGCAAAGTTGTGGCTTCCGGCAGGCATTGTGATTCCTTTTCATAGTGTTGCCGGAGAAGTACTTAAAATAAAGATACGCCGGCTTAACTGGCATCCTGATAATACGTTTCCAAAATATGTAGAGGTGTCCGGTAGCAGTAAGCAGCCTTCTTATTTTGGCACGATTCAAGATTCCATGGTAATCGTGTTGGTTGAGTCAGAATTTGATGCTATTCTGCTGCATCAAGAAGCATACGATTTATGTATTTCCCTTGCTTTGGGTGGCGTATCTAAAAAGCCCGATTTAGAAACCCACTCGCAGCTTCTCAATAGCCCTTTACTTTTGTTTGCTTTGGATTTTGATGAAGCAGGCAAGAAAGTCTTTAGTTATTGGCGATCGACTTACACAAATCTAAGAGCTTGGCCAGCTCCTCTAGCTAAAAGCCCTGGTGATGCCTATCTAAAAGGTATAGACTTGAGAAAGTGGATTTTTGAAGGAATAGAGCGCTATAAAAAATAAAATTTTTGAGTTGCAAATGCCTGATAATACAGAGAAAAAACAGAAAATTCGATACCAAAAAGGACAATCAGGCAATCCCAAAGGAAGACCGCAGGGATCTAGAAATAGAGCGAGCTTGATGGCGGAGCAACTATTTGCTGACGACGTTGAATCTATTTGCAAGGCAGTGATTGATAAAGCAAAATCTGGAGATATGTATGCAGCTAAACTCGTTCTTGATAGACTGTTACCTCCTCGAAAAGATGCTCATGTCAATATTCAGCTGCCCGAAGTTAAGACTTCAAATGATGTGCTAAAAGCAATAGAGTGTGTCACTCGTGCCATTGCCAATGGCGAGATCACTCCTTCTGAAGGTGAGGCTCTAGCAAGAGTGTTGAATATTAACGCAAATGCCATTGAACTCTATGAATTTGAATGCATGCTCAACGAGCTAGAGCAGCGAAGGAGAATGAGTTGAAACTATCAAACAAATCTAGGCTAGAAAAGCTTAAAAAATCGCTCCAAACTGTAAATAGGGGTACTACGGTAATTCTTCAAGGGCAAGACGATCCCAGCCCAGAAATTTGGGGCCCAGGCCCTATATTGATGGTTCCTGACAATGGACATCGTTTTCCTTACAAATCAAATTTTCAGGAAGATGAATGATATATCACTTTCATTATGCTCTATTCGGCTTTCTGACAAGGAATTGCTTCCCATAATAAAATTCCACTAGAAATGAGGCTAGCCTTCACTTTTTCTATATCACCCGATGGATTTAGTATGAAATGCACCTCACCATCAGGAAATCCTTTAACACCAAAGACATAAAAAGATTTTGGATATAGCATTCCAACTTCACCACCAGATAGTGCTGAACCTAAAAGCTTACCAAATACAGAAATCTCTAATTTTTGTTTGGATGAGTTCCTTGTTAGAGTTGCCTCATATGAACCGGCAAATCTATTGAGATAATCGGAATCGTTAGCAAGAGCCTTATCTATAACAGGTCGTTGATAATTTGGATCAAGCATTAGGAGACCAAATTCATCAGGCCAATCTTCAGTAGAATTTGCTAAAATTACAATGCCTCTTTTTGCTTTAGGATTAAATCCTATGTAGCTCCTAAATCCACCAGTACCCCCGTTATGCCAAATTATTTCTGTATTATTGGAATTAGATAACAACCATCCCAATCCTACCGAAAACCCTGACATAGGTGAATATTGTTTTTTATGACATTGCTGAAGTATATTGTTTACAGGAGACTCCAATTCTATCATGTTTGCAGCTAAAAAATTAGCCATATCCTTAATGGTAGAACGTAGAGCACCAGCTCCCATAAGTCCAGGAATATCCCAGTGACTGACTTCTTTTTGTAAATGATGCCCTGAGGCAAAATCTGCATGCTTTGAACTATCTAATGTAATAAAAGTATTGGTCATATTCAAATGTTCAGTTATCAGATCTTGAATAAGAATTTCATAGCTTTTTCCTAATCGGAGACTCAAAATATGTCCCAATAAACCCATGCCTATATTGGAATATTCAAATGACTCTCCAGGGGCTTTTGTTAAGCTACAATTGTTGAGATAGCTATAGAGGCTCTCAATCTTATAATCGAGAAATGGGTTAGATGGATCTTTTGGAGCAAAATTACTTGGCATGCGCGGAAAGCCGGAAGTATGAGTTGCCAAGTGACGTAATGTGATTTTTTTACCTGCATAGTCGGGGATTTTAATGTCTGGAAGATACATTTCAATTGGATTAACTAATTGAACTTGTTGTTTGATTACCATATCCATTAATATCATGGCAGTAAAAACTTTAGTAATAGATCCAATTTCAAATATAGTGTCCTCTGAAATTAAATCATGTCGCTTAAATGATTTTTTCCCATACACAAAAAATCGAATTTCTCCATCTTCTATGATGGCAACCGCAGCTCCCACTCCATTGCTATCATCTACATATTCTTTTATTAAATCTTGTGCGATCATATTGAAACTCTCTTTATTTTGAGCAGTTGTATCTTGAGCAGGTAAGTTAGCAGCCACCAAATTGCTTACCAATATCAGGTATTGGAAGGTTCTAATTATTTGATTTTTATTCATTTAGATCCCATTTCTTTTTTAGAAAGAGGGATAAATGCCCTTAATGGAATAGTTTTACAATTCATCTTTACATCCTTTGAGTCCGAAATAAAAGAACTCGTTCACTATTAAAAAGCGCTCCTCAAAGTTGGGGGCGATGGCAACTAATGCCGGGTCAAGGATCAGCTCATTTCTCTTTTGAATGAGAAGGAGGAAGATCGCTGGCTCGATATTTTTAGAGATCACCTTTTCTTTCTGGCCCAGCTTCAAAAAGCGGAGGTTCAATGTATCTATCCGTTGCTGCATTTCCTCAGCAAAAGCGTGTAACTCAGGGTTTTCAGTGGGATAGAGTTCTAGAAAAAGAGATGTAAAAGGGGTAAGAAGATTTTCTTTTCTCCTCTTTAGCAATTCATCGAGTTTTGTCTTAAAAGGTATTTCGCGCAAAACGAGCAGTTCCGACCAAGCTAGCTCTTCTTCCAAGAAAGGAGTGAAGATCGTAATGAACAGTTCAATTTTATCTTTAAAGCTACGGTAAAAGCTCATCTTGCTAATATCAGCGCGTTGACAAATTTCTTCGACAGAAGTTTTTTTAAACCCTTTTTCTCGAAACAGAAGAGTTGCTGCTTCAAGGATGAATTGCCTTGTCGGTAATTCTTCTAATTTAGGACGGCCACGCTGTTTCATAAAAGCCCATATTGAGTTCACAAAGAAACACCATTTTGCCATTTATTTAATATTACGGAAACATCAAAAATCGTAACATTAAATCTATCAGAAAAATCAGCCCTCTGGTGTATATAAAAGGGTAGATTGGAGGCTTCTAGCGAAGGAAGCAAGGTTGAAGAAGGGCAAAGAGTACCAAAATATTGAGAACCGTTGCAAATAGCGAAGATCCTCGCAGAAATCAACGAAAGAGAACTGCCTGAGACGGCCCAATACATTCTCACTAGCTACAAAAACACGAACAAGAGTTCCTTTTCTTCGTAGTAACGGTATCCATTAGAGCCGTAATAAGCTGGCTTTAACAGGCCAGATTCTTCATAGAAATGAAGCGTGCGAACCGTTACTCCTGAGATTTTGCTCAATTTTTTTACTGTGTAAGTCATCGTTTTTCTCCTTTAATATCCCTTTGATTTTAAAGGATGACTCCATTATGAGAAATAACGTATGCGTGAGGGTCAATAGGATTCGAAAAAAAGCAGCCGGAGTGAATCCGGCTACCATAAATTAGGATAATTCTTTCTCAGCGAAGATTTTCATTCCTTCTGCAAGAAATTGTGCGAGCTTTGGATGTTCCGAATCATAAGGTTCAAAAGCCTCTTTCCATTCAAAGCCAATGTATTGCTCTCCTAATTTAGAATAGGAGTCGCGATTTGGAGTCCAGTATCCTTTTATCCATTTATAATGCCTATGAATGATCTTTTGCACTTCAGAAGAACTAGCAATAGCCTGACTTTTCCACTGTTTTACAAGATCATTACAGATTTCATCCCATTCTATTTTGCTTTTTTCAAAATCTTCTTTATTGAGATTGTTAAAATTCACAATGGTTTCTTCCATAGAAATTTTTGCTTTTTCTCCACCTCCAAAGCGGTTGATCAGGTATTTCTGATATTCGCTTTGCTTTTCCTTGCTAAAGCCAAGGTAGATTTCCTGGTCTTTCATTTTTCTAGTTCCTTTTAAGTGTTCGATTGTTTTATCGATGGTCTCAATCAGCTTTTTCGTCCTCTCCACGTTTTTTTCCAAAACCTTGCGGTGGGAACTCAAAGCCGCCATTCTGTCGAAATCACTTCTTTTCAGGATTGCTTCTATTTGCTTCAGCTCGAATCCAAGCTCTCTGAAGAACAAGACTTGCTGCAAGACAAGCAGCCGCTCTTCTTCATAATATCTATACCCATTGGCACCGTGATAGGCAGGTTTTAAAAGCCCTATCTCATCGTACCAGTGGAGTGTTCGGATACTGACACCTGAAATTTTTGCTAATTTCGCGACTGTATAGGCCATCGATTTTTCTCCCTTAATATCCCTTTGATTTTAAAGGATGACCCTATATTAAGAAATGACGTAACGTCAGAGTCAATAAAGAAAAATTTTAAAATAAACTTTGTTTATTAATCTTATTTTAAAGCACTTGAGGATCAGATATTGGATGCGTCCAGATGTGGGTCAAAAATCATCTAGAAAATACGCGATTTTTGACAATCCATGGCCGCCCTTATGTAGAGAGTGACCGCTTTTATGTGCGGAGTGATCCGATTGATCCTCCATACGCAAAGAGAAAAAAAGAGAAGAACATAAGCAAGTCATCGTCAGTAAAGTTAATTACAGCAATTTTTGGTCGCAGACATTGACGTAAATCCTAACGAAATGTTAGGGTTTATGTATGGAAAGAAAAGATTTGAAGAACAATCTCTATGCTATTGCAAGCCTGCAGCAAGGGTATTTTACAGCCAAGCAGGCTAAGGAAGCTGGTTATTCAGATAGCCGCTTTCCTTATCACGTTCAACAAGGGCAGTGGATACATGAAGGTCGTGGAATCTACAAATTAGCTCATTATCCTCCTGGAGAGCAATCTGATCTTGTCTACTGGAGTCTTTGGTCCTGTAATCGTACTGGTGAAGTACAGGGAGTCTTCTCTCATCAGACTGCTTTGGTTATTCATGACCTAAGTGAGGTTATGCCTGCTACATATCAAATGATAGTGCCTAAGAGTTTTAGAAAATATCACTCTATACCAGACACGCTATGCTTACGCTTTATAACTTTGGCAGCTGATGAGATTTGGGAGTTAAAAGGATACAGGGTGACCTCTCCCATTCGCACGATCAAAGACATTATTATTAATGAAGAAATATCTGAGGAATTAGTGCTACAGGCGGTGCAAAATGCCTTACAGAGTGGTATGCTTTCACTAAATCAATGTTTTTCTGTGAAAGAAAATTTACAAAATGAGCGCGCTAAACGCATCTTTAAAGTTATCGGTAATAATGATAGACAAGTCAATTTTTAATAAAAGGAATTGTATATGGATTTAAACGGGCTGAAAGCCATTATCTCAAGAGGAGAAGATAGCCGTCACCAGTTTAAGGAAGATATCCGTAATCATGATTCTTTGGCTGCGGAGATGGTTGCTTTTTCTAACTCTCGAGGAGGCCAAATTTTCATTGGCGTGTCGAATAAAGGAGATTTAACAGGCCTTTCTAGCAAGGATGTGGATAGAATCAATCAGCTTATTAGTAACAGTGCAAGCCAACATGTAAAAAGTCCGATTGCCGTTCACACCGAGAATGTTTCTATAGAGAATGATCGCATCGTGATCGCATTATCAGTTCCCGAAGGAATTGATAAGCCTTATTTTGACAATCAAGGCGTTATCTGGTTAAAAAGTGGCTCAGACAAAAGAAGGATTCAGTCCAAAGAAGAGCTAAGACGCCTTTTTCAAGAGGTAGATCTTCTTCATGCAGATGAAGTTCCGACACGAGCTGGAATTGAAGCTATAAACGTCAGCCATCTTTCGAAGTTCCTTGAGAATGTCTATCGCGAGTCATTGCCCGATTCAAATGAGGAAAGGCTCAAGCTTCTCGAAAATATGAATTTGGCTAATAGTCATCGCTTAAATTTAGCAGGACTTCTTTTGTTTGGCGATAAACCACAGTTTTATAAGCCTGCATTCATTCTTAAAGCTGTCACCTTTGCTGGAAGGATTGTTCGAGATAGTTATTTAGATAGTGAGGACTTTGAAGGTCCCCTTCCTGTCATTTTCCAAGGAGCTTTAGCATTTATCATGCGTAATCTCCATAAAATTCAAAAACAAAAAGGCGTTAACACCATAGGAGAACCAGAAGTCCCCCAAATTGTATTTGAAGAGCTTTTAGTAAACGCTCTGATCCATCGTGATTACTTTGTAAGTGCTCCTATCAGGCTATTCATCTTCGAAGATAGAGTGGAAATCATCAGTCCAGGAAATTTACCTGATCACCTCACCATTGAAAAAATTTGTGCAGGAAATTCTATTCAACGTAATCCCATTTTAGCTTCATTTGCTGCCAAAGGATTACTTCCTTATCGAGGTCTTGGAACAGGAGTAAGACGCGCACTACAAGATTGGCCGCAAATTCAATTTATTGATGATCGAGATGGATGTCTATTTACTTCTTGTGTTGAAAGAATAAAGATGCAAAAATCAACGGAGAAAAAGAGAGTAAAGGTGCAAAATGCATCTATAAATGCATCTATAAATGCATCTATAAATGCATCTTTATCCTCGTTACAACAATTGATTTTGGGCGTTCTTAAGGAAGATCCTAAAGCTTCTTACGAATCGCTTGGAATTAAGCTCGGCAAAGACAGAACTACAGTCATGAGAAACATTCAAAAAATGAAAGATATGGGAGTTTTGCGTCGATCAGGATCGAAAAAAATCGGCCATTGGGAAATTCTGTAAGCCTTCGATTTTTCTAATGTAGCTCATTTGTTAAGGCCTTGATGATTTAGAATGAAAGAACAAAATATGCCGTTTTACTTTACAAAAATTGCTGATGTCGGAACCTCAAATCCTACTTAAGCAAATCTAAAATGGCAAGGATACAGGGAAAACAAAGGCAGAATTTTTTTATTGGAAAATTTTAAATGGATGTGACGTACAGGTTTGCTTGGAAAGAAGGTGACATCGCTCTTTATTTGGATGCTTCTGATTGCAAGCATGCTGCAAAAAATGGGAATTTGGCATGGCGTATCAATAATCCTGGACTGGTCAAACATCACTGTCGTTTTGCAAAGAAAAATGGCTCAATAGGAGCGTGGGAAAAATTAGCAATTTTTTCAAATCCTCTTCAAGGTCATCAAGCTTTGAAGGAATGGTTACATTCTAAAACAATGCTTCAATTGGATCTATATGGTATTGGCAAACATTATCAACCTACTTCCTCAGAACAATTTGTTCAGAATTTATCATCATCTAGTGGAATACCCCCCAAGACTAAGCTAAAAGATTTAACACAGGCTGAATTTGAAATTTTGCTTACAGCAATAGAGAAATTATGCGGTTTTTTGCGTATAGGGAATGAAGAGTTTCTTTTGCTGCCCAAAATAGCAGCTAGAATTGAATGCCCTGGCAAAGAAGATCTTTATCTCATTGGTAAAGATCAGACCTTAACTCAGAAAGAGGCGATAAACTGGATTGTTACACATCGTCTTGATGGTGTTGTTGTTCATCATTCAAATGGTGACATCCATTTGCGATCCAGACCTCGATATCGTATGCAGACTTTGAAATTAACATGGGAACAGCATTGCGAAACAGCAGGAGAAATAGAAACATTAGCTCGTACATTAGGTGAAAAAGTTCCTGGACAATGTATATGGGGGTTCATTAATGGTATTAGCAATACGAGAGAAAGGGCTATTGAGTCATGTGGATTGATTTGTAGTGCGGCTGGAGATGAACAAGTTCTTTCTCTAAAAAATGATGAAGGATTGAAAGGAATTAGCGATTTTATAATCGCCTTAATTTTGAAATCGGGAATTGATACCCCAATCATTAGAAATGCAGTTCAATTTCTTCGTTTCTTACTTGCGTCTTCTGAAAAGCAAGAGAATAATCCCCCTGTTATTGTATTTGCCCACAGTCAAGGTGCGGCGATTGTTGAACATGCTATAGGATTTCTGTCAGATCAAGAAAAACAGAAAATTCGAATTTTTACGTTTGGAGGATGGTCATTTATTCCTCCTGGTACTACGCACCAAGAATCCCACAATTATGCTAGCGTTGGTGATCTAATCCCTAGAGTAGGCTCTTTTAATCTTCAATATCTTGCACTAAGAAGATATGAAGGGCTTAAAGAAGGGTTAACTCAAGAAGAAATTATTCGCCGTTTAGCTTTCGGAGATGCTATTCACGATCTCGATTGTTTAGATCCTCACGTTCTTGAAAGATACACTCAAGATCGATGTAAACATTATAGAAATGAATTTGAAAAAATTAGCAATGTCACGGTTTTAGATTCAGGAAGTACGTGGGAGCATTCGTTTAACAATGAAAGCTATCAAGATATTGTTCGTGAAAAGATTGAGAGATATAGAAAAAGCCCAACAAAAATTGCATTGATAGAGTCTCAAGAATCGCTCGTTGAATCTTTTGTTTAAAGGACTGGAATGAACATTGCCTTTTGTGCTGAAAAAGATAGAAGGAAGACAAAGAAATATGCTTGGACAGCAACAACTATTTATTGTTTATTGTTTCCTTTTCTGCTTATGACTGCTGCCGCTAGTGCAATGATATTTGATGATCCTAGCATGCCAACGCCTCTCGGTTTATCAGTTATATTCCTGTGCTTTTGTATACCTCTATCAATCCCATTTACTTTTTATTTTGTCTGGTCTCGTTATTCACAAGGCGAATATAAAAAAAGCCGTCAATTTTGCCTGATACCTTTATACATTCTTATAGGTACCCTTGCTTATCATGTTTTGACGCATACCATTCGTTCATTGTTTTAACCCGAGTTAAGTTTGGGCTCTACAGGGTCAGGAGTTTCGCGACTTCCCGTAACAAATGGAACAATTGCACACATTTTACTGGAAGGTAACCCTCTTTCATGCTATATTCAGGGCATCAAAGTTAGGTTGTGTTACGCAGTATTATGAAGACTTCGGAGACTTAAAATCTCTTGGGAGCAATCCCGTGCCGGTTCGAGTCCGGCTCCGAGCATGCCAAACCGCAAGAAGGTAAGTCCTTGAACAAGAATTAGTTACCTTCTTTTCTAAAGAGCTTGAGTCTTCATCGACTTAAGCTGCTTTATTATTCAGATAAATTTTTGTCCAACCCCTGTCCAACTTTTTAAGACGAAACAAAAGTGCCTTCATTGAGGAGAAAGTATGATTTTCCTAAGTTATTCTCACAAAGATAAAGCGATAGTAAGTCATATGGCTGAGGCCTTTCGCAAGACTTTCGGTGAAGACAAGGTATTCTTCGATCAGTGGTCTATTCAGCCAGGAGACTCTCTTGTAGATAGAATGGGAGAAGGACTTGCTAACTGTTGTTATTTCTTCTTTTTAGTTAGGACACTAGACAAAATAAAGTTTAACTTTATTTTGTCTAGTGTCCTATTGTGCCCGGCATGGGTAATAACTAGTCGGTGAAAATCCGATCATAGCCCTTAAAGGAGGGAATATGTAGACGACGTGGCAAGGGTGTCCAAAGAAACCAACGAGACGCTTCAACAGAAGA
>Ga0105045_10003418_pt1 | contig 13622 bp, 11 predicted proteins | sample MAT02_FD_78089 | JGI IMG/M metagenome (GOLD analysis project Ga0105045, IMG submission 78089) | Freshwater microbial communities from Lake Fryxell liftoff mats and glacier meltwater in Antarctica - MAT-02 (megahit assembly) | ecosystem: Environmental > Aquatic > Freshwater > Ice > Liftoff...
AGTGCGAACCTTCTGACGCCAAAGATCCTGTGCTTTGCTCTGGGCCTCTTCGCGGCGCTGGCGCGGAGCGAACTGACGATCCCGGAAGCCATGGCGAAGTGCATGTCGATCTACCTTTTGTTCGCCATCGGCTTCAAGGGCGGGTGGCCCCTTTTCAGGGGGTGCTGTGCCTGTTCCTTCTGGACATGGGCCTTGTCGCAGGGCGCGGAACGCGAAAGGCGTGCTGACGCCGGGAGTGCGGCTGTTCGGGCTGGTGATGCCGGTGGTGGGCGCGGCTTTTGGTCTGGGGGCGTGAATGGCCTTGGCCCTGTCGACCGGAGGCGTGGCGCTGATGATGGTGCTGGCGGGGCCGGCCAGTTACATTGCGGTGCCGGCGGCCATGCGGGTGGCCCCGCCTGATGCCTATCGGTCGTGTGCCTGATACGGCCGGAAAAGCTGGACACGCTGCTGGAGGCGGCGTTCACTGTGGTGGATCGGCACATCGGCGTGATCGGGGTGACCGATGCCGAGGTGCTGGGAGCCGAGCGGTTCTGACGGCCCAAGGCCCGCCGGTGGCATGCGGCTCTATTGAAATGGAACGCGATTGCGAGGTGCCTTTGCCTACAATCGGCGGAAAGGAGATGGCGGTGGATCGTCAGGTTACTGTGCTACTTTTGGGGGGGACCGGAACGATTGGCCGGGCCACGGGCCGGGCGTTGCGCGAGGCAGGGCACACGGTTGTGGTGCTGGTCCGGCCGGGGGCGGATGTGTCGGGGTTGCAGGGGTGCCGGGTGATCGAGGGCCGGGTCACAGACCCTGCTGACGTTCAGGCTGCGATGGAGTCAGCGCGACCGGTGGCAGTGGTGTCTTGTCTGGCCAGCCGGACCGGAGAACCAAAGGATACCTGGGCGGTTGATCACGAGGCGCATTCGGTGATCCTGAAGTCAGCGGTTGCGGCGGGGGTGCGGCAGTTCGTTCTGCTGTCGGCCATTTGCGTGCAAAAGCCGCTTCTGGAGTTTCAGCGCGCAAAGCTGGCTTTCGAGGCCGAGCTGCAGGAAGCCCCGATTTCATGGTCGATCGTTCGGGCAACTGCCTATTTCAAATCACTGTCCGGGCAGGTGGCACGGGTGCAGGCGGGGCGGCCGTTCCTTGTCTTCGGGGATGGAAAAGCAACAGCCTGCAAGCCGATTTCGGATGCAGACCTGGGGCGATATCTGACCCTTTGTCTGACGGACCCGGACAAACGCAACCGGATTTTGCCGATTGGCGGACCTGGGCCGGCAATCACTCCGCGGGATCAGGTGGCTATGCTGGAGCGGCTGACGGGCAGGCCGGTGCGGGTAAAGCATGTGCCGGTGGCCTTGATGAATGCAATCGTTGCCGGGTTGTCCATCGCTGGACGCTTGTCTGACAGGCTTGCCGCAAAGGCAGAAATGGCGCGTATCGGGCGGTATTATGCCACCGAGTCGATGCTGGTCTGGGACGGCAGCAGCTATCAGGCCAAGGCGACACCAGAGTTCGGGACCGAGCGGCTGGAAGATCACTACGCGGCGATGTTGCGCGGCGAAGTGGGGGATGACCGCGGTGCGCATGCTGTCTTCTGACGCTTCTGCCCCCGACCCTTACGTCTGGATAGCCAGGCTCCAAGCCTCCAAGGCCATCTAAAGGCCCGTTGGTTGGCCGACGATCACGAAATGCAACGCTTCGGGCAGAAAGATGCGTTGCGCCACACGCTTGATGTCGTCCATCGTCAAGGCCTCGATCTGGGCGTTTCGGGTGACGGCATAGTCGATGGGCAGCCCCTCCATCTGCATTCCGACCAGGATGCGGGCGATAGGGCTATTGCCATTGAATCGCAAGGGATAGGACCCGGTAAGATAGGTCTTCGTGGCCGCCAGTTCGTCGGGGGTGATGCCTTCGCTGGCGATCCGTGACCATTCCGCGCGAATCACGTCAATCGCCTCGGCCACCTTATCGTTTGACGCGGAAAACTGCCCGAGCAGCATCTCGGACTGGTCCATTGGCACCAGATAGGTGCCGATCCCGTAGGTCAGGCCGCGTTTTTCGCGGACTTCGGACATCAGGCGTGCGGTAAATCGGCCACCGCCCATCACCTCGTTCAGCAGGAAGGCCGCGAAGAAATCTTTGTCGTCCCGCGGAACGCCGACGTGGCCGAACAGGACGGTGGATTGCGGTGTGGGGAAATCGACAACGCTCTGGCCCGGAGGAAGCAGCCATTCGGCCCGGGGCGGCAATGCAGCGCCCGTGGCTGGAAGATCACCAAACAGGCGGTCCAGCAGCGGACCCAGTTCTGCGGCGGTGATATCACCCGCAGCAGCGACATAGATCCGGTCGCCAGCCAGTGCGCCCTTGTAGGAAGCCAGAATGTCGTCGCGGGTCAGCGCAGTGACCGTTTCGATGGTGCCGTCGTCGGGCGCGCCATAGGGGTGGTTGCCGAACGCCAGCTTGTCAAAGGTATTTCCGGCGATCGTTCCGGGATCCTTTTCATCGGACCGCAGAATTGAAAGGACTTGCCCGCGCACCCGGTCTACTGCGTCCTGATCGAAGCGGGGGTTGACCAGCGCCTCACGCAACAGGGCGACGGCCGGATCGCGGTTTTCGGTCAGGAAGCGAACCGACACGCCGACCGAATCGCCGCCAGCTTCAAAGCTGAAGTTCGCGGCAAGGCCGTCGCGCGCTTCGGCGAAGGCCTGGCTGTCCATATCGCCAGCGCCTTCTTCAATCAGGGCGGTCATCAGATTGACTGCACCCAGTTTTTCGGGCGAATCCAGCGAAGTCCCGCCCCGGAACTGAATTTCGAGCGCAGTGAACGGGATGGTGTGATCTTCGACCAGCCAGGCGGTGATGCCGCCGGGTGACGTGACTTCCTTGATGTTCAACTCTGCCTGCGCCGGAAGGGCAAAGGCTATGAACAGGGCGGCCAGCATGCGCTTCATTGATCAGACCCCTCTTGCAAAGCGGGCGCGGACTCGGGTCGGGTCAGCCAGCCGGTCACCGCATTGCGGCGGTCAAAGACCTTTTCGGCAGCGGCCATGATGTCGGCCTCGGTGACGGCGGCAAGCGCCTCGTCCCAGTTTTCGATGTCGGCGACGGTCAAACCGATGCTCAGGCCTTCGCCGTAGCGCCGGGCCAGGGTTTCCACGTCATCGCGGGAATAAATGTCGCCCGCGCGCACCTGGGTGCGGATCCGGTCCAGCGCGGCAGGATCGGGGCCGGTGCGCAGAAAGTCGGCGACCACGCGGTCAAGCTCCGCCTCGGCGGTTTCCAGCGACACGTCGGGGCTGGGCACTATGATGAGGCCAAAGCTTGCGTCATCAATCGAATTGCCGCTGTAGAAGGCCGAGGTATAGACTGCGGTCTGACTGTCAAACTGCAACGCGCGCGCCAGGACCGAGGTCTGGCCGCTGCCGCCCAGCAGTTCCGCCAGAACGGTCAGCGCTGCGGCTTCGGCCTGATTGCCGTGGTCACGTTCCGGGGCAATGTAGGTGCGCATAACGTAGGGTTCGGACACCCGTTCGTCCGCCAGCGTCATCCGGCGTTCGGCAAGCTGCGGCGGTTCCTGCGGGCGCTCGCGCACGATGATACCCTCGCTCGGGGCAATCGGGGCGTAATGCTTTTCGGCCAAGGCCTTCACCTCTTCCGGTGACACATCGCCCGCGATCACCAGTGTCGCATTGTTGGGCGCGTAAAAGCGTTCGTAGAAGGTCAGAGCGTCTTCCCGGTCAAGCTGCTCCATCTCGTGGCGCCAGCCGATGATCGGTATGGCGTAGGGGTGGTTCAGATATTGCGCAGCCCGCATCTGTTCAGACAAAAGCGCGCCGGGGCTGCTGTCCGTACGCTGGCTGCGTTCCTCAAGGATGACCTGCCGTTCGGTGGAGACATCGTCTTCGGTCAGGCGCAGGTTGCGCATCCGGTCAGCTTCGAGACCCATCACTAGATCAAGCCGGTCTGCGGCGATCCGCTGGAAATACGCTGTATAATCCCACGAGGTAAAGGCATTGTCGTCCCCGCCCTGAGCTTCGACGATGCCGGAAAACTCGTTTGGGCCGATGGTGTCGGTGCCCTTGAACATCAGGTGTTCAAGGTAGTGCGCAATACCCGAATGGCCTGCAGGTTCATCTGCGGCACCAACGCGGTACCAGATCATCTGCACGGCAACCGGGGCGCGGTGGTCTTCGATCACGACGACCTCAAGCCCGTTATCCAGTGTGAAGGTGGTTACCGTATCCGCAGCAGCGGGAAAGGCACAAGCGAGCGTGGCGCAAAGACCGACAGAGCGGCCAAGTTGTCCGGGCATCAGATCCTCCGCGCGGGTTTCACTGTAAAGGTGCGGGCGCAGGGCCAGCAGTCAAGGCCCGTCAACGGGGTTGTTACTCTTCGCCATCCTTGCGCGGCGGGGCGGATGACGTCCTGATCCCCAGTTTCCGCCACCGGGCCAGTTCGGCCTGCTGATCCAGCCTCTGCTTGCGATAGGCCTTGTAATAGACGTTGACATTGAACAAACGTTCCAGAATACGGCCGTTGTTGTCGCGCCGCCAGTCAAGGTCTTCGGAAGCCAAGGTGTTGCGGATGCCAGATTCGACGCCGAACCGGGCCGCATGCGAATAAAGCGCACCATCTCCGGCCGGAATGCCGCCGGCGGCCGAGGGATTGCCGCCAAGGGCCAAAATCGCCTCATTCAGGGGCTGCGCGTCGGCGCGGTTCGACCCGCCCGCAGCGGGTTCAGGCAATTCCGCAAGGTTTTCAGGCATTACAAGCGGCTTTGGCGGGACAATGGCGAATTCGTCAGGGCCATCGCCGCTGCGCAGGTTCATCAGTTGCGGCGTACCATCGCCGCCGCAGGCTGCAAGCGTCAGCATCGTCGCTAACGCGAAGACTGCCTTGCTTGTCACTGCCCGCATTCCCAGCCTCCGAACCCGTCTTTTCCCCGTCTTAGCCTAAAGCTTTGGCCTCGTCACGGGGTCTTTAGCGCTTGGCCCGGGCTGGTTTTCCAGCCTTCGGGTCATTCCCTGCGAAAATCACCAGCCCAAGCGCCCCCGCAAAGATCGCGATATCGGCCACGTTGAAGGCATAGGGATTCTCGATCCCGCAGCAGGACATGTTCAGGAAATCGGCCACCGCGCCATAGGCAATCCGGTCGATCACATTGCCAAGCGCGCCGCCAACCAGCAACCCGCCCGCGACTTCGGCCTTCCAGTTGCCGCGCTCAGAGCGAATCCACCACATGACCCAAGCAGAGATGATCAGCGCAATCGTGATGAGCACCCAGCGCATTGCGTCCGATGCGCCCGAGAACAGGCCGAAGTTCACCCCGTAGTTCCACGCCATGCGAAAGTTGAGGACGGGCGGCAGAACGTCGATCTCGCCCCGCTCGATCAGGTTGAGGCCATGAACGACGGCAAGCTTCGTCAGCTGGTCGATCCCGAAGACGGCGACAGAGGTGATCCAGAAGCGGCGCATGTCAGTGCCGGAAATGGCGCATGTTGGTGAACACCATGGCAAGGCCAGCGTCATCCGCGGCAGCGATCACTTCGTCGTCGCGCATTCCCCCCCCGGGCTGGATGATGGCGGTCGCCCCCGCCTCGGCCGCGCTGATCAGGCCGTCGGCGAAGGGAAAGAAGGCGTCGGAGGCGACAACAGCTCCTAGCGTCCGAGGGGCGGGCAGGCCAAGGGTTTCGGACATGTCCTGTGCCTTGCGGGCGGCGATGCGGGTGCTGTCTATGCGGCTCATCTGGCCCGCGCCGACGCCGACGGTCGCGCCATCCTTAACATAGATGATGGCATTTGATTTGACATGTTTGGCGACGGTCCAGGCAAACATCAGGTCTTCCAGTTCGGCATCCGTGGGCGCCCGCCTGGTCACGACCTTCAGGTCGGCCGGGGTGATACGGCCTGCATCACGGTCCTGCACAAGAAAACCCCCGGCCACCTGTTTGAAGGCCAGGCCATTTGCCGATGGGTCCGGCAGCGTGGTCGTGGTCAACAGGCGGATGTTCTTTTTCGCCGCGAAAATCGCCTTCGCATCTGCGCTGGCGCCGGGGGCGATGACAACCTCGGTGAAGATCTTGACGATCTCCTCGGCGGTGTCGGCATCCAGTGGCTGGTTAAGTGCGACAATGCCGCCAAAAGCTGAGGTCTGGTCGCAGACATAGGCGCGGCGATAGGCGTCAACCAGAGCGGCAGAGGTGGCAACGCCGCAGGGGTTGGCGTGCTTGATGATGGCGCAGGCGGGTCGGTCGCCCGCGAATTCGGCTACCAGTTCAAAGGCCGCGTCAATGTCGTTGATGTTGTTGTAGGACAGCTCCTTGCCCTGCCACTGGCGTGCAGTTGCCACGCCAGGGCGGCGGCTGCCATCGGTGTAGAAGGCGGCGCTCTGATGCGGGTTTTCGCCGTAGCGCAGGGGTTGGGCGAGTTTGCCTGCAAAGCTGCGGTAGCGGGGGGTAAGTTCCTTGATCTCACCGGCCAGCCAGGTGGAAACTGCAGTGTCATAAGCGGCGGTGCGGGAATAGGCTGTCAGCGCCTGCTTTTGGCGGAAGGCCAGCGTCGTGGCCCCGTCATGTGCGCGCATCTGGTCGGTAAGGGCGTCATAATCGGCGGGATCGGTGACCACGGTTACGAAACGGTGGTTCTTCGACGCGGCGCGAATCATGGCGGGGCCGCCGATGTCGATATTCTCGATACAGGTGGTGTGGTCGGCACCTTTCGCCACGGTTTCTTCGAACGGGTACAGGTTGACGACCAGAAGGTCGATCGGCTCGATCCCGTGGGCGGCCATCGCGACGAGGTGTTCGTCATCATCGCGAAGCGCCAGCAATCCGCCGTGGACATTGGGGTGCAGGGTCTTGACCCGGCCATCCATCATCTCTGGAAAGCCGGTCACCTCGGCCACGTCGCGAACCTTGAGGCCTGCGGTTCGCAACATCATCAGGGTGCCGCTGGTCGAGATCAATTCGACCCCATGGCTGGCCAGCGCGCGGGCTACGTCCAGAAGGCCGGTCTTGTCCGACACCGAAATCAGCGCTCGGCCGACGGGAACGAGGTTGGTCATGGTGAAACCCTGTCGTTTTGCCCAGATGCCGGGGGTGTCAAGGCGTGTCGTCGGGGTCGGCGCCTTCAAGATCCCGGATGGCCAGCGGAGTATCCTTTGCCTTCGCCAAGGTCCAGCCTATCCGGGTCTCAAAGCCCCGCGCATGTCCCCGGAGCACGATTTGTGTGCAAGGGCGTGGCTTCAGGCGGCCTTTCTCCAGATAAACAGACGGCTCCAGCGTCAGGCGGGCCGGGCCCGAATAGCGGAAGACCCAGATCTCGCTGCTCCGCAAAGCCATGGAAACAGCCGTTTCCGCCATGTCGAGCGCGGCATCCACGTCGGGGTGCAGATGGAAACGGATGGAAAAGCCCGCACCTTCCATCGCAGTCGCGGTCATCACGCTCTGAAATCGCTGGCGGGCCTCGGCGCTTAGCGCGGTCAGCGCATCGACCCCTGACAGGCGCCGGCCATCATGGCTTAGCGTCAGGCTTCGGCTGGCGATCAGGCCATGGCTGGCAAGCCAGCCCTGATGTGCAAGGTAAAGGTCTGCCCCTTCGGTGCCCAGGGTCATCCGGGACGCGGAAATGGTAGCGCGCTGGTCCATCGCTTCGCCCCGGGAGCCAAAGCGCGAGGACGAGACGCCGTCCATGCAGAGCGTCGAATGCGATTGCGTTGCCCGCGCCGCCAAGCGCCAGTCAGGACCGAAGCTGGACCCCGCGCCGCAGTTCACCACCAATGCCCGACGGCCCGAGGTAAGCTCGAACGCCGTCGTCGAGGCGTGGGCAGTCAGCGCCGCCCGTCCGGCGGGCGGAGAAGATGCGTCAACGATGACCGACGTTCGCCGCCCGGAAATCCGCGCAAAGCCCATGGCTATGCCGGGTGTGGCCCCCGGGCGGGCGCCTGCAGCGGCCAATGCCTGGTCCAGCCGCCCTTCCGCGCCCTTGCCGCCACCGTGAAACCGCGCAAGGTCGCCATCGGCATGACGCAGGGTGCGCAGGGCCGGGGCGATGCGGGTGATCGCCGATGACACAGCCGCAGGAACAGGGTGCGCCGCCTCAGTCATCGCAGACGCCGCCCAGGTCAGAAGGGTCAGCACCTCAAGCAATTCCTCCGGGTTGCGGGTGGGGATGCCGCCCTCACTGTCGATCCCGGCCTCGCAGGCGGCGGCCAGGGCGGATATCGCGGGGGAAACCAGCCGCTCCATCCCGATCAGGGAAAGTCCTGCATAGACCAGCCCGGTCAGAGCCTCGAACTGCGGCACGCCCGGCGCGGCAGCCTTCCAGCGGCGCGACAGGTAGGCCGACTGTCGTGCCAGCGCGCGGTAGAACGCTTCCGATTGGGCCCGGTCGCGGCCAGAAAGCAGTAGCGTGGCGTGATGCACCCAGCGGATGATCCGACGTCCGGTCAGATCCGGCGACCAGCCGGGGCCGCGCCCGGTGCCGTAGCGGGCGATCCAGTCCCAGGTCCAGTCCTGCGCGCGCCTGCGCGCCGCAGTGGTTCCGAAGGCGGCCAGATCATCCAGCCACGAAAAGCCGTGGGCCTCGCCGAGGACGGCCAGGTCTGCGGTCGGGATATCCCAGATCGGGGTGTCGGGCGCTTCGGCCAGTTGGCCGGCCAGCAGGATGTTGCCGGCGACCAATTGCTTGCCGCGCGCATAAAGCCCGATGGACCGGGGTTCCGGTTGCGACACGAAGCCACCCGCGGGCCGCGCCCGCCTTGCGGCGAAAGCTGCCAGCCTGTCGGCCAGACGGTCGAGCCGTTCTTGCGCCTTTGTGTTGCCAACCACGCCTGCAGCCCTATCCGCCCGGTTTGCCCGGATCATCAACTGCAACTATAGCGTGACGGAGAGAGCACTGTCACGTCAAACGCTAGGCACAAAGTTCAGGCGAGATGGTCGATCCGGTCCATATATTGGGCAAGTTGCGAAACCGCGCCCAGCCAGCGCACCAGAACCCGGGGGTCATGCGGTGCTGCGTGTACTCCGGCCGGTATTTCGCGGGTCAGAACTGCCTCTGCCGCCAGAGAAACGGGCACCGACACCAGCCGCCCCATCGCCGTGCCGCGCACATCGCCCCAGGCATCCAGGGCCCAGGTCTCATGGAAGACGGCCCTTCCCTCCCTTTCCGCCTTCAGTGCCACGAACAGGACCACGCGGTCAGGTTCGCCTTCGCCGTAGGCATTTTCGTGCAGAAGTTGGGCAGCGCGGGCGTTCAGGGCGGCGTCGATCTCGGCGGGGCTATGTCCCTCGAGGTCTTCGATTTCGCGGAAGATCGGGGCCCAGGCATCGGCCCAACCGTTCAGTCGGATCGTACCGCGCACGAAATCACGCACCTTCCAGTGCGGTTCAAACCGGTAGTCCTGCAGAAATGGATAGCTGTCGCGGTTGGGGTAGACCTCAAAGCTTTCGGGCTGCGGCAAGGGTGCGTCATAACGGGTGACCGCGTCCCATGGCCGCGAGACGCGCAGTTCGGAAAAATGGCGCAAGCTGCGCGAGGGCGATCGCAGCGCCTTCAACACGCCCGCGGGGGCCCAGCTGAACTTGTAGCGAAAGGCGTTGGGAACCTTGGGGACGCCGCCGCAATAGGAGGTGAAGGACAGCACGTTGTCGGGATCGAACGCCCTGGACGCCCGGTATCGGGCCACCAGATCATGTGCCATCAGATGGTCGATGCCTGGGTCCAGCCCGACTTCGTTGATCGACACCAGCCCCGCTTCACGAAACGCCTTATCCAGTTCGCGCATGTCCGGCGCGATATAGGAGGACGAGCAGAAATGCGCGCCCTTCTCAAGGCAGACCTTCGCGATGCCGACATGCTGGTCTGCGGGCAGCATCGAAATGGCGATGTCGCCGGGTCGCAACGCGGCAGTGAGGGCCTCAAGACCGTAAGGGCGAATGTCGGTTGCGATGTCGCCCACCTCGGCCAGCGCCTTGGCGACGGTGCGGTTCCAAACCACCACCGGGTGGCCTGCTTCGATCAGGCGGCGGAGGCCGGGGATGGACGACAGTCCGGTGCCGCACCAGTGGATGGTCATGGTTTTTCTCCCTTCGCTTGCCCAGTGATGCAGCAAGAAGTTTCGAACAGTCGTAAGGGTTTCTTCAAAGAGTTTTGCACGGGGTCAAACATTGGCGACATGAGCGTCGAATTCGGCCTTGGCGCGGCCCCAGACACCTGCCTCGATCTCCGTCAAGGTCAGAAGTGAGGGCAGCAACTGCGCCGCATAATCTTCGGAAGACTCAACCGGCATCAGCGATGGCAGGTTGTCGATGGCCGTTACGTCCAGCGGCGGACTGTCGTGGACACGCAATGCCGGGGCGTCCCAGTCAGTGGCGCGGTCGTAGACCTTGATCGGCGAAAAGTCCGAGGTCGGGTCACAGGCGATGTCGCCGATCACGGTCAATGAGCGCGGGTCGGTCCTGGCTGATGCGGGGACGAAGACCGGACAGCCGGGGCGGGCGAGGATGCAGTTGAGGAATATTTCGTGCTGCAAGACTTCGGGGAACGGCCCGCCGGATGCCGTTTCGGCCATGTCCCAACGGGTGACGGTCACACCCATCGCAGTGCACAGGTCTGCCGCACCGCTGCCCACGCGGCCCAAGGCGCCAATGATGATGGCACTGGGTCGGGCAAGGCCGTCGAATTCATCAGCCAGCTGGTCCAGAAGGGCGGCCTTGGATGGAACCTTGCGGACCGGACCGGCAATCCGGCCCTTTTGCTGCGCTGCCCAGCATTTCAACGATACCGCCGCTCCGGCATAGCCCGCCCAGTAGCCAAACGCGGCGACACGGCGGCCGTCTTCGTTCACCAGATATTCCAGGTCATACAGCACCCCGCCCCCGGCCTTTAATCGCTTCAAAAGCGCGCGCCCGGCGGGCTGGCCCTTGTAGGCATGGCCGAACATGATGTGCCGATGCGTCAGGGGGGTGCCGTCTTCGGGCAGTTCCTTCAGGCCGAAGATGATGGCGTCGGCAGGGGCCTTGGGCCAGTCGTTCTCGGCCGCTATCTTGCAGCCTGCTGCGCGGTAACCGTTGATCGGTATGGCGCGGGTCGACGACTCCTCGACCGTCACACGGATACCCGCCTTGACCAGAGCGGCGGCACCTTCCGGCGTGATCCCCACGCGTTCCTCATGCGGTCGCTGTTCGGCGCGCACCCAGAGATGGGTCATTATCATGGTCCTTCTGTCCCGTCGCTTTGCAGGTTTAGCAGATCGGCAGGCGGCGAACAGGGGGGCTTCGCAGGATGCAATGCGGTGGCATTTACACGCAGACGCCGCGTCCCTATGGTAGCAAGGGTCCGGAAAACCGGTCATGGAGCAACGTCGCTGATGGACACAACGCCAACCCCTCCGCAGGTAGAGATCGCGCACGAGGCAGTTCTGATTGCGGGCCTTGCCGGAATGGTTGCGGCGGAAATTGGCGACATAACGGCCAGCACGCCGCTGAAGCGGATCGGGGTGCTACTGGCCGATGGCACCGAGTCCTTGCTGGGCCGATGCATCTACCGCAACCGGCACACCAGCCTGGTCGGAGCGGGCATTCTGCATACCGATCTGCCGCGCTTGCCCGGAACCTCGATCTTTGCCGGAGTGGTGGGGCCGCAGTTTGGCCATATGGTTACACAATCGCTCGGTCGGCTTTGGATGGCCGAGCTGGACCCCGAGGCCCGCCTTGTATTCCTTTCGGCAAACCTGGGGTTTGTGGCTCTTCCCGGCTATTTCGTCGATCTTCTGCGCAGCTTACGGATTCGCAACCCGGTCGAACTGATCAATGCCCCGGTGATCTGCGACCGGCTTCTTCTTGGCCCAGATCAGTGCAATTTGCAGCTTCGGCCCTGCATGACCCCATTCTTCCATGACTGGTGCGCAGGCCGTCGTCCGACAGTGCCATCTGGCGAGCCGCTGGACCTTTATGTCAGCCGCAGCGGGCTTAGCCTTGATCATGGCCAGTACTTGCAGGAGACCCTGCTGGAAGCAGCCCTTGAAGCGAACGGCTTCACAATCTTCCGTCCGGAAAAGGTCCCAATCCCGGTGCAGATAGACACTTACCTGCGCGCCAGGCGACTGATTTTTGCCGATGGTTCGGCCGCGCATCTTTGGTCAAGGTTTGCCCGGCCTCAGGCACAGTCGGCGATCCTGCTGCGACGCCCGCTTGGCCGGCATTTTGCCGCATGGTTCAGATCGACCGATTGCCCTCAGCCAGAGTACCTTGATTTCGGGATGGCCGACATCTTCCGGCGTGGCGAAGGTGGCGGCAGAAGCGTGGGGCTTCTGGATATGCAAGGCCTGTGGCGCGCTCTGCGTCTGAAAGGCTTTCATGCCGACCAGCAGGACATCGGGCCGCCACGGGGCGCTGTAGCGGCCTGGCTGTCCGGGTTGATCGCACACAAGGGACGCCTGCCGGTGCCGCCGTTCCCCCTCGATCCACGATCCGATGCATTGATGGCGCTGCGGACCCGGATCAACGTCCGGGATCACTCGCCGCAAGTGCCGCAAGGGCATGCGGTTCTTTAGCCTGGTCAGATGAATTGCGAACGGGGGCGGTTTCCGTTTGCAATCCGGCTCAAGCCTTGTCAACTCAGCACTGTCATAGCTGAATGCGACCTTGCCAATGAAGATCGAACAAACAACACTTTCCGATGTCTTGATCATGACGACGCGCCGGTTTCAGGACGCCCGGGGCTGGTTAACCGAGACCTGGAACGCTGCGCGGATGGCCGAGGCGGGGCTGGATCTGCCTTGGGTCCAGGACAACCATTCGTTTTCCGAGGCCAAGGGCACCTTGCGCGGGCTTCACTACCAATCCCCACCCCGTGCTCAGGACAAGCTGGTCCGCTGTTCCCGAGGGGCCCTCCTAGATGTGGCGGTGGATATCCGGTCTGGCTCGCCGGCCTACGGGCGGTGGGTGGCGGTGGAACTGTCGGCGGAAAACGGGCGGCAGCTTTTTGTCCCCAAAGGGTTCCTGCATGGGTTCCTGACGCTGACTGACGCGACCGAGGTTCAGTACAAATGCAGCGATCTCTACAGCCCCGACGATGATGGCTCTGTGCGGTGGGATGATCCGGCAATCAGCATAGACTGGGGGCTGACCGATACGCCGACACTGTCTGACAAGGATGCGGCCGCCCCCCTGTTGCACCAGATCGGCGCGCCATTCAAATGGGGTTCTTCAGCATGAAGCTTCTGGTCACGGGGGGCGCAGGCTTCATTGGCAGCGCAGTCGTTCGGCTGGCGGTGGCCCGGGGGCATGAGGTGGTGAACGTAGACGCGCTGACCTATGCCGCCTGCCTCGACAGCCTGGCCACTGTCGCACAGTCGCAGCTGTACAGCTTTGAACACGCCGATATCCGCGACCGGGCGGCGCTCGACCGTATCTTTGCCGCCCATGCCCCCGATGCGGTAATGCATCTGGCGGCGGAAAGCCATGTCGACAGGTCGATCGACGGGCCGGGCACTTTCGTGCAGACCAACATCACCGGCACCTTCAACATGCTTGAGGCCACGCGGGCCTTCTGGCTGGTGCAGGGCGGGCCAGTGGGGTTCCGGTTCCACCACATATCGACCGATGAGGTCTTTGGATCATTGGGGCCAGTGGGGC
>Ga0105045_10003421_pt1 | contig 13618 bp, 10 predicted proteins | sample MAT02_FD_78089 | JGI IMG/M metagenome (GOLD analysis project Ga0105045, IMG submission 78089) | Freshwater microbial communities from Lake Fryxell liftoff mats and glacier meltwater in Antarctica - MAT-02 (megahit assembly) | ecosystem: Environmental > Aquatic > Freshwater > Ice > Liftoff...
GCGATCGCTTGATGTTTGTTGTCTCGTTCAAAAAGATACCAGACCGAACCTTGGTCATCCGTCGTTTGCGGCCTAGCCAGCAACAGATCGTTAACGACTTGGTTCCAAGGTCGATGCTCACGAAAGACTCGCTCAAGCCAAGCTCGCCAATGGTTCTCCTTGCGTTCGTTATACGCCCGGCCGTTGCCACGTCCCATCAGCAGCGTATCGAACGTGTCAGCCATGTGCTGGATATGATCTTCACCGGCCAGCAGATTTTCCACGAGTGATTGGCGTTTTACGCGATCATTCGCATGACTGTGGTCTTCAATAAACGCCTGACGTTCCTCGACCATCGGGATGCGGCCAGCCAAATCCAAGTACACCCGCCGCACAAGTGTTTCGTCGGAACAAACGGGTGCTGGTTCAATGCCGGCTGCTTCCCAGCGTTCGTGAATCCGCCGATCAATCAGGTCGACCAACGATGGCTCTGGGTTCGACCCAGGCGCATCGGCAAACACCGCACCGGAGCTAGAAAAGCCTTCAATCCAATACGACGTTAAAACGGAAAAGGCGACGAGAATACTCGCGGCGCGAAAAGGCGTGTACATGGCGGGAACTGTGAGGCGGGACGAGCAAGTTAAAGCTTACGCGGGTATCCAAGGTATCCGACGCGGCGATTATAGCCGCAACCCACCACCTTCGTAGCCATCACGTCAAAGGAGCCAGTTTTCGACAACCGACGATCGCCAATAAATTATCGCCCCATTCGTCACCGCTGTGCGGCTTGGGAATTATCTCGAAATAAAGTACGTCAGCCTTCCCCGGCTGACTTCGAGTTCGGCAATTCCAGCCTGGAAATGCTGACGTACAAAAGAGGAAATCAAACCAACCAAATGCTTGACAAATTGCAGCCGGTAACGCGACAGGGTATGCACGCGATGACGTAACACCTAATCGCAGTGTTCCACACATGAAAGTTTACGACTCTTTTGCCGTCGCCGGCTCCTCCCGGTGCGTCGGCCAATCCGCGTATCCCTGCTTACCGAATGAATACCAAACATCTTGCGGAGCCTCATCGGCGAGAGGCCAGTTGTTTGCGAAACGTTCGACCAGATCGGGATTGCTCATGTAAGGACGACCAAACGAGATAAGGTCCGCTCCGCCGCTATCGATGGCATCTTCGGCCGAGTCACGATCGAAGCCAACATTTGCCATGATGTTACCTCGATAAACATCGCGGAAATTTCTCAGTGTTAACGGCTCGCCGAGTCCATGAAAACCAAATCCGGTTCCGATCAAGATGTGCAGATATGCCAAGTGAAAAGCATCGAGCTGCTTGGTGACGTAAAGGAACTGGGCTCGGAAGTCTGGCGATCCCATATCATTGAAATCGCCGTGCGGAGCGATTCGCACACCCACGCGGTCGCTCGGCCAAACCTGCGTTACCGCTTCGATGATCTCTCGCAAGAATTCGAATCGCTTTTCAAGCGTACCGCCGTATTGATCAGTTCGGTGATTCGTTTTCGATTGCAAAAATGTATCGATCAAATAACCGTTCGCCGCGTGAATCTCCACCCCATCAAACCCGGCAAACTTTGCCCGAGCAGCAGCCAAGCGAAAGTCTTCTACAACGCCCGGAACCTCTTCGGTCGTCAGAGCACGAGGCGTTTCGTGTTCCAAGCTCTTGCCGTTAGATTTCGGCGTCGGGATCGGGCGACCCTCGTGACGAATGGCAGACGGCGCAATGGGAAGTTCGCCATCGAGAAAATCGCTATGAGACGCCCGCCCGGTGTGCCAGAGTTGGCAAAATACGCGTCCGCCCGCTTCGTGAATCGAGTCGACGACGGACTTCCATGCGATCGCCATCTTGTCGGTGTAAATGCCAGGGGCATGAAGCCAACCGACACCCATCGCAGACGGAAACGTGCCCTCGGTAATGATTAGCCCGGCTGATGTCCGCTGGCAGTAATATTTCGCCATCAGGTCGTTGGCCATCATCTCCGAGCCCGCGCGACCCCGAGTCATTGGCGCCATCACAACTCGGTTTGGCAGCAATAGATTGCCGATCGAGAACGGGCTAAGAAGTTCGCTTGGGAAGGACATTCAAGACTCGCAGACAATTGAGGGATGATTAATAAGACTCAAGCAAATCGCATCACACAGATTGCTCGGCGTGTGTACCCTCGGCGATCTCCTCAATCGCTTTCTCACAGAATGCGGGAAGATCGTCGGGGCACCGGCTGGTCACTAAACCTTGATCGCAAACACATTCTTCGTCGGACCATATCGCACCCGCATTCGTCAAGTCCGTTTTTAAACTTGGCCAGGATGTGAGTCGTCGACCCTCGACAACACCCGCTTCGATTAACATCCACGGTCCGTGGCAGATCGAAGCGACGGGCTTATGTTGCTTGAAGAAGTCGCGAACAAAGTCAACCGCCTCATCATTCACTCGCAAAGCATCCGGGTTGAACACACCACCGGGAAGTACCAAGGCGTCGTAGTCGGATGCACTGACATCGCCAACCACTTTGTCCACGGGGAATTGGTCTCCTTTTTCGTCGTGACGCAAACCTTGAACCTTTCCGGACTTGATCGACACCAATTGCACGTTTGCGCCGGCGTTCTTAATCGCGTCCCACGGTTTGGTCAGCTCCACTTGCTCGAAACCATCCGTCACCAAAAAGGCTACCGTCTTATTTTGAAGTGTTTTGGTTTTCATCAATCATTCCTTTTAAGGGGCGTTAAGTAGCAGCCAGTGGACCCGCAGGGTTGCCGGTGACCAGCTTCCTCAGACTCTCGTCAGAGCGATTGCTGTGCCAACGAAGCGTGAGCGGCAGGGCGCTAGCCGCCAGCCTTGATGTGCTCTGCCGGCGGCTAGCGTTGTGCCGCTCAACTGACTTGCGTTGGCGAGACGCATTGGCAGCACTCGCTTGCCAAATTGGGGAAGAAGATTTGCTCGAAAAATCACATCGCTCGTCGTCAATAGGTGATTGTCGACGCAGGACGGTTAGGGGGCACGAAAGACGCTGATGAGGTTGTGATTCTGGTCGGTCCAAAGCGGTGCATTTGCCAATATTGCTCCAGTGGGAGCGATTGCGGAATTCATTCTCTCACTTGACCAGATCGGATTGCTGCGTTGGGCGACGACCACCCAAAGTGCCGGCAACGTCCGGTTCTCTAACTCGCCCTCTGAATGCACTAACTTGCTTGATAAGCCGGCTTCGCGCGCGAGCCTGTGAACAAGGGGTGCAAGGTCAAGGTGCTTGTTGGACACATGGATGGCGATGATTCCGTCGCTTGTCAACCGCGACTGATAAAGCGATATCGCTTCGCGGGTCAGAAGATGAGCGGGAATCGAATCGCTGCTAAACGCATCGAGCGCAATGACGTCGAAGCGGCGATCGATCATTCGCTCCAGCACCAAACGGCCGTCGCCGAGATGGTTGACCACGGTCGCCTTCGAATCGTCCATAAATGTGAAGTACTGCATCGCAACTCGGATGACCGCAGGATTGATCTCAATGAAGTCGTAGCGATCGCCTTCGCGTCCGTACGACGCGAGCACCCCGCACCCCAGCCCGACTCCACAAACCTTAAGCGGCGTGGCTTGGTCCGCGGAAAGCAGCACGCTGCCGATGCCACTTTGCCGGCCATAGTATGTCGTTGGCTCCAGATGAAACGGGATTCCGCGTTGACGCCCATGCACGGTCGTGCCGTGAACCAAGCATCTGTCACCGCCTTCATCCTCGACTCGCAATACACCAAAAAAGTTTCGATTCGATTCGATCAATCCGGGCAACGATTGACGAGCCGCCGCACCGATGCTGACCAATGGAAGAAGAATGGCAGTGAGTCGCAACGTGCGTCCGGTTTCCCAGTCGTAGCACCGTCCAAACCAATCTTTGGCCGCCACGAAAAGGACCAGTGCGAGCGATGCGCCGAGAGTGTTGGTAACGGGTTGTTCGCTGAAGTCATCAAGAAACATCGGGCAAATGACAGCGACGATCAGACCACCGATCGCACCACCGGCCGACATCATCGTGTAATACTGCGTCAAATTATTGACCGATGGCTTGAGTCTGGCCACTTCGCCATGGCAAAGAATGCAAACGAAAAACAGGAAGAGGATCGACGCGGCGGCATCGACGACCAACCCTGTCGAAGACGGCATCCACGTCGAAAGTTGCATTAACGCAATCGCTGCTACGGACAGTGCTGCGTAAAGTTTCGGATGATAAAGTTTGGGTGAATCAAAGCAAATGATAAAGCTGATCAAGTAAAGACTAAGCGGCAAAAGCCAGAGGAAAGGAATCACCGCAATGTCCTGGCACACATGGTTGGTCGTCGTCAACAGCAATGTTGATGCGAGGGCGGTCAAACCAATCCAGGTCATCTGGTGTGCCAGCGGAGTGAGGCGATGGCTTGAAGATACCGAGTCGACTGAACTTACTTCGTTTGTGCTTTTCGACCTTGACCTACCAACACTTATGGCAACAAGTATCTGCACCACCACAAAGCCCCCGAACATCCAGGACCAGACGGTTGACTGTGTGCTGACGGACAACATGGGTTCGACAATGAACGGGTAGGTTAAAAGGGCGGCCAGCGATCCCGCGTTGGAAAGGGCGTAGAGGCGATAAACGCGGTCCGTAGAAATGCGGGTGCTAAGCCATGCTTGCATCAGCGGTCCGGTACTGCTGAGCACAAAGTATGGCAGTCCGACGTGAACACTTAATAACATGAGCAGATACAACGTGGGTGAATCGTCACCCTGCGGCTTCCAGTCGTTGGCTGGTTGGATCGGTAACGCAGCCAACGCGACGAGCAACAGACCAATGTGAATGATGGCTTGTTGCGAAACCGAGCACCAGCTTCGCAGCAGATGTGCATAGAGATAACCGCCGAAAAGCAATAACTGAAAGAACAACATGCAGGTCGTCCAGACCGCTGGCGTGCCTCCGAACCAAGGCAAAACGCATTTGCTGATGATCGGCTGGACCTGAAATACGAGAAACGCACCCAGCAGCGTTGCGATCGCGAATGGAATCCACGTAAGTCTCTGCAGACTCGTCGTATCGAAGTGAAGGACCGACTTTCGCGTTGAGGCTAGTACTGAGGGAGCGTTCAAGATGATCGTATCTAGCGAATGGGTCGGGGGGATCGACATCTGGTGGGACGCGGGCGTTCGGTTGGTACCACTCGCGGTTCTGGAAAAGGGTAGCTCGTGATTTGAGGGCTTCGCTCAGACTGTTATGAATCAATCAACGCGATCATCGAGAGCCTTGGGCTCGATCGGCACAATCGTCACTGTCCGCCCCGAAGTGCGTGGAAAACTTTAGCTGACAATTGTTTGTTCCCACTTGGCGAGCCTGTGGGTGATGTTGGATGTGCGATAGGTTCCACTCGTGTGGCCCGTGCCAGTCGTCGACTGTCACGCTATTTGCGACCCGTCGCAGGCAGCAATAGCCAACGCGACTGTCGCGAGTGTTGCAAGCGAGTGAACGCTAACACCTTGTCAACGAAGGAGCACCGTCAATGCTGCCCAGCGTTTTTGAAATCACCGTTGCCGCCGCCTGGATCATTCCACCGAGATGTGGACCGTTACGGGCCCGGGGCTTTGGCATAAAGCCAAAAAGTCAAATATTTTTTGACCATTCTACTTGCTTTCCAAACGAAACCCGATAATTTTAATGTGTGCGCCCACGAATTGGATCCCATTCGAGGCGGCGGTGGCGTCTTCTCCTCACACGCGTCAACCTGTTTTTGCCGTGACTTACGCACTTATCCCATCGACCCCACGCGGAACGCCAGCGCTGCTGGTGTTTGTGTTTGGATTCATAATGGCGGCGTGTCATCAACGTGCGGAAGCATCCTGTGGTGACTATTTGCATATGGGCAATGTGCACGAAACGTCATCCAGCGGGTCCGGACAGACGGACGCGGTTGATATTCGTCTTCGTGGCGAGCTACCGATCGAGGATGGTCGATGTCATGGCCCAGGATGCTCCCAATCTCCGGAGACTCCATCGAACGCGTCCGATGCCCCGAAACCGCATCGAATCAAGACCTTCGCCCATCAAGTGCATGACGGTGTTGATGAGACCGGCCTGCAGTTGGATTACTCGGCGTGCGCCGAAAATTCTTACGCATTTGGATACCTATCCGATATCTTGCGTCCGCCCCGATCTCTTTCGGGTTGCTGCTAGAGCTTCGTTCGCCGTCGTTACCGAATCGGTAGTCGCTGCGCACTTCCTAGCTTCTCTTCTTGCAACAAACTTGAGACCGCTTGCCGAAAGCTTCCCTTGAGAAGTCAAGGCGATCGCGCGTCCTTATGCTTCTCATTCATCGATCCTTTTTTTAGTCTTTCAATATTTTATTGAGATCTTAACCATGAATCATAGTCCTAAAAATCGGGCGGCATTCACGCTCGTCGAGTTGCTCGTCGTCATCGCGATCATCGGAGTTCTTGTGAGTTTGCTCCTGCCAGCAGTCCAAGCGGCGCGAGAAGCTGCCCGGCGGATGCAGTGCGGCAACAATTTGAAGCAAATCGGACTGGCCCTACACAACTATCACGGCAGTTTTGACGCGTTGCCGTTTGCCGCGGGCGGCACCGTGCCGGCTTCTGGCAGTCCTGGTTATTCAGCACTGAGTCAATTGTTGCCCTACCTCGAACAAGCGGGATTGCACGAGAAGATTAACTTTTCTCGACCGCTGACCGACCCGACCAACGACGCGGCACGCCTAACGAATGTCACGGCGTTTCGATGTCCTTCGGATCTAGACAATCCGCAACCACAAACGGGCGGTGCGACCAACTACATGGCCAACGTCGGCAGTCAGCACATTTGGCAAAATCCACTTCGCCAGGATGGACCGTTCATTCGGGCTCGGGCCCTTAAGTTTCGTGACATTCTCGATGGGACGAGCAATACCGCGGCGTTCGCGGAGCGAATGTTGACGGATGGCAGCAACGGAATGATCAGCCTCGATTCCGACGTATTTTTGGGGAGCGGGGATCCGGCGACGCCAGACGAGACGATTCAAATGTGCTACGCGACCGACGTCACGAATTTGGCCAGCCAGTTCCCCATTTTTATGGGAGCGCCGTGGATCAACGGCCAGCATGTTTATTTGCATGTGGACGTCCCGAATCGCCGATCTTGTGGATTCTTTCCGTTCAAGGCAACGATGCCCGCAAGCAGTCGGCACATCGGCGGCGCTCATATGCTCCGATGTGACGGTTCGGTTCAATTCGTGACCCAGAGTGTTAATCTGACGCTATGGCGAGCCGTGGGCACACGAGCGGGCGGCGAACGTCTTGAGGGCGAGCTCTAAAGACTCTGAGCTTCCTGATTGGAACCGTCGCAGCGCGAGGGTGATAAATCCGTTATTGAAACATTGATAGGAGATGAAAATGCGTCTATTCCAGAACCGTTCATTTGCTTTGTATGGGCACATCGCTGGGTTGGTATTCGGCTTACTTGTCGCGGTTGGATGTCAAACGCCTGCGGAGGCCAATCGCGTCGACCCGGCATTGGCTCGCGAAACGCTCGAATCAGTCCTTCGCAGCTGGCAGGCCGGTGACCCGATCGACTCATGGCAATCGAAAAAACCGCCGGTGACGGTGCAGGATTTAGATTGGAAAACGGGGCTCAAGCTTTCATCATTCGAAATTTTAAATGAAGGCGATGCGGTGGACGCCAATTTATTTTGTCCCGTCAAATTGTCGCTGGTCGACGCGGCGCAAAAAACATCAACCCAAACGGTGACCTACATCGTCGGCACGCGTCCGGTATGCACCGTATTTCGAAGCCTTACCCCCTAAAGAGCCCATGAATCATGTTCGCAACTCCACACGCTGTTTTGTCTGTTTCGATATTCATCATCGCGACCTTTTCATTAAATTCGGGCCCAACCATGGCGCAGCCTTTCGTGGAAATACTGTCCAGCGGCGAAGCCTGGGAACGGCTGCCCAAAACAATCACCGACGATCACGGGCCGCTACCGGTTTGGGCGAGAGCGATTGCCACGGAACTGCCGCGTACTGCAGCGGCAATGTTGGAACTGGATAACGCGCAAAGAGTCTCCAGTCCGCTGGACCCCCAATTGCGAGCGAAGATGCGGTGGATCATCGCCCGGGAGAACCATTGCGAGTACTCACAAGCCTGTGCGATCTTCGATTTCCTCGAGGCAGGGGGATCGGTCCAGGCCAGCGAGGCGCTCTCCCAATCCCCTGACCATTGGCCGGAGCCCGATCGCGAACCGCTTGAGTTTGCCCGCTTGATGACGGTTGCCGCGCCCACGATTGATGATGGCCTTTTTGAACGTTTGAAGCAACGTTTTGGTGAGCGCCAGGTGGCGGCGATGGTGTTGTTGGCGGCGTACGGCAATTTCCAGGATCGTGTGATCTTGGGTTTGAATCTGTCGGCCGACGTCCAGGAACCGTGGGCACCGATGTCCGTTAAGTTCGTTAGCGGAGCATTGCAATTGGCACCCGTGATGCCATCGGAGTTGGGAACGGACACCTATCAGGAGTCTGGCCGAGCGGTCGCACCCTTCGATGCAGATTGGGCGGCGTTGACGTACGAGGAACTTCAAAAGCGACTCGAGCAGCAGCGTGATCGCACCGCGAGATTACCCATTCCCACTTGGGATGAAGTGTCGCCTGGATTGCCAGCCGAGATGGCGGCCAAGCCGACGCGAATTCTTTGGAGTTTGATCAATTATGGTTACGCGCCGGAATTAGCGGTTCCGTGGACGATCGCGACCCGAACTCACTGGGCCGAATCACCAGCGGAGAGGATTCTGGAAGAGAGCGCGTTCTGGGTGCAAACGCGAGCCATTGAATGCAATTATTGCATGGGTCACTGCGAAATGTTGCTCGAGCAAGCGGGCCTTGACCCATCCGCCGTCGCCCAACGGACAAGGTTGCTTGCCGAGTCCGACTGGAGTACGTTTCCGGTCGCCGAACAGCGAGTCTATGCCTACGCACGCAAGTTAAGTGTGACACCATGGGAGCTGAATCGCGAAGACTACCAATCGCTGGTTGACGAGTTTGGCCCCAAAAAAGCGATGGGCATTTTCTGGTGGCTGTGCCGGGGTCTTTATATGACACGAATTTCAGATGGATTCCAAATTCCTTTGGAACGCGAGAACGTATTTTCAAATCATGCGACTCCGGACGAGGAGTGAAAACGTAATACGCTGATTTTTGTTACCGGCAATGTGTGGTTTGTTGAACGCTGTATTTTTTAAAACTCGATTCATGAAGGGTTCAATATGTTAGCGAAACGTTATTTTTGTGCGGCCTTGTTGTTGGGAGCATTGGGGGGCACGGGTCATGGCGAAGAGAACACGCCAACACCCGTGGTGGCAAAAGAGCCTTTGACTCCGGAGGCAATCGAGGTCGAGAAGAATCTACGTGAGAAATTCGCAGCCGATTCGGAAGCGATCGCCATGTTGGATGCGATCGTCGAAGGCAGCACGCTCAAGGGCGATGACGGCTGGTTTCCTCAAGCCAAGGTGCAATCGCAGTTTGGTTGGGACCATGTGCGCGAGCGTTTTGACACCGACGCCGACGAAGAAGTTTCCGCCAAGGAGTATCCGGGGACGGAGTCGGACTTTGCGAGATTGGACTGCAATGGCGACAAGAAATTGACGAAGTCCGATTTTGACTGGGCCGAACATTCGCTCACCGCGACCCCGGGCTTCGTGGCATTCTTCATGGCCGATCGAGATGCCAACGGCAAGGTAACCCGCGAGGAGTTTGCGGCACTGTTTGACCAATTCGGTGGCAAAGGCGAAGATTTCCTGGCACTCGACGATTTGAGAAATCAATTTACGCCCGGGCCACCGGGCGCCCGTGAGATTCGCGCCGATCGCCCGACGCGAAGTACATTGATCGCGGGATTGCAGAACCAAGAGATCGGCTCACTCGATCCCGGTCCGAGTGTCGGGGATGTCGCTCCCGATTTCACCTTGAACGATTTGCAAGGCAATCCGGTGACGCTTTCGAGCGAAATTGGCGACAAACCGATCGTGCTCATTTTTGGCAATTTCACCTGTGGGCCCTTTCGCAGCCAGTCGGGTAATCTAGAAAAGCTGTACGAGCGATACAAAGATCAAGCCAAGTTTTTTCTCGTCTATGTCCGTGAGGCGCATCCGAGCGATGGGTGGTGGATGCTGAGCAACCAGCGTGCTGGGATCGACCTGACCCAACCGCAGCAGGACGCGGGTCGCCGCGTGATTGCGGAGCGGTGCCAGAGTCATCTCAATCTCGAAATGCCATTTCTCGTTGACGGGATCGATGATCACGTCGGTACGACCTACAGCGGGATGCCCAACCGGTTGTACGTGATTGACGAGCAGGGCAAGATCGTATTCAAGAACGGCCGGGGACCGTTTGGGTTCCATCCGAGACAATTGGAACAGGCGCTCGTCCTCGGGTTGCAATCCCAAGAAAAGTAATGGTCCACCCATCCGCACGCATCCTGTTGTAGGTTGCCAAACGTGCTGCCCGACGAACGGACCAACAGATTGCTGGTAGGTCTTTTCGTCGAGAAATTCGATGACTCCACGCGTGGAATCAGGGAACGGCGATGTCGATCGTCCAAGTGCTGTGCCAATCGTGGGTGGCCCAATTATCGTTCGTCGCATAGCTGCGGACTACCAAACGATCTTGGCCGGTTCCTTCGGCATCCAATAACTCGACATAGAGAAATCCGTGCGGGAGCCCCACGGCTTTGCTCGGTTCTTGCGGGTCGATTTTTGCGGCACCAATGTCGTCCGGATTAAAAACATTCAGCCCGTTTTCGAGACGATCTCCGAATTGGTTGCCGTCCCACATCATCCGGCTCGGTGGCGATGCGTGCGTGTGTCCGTGAAACAACGCGACCACGTTATAAGGCTTGATCGCTTGCCAAAACATCGCCAAGTCTTCGGGCGGCCAATCGTACTCGGGGCCGTTGGGATGGATATGAAAGAACAGCATCACTGGACGCCCACTTTTTCCGACTTGGTCCTCCAGATCTTGACGCAAGAATTCCAGGCTCGCACGGGGCGCGTAGTGATAATCTTTGCGACGCTCCTCACCTTCACCCACGAAAATCCCCAGCGAAACGCAGTGCAGTTTTCCCCAATCCCATGAGTAGTGCAAACCGTTGTCGCTGCGATTGACCACGCCTGGCCGGACTTTGTTCCGCTCGATAATCCCATTTACGATAAACGTATCGCCTTGAGGGCCATCATGGTTACCGTGCATCTCGTAAACAGGGTAGGGGATTTTGCCGTCGCGACCGGTCAAGCCGTAGTCAGCTTTGAAACGGTCCCATTCAAAACGCTGCATCGCCGGATAAAAACCGCCTGTCTTGTCGAGGCTGTCGATCAGATCGCCGGTATTGACCAATCCGAGGATCTCGTCCGCGACCCGGCCTCCGCCCTGCTCTGCAGCGATGGCCCGTCCAGAAAACGTGTTGAGAATATCGATCGCACGCGAGTTGGCCTGCTCCGAATACGGATCGAGTTTCTGGGGTGAAGCGGATGCCTCGGCAAGATACTGGGGATCACCCGCAACGATGAAAGCGATACGGTTTGTATTGCCGGAAGGCGGCGTGTCGCTTGAGGCATCCGCAACAAACCAAATCAATAAGCCGACAAAGATTAACGATCGTTTCATGGTTGGTTCCAAACTTTGAATTCAGTCGCACCGCTGCGAACTTGACCCTCGCCAGTGTACACGGCGATGAACTTGGCGGCGGTAGCGGGAGCAAACTTAATGGCAGCACTCGTCAAACGACCGTCTTTCGTGAACCGATCATCGCCACTGAACCATTGTTATCGTCGTGATTCCAAGTCGCGTCGATCAATGGTGTTGAGAACTTCATCGAAACTTTATCCAAAAGCATTTGCATAAAAGGCTGGGAACCGGACATAATCTCGGACTTGAGGTTACCAGCGTTCTGTCGTTTCCCATCATGAGGTATCTAAGTGATTAGGTCGAATCTTGTTGTCCTGCTCGTTGCTTCCCTGTTTAGTCACGTTACGTGCGGGCATGAAAACCATGGGCCACGAGGGACAACTAATACAGGCAAAGCCCACACGCACGCGGAGGGTGTTGTTTACCACGACGCCAACGGTAACCGTGAGAGAGATCCAGAAGAATTAGGCATCCCCGGAATAAAGGTATCCAACGGCCAAGAAATTGTGATCACCGATGCTGATGGAAAATACGAAACGCACGTCTCCGACGACACGATCGTATTCGTCATCAAGCCACGTGGTTGGATGACGCCGATCAATGAGGACAAGCTGCCCCAATTCTACTACATCCACAAGCCCGCTGGATCGCCAGCCCAGAAATTTGCTGGCGTTTTGCCAACGGGCCCGCTTCCCGAATCGATCGACTTTCCTCTCACCCCTCAAGAGGAGCCGGAACAATTCAAGGCTCTGCTATTCGGCGATACACAGCCTCGCAACGTTCAGGAGGTCGAGTACATGGCGCATGACATCATCGAGCAAGTGGTCGCGGAAAATGGACATGGCGCATCGCTGGGCGTCACGCTGGGGGACATTGTCTTTGACGATCTCAGCGTCTTCAAACCGCACAATCAAGCGATCGCGTTGATCGGAATCCCCTGGTACAACGTCTTAGGCAACCACGATATCAACTTGGACGCGTCAAGCGATGCGCACTCCGATGAAACGTTCGAGAGCGTCTTCGGTCCAAACTACTACTCTTTCGACTACGGTCCTGTACACTTTCTCGCACTGGACGACGTGGAATGGCAGGGGGCTACCGAAACCGATCGCGGATTCTACAAAGGGGGATTGGGCAAGGCGCAAATGGAGTTCATTCGCAACGACTTGGCCTTGATCCCAAAGGAACAGCTCGTCGTGCTGATGATGCACATTCCATTGGTTGACGTTGAGGATCGGCACGAGTTGTATAAACTCATAGAACAACGGCCGTTCACTCTTTCGATGTCCGCACATACGCACTTCCTCAAGCACCACTTCATCACCAAAGAAGATGGATGGATGGGCCCAGAGCCTCACCACCATATCGTCAACGTCACGGTCTGCGGCAGTTGGTGGCGAGGCGCGCCGGACGAACTGGGGATCCCGCACGCCACCATGAGCGACGGCGGACCCAACGGATATTCGATCATCTCCTTTGATGGTACGAAGTACGATTTGGAGTTTCGTGCCGCGCGTCGGCCCTCAGATCATCAAATGAACATCTACCTGCCCCGGGAAATCACCGTAGCGGATGCCATCACCACGGCGATGGTTGTCAACGTGTTCAACGGGTCCGAGAAGTCCAAGGTCCGCATGCGAATCCTGCCGGACGGTCCATGGAAAGAGATGGAGCGGGTCGACGGAATGGATCCCTACTTTGCGGACATGAAAAAGTTGGAAGCGGGTCCGAATGCGATCCCGGGGATCTCGCTGCCCTCGCCGTCGATCACGGACCATTTGTGGAGAACCCTGTTGCCTGCCATGTTGCCGATCGGCACTCACATGATCGAAGTGGAAACGACCGACATGGCGGACAAGGTGTACACGGACCGCGAAAGCATCCGTGTGGTCGCGCTACCGACGCCAGCGCCAGCCGACCCAGCAGCCGCAACCACGC
>Ga0105045_10003422_pt1 | contig 13615 bp, 7 predicted proteins | sample MAT02_FD_78089 | JGI IMG/M metagenome (GOLD analysis project Ga0105045, IMG submission 78089) | Freshwater microbial communities from Lake Fryxell liftoff mats and glacier meltwater in Antarctica - MAT-02 (megahit assembly) | ecosystem: Environmental > Aquatic > Freshwater > Ice > Liftoff...
AAATTCTGTTGCCGTCGAAGAAGCCTGCCGATAATATAGCCGCCACTCGCGCCCATTGGTCAAAATCCCCCAATCTACTCCCGTCCCCGTCAAATAGCTAGAAATTTGAAACGAGGGATTGGTGTTTTTATAAATATCTCGCTGGTCGTTAGACGAAACCTTACTCAGCGATCGCTCCCAATACTTAGCCTCCGCGATCGCCCTCACCCGCTCATAAAAAGCAGACTCATCGCTTTGCAAAGAATACGCCGCATCGCGATCGGGTTCACTGCTAAACAGGGCATAGTCCGGTCGTTCAGCTCTGCCCTTGCCACGAGTCGTCACCTGAGGAATATGGCTAAAGCCCAAAATATCCAGCGCCGGCTTAATAAAGATATCTTCAGTCTGCGCTTCACTCAGGGTCGGCAACAGGGCTTGTTTAGACCGATAGAGCTTTTTTAACGCCTCAAACCCCACAGACACATCGATCTGCCATTCTGGGCATTCTTGAATGCGATGCTCCAGATAATGCTGCGAAAACAACGGCTTGTTTGGCTTTTGTCCATTTACCATGCTCTAGTTCCCGATACAGTCTTACAAATCTGGGGTGAAGTCCTAGCGACTATTCAGGATTTCCACCTAGCCTTTATTCTGGCTCATAAGCTTTCTTCCGGGGTCATTAACCTCAAAAAATATCCCCTAGAATTTATGTAAATCTGTTGGGATCGTCACATCTCCCAACACACTCATTATTCCGCAGTCAAAAACTTACTCTCACCTGGCGTTGGCGTAGTCTATGCAAAGCACTCTCACCTCTCACCCCTTGTCTCTGGGTCACGCCCCCACCCAGGTCTGGCGGCATAATTACTAGCGCTAGGAGGCGTGAATCAGTGGGTCGGTAGTGCCCCAAGGATGTTGCTGGTTGGGTGAAACCAGAGCTAGAAGCCGAAGCGCGTTCCCTTCGGCTCCGCTCAGGGAACGCGCTTCGGCTTCGCTCAGGGGGCGCGCTTGCATTTCGACTGTGCTCAATGCTTAAACTTTGACCAGAAGAGGGTTGAGCGGAGTCGAAACCCGGCAACTAAGCTTAATTTAATTCAGCCCACCTGCTTACAGGGTAAATTTCTGTCGCAGAGTTCTAATTAATCGAGTGGATCGACTGCCCGCATCTTTCAGGTTTCTGCGGTAGGGCGAGTCAGTTTTGGGTAATTAAGCATAGGATGGTCATGATACTTTTTAAGGTTTGAAGTGTTGTGATGGGATCCTTCCTTGCTGCTCAGATGATGGCTTATCCCTTTAGAAAAAAGACTGGCCGCCGTTCTCTCGCCTTAGGCGGTGGAGTGTTGATGATCTACTTTTTGCTGGGGGGTGCCCATGGGATACACGCAGCAGAAACTGCTGGGAAAGCGCTGCCACCCGCTTGGGATGCTTCGTCTAGGGCAGGGGCGATCGCCCAAGGGTTTCAGCCGCCCCCCGATCGAGGGGTACCCGGACGCCGAGAAGGCGGTGGCACTCGCAGCGGCAATGGTATAGCCGGAATTCGGCCAACCGTCCTCATTCCAGAGAGCAATATTGGCCTCACGACCTTGGCTCAGCCTATTCTCTTTGTCTATGTTCCCGCCGAGGTAGGGGGTTTGACGGCAGAATATTTGGTGGCCAACCTCACAGGCGATGACCCAGGCAAGACAACGGTAATTTTGCCAGCAGCGGCAGGGGTCGTTGGGTTGCCGCTACCCGCTTCCGTTCCAGATTTAGAGCCTGGGGATGTGTATCAATGGTCTATTTCCATCGTGCTCGACCCGCAAGATCGCGGACGAGACATCTTCATGAGCGGAGCGATAGAACGTGTCACCCCAGACACTGCCTTGCAGGTGCAACTCGCAGACCTCTCCATTGAAGCGATCGCCCCTCTCTATGCCGAATCGGGCCTATGGTTTGATGCCCTCAATATTTTGGCAATTTTGCGATCGCAAGAACCCACCAATGCCGTGTGGGCGCAACAATGGGAGACGCTGTTGCGATCCGTAGACCTAGGGGCGATCGCCCCTCAACCCCTCCGAAATGAGACTCTGACCCCCATCGATTGAGCTGGCGCAATCGGGTTGAGCTGGCTTCGAAAGGGAGGGCGATCGCGTTCCCTTTCTCCAAGCCCTCTCGACTTACACAGCTACGGGTTGATAGGCGCGCTCAACGACCTTCGCCAGAATGGCCATAGCGGTTTCTAACTCAGCGGTGGTGGCGGTGAGGCTAATGCGGAAGCATTCTTGGGTATGCTGCCAAGGTTCTTCGAGACCTGGGAAAAAGGCGCTACCAGGCACCACAATCACCCCAGCTTGCTTCAGTTCTTGGTAAAAATCCCAATTGCTGATGGGTAAGTCTTTGAGCCAGAGCCACGCAAAAATTGCCCCTTCTCCTCGGTGTAAAAACCAAGGTAAGGTGCGGGGCATGGCGGCATCCAGCGCCGTTTCTAGCGCCTGAAACTTCCGCTGATAGTGAGGCCGAATCACCGTTTCGGAGAGGGTGACAAGGCGACCCGACTGAATGGCGCGGGCGGCGATCGCTTGCCCATAGCGCGACGAATGCAAGCACAAATTTGTCAAAAATGACTCTAGCACCTGAATCACCGCCGCATCGCCTAGGGCAATGCCCACGCGCTCACCCGGCAACCCAGCCTTAGACAAACTGAGGCAATGAACAATATTAGAGCCAAAAATCGGAGTCATCTCCGTGAAATTGAGACTGGGGAAGGGCGGTGCGTAGGCAGAGTCTACAAACACAGGAACGTTGTGGGGGGTGGCAAGTTGGGCGATCGCCCTGACTTCATCGTCGGTCATCACGTTGCCGGAGGGGTTGCAAGGGCGAGAAAACAGCACAAACCCTGTGCCCTCATCCACCTTTAACTGTTCAAAATTAGGACGATACTTAAACCGATGGGCAGCAGGATCAATCTCTAAATGGGGCTTACACGCCGATAGCGCCTCCGGGATCAGTGTCACGCCGCCATACCCGGTATAGTCTGGGCTGAGGGGCAGCACAATTTTCTTGAGCGCCCCCGCTTGGGTGTAGCCGCCCAACGCATTAGCCGCCAAAAAATAAAGCGCTTGACTCCCTGGCGTAATCAAAATATTGCGTTCTGTGAGGTGCAACCCATAGCGCTGGTTATATTCGCCTAACACCGCCTCAATTAGTGGCTGATACCCATGGCTAGAGCCATACCGACACACGACTTCGCCATATTCCTTGCTGGCCAATAATTCGTGGGTGCAGTCGCGCCAAAGCTGCTCGATTTCTGGCAAAATCACCGGGTTCCCTGCACTCAGATTGATAAACTCCTTATCCTTGACGCTTTGCAAGGTTTCGGTGATGTCTTTCATGATGGCGCGAACCCCGGTGAGGTGGGTCATCTGTTCGCCAAACTGAGTTAGGGCTGGGATCATCGTAGGTGCCAAGAATAATGGAAACAGCAGAAGCTAAGCAGATATCTCTAGATTGAATAGAGATTGTGAAGCATAGCGATCTTTGCTCCGCGCTGCTTCCTACGGTTGGGTGAATCGTTGCCGATCGCGTCTGCTGCTGGAGTCGTTTCTGGGGCGTCCGCGCTCCCTTCGGCTCCGCTCAGGGAGCGTGGGTTGGGGATATTTTTAGGGACTCTTTGGATTTGCGATCCGTGCCAAATGCTCAAGTCGTCTGCTTAGGAATAGTGTCTTGAAAAGCTGTTTTCTAGGGATATTCCAACTTAATCTCAGGCAGTTGTTTGAGGGGGATGTCGGTGTTGATGGCTTCGATTTCGAGTTGCTCATGCTCGTTGATTTGCTGGATGTAATGGCGCAGAATTTGCATCAACCGTTGATCATAAAAGCGGTGGAGGGAATAGTTGGGGGTGGCGGGGAAGCCGCGCCGTTTTTTGTGACGACCGCCTGCGCCAGGGTCAAACACTTTGATGTTGTGGGCGATCGCCCATTCAATTGGGGAGTAATAGCACGCTTCAAAGTGGAGATTTTCGATATCGCTGTGTGAACCCCAGTAGCGGCCATAGAGGCGATCGCCCTTCGTGAAGCACAGCGACATCCCCATGGGCTGATGGGGGTTTGCCTCATCAAAGGCTGCAAATAGCACCGTGTGATCGGCAAAACAATCGGGCAATTGTTCAAAAAACTGGCGCGTTAAATACTTGCTGCCCCACCAGCCAAACTTATCGCAAGTATCGGCATAAAAGGCATACATTTGAGCACATAACGCCTTCGAGAGTTCTTCTCCGGTGATTGCTTTTAGGGTTAAGCCAGCTTGGTTGACGGCCTTCCGTTCGCGCTTAATGTTGCGGCGTTGGTTAGAATTAAAAGCTGCCAAATAATCATCAAAAGTATGAAAATCTTGGTCTTGCCAAATGTAGCTGTGGTGTAACCAAGTGCTAAAGCCATGGCGTTCTAACACGGGTCGCCATTGCGGATCGACGTAGAGTAAGTTGCAGCCGGAGATGCGATTTTGCCCACAAAAATGGTCAATTTCGCTAATCATATACTCCACTAATTCGTCTTCATCTTCGCCGGGGGCAATCAAAAAGCGGTAGCCTTCGGCGGGGGTAAACGGCGACATCCCCAGGAGCTTGGGGTAATAGTCAATGCCTAGGCGTTGCGCTAACTCAGCCCATTGGTGGTCAAAGACAAATTCACCGTAGCTGTGGCCTTTGAGATAAAAAGGGGCGATCGCCACCAACGCGCGATCGCGCCACACCGTTAGATGATTGGGCAACCAGCCCGCTTTTCCGGTGGCACTGCCCGATGACTCTAAGCTATGCAGCCATGCCCATTCAAAAAACGGGGTTTTGAGCGGAATCGCCAGAGCATCCCATTCTGCTTGGGGGATGTCTGAAACCTGGTTAACCCACTGGGCAGTGTATTGGGAACGCAGCTGTTGAACCATTGCGATATGCGAGGGGTGGGGGATGAACCGACGAGGACAGGGTAGGTGCTAGGGTCAGCGTAACGCAGCCCAGAAGGAGAGACAAGGTAATCCTTACTTAAGGAGATTTGCTTGGGGCGATTCAGACGGGAGCGCTAGCCATAATTGACCTGGCCACGAGGTTAGGGACTCGCTGATCGGACTTCGGCTGCGCTCAGCCCTCGATCTCTGAAGGTTGAGCGGAGTCGAAACCTGGCCACCGCAGGAAAGTTAGAGACTCGCGGATCGGGCTTCGGCTGCGCTCAGCCCTCGATCTGTGCGGATTGGACTTCGGCTGCGCTCAGCCCTCGATTTGCGCCTCAGATCCTTTAGGTGTCTGAGCGTGGGAGGCGGTAGTGCAGAAAAACTTCCTGGGCGATCGCTTCACAGGAGAGGAGTTCTAAGCGGGGGGCGATCGCCGCTACAAAGCCTGCGCCATCGACTGGGGTGGGGGCGCGGTGGCCACCTAGCAAGAGTGGGCACACCGTCAGCCAGAGGTCATCGACGGCCTCGATCGCCAGCAAGGCGGCGGCTAGCTGACCGCCGCCGCCCACCACTAGCCGCTGTACCCCAGCGGTTTTGAGGTGGGCTAGGGCGATCGCCCAATCTAGCCCTGTCGCTGTGGTGGGCACTGGGAAAATTTGCTCAAAGGCGCTAGAGGTTGCCCAGGGCTTTGCCCCGGCGGCGGTGGTCAGCAGCCAGCGGGGTACGGGCTGGCCAAAAAAGCGTAGGCCAGGATCAAGGTTTCCTGAGGCAGAACAGACGATATGGGGGGGCTGGGGCGGTTTGCCTTGGCGCTGGCGGTGCTGGAGCAATGCTGCGTCGCGGATGGGGAGGCTAGTGCCATAGGCGCGCAGGGTGCCTGCACCGAAGAGGAAGCCATCGGCGGCGGCGATGCGTTGTTCGAGGTGGGCGCGATCGCGCTCTGAGCCAAACCGGGCGGGCGATCGCGCTCCATCCGAAATTTTTCCGTCGGCGCTCATGGCTAACACTAGGGCAACCTGGGGGCGTTGGGCGGGGCGGGCGGCGGGCATAGGGGAAACGCGGTTGAGCGAGATGGAGGGGTTAGGGCGATCGCGGATGAAATTCCACTACATCCTGACGAATCACCATATCGAAATATTTAAAAAAGTCATGCCCTAACAACCCAATTTCGAGGTCAGGGAGGCCAACGGCTACGGGGATATTGTAAATCTTGGCTCCGTCGATTTCGATGGAACGCACATAACCAACATCAAAGGTGGCGTTCCCGTTAGCAGTGGAAGACACCATCTGACCAATGGGGCGCACCTCTAGAGCTGCGGCCATCGGCTGGGTAATGAGGGTGCCGCTGGCTCCGGTGTCTACCATCATCGGGAAGGTTTGGTCGTTGAAGGTGACATCAATCACCGGAATGCCATAGAGGCTGCGCACAATGGGGGCTTCATATCGCCCATCAGTGCCCACGGTGGCGGCAAAATTGGGGGTGCCCGTCAGCCGACTGTGAATGGCGCGCAGGTTGGCCCCTACCAAAATGAGGGTGATGGCGGCGATGGAGCCAAAGAAAATCTGTGGCCATTGGGAGGTCGGGGCACGGTGGCGAGTGAGGGTCGCTGGGCGCTGAAGACTGGGCACCGCAGCCGACGACGGGGCTGGGGCAGCAGCAGCCACCGTCGCGGCCTCGGGTAAGGCAAAGGTGCGGTTCCAAGCCGGGGTATTGGAGGCACTTTGGCGACCGTAAACTTGGACGGTGTGAATATGGGTGGCGGCTAGTTTGATCAGGCTGCTGCGAAGGTAGGTTGTGAGTTGCTCGGCATCGGGCACCTGCTCACTTTCTACTAGGATTTTGAGGCGGGTATGGGTGAGCGAAACTTTGGCGACCATGCCCTTGGCGTGCAGCACTTGGTTGAGGAGGGTGGCGATCGCCCCTACATCCCCATTCCGAGCGCGTTGAAGTGTGTCCTGGGAAGTCATCAGCGGCTCAATCCTATGAGGCGTTGGGATCTTTAAAGAAGGTCTATAACAAGCTTCAACCGTTGCGTCAGGGTTTCCTCAATCTGCCCTTTGTCGCACCAAACCTGATCACCCCGACTACCGTATTCATCTCAGCCCTAGTGTTCCCATCTGCCCCATTCAATCGTTCAAGCCGCATCGTTCAAGCCGCATCGTTCAAGCACAATCTTTTAACCAGTATCTCTTAACCACCATCCGGAAATATAATCTTTTAATTAGTATCTTCTAACCACCATCCCAAACCAGTTTCTACAGTGCGCGAGGGCGCGCTAAGACTTGTTTGAGGAAGTGATATTAAGCATCTGACTTTGGGAAAAGACCTGACTAGGCCGAGAAACTGGTGGCCTTTGGAACGGTCGTTTTAACCCACAGAATGGGGATGACGCAACGGTTACGCCCTCCAATGGGCGGGATTAAATGCAGTGTGCAAAGTATCAAGCTTCACATATCAGAAGTGTCTTCTGCGGTGAATAGGGGATTACTAATATAGTGCCTGCAAAACAAGGGATAGGCTTTTGCATGGCCCATCCCTTGTTTTGCAGACGGATCTAAGGATAGAAGCCGCATGACCCGTTCCACAGATCCATCGCCTTCCAGCCTCAAAAAATCCCACAGCATATCTGCTCCCTTGAATTGGGATCATATTGTTGCAGCGATCGCCCTCCAGATTCGCCAATCCTTAGATTTAGCCACGATCTTGCGAGTGGCCGTCGAGGAAGTGCAGCCGTTGTTGGGCTGCGATCGCGCCCTAATCTACCAATTTGACCCTGACAGGAGCGGTCGCGTAGTCATAGAAGCGATCTCTGATCCCCAGTGGTCGCTGCTCGACCGGGTGGTGCATGACAGTTGCTTCGAGTCGTGCTGGCTAAAACCCTACGACGAGGGACGAGTGTGGGCGATCGCCGATGTTGCCGCTGCAAACCTGACCCCCTGCCATGCCGATTTTTTAGCAGGCTTTTCGGTTAAGGCCAACTTAATTGTTCCGGTCATAGATGAATCGCGGCTGTGGGGGCTGTTGATTGCCCACAACTGCACGGCTCCTCGCCCTTGGTCTGCCGAAGAAATTGAGGGGCTGCAGCACATCGCCGTGCACCTGGGCATTGCCATCCACCAAGCCGAACTGGTGGCGCAGTTGCAGGCGGCAAAAGCCGATCTCGAAGCCCAGGTGGCCGCCCGCACCCAGGCTCTAGAGCAGGCCAACCAGCAGTTGGCCGCGCAGGTGGTGGAAGGCCAGACAATGATGCAGACCCTGCGCCAAAGCCGCAACGACCAGTTTCAGTTGGCGGCCATTGTCACCTCCTCCGAGGAGGCGATTATCGGCGAAACCCCTAACGGCGTGATCACTAGCTGGAACCAGGCAGCAGAGAGCCTCTTCGGCTACGACGCGGCGGCGGTGGTTGGCCACCCGATAGCCATACTAATTCCGCCCGATCGCCAAGCAGAAGCCGCCGCGATTCTACAGCGGATCGCTCTCGGGGGGCGGGTCGAGACCTACGAAACCCAGCGACTACACAAAGATGGCAGCTTGGTGGATGTGGCCTTAACGATCTCCCCCATCCGCGACGAAACGGGCCGGGTGATTGGGGCCTCAAAAATTGCCCGAGATATTCGTGCCCAAAAACGTCTCGCCACCGAACATGACCACGCCGTACTCTCCCTGCAACAGAGCCATGCCCAACTCAAAGAGCAAGCAACCCTGCTCCAGATTTTTTATGACACTTCGCCCCTAGTTCTGGGCGTGGTTGAACTGTCAGACGATGACATTTTGCACACCTTCCACAACCCGGCCACCCTCCAGTTTTTTGGCGTCGAGCCAGCCGCCCTCGATCACCAGTGGGCCACGGCGATCGGGGTTCCTCCCGATCATATCCAGCGGTGGCTGCAGCACTATCGCCAGAGCCAAGAGCAGCAACGACCCGTTCAATTTGAATATGAGCATGGAACGGAATCTAGAACCCATTGGCTGTCGGCGGTGGTGGCCTATCTTGGCACCGCAAGCAGCGGGCGGCCTCAGTTTTCTTACATGGTGCAAGACATTACCGAGCGCAAGCAGCTCGAAGCTGAGCAGCAGCGCGCCGAAGCCCTACAGTGCCAGACCGAACAAGTTGGCCAAGAGCTGAAACTTCTAGAAAATATCCTAGACATTATTCTGGCAGGCTATTGGGATTGGGATATTGCGGGCAACCAGGAATACCTTAGCCCCGGCTTTAAGCGCATGTTTGGCTACGCCGATAATGAACTCGAAAACTCCCCAGACATCTGGCAACAGATGATCTTTCCAGAAGACTTAGCGCGGGTGTTGGCCTGTTTTGAGCGCCATATCCAAAGCCACGGCGACCTTCCTTACTACACCGAAGTGCGCTATCACCATAAAGATGGCTCAACGGTGTGGGTCGTTTGTTCTGGCCAGGTGATTGAGTGGGGTTTGGATGGTAGCCCCATCCGGATGATTGGTTGCCATATCGACATTACCAATCGCAAACAGACAGAGCTGGCCTTACAGACTAGTGAAGCGACTAACCGCGCCTTAATTGCCGCCATTCCTGACTTCTTAGTGCGGATGCGCCAAGACGGGTTGCAAAAGCAGGTGATTAACCACGGGGCTATTCATGTGCTTCAGGTTAATGACGCTATTGAAGGGCATTGGGTGACTGAAATTATGCCAGAGGCGATCGCCCAAGAGCGCATTTATCTTGCCCAACAAGCCATAAAAACAGGGCAGATTCAACAGCAAGACTATCAATTTACAGTCGATGGAAACAGCTTCTATGAAGAAGCTCGAATCGCACCAATATGGGGTGATGAAGTATTAGTCGTCGTCCGCGATATTAGCAACCGCAAACAGGCTGAAATTGAGCTGAAAAACCTGTCTGACCGCCTCACCCTCGCCCTCAATGCTGGAAAAATTGGCACCTGGTATTGGAACTTAATTGATGACCTCAATTGGGACGATCGCCTGTACGAGATCTATGGCCTGCAACCGATGGAGCGCCCCTTGACCTATCAAGATTGGCGGTCATTTATTTTTTCTGAGGATATTCTTGACCTTGAAGTAGCTATGCAAGAGGCTCTTGCAATGAGCATGCCTCAATTTGATTATGAGTTTCGCATCCATCATTCTAGCGGCGAAATGCGATGGATCAAAACATCGGCCCTAGTGCAACGAGATGCTCAGGGCAACGCCCAGCGGATGGTTGGAATTAACTACGACATTACCGATCGCAAGCAGTCTGAACTCAACCTTAAATCGGCAAACGATCAGCTAGAACTGGTGCTCCAGGCTTCCTCGGAAGGTTTTTGGGACTGGAATCTGGTCACGGATAAGATCTACTTTTCGCCCCAGTGGAAAGCCATGCTGGGCTATGCCGACCACGAGCTAGAGAACAGCCCGGAGATGTGGAAGTCGCTCATTTTTGAAGACGATCTCGCCACGGCTCTGCAACGTGTTGATGACTACAACAATGGCCGGATAGATGACCTTATAAGTACTCAGAAATTTCACCATAAAGATGGTTCTATCGCTCACGTTCTGTCGCGCGCCATTCACCTCAAAGACGACCAAGGCAACGTGGTGCGCATGGTCGGCAGCCATTTGGATATGACTCAACTGGTGCAAATACAAACCGATCTGCAAATCTCAGAAATGCAGCTAAGCGGTATTTTGAATAGTTCTCTCGATGGCATCATGGCGTTTCGCTCGGTGCGCGATGGGCAGGGCACTATTGTTGATTTTGAATGGCTCCTAAGCAACCCAACCGCCTGCCAAATTATTGGTAGAGAGGTCGGCGATATCATCGGCAAATGGCTGCTAGAAGAAATGCCCGGCAATCGGGAAGATGGGCTGTTTGATCTCTATGTGCAGGTGGTAGAGTCGGGCGAGCCGATTCAGCGTCAGTTTTATTACAACCACGACAGCATTGATCGCTGGTTTGAAAATATTGCTGTCAAGGTGGGCGATGGCTTTGCTGTTACATTCCGCGACATCACGGCCATCAAACAATCTGAAATGACGCTTCAGCAAACCAACCAGCAGCTCAACGATCGCATTGGCGAGCTTGACCAACGCCACGACGAAATGGTGGTCTTGAGCGAAATTAGCGATTTTCTCCAGGCCTGCTCGACGGTCGAAGAAGCCTGCACGACTATTATTAACCTCGTCGAGTTGCTATTTCCAATCTGCTCTGGGGGGATTTTTATGACCAGTGTCTCTCGCAATCGCCTAGAAAAGGTTGTGAGTTGGGGATCAACGTTGCACTCTTATTCTGATTTTGAACCCTATAGCTGTTGGGGGTTGCGGCGAGGGCGGATGCATTGGGCCGGGCAAAATCGATTAAGTCTGCGCTGTAGCCATATTCCTGCCGATGTGGCGATCGCCGACACCCTCTGCATCCCGATGATGGCCCAGGGCGAAACCCTGGGGTTGTTTTACCTCAGCAGCGAAACCCCAGCGGCGCTAGCGGGGGCTAAGCAACAACTGGCCTGTACCTTGGCCGAGCAAGTGGGGATGGCGATCGCCAATCTCAAGCTCCAAGAAACCCTGAAGCACCAGAGCATCCGCGACTCCCTCACTGGCCTATACAACCGCCGCTATCTCGAAGAATCATTGACCCAAGAGCTTGTCAAAGCTCAACGAAAACATCACTCCATCGGTGTGATCATGATCGATATTGATCACTTCAAGCGGTTTAATGACACCTTTGGCCATGACACTGGCGACGCGGTGCTGCAAATGGTTGGCACGCTGCTCAAAGAGAATGTGCGAAATTCTGATATTGCTTGTCGCTATGGCGGTGAAGAAATGATGCTGATCTTGCCAGAGGTTACCTTAGCCGAAGCAACCGCTCGGGCCGAAATGCTGCGCATCGCCATCAGCGAAATCCAAAGCCCCCACAAAGGGCAGATTTTGGATACTCTCACTGCCTCGTTTGGGGTGGCCTGTTTTCCGCAGCATGGCAGCACCAGCCAAACGCTCATTAAGGCAGCAGATGCGGCACTCTATCGGGCAAAAGAAGCAGGGCGAAACCAAGTGCTTGCCGCTTTATAACGTACTTTTTATGGACTGATACCATGCAAACGCCCGCTTCTCCCCCGAACGAATCGATCAGGCTTCAAACCCTAAAGTCTCTCCACATTTTAGATACACAGCCAGAAGAACGGTTTGACCGGATTACGCGCATTGCCAAACGGGTATTTGGTGTGCCCATTACGTTGGTCAGCTTAATCGATACCGAACGTCAGTGGTTTAAGTCCTGCCAAGGGCTGAACGTTTGCGAAACCCCGCGTGATGTTTCGTTTTGTGGCCATGCCATTTTGGGCGACTCGTTGTTTGTGGTGCCCGATGCTTTGCTCGATGAGCGCTTTCGAGATAACCCCTGGGTGACCGATGGCCCCAAAATCCGTTTCTATGCTGGGGCTCCCCTCATGGTGAGGAATGGCAGCAACCTTGGGACACTCTGCATTATTGACCAGGTGCCTCGTGTTTTAACAGACGAAGACCAACAACTCTTGCGCGATTTGGGGCAGATCGCTCAGCAAGAGCTATTGGCCATCCAGCTCAACACCATTGATGAACTCAAGCAGCGCAACGCCGAAATGAAACTGTTGAGCGAGATCAGTGATTTTTTGCAGGCCTGTTTAACGGTTGAAGAAGCCTGTGCGGCGATCGCCAGTTTGATCACCCCGCTGTTTCCGAACTGCTCTGGGGGGATTTTTATCCTCAAGGATCTAAACCTGGTAGAAGCGGCATCGCAGTGGGGCGCGGAGTTGTTATCGATGCCTGATTTTTCGCTCCAAGAATGTTGGGGGCTGCGGCGAGGGCGGGTGCATTGGATGGACGGAGCCGATCGCCCCCGTTGCAAGCATATCCCAGCTACTATCCCTGGCCAGACAACGCCCATCGCCGCATCCCTTTGCATTCCGATGATGGCCCAGGGCGAAACCTTGGGGTTGTTTTACCTCAGCACCGCCACGCCGGAGGTCTTGTCTGAAGCCAAACGGCAGCTCGCACGGACGGTCGCAGAACAAGTGGGGATGGCGATCGCCAATCTAAATTTACGCAAAACCCTCCAGCAGCAAAGCCACTCAGCCCTCCAGCCCACGCATCATCCATAACTAGGTGCGCCCTCACTAGAGTTTGGCGGCTCAAACCACTCCGGCTATGGCCACGGGCTTCAGCACGCGCCCATTTTCAATGCATGAGGTTGATAGCGCCATTCTGACGATCCGGTGCGCTGCACTCTATCGCTCGATTGTGGCGATCGCTTGTCGTCAATCTTGTGAGGGCTAATGAATCTTAAGGTTTCAAGCAAGCGCTCTTGAGCACCCAGGCTTTCTGTTACTCACGGTTTTTTAACGATAAAATTGCCTCAACTCCATCGCAGCTCATAACTCTATCGCCATAGTCACAAAGCTATGGCTATGGTCACAAAGGTTAGGACATCCCAGCGTCATTCCCGTGAAAACGGGAATCCATGGGTTGCAAGACTCTCAAGATGGATTCCCGCGCAGGCGGGAATGACAGGTAAATGTCCTATGGATTATGGCTACAGATACAAATGGCTAAAGCTATAAATGGCTAAAGCTATAAATGGAGTTCTGAATTCTAAATAGAGTTCTGAATTTCGAGCAAAGGCTGGCTGTTCTTCTGATATTTTGCTTGAATTACTAATCTCAACTACTGTTCTAAATTACCGATTTTCGTGACTGACTG
>Ga0105045_10003423_pt1 | contig 13614 bp, 9 predicted proteins | sample MAT02_FD_78089 | JGI IMG/M metagenome (GOLD analysis project Ga0105045, IMG submission 78089) | Freshwater microbial communities from Lake Fryxell liftoff mats and glacier meltwater in Antarctica - MAT-02 (megahit assembly) | ecosystem: Environmental > Aquatic > Freshwater > Ice > Liftoff...
GACACTGGCAACAGTTGACACCACAACAGAAAACCCGCTACAACGTCGCTGTAGCGGGTTCTATGGGATTTATGGGAATTAGTCGGGCGGGTTGCTCAACTCTGCTTTAAGCGCTTCTAAGGTGGCAAGGTGTGGATGTTCGACAGACACTACAGTTTTCATCTTTCTTCCCCGTGTCTCAGACTTACCTACCTGACTTTTAACCGTGCGGGCGGTGCGGGTATCGTTGCGATACTGATTTTTCAATAAGATGAACGGATCGAAAACACCAGCATTAATCGCATCATCTACCCATATCGACATCGCTTGCATATCAAGAGATTCATCTTCATTCAAGAAATAACCCTCTAGAGATTGTTTTTTCTTCATCTTCATTTTTTCAATTATTCGCTTCCATGACATATATTGGTCATAACTTTGAAACGTGAATTGAGAAAGTGAAAATTCTTGCATCAACACTGGTTTAAGAATATTGTCACCCGGTTCTATTTTCAATTCATCATATTTATCTGGATGAGCTTTATATTCACCTACTTTCAAAATGCCAGATTTGATAGCTGGTATTTGTCGGATTACACTCTCAGGATTGACTAACAATTGTCGCATCATATCCTTAGCAGGATTGTTTTTCGCGCCGTAGCGTGGCGATTTTAAGAACTTGATAGAGTCCTGTTCGACATCAATTTCAATTCCTGTATGCTCTCGTTTGGTTTCGTACCCGCGCGCTTTTATCACTTGCTCGTTTGGATTTTCCAACAAATAGTTAGCACTACCGTGAAAACTTCCTGAGTGATAAATATCTTTAGACTCAAAACTGAATTGCCCTATTCGTGGTATTCTCACAGTTTCTAAAGTGATTTTGTCCACCGTCAAATTCTCTGTGATACCGTGTAACACATCAACTGATGAGAAAATATTTTGAAGATGTTTCATCGACATAGTATCAATCCATCCCATACTATTTTCGATTTTCACACCATCAACAATCAACTGTACTTTACCATCATCCCATTCACAAGTAATCTCAGCACCGCCTAAAGAACCGCGCTTAATCATCCGTTGTGACAATTTAGAATCCTCACGGTGTAAATTAATGCACTCACCATTTACAGCATCGCGTCCTGCAAACATCACACCACCTATCTCAAAAGCGCAACCATCGGTAATTGGCTGATGACCGTACAACCCTACTTCCATGTACCACGCTAAAGCTCTCGCGCGGGCGGTGATGTTGTTACCAACTACCGGATTAGAAGTGACAAAAAACTTTGAAACCATGTCACCGTAAAGTGTGTTCACACAAAGTTTGAAGAGAGTATCAAGCGGTGATTTTTTACCATCGACAATCTGTGCTTTTTTACGCTCTACCAACAAAGCATCGACTAACAACGTGCCTAAATTGACTGAAAACCAAGCATGACACTCTTTAAAATTCATGATGATAGATTTTGTACCGTCCTCATTTTTAATTCGTTGCGTGGTATTTTTACCAGTCCAACTGTCATATTTTTCGTCTAATTTCTTCAATCCATCTACACCATCATCGACATCAATCTTATCCGAGAAACAGTACACCGCACTGCTAAGAATCTTGATACTATCCAACATCTCATTGCGCTGTCTCATGCTTGCGACTGCGAGAATCCACTGTAAACCGTCATGCGTCAAAACACCATTTTTGATATCGTTATGGAAAACTTTTAAATTACCCATATCTTCATCGAATTCAACCATCTCGGTAGTTAACAACTCACTGTCACACTTCATTTTATGCAGCGCTTTAGCCATCATATCGGTAGCATGAGAAGATTCTAAAAACCAGCTTGCAAAAAAGTTTTGTTGATACTTTAGAGGTTGCACTGTAGTGATTCTTGCTTGCCACAATCCCGATAATAATTCACCCCAACTATCCTGATTATTCCAAGTTTCAGCATCTCGACTTGTAACTGAATTGATAAGTAAATCCAACTTAACACCGTAGTCTGACAACCATTCTCGCAGTGAAATATAATGGTTATTTTTACTGTGTTTGTAGTCAAAAATTTCAGGCTTTCCAAACGGATATTCCTGATTTCTTTGTCCTTCACCATAGCAACCTGAGATATCGATATCTATTATCGGATTAAGATATTTACCATCTTTATCGCGCTTGCTAATCACTCGCAATTCTGTCGGGCGGTTATTCCGACACCGCCCGCCCTCTACTTTCGACAGTAAACAATGTGTAAAGTTCACCATTTTTCGCAGTGTATCGGCACTACCAGGTTTGACGTATTTGTCAACAATCTCGGTTAAATTTTCCACCCATTTATCAGCAGAAAGATTGAAAAATTTAGCAAGTGACGCTTCAAATAATTGTTTTACAGTGCCACCGATTGTCAATTTTGGAATACGATAAAAATCAGATATTCCTAGTTTCGCATACACTAATTGCCATTTTTCATCAAACAATTCTAAAATCTCATAAACATACAAATCACCGATTGCATATTTTTCAAAATCTAAAGCACGCTCAATAACCATATCCAACATCCTCCCCTTCTCATCTGATGTGAACAAATCTTTATAGGCTAAATTCAAGCCTACTGCTTTTGCAACATCACCATAACCTGCGATGCCATGTATTGCACCCGTATCGATAATTTTGATTCTCAGAACATAATCAAAACCTTCAATGTTAACGATATGTCCTGTGGATACCCAGTCATGGTTAAAATCTTTCTCACCCTTTATCATACCTTTACCCGATGTCTGGCAGAAAATTCGTCTGCCAGCGCTTATCTGTTCATTACCCGTAGCAACCTGTAATTCTTTGATTTTTTTCTTGAGAGTTCCTTCAAAAATCATATTTAATTCAGCCGTCGCAAAATGTGCGTAAGTTACCAGAGTTAGGGATGGTAAATTATAGAGTTCACTCGGTTTTCCCTCGCGAATTGAGATGTCAACACCGCCTCTATCGCGCACATAATCTAATAAATGACAATCTAGAGTAGCAGTCGGAAACGGTTTCAAACCTGCTAATTCTCTTCCTACATTTACAAACGGTGACTGTCCATAAACCATCGGTAAAGCGTCTTTACTTATGCCTTTAACCTGTGTTGTGAGTCTCTTTCGGGTTCTTTGGTTGTAACCTTTAACCATCTCATATTCGGTATAAAACTCGGTATCTACAACTAGAGGTATTGTGATTGATTCACCCACATAAACTGTAGCAGTTAACTCATCCACTAGGTACTTACCGACTCCGACACCACATTTAGCAATTGTAGGGTTATTAAAAATGAATGCTCTTGCAGCTTCAATTTCATCAGGTACTACAAACACACTACCGACTGTAACACCTTTATTCAATTCTGGAAAACACCCGATATCACTAGGGATGATTTTATCCTCATCCTCATCCTCTTCCTCTTCCTCTTCCTCATCCTCATCCTCTTCCTCTTCCTCTTCCTCTACAATCGCATTAGCGGTAGATTCATCATTATCATCACTGTTAACCCGATTAGATGATTTTTTGTAGCTAGCGCCACCAAACTCATCTTCCTCATCCTCATCCTCATCATTCTCACCAAGTACACTTTCTTGAGAATGTGCTAAAATTGGTATATGAGAATGATTATCATTTTTATTGACTACTTGAGAGTATGATAAAATTGCTTTACCTTGGTAAGATAAAGAATTGATGCTATCATTAGATGGAGACATATGTATTTACCTGCTTTGAACAGGTAGATAAACGACATTAATCGACTGAAACACTAACCGTTAAACGAGAGTGCGACTTTAAGATTTGCCACAATCTTAAAGACAACACTCTTAAAAAATAACCTCATACTATAAAGTATGAGGTTTTTTTCTTGACTTTACACAATTCCATCTTACATCAAAGTATTCTTTGTCTGTAAGGTATTAGTCAGACATATCCTCAATATCGACTTTAGGAGCCGTGAAATCGTCGCCTAGTTCGTCAACATCGGTATCCCGTACCTGCACACCCTTCTTAAGGTACGGCTCGATAGAATTGAAATCAATCTCCCATAAGCCTTTAGCATCGTACCGTTCACCCGTAAACTTGTCTTTCTTGCTAGCAGTTTGTAACCCGGCTTTAAACACTAACCCGGCGCATTCTCGCAAGAAATCGAAAATCAAATTAGTATCAATCGGTTTCACTTTTGTGCCAAACTCATCATCTTCATCGATAATTTCTACCTCATCAATCATCACTAAACCCATTGATTTTAGAGTAACGCCTAGTCGATTATTAGGATTAAATCGGTAGTCGCAAGTCAAAGAGATATTAACAGGATTCTCTTGCGTCACATCCGTCACCGAAAATACCAATTTCAGGATAGGTTTGATGATTTGTTGACCATCTTTCTTCCACTCTATAATCGAGTGTTGACATCCGATAAAAGCTAAGCGCGCTTTACCATCTTTAGGGGATAGCAACGGCTCAAACGACCGTACAATCGATGTTTCTGATGATGCAACTTTAGTCGAATTGTTGGTAGATTTTGTGGATTTAACCATGATGTTTGTCCTATTTGTTGGTGTTTTGTATGTTGAGAATAGACTATCAATCACTAACTTCAGTATTAGCTAAAACTATTAAATCACCCGGTAAACACTCCAAAATTTTACAAAAAAGTTCTAGTGTTTCAAAGGGTATATTCCGTGACCTACCCTGTTCATATTTCTGTATGTTAGTGACAGACATATTGCAAAGTCTAGCCAATTGATTTTGCGACAAATCTTTGACTAATCTCATATCTTTGAGACGGAATAACACGTTAGTACCGTTTATTAGTTTGCCCATATCTATCATCTCGCATCAATACATAATCGTCAATAGTATAACTATCAGAATCACTTATGAAAAGATGACAGTTAGATAAGTAATTATCAACTGTGTATTTAGTGAATACGTTACAGTTAGGGTTACACTATATGTACCGTTTCAAAACAACCTCATGATACGCCCCACTAAAGAGAAAAACCCTAAAGAATCCATCGGCTCTAAAGCAGCCAAACTCGCACAGGAAGCGTCTTTAAACCTCATCAACACTGCCAGTAACATCAACAATATATCTGATGGTATAGGGGCGGTAGCAAGCGCTATCACCACCGGGCGGGCTGCGAGTGCGGGTGCTGCGGTAGATGTCAAGCAAGCAACAGCCAGCGGTAATTATGGCAGTCATCAACCTTCTGACATTGTTTTTCAAACCGATTTTTACGGTGGCATCACACTACCAGAAACCGATTTTGCTGGCATGATGCCATCCGATTTACTCAATCCTTCAATCTCTGTATCTGCTAGTGAAGACCAACTAACATCAGGACTTGAAATCTATGCGGATGCTACACGCGCGCAAAAATTATATCAGGCTGGTTTCAAATATATTTCAGAGTTGGGGAAAACCAAACAGGAATATCACAAAGCGCAATCTAGCATCATCAAAGCTAGTACAGAAGGTATCAAAGTACAGCAAGAAATTGTCCGGTTTGACAGACAAAACATCGAACTTGAAACCGATATTGTCAAGCGCGAGCAATCGAGCGAAAAACTCAATCAGTCAGGTATTCAGTTACTCGGATTACAGAAGGAAATAACACAGATTACCCGCAAGATAGAAGCGTTAGAAGCTAAAAGAGATGCTGAAATCAAAGCTGTTGAAATTCAAACACAGATGATAACTCAAAAATACTTAGTAGAAAGTATGAACAATTAATACTCGGTGCATCTACCCAACAAACCTTACCAGATTCAAACTAATGTCAACCGCCAAAATCCAGAAAATCAGTCTCAAATATCAAATCATCACCATCGTTTTAGCAGTCGGTTCTGCTGTTGTTTTATTCATCCCTATCAAACAATTCAAACCGTTTAAAACGGTGGCTAGCTACTTAATGAGTGCGAGTTTGTTGACGTTTATCACAACACGCCACACCATGCGAGATGTGTTGGATGAAGTCGAAAAAACAGCTACTGAAACTGAGGAAACAACTCAAAAATTAGAGCGTCAAATCGTCAATATTCGCGATGAAAAATCAGAATTGACTGATAAAATTATCGCTCTTAATGGTGAAATTGACGCGCTTAAAGTTGATGCTAGTGAACAGTTAGGGGAGTTGAAATCATGTCAGAAATCGCTAACAGACACCCTTTATTTCAATGCAGAAACATCACACAGATTAATAGAGGATTGTTACCGGGTAGCCATGAGAAAATGTGTCTGTCACATCGACGCGCTGCACAGAAATTATCCTGAGTGTAGCGGTGAATTAGACGGTATCAAATTAGAGATTGAAGCTAAAAAACTGCGACTGACAGACAAGATTACCGATTACACAATTATCAAAAGTTTCGACCAATTGATTGATGTTGGCTTAGAATTGCAAGAATTGATTATCTGTCAGTGCATCGAATTGAGATGTAAAGCACAATCGATAATTATCAACCATCTCTCAATCATTACCCGCGACGCTGTTCTATACCCGCAATATGAGGAAAATATAGGGAATTTGTCAACACTTGCCAGCCAACAAATCGCAGAAACAAAACTACAACGGAAACAAGATTTAGAAGCGATTGCACAAGAATTTACTGTGTTAGTTGGCAATCACAAAGATAGATATGTTGCCGATGTGGATGAGAGTTTAGCGGTGGCAAAACTCGCAGTACAGCAATTAGAAGTGTCACGCTTTGAATTGCAGGATGCGCTGGCAAGGCTTGAAGAAACTAAAAAACCTTTACAATTTTCCGGCGCTTCATCCTTTGCGATGATGTCGAATTCTGTATCCGATTACTACTACAATCGATACCGTTTTTTGCTAGATGCACTGCAATGGGAGGAAGTAGAAACCGGGTTTAAAGTGATTTATTCGTTGCGTAGGAATTTTGGATTATTAGAATCAGATATCAGTGCTGACAACAGCCTGCAACAGGTAGCAGCATACACTAACGCGCTACACGGTACAGAGCCAAAATGGGAATTTAACAGACAATTCTCACAGTTGTCACTAACAATCATTCACCGTCGCATAGTGCGGTTAAAAAACGAATTACCGCGCGGTGTCAGGACTGCTGATAAGTTTGTGGCGACTGTGAAAAATTGGCGACGGGTGAGAATAACGGGCGGTAGTGAATCGGGTAAATCACCTACTGCTGAAAATCTGATAAATGCTATCCTATCTCAGTCTAAAGGTCACTGCGATTTTTATGACCCGATGTTTGACTCTGTGAAAAATTACCGTACTATACCCGCAATCGGTCATAATCACAGTGATTCAATTAAAGGATTGAAGGATTATCAAGCAAAGATGGAAACATCCCCTAGTGATAGCCTTTACCTAGCATGGTTTGATGAAATTGACACAACTTTAGATGAAAACCCTAAGTCATCAAATGATTTAAAAGCTGTTTTGAAACAGTCGAGCCACAAGAATTCGGGTTTGATTATCACCGGACAAAATGCAAACGTCCGCAATCTTAAGGGAGGTTTTGATAGAAGTGACATGAACAATTTTGTTTGCCTACACATCGGAGATAACTACCGAGATGCAATCGCAAATTCACATCTTAGTGAGATTGAAAAATCATCTCTGATGAAAATCGGTGATGCACTCACAGAATGGTGTGTATTCAAGAATGATGAGGAAAATCTAGAACTTTCTGACACTACCACCTATCGCTTCGCGCTTGTGTTGGAACCAAACAAGAAAGGATTTTTTATGATATTGCCTGAGTTTGGGGAGTATGTTTGGCAAGCATCCGACAATTCGAGTGAGCTTGATACAGTCGCGACGCCCGGTGCGGTGACTGTGACAGTTCACTCGAAAAATCCTAACTGTCCACTATGTTCTAGCGATAGTAAGAAAAATGGGTTTATGAAAAATGTGACACCGCAAGTACAACGCTGGAGGTGCAAAAATCCTGACTGTGGCAAGGAATTTTCAGAGTGTATACACTGAGGATTTTGATAGAGGTTTCAAACTGTTAGTAAAAATCATCAGGTTGCTATCAATTAATATCTCTACAAAGTGCACAAAAATCAAACCTGCTAGCCGATACGGTTTTCCCGGCTAGCCGATAGCTCATCAGTCGAAACTCTCTCACAGTAAAGGTTTCAGATTTTCGGTTTTTCTCGGTTTTCTCTCCGGTTTCAGACATAGTGAGGGTAGGAGAAACAGCCGTAACAGCCGGAAAAACCGGATAATCTTAATAGCTTCACAATCGCACCGCGCTACACTTTCAAAGCGTAAGATAGTGCTTTAAAAGCGCTATTCATCGAATTTTCGATTTGACCCCAAACGTCCTAAAAACCAAAGTGTATACACTTTACATCTCTTAATGAATACTCAAACAGTCGAAAATACCACAAACGGCAATGTTACACCCGCACCCGCACCCGCACCCGATAAAATAGTCGCACCTACCGCTGCCAAAAAATCGAAAACTGTCACAGTGCCAGAATTGATTTTAGATGGTGGTAGCAGTCGCACTAAATACTATCTTGAAAAAATCTCAGGTAGTTATCAGTCAGTTTGTCGCAAGTTCACCAAAGCGCAAGAATTACCTACCGGGTATTTAGGAGTGTTTAAAATAGGCGATAACGGTTACGCAGTAGGGTATTCAGCTTTATCATTATCGGGCGGTGAAATAGATGAAGGTTATGCAAACGACAATAAAATTAAGCTACTAAATGTGTGGATTGTGGGAGCTTTATGCACTCATCCATCGTTTTTGTTTAAGCGTATCAAAAAATCAAAATGTGATTCAATCATAAAGATTGATTTAAAAATCGCTCTACTCTCTCTATCAAGTCATCGCAAGAAAGAGATAGAAAAGGCATTTACAAACCTAAAGTTTGAGTTTGACGAGCGGTTATTTGAGATTAACGTAATCTCTTACAATCTATACCCAGAAGGATACGGTGCAGCTTGTGCAGCGAAAAAACACATCCGAGAAATAGGCGGTAAAGATATTAAATTTCACGTACTCGATTTAGGTGGTGGCACTCTCACTCATACACCCTATTCTAATCAGAATGGTGTACCACGCGCTAGTAATCAAAACTCTGTGTCAGGTGCGGGCGTTATCAGTATCACTGAATTTTTCGCTAAAGAAGCCACCAAAGGCGATACGGGCGGTAACATTTACCATTTTTCAAGACTTAAGGATGCGCTAGAAAGTAGCATTGTTTCTGGATGTGGAGAGTACAGTGCTGAAATTGTGCTAGGGGATACCGCCCGCGATTTAGGGGATAGACTCAAATCAGGCTTAGAAAGTTGGAGCCGTGAAATCATCGGAGTTCGTGAACTGTTGCGAGATGTAAAGCAAATTTTACGCAAGGGAGAAAGAGTTTACTTGACGGGCGGTGGCTTCAAAATTGCGACAATCCGAGATTTTGTACTCAAATATCTCTCTAGTGAATTGGTCACAACGCTGGAAAATCCCGATACTGTGAATATCACCGGGCTGGACTGACTAAAGACACCCCGCTCTATTCGGCAATTCATCATCACTGAAAATATCGCTCCTATAATCTCAGAACTAGCTGCACAAAAGGGATTGAGTGACTGGGAGATGCTGAATAGCTTGATAGAAGATAGTATAGCGCTGCACTCCGATGCGCTGCTATGTAGGGGCGGTTTGGAGTGATAAAAATGGGAGTCTAGAGCTAGACTCCCTTCACTGTATAGGTTTGAAGCTAAAGCTAAAGGATAGATAAGTAGAATATATCAAGGGTGATATTACCCATAACAAATATCAATGATAATACCATTGACATTATGGGTGATATCATCGATGATAGACATATCAACCAATAAAGGCACACGAAAAATGACAGTCGGAAAAAAACTCATCAAAGATTCTCAAGATTTTTTCAATCGAGTGTCGGTACTAACCGATAAAATTGAAATCTCTAAAGCTTGTAACGAATTGTTGGAATATCTAGCTGTAAATTACAAAATCACCACAATTTCAACAAATCTTACAGAGTACAAAAAACCGTTTAAATCTTTCATACACAGTCTGTCTGAATTGAATGAAACCATCACAGTTAAAAATGGTAATCACACCCAACACTGTGCTGTTTCGATGTTAACTCTGAGTGATGTGCAAGTATCTGAGTTAACGGTTAACAATCGTGAAACCGCCCGCTCTAGAGATGGTTTTGATATTAATGGTGAAATTAGAGAGATTGAAATACCTACAACAGATATCGCTAGCATCATCAAAATCTCTTGCGATTGTTTAACATCGGATAATCCTCATATCATCGCAGCGGGTATCGTCAATCTCACGGGATTAAGAGCTAACGAACAAAATATGCCTCGTTATGAGCATAAAAATTTAGGTGTTGTAGAACGTAAAATGGTGGTGTTAGATGAATTTGTAATCGGTTTTCAAGGTTTGTCTAAAAAACGCTCTGATGATGATTGTCTAGCATTTTACGCCCGCCCTACACTCGCACCCGCACAGTTGATTGTCGATGCTCATAATAAATACCTCTCTTTCAATGCAGTGCAAGCAATTTCTACAGATATCAACAAATATCAAAAAACTTTTCAACAGCAGTTTAAAATCGAGTTTAAAAGGATTTTCGGTAAGTTTTTCTCGACTGTTGAAAACTTTGATGATGATGGTCAATTGATTAAAGAGAATGGTACACCACATAAAGGCCGTGCTTTTTATGCTTGCGCTTTAAGAAGTATTCTTAAAGGTAAATATTTTGGCAGTAGCGCAATCAATACCTACGTGCAGTTATCTCTAGCGCACGATAATATCGCAGAAACAATGAAATATTTAGGGCGGTATGATGAATCGCTCTATATCAATCCAGTCAACATCAACATCCCTACAAACATCACAAAATTAGGCAAAATGACAATAGCACCTATCATCACAGAAACAGTGAATACAATCGCTAAAGGTTTTAGTTTAGAAGTGTTTATTGAAGGTTTGAGCGAAGGTAATCAGTTTAAAATGGCTGAAATTTTATCTGTAGAGAAAGATGTGAATAAAGCTGTTCTAAAGTTGATAGAATCGCTTGAAAACACCACGGGTAAATCAGATATCATTGATGAAACAGTCAAAAAATCAGGTTTGAAAGTTGCCACCGTGACCGATAATATTGCTGAAATTGTAGAAACCATCATGCACTATAATCGTCAAATTGAAGGTGATGAAATTAAAGATTTAGCAGTTCCTAGCTACCGTTTAATCAATACTATTAATGTACAATTGTACGGTAAGCAATTGGCTCCAACTACAGTTAAAACATTCTTAGAATCGCATAAAACACCGTTAGATTTAGAGCTTAAAACTATGGGTGTGATTGAGGGTTTGTCAGATTCATTACACAATGGGAAATATCACAGAAAAACTATGGCTATTCTAGTTGGTACAATAATAGAGTATAGAGAATAGGTGACGGTGTGGAATTTATCGGCTGCGGATGTAAGATTTGTAATTTAGGATTAGGTGGCACGGTTAACGAGATGATTCTTAATCATATCGTACCGTCCGCCGTCCTGAAATTCTTAGATAGTAAAGGTTGTAAGGTTTCTGAGAAACTGTTGAGAAAGCATTTATCAGCATTCTCGATTGATTTTCCAGAAACCTTGCAACACGCTTTTGATACTGAGTTAGAACCGATACCAAACAATCTAATCGAGATAGATTTCTCTCAGTACAAAATCGATTTATCTAATCCTGAGATTGCGCTAGAACTGCTACAGAAAATCACATTGCAGGTTTATTTGAATCAGTCGAGAATCACCCTACACGCACAACAGAAAATCATAGACGGTATCTGTCCAGACATTCCTAAAGACACTCTCAGAAATCAAGCAACAGCACTCGATATGCTTGATAGATGTACCGGGTTGAGTATGATTGTAAACCAACAGCAAGCGATTAAAACTGTTGAATCAATGGGTTTAGAAGTTAAATGTTTAGAATCAAACCGACTAGAACGCAATTAAAAAAGTATTTCAGCACCGTCTCTGATATGCAAAGTTTACCTACTGAATGGGTAGATTTTGCAAGGTTGTCAACTATTAGGAGTGGTGGTGATATGGTGAAATTCGACCCATGCCCATACCAGGTTATAATCTCTAATTTGATGGATGAATACAACAATATTGTTTGTGTGAAATCTCGACAGTTGGGTTTAACTCAAATCGCAGTCAGTAAATTTTTACACCGTGCGGGTCTTAATCCTGCATACTCTGCAATTGCTTTTTTACGCAACAGTAATGATGCTAGCGCGGTGTCAAGACGCACTAAACAACTATTAGCTGGTTTATCGGAATATGTGCAGCCTGACAGTGATAATGTAGGGTATTTGAAGTTGAAAAATTTAGGTGAAATATATTTTAAAAATAGTTCCCGTGAAGGTTCGCGGAGTTATGATTCTGTAATTGATTTTCTATTCGATGAAGCTGCATTTAGTGAGAATATCGACCAAATATATGCAGCGTCAAGTCCTTCTAGTGCGATGTCGGGTGACAAGATAACAAAATTGATTGTAAGCACTCCTAGCGCTAAATCAGGATGGTATTGGGATAAATTGAATGTGAATAACAATGGGTTAGATATTGAAGAAATATGCAAGCGTGTAGCAGGTGGTGATTTGTATAAAGAAATACCCGGTTTATATTGGTTTGAAGACTCGCAAGGTACACTCAAATTGATAGTTCACTGGAAAGTTCACCCGATTTATTCAAAGATTGAAAATTATTTAGAATATAGATTGAAACAAGACGGGACAGATACAGAAACAATCTTAAGAGAGTATGATTTACAGTTTATCGACAGTGCGATTTCTGTTTTTTCAATCGAATTGATTAGAGCGAACAGTATAGGAAAATATGAAGATTTTAAAGACCATGAATGCGACTATTATTGCGGTTTGGATACATCGACAATGGGTAGCGACTACACTGTTTTCTCTGTAATTCGTCACGATATTCGAGAAGATATTTATAATCTAGTACACGTTTATAGGCGACGGCAAGAAACAAGCGCTACACACATTTATCAGATATCGAAGTTGATTAATTTATATGAACCTATTTGTGTAGGGATTGAAACTACGGGCGGTGTTGGCAATATCTACTTAGAAGAGTTGAGTAAAATCAACCCCGGTACAAAATTTGAAAATATCAAAACTACACGCGATACGAAAACTACAATGATTTCTACTTTGATTTTGGGATTAGAAAAAAATCAATTTAAATATCCAGAAAATTCATTATTGATTGATGAGATGTTGTCCTATCGTAGAATAGGTGCAAAGTTTGAAGCTGCTAGCGGTAAACATGATGACATCATTATGAGTGTGAGTTTTGCTCTCAATGTATCGCCATTCTTGAAAGAAAGAGAAATAGGTAGAGAATTTCAAATAGGGTATTACAGGCATTAAAGGGGATAACCAACACCTACACCGTCAAAAATCAGAAGTCGCACATCCTCACCTCGAAACCTTAGAAGCGCTTAAAGCAGAGTTGAGCAACCCGCCCGACTAATTCCCATAAATCCCATAGAACCCGCTACAGCGACGTTGTAGCGGGTTTTCTGTTGTGGTGTCAACTGTTGCCAGTGTC
>Ga0105045_10003424_pt1 | contig 13611 bp, 11 predicted proteins | sample MAT02_FD_78089 | JGI IMG/M metagenome (GOLD analysis project Ga0105045, IMG submission 78089) | Freshwater microbial communities from Lake Fryxell liftoff mats and glacier meltwater in Antarctica - MAT-02 (megahit assembly) | ecosystem: Environmental > Aquatic > Freshwater > Ice > Liftoff...
CCGAGACCATCCGGAGACCTAGCCCGGTGGACGAATGACCGTAGGGCTCGCGAGCGCAGTACCCCATCGACTCGTCGAGCATGTGCTCCACAAGGTTCCCTACCGCGGAAGAGTCCCGGCGCTTCCTCAAGGCGCTCGATGCTCCCTTCCAGCCCAATGCCAAGCTGAAAAAAGCTCTCGCCCGCGTCGCGTTGGTCTGATTCGTGCTGGTTGTCGAACCGCTCAAGCCCAAGCGGCACGATCGCGACGGGTTCGCGTGTGGCGAACCCACTCTGGATGCCTTCCTGCGCCAGCAGGCCGCCCAGCACCACCGCGACGGAATCAGCACCACGCACATCCTGGTGGACGACGCCGATCCGGCCCGCATCCTCGGCTACTGCAGCCTGTCCGCCGCCCAACTTTTGCTGACCGACTTCCAGGAGGCGGATCGCAAGCGTCTGCTCAGCTACCGGGTGCCGGCAATTCGTATGGGGCGGCTGGCCGTCTCAACCAGTGAGCAGGGGAAGGGACACGGTGACTACCTGCTGGCGCATGCCGTGGCTCGCTTTCGCATACCTTGTATTTGCCGTTGGGGAATGCGTGAGCTCGCCAGATTGGAGGCCGAGCTTCCTGCGCCGCTTGATGGATTTCTGAGGAGCGTGCTGCTGGATCCGGCAATCACCCTGCCCTTCCTTCGCTGCCGCGCCAGCGTGAGCCATCACCACTCCTTCCCCATGAATTCCACACTTCCGAAATGCTTGCACCGCATCTCCAGTGGCTTGACCAACGCGATCTCGGACTTGCCATGGCGATGCGACAGCTTTTTAGCTATCTGGCCACCCCTGCCAAAGCACAAGATTTCCAGCTACTTCGTTGCCGAGGTCATCGAGCTGCTCGACCAGATGAGCGCCGCGAGCCATAACCGTCGCGACTTGGATCATCTACTTGCGGGACCCTACGCGGCAGACACCAGGGCACGAGCGGCCAGTGCCTTCCCTTCGGGCGCTCTTGCATCACGGCTTTATGCGGCTGGATAGTTCGAGCCGGAAAATAGACGCATCGAAGGACTGTGCTGCTCAAAAGCGGGGGGACGTCGGGGGTACACCTGACCCGAACACTGGTTTTGAATGGACGGCGGCGGCGCTTCATGTTAAACGAATATAGGCGCTACAGGGGGCGCGGAATGATTGAGCGATTCCAAGGTGACGATGGGCGGCGGCGCTTAGTCGCGGCGCTCACGGAATACAGGCTGATAGCGAACCGACCAGAGCTGGCCGAACGGCTTGTAGCGGCAGGCGAGCTGATCCAGGTCCCTGCGGGGACGGCCTTCATCAATCAAGGCGACGAAAGTTCGGATGTGTTCTTCATCATTGCCGGCAAGGTGGAGGTTCGAGTCAACGGCAAGGTGGTGGCGAACCGCTTCCCGGGCGATCACATTGGCGAAATGGCCGTAATCGAGCCCACACAACCCCGAGCGGCATCGGTTATTCCTGTTGACACGACCGTCTTGCTCAAAGTCAGCGAAGCCGAATTCTCGGCGGCTGCGGAGCATTTCCCCGACGTATGGAGGCGGGTTGCGGCAACGCTCGCCCGAAGGCTCGCGCAGCGGAATCACTTGGTAACCGCTCAGCGGCAGAGGGTGCGGGTGTTCATCATGTCTTCCGCGGAGGCGCTTCCAATCGTCGACTTGCTCGTCAAGCAATTCGCGCACGACCCGTTCTTGGCGGTGGCGTGGAAGAACGGTGTATTTCGGGCATCTAACTATACCTTAGACGATCTAGAAGCCGAGCTTGACGACTCTGATTTTGCGATTGCCGTTGCCCAGCCGGATGACGTGGTTATCACGCGCGACACCAAGTGGCCGGCGGTGCGCGACAATGTAATCTTTGAACTTGGCTTGTTCATGGGCCGACTTGGGCGACGTAGGGCTTTCCTGATGGAGCCTCGCGATGCAGACATTCAGTTGCCCAGCGACTTAGCGGGAATGACGACCATCCCATATCGCTATGAACCCGGGAAGGATGCGGAACACGAAATCGCGCCCGCGTGCGCGAAGTTGCGCGGACTGATTCTAGCTGCTGGAGTAAAGGACTGATCGATGGGGCTTAAAGATGATCTTGAAACTTACTGCATTGATGTTTTCGGCTCGGCGTGGACGACTCGCGATGGAACTGTTGTACCAGACGAGGACTCAAAGCTGGGGCTGAAGAACGAAGCCATCAAGATCAAGGGCAGTGTGCTGTACGCGGATCTTGCAGATTCAACCTTGATGGTGGACAAAGAGATTCCCGGCGTCTCTGCGGAGGTATACAAATGCTTTCTGTACTGCTGTGCAAGAATAATCCCGCACAACGAAGGCTCCGTAACGGCTTATGACGGCGACCGAATCATGGGAGTGTTCATTGGCAAGGACAAGGACACGAATGCAGCAAATGCAGCGCTAAACATAAAATGGGCGGTTGATGAAATAGTCATGCCGAAAATGAGGGCGATCTACGCTACGAAGTCTTTTCAGATAAAGCATGTCACCGGAATAGACACTAGCGAACTCTTCGTCGCAAAAACTGGAGCACGAGGAGCAAATGATCTCGTATGGGTTGGCCGTGCTGCAAACTACGCCGCAAAGTTAGCCGCGCTCGACCCAAGCTATACATACATTACGTCAGACGTTTACGACGCAATGAATAATAGCGTCAAGTTTGTGAACGGTAATGCGATGTGGGTGAAGATGATCTGGAATGAATTCAATAATTCCTACATCTATCGCTCTAGCTATCGGCAAAGCTTCCGCTGACGTATAGCGTTCACGGGAACATCCATAAAGGACCGTTGCTCTGGGGCAAAAGCGGAGATACTCGCCACCCCTGCAAGGTGTGGATGCGTCCAGCCACCCGCTGGCTCTGGACGTACAACCACGAACGCCCCAACATGGGCCGCGGCGGCATCGCGTCAATGCAGAAACTGGCACTTGCCGCATAGCTCCACTTTTGGCGTCAGCTAAAAACGGGGGGATTACCGTTCCGCCCAGCCATTCCCTGGCGTGCCCGGAAGTTGCGTTAGTCCGGGCGCCGCTGGCGCTCAAGATCGTGCTTGCCGCGACGTATCCAAGCCCAGCCAAGCCAGACTTTGAATTCCTCGGCGAGCCAAAAGCGGACTGAGCAGCACCGCCACGCCCAACAGGTCATCGCAGCGCTCGCCCTCAACCACTTACTACGGCGCCGCGAGCGCAACCTGAACCCATTGCACCACGTTGGGGAGCTGGCGCAGCCCGGCATCGATGGCCGCCTCGGCAACGCGTTGCATGGCGGTTGCAGGCAACGCCTTCACCTGGCGTGCCAATTGAGCTTTCACTGAGTCATCGGCATCCGCAGACTCGATCCTGGCCAGCAGCAGGTCGCGGACAGTGTCCTGATGCAGGCGGACTGATACGACGCCGAGAATCGCGCCGAGCCCGCCGTCGTCGGCTAGGAAGTCGAGTCCTTTGGCGGTGATCTTTCCCGAAAGCGTAGCCAGTGAACCATCGACAAAGCGCACGGTTTCGCTTGCAGCCAATTCATGTTCACTCAGGTAATTGAGGTTAACGAGAACTTCTTCGATCGAAATATCGCCACGATGGCCAAGGAAATCGACGGCGCTTGGGTATCGCCCGCCCATTCTTACTAGCAGCTCACGCTGCATCTCACGGTTCAACAGTCTCACGGCATCCTCCGGAAGTTCCCAGCGCATTTTGGGACAAATTTGGGACACAGCCCGGACGAGCCGGGCTTAATTTTTAGTCTGCCCGATTCGGCAACCCGTTGATGAGTTTAGGAACTTCAAACGCCCTTTCCAGACAGTCTGGCGAATAGGCGGTCGTCGCTCAAGCGCCGGTTTGGGAGCGGCTCGGACGTTCGCAAATGGAATTTCGGCATCGCGGGCCGCTTCGTGTCGTCTTGCCTGGTTTCGCCTTCGGCCGCGTGGCAGGCGGGGCAGGCGGTGCGTCACGCAGCCACAGCAGGCGGGGCGCGCGCTGCGGGTCGGTAGTGCGCTTTCTGAAGCGCGCCGTGCTTTTCGAAGTGGGCGAGGATGGCGCGGATCGCGGTGGGTTCTTCGAAGCTGGCCACGATGCGTACCGTGCCGCCACAGTGGCCGCACGTGCTCACGTTGATGTTGAAGACTCGCTTGAGGCGCTGCGCCCAAGTCATAGAGCGGCGCGTCTCGTCGGGGCTGCGGTGCTCGCTGCTGGCCCCAGTCGATGCCTCGACCGCAGGACGGCGCTTGCCGCGCCCCGATAGCGTCAGCTGCGCGCGCAACTTCGCGTTTGGCGCAAGCCGCCGTGGAAGTGGGTGAGGTGGGCACGCGGAGGTGGCACCAGCGCCGCCAGTTTGGCGATAAATTCATCCGGCTCAAACTCGACGTGCGTCGTGCCGTTCTTCCACGGCGTCTTTAGCTGGTAGCGCACCCTGCCCTGCGGCGAGAGCGATAGCCGCTTTTCCGAGATCACCGGACGCGCGATATAGCGGCACAGGCGCTCGAGCTTCTGGCCCTCGTGGGCCTCGGCGGCAACGCCCGCATGCAGCGAGAAGCCGCCCACCTTGCCGGCGTCGCCTTCCAGCGAGCCGTTATCGGCGGGGATCGTCTGCAGCGTCGCCACCTTGCGCCCTGCGTGCGCGCCGGTGGCGATGCGGTAGGTGATCGAGCTCATTCGCAGCGCGTCCAGGCCGTCGTCGCAGCCAGCGTGGTCCGACAGAAATGCGGATTCGTCTTCGTCTTCGTCTTCGAGCCAGCCTATGAGCACCAGATGCCGGCACACGCGGTGCGCGACCTTGCCGGCCAACTGCGTCAACTGCGCGGACGTCGGCGCGCGGGCGCGGCGCAAGCGCGGCTTGTCCGGCCGGGCGGCCACCGGCTCGTACACGCCTTCATGCCGAAGTACCACTGGTTGTCTTTCTTCGCCTGATGCATCGCCGGGTCGCGCTTGCCGCTGCTGTTCTTGGTCGAACTCGGTGCGTTGATGATCGTCGCATCGACGATCGTTCCCGTGCGCAGCGTCTTCTGATGCTTCGCCAGATGCGCGTTCATTGCTGCGAAGATCTTCGCGGCCAAGCCGTTGCGCTCAAGCAGGCGACGGAAGTTCAAGATCGTCGTCTCGTCCGGGATGTCGGTGAGCAGATTCAGGTGCGCGAACTGACGAAGCCTGGGCGTGTGGTACACCGCCTCTTCCATCGCAGGGTCCGACAGCGCGTACCACTGCTGCATCAAGTGCACGCGTAGCATTGTTTCCATCGGATACGGCTGCCGGCCGCGGTTGCCGAGCTTCGGGTCGTGCGGCGCGTTCGCCGCCAGCAGCGCCGACCACGGCTCCACCTGCTCCATCTCGGAGAGGAAGATCTCGCGACGAGTCCGCTTGCGCTTGCCCATCTCCTCGGCGTCACCGAACGAAAGCTGATCGAAGTCGTCCCGGAAGAGGTGTGACATTGTCGCCGACGCGGGACACTTTGTTCAGTCCTTCCCTAGACCTCTTCCTCAAGATTCTGCCCATGCTCGCGCAACCAATTACGGGCGCGATCCATGGCGGGCAGTTGTGCGCGCACGACGTTCCAGAAGCGGGGTGTATGGTTCGCTTCGATCAGATGCGCCAGCTCGTGCACGATCACGTAGTCGATAGCGAACATCGGCGCCTTGATCAGCCGCCAGTTGAAGTTGAGGTTGTTGGCCGGCGTGCATGAGCCCCATCGAAAGCGACTGTCACTGAGCTTGGCCTTTTCGTAGCTGACGCCGAGGTTTTTGGCGTGCAGCTTCACACGCGGAAGGATCTTCTGCTGCGCGCGCTCCATGTACCACTGCCGCAACACCCGCTTGCGTTCGCTGGCGCGTGAGCGCGGAATCAGGAATTTTCCGACGAAGTGAACGGTGTCATCGGCAGCATCAACCAACTCGATGCGGTAAGCACGACCCAAGTACAACGCGGACTCGCCGTTCACCAGTTCTTTGCCGGGTGCGTGCGGCAAGGGTTGGTACTTCTGGGCATCGTTCAGTTTCTCGAACAGCCACTGGCGCTTGCCGTCCACCAGTTGCCGCAGTTTGTCCTCTGGCACGCCAGCGGGTGCGTGCACCACCACCGTTCCGTCACGCTCCACCGTGATGGTGACGTTCTTGCGCTTCGCCGAACGGCGGATTCTGTAGCTCAGGACCATGGCATCACGCGGCGTACAAAATGGTGTCGTTCTTGGCTTCGGCCAGCTCCATAACGCGGCTGATGACCGCCTCGCGCTTCCTCACCAGCTCCGGCACCTTCGCGAACTGTGCCGATAGCAGGACTTGCTGCAGTTCTGCCTTCAGTTTGTTGCGCGCGGGAACACTCTCCCAGAACCCGGTCAGCTTCAGCTCGCGTTCCACGGCGTTGTAGATCTGCTGGGTTAGATCCACCAACACCGCAATGCGCTCGTCGGGCTTGCCTGCGTAATAGGGGTGCTGTTCCATGAGACTTCCAAGCTCGCTCTGGAATAGGCGGAAAAACGGCATCTGCTTCTTGCGATGCAGCCCGTATGTGGGCTCCTTGCCGGCATCCTTGATGCGTTGGCGAAGTTTCTCCAGCTCCTCGTAAATCTTCTGCCAGTTGTTATTGAACTCGGCAAAGATCGTTGACAATGCCTCGGCGAATGAAGCCTGCAGATCCGGGTCGTCATCCAGCTCCACATCGATGTGGTGGCGGATGGCATGTTCGACCTCCGCGGCCTTCGTCTTGCTGCGCTTGTGTACCTTGACGTCGGTCTCGAAATCCTCGTCGAGGATAGATATGGGCGCGACTTTGGTGTCGATGCCTTTGGAAACAAGGTGCGCATCCGCGATGGCGCGCAGCTTGGGCGGAATGCCCTTCATGCTAAGAAGCGCATCGCGGAAGTGCTTGCCGGCAAGAATGTTGAGCTCGTTGAGCGCTTGAAACTCCCGCATGTAAGCCAGCGCTTCCTTAGCCGGAAACAAAGTGTTCAGAGCACGGGTGAACTTCTTGAACGCCAGCATGAAGGCGAAGCGGATGTCCTCATCGTAGAAAACGTCGAAGCACGCATCGTGGTCGGTCAGGTCGGTCAGACCATGCTTCTTCAGCAGCGCCATGACGTCCGTGTGTGCGGCCTGAAGCTCGCGCAGCTCCCGTTCGGGGAAGCTCAGGCAGCCGGTGATTTCCTTCTGCTCGCGCTCGTCGTAATTGTCCAGCGCCTTCTTCAGGTGGTGTCCCACACCGACGTAATCGACGATGAAGCCCTTGTCCTTGGCCGCGCCACCCACGCGGTTCACTCGCGCGATGGTCTGCAGCAGGTTGTGCGCCACCACCACCTTGTCCAAGTACATCACCTGTTCCACAGGCGCGTCGAAGCCGGTGAGCAGCATGTTGTTGACGATCAGGATGCCCAGCTTGCCGTCCAACCCGTCATCCGTCGCGCCGAATGCCAGCTTGAAGCGCTTGATGCTGCTGTCGTGACGGCGGCTGTCACCGTGGGCCTTCATGTGCGGCAGGTCGTTGTGGCCGGTCGAGATGATTACATCAGTCTCGAAGGCCTTGAGCGTGGCGATGTCCAGTCCGCTCGGGTTGCTCTGCTCAAGCCTTGCTATGGAAACTTCCAAGGCCGCGTCGATGTGCTTTTTGTAGCGCACCGCCGCCTCGCGCGAGGCGGCCACCACCTGCGCCTTGAAACCGTTCGGATACACGTGGAACAGGTAGTGCTCCACCATGTCGGACGCTTTCGCTGCGATGGTGGGTTCGGCTTCCAGATACGCCTGACGCGAGCCGTAGCCGAGGATTTCCAGCCGTTCTTCCAGCTTATAGTCGCTGAACACGTCCTGGAATTCTGTGTCCATTGCCTCGCCGTCATCCACCTCGGCGTTGTGGGTGCGACCCTCGTACACGATTTCCAGCGTCACACCATCTTCGATGGACTGGCGCATGGTGTACTTATCGATGTAATCGCCGAACAGGCGCTCGGTTTTGTCGATGGGCGTGCCGGTGTAGCCGATCCTAGCGGCGTTGGGGATGGCGCGGTCCAGGTTCGCGCCGAGCAGTTGGTACTGCGAGCGGTGCGCCTCGTCGGTCAGCACCAGAATGTGTGGGCTGGCGTTGAGCTCGGGAAAACTGGCTTCAAGATCCGCCTCGCGGAACTTGTGGATCATGGCCATCACCAGATCCGATGAAGTGGATGTCAGGAGTTCCTTCAGCTTCTTGATGCTGTCAGCCACCTTCACCGTAAAGCCAATCGCCTGGCTGGTTTCCGTGAGCTGGGTTTCCAACTGGGTGCGGTCGGTGACGAACACCACCTTCCAGTGCGCCAGCTGCGCGTGGCGATACAGCTCGCGCACCATGAACATCATGGTCAGCGATTTGCCCGAACCCTGCGTGTGCCAAATGATGCCGCTGCGCTGGCGCGCAGTATTGCCTTCCAGCAGGCGCCTGACCGCCAGCTTCACCGCGCGGAACTGCTGATAGCGCCCGACGATCTTGATGGTTTGCCCGCTGTCGCTCACGGAAAACAAAGTGAAGGTGCGGATCAGGTCTAGCAGGTTCTGCCGGTCCAGCATGCCCGCCACCAGCCGTTGCTGGTCGTTGGGGGCGCCGGCGCCGTGGTCCAGGTCTTCCACCGTGCGCGGGTAGGGATCGGCCCAGCGGTAGAAGTACTTTTCGGTGTGGGTGGAAATGGTGCCGAACTTGGCCTGCTGGCGGCAGGTGGCAATGATGAACTGGTTGTACCAGAACAGCTGCGCGTGGCCTTCGCCTTTCGCACCGCGTTGCTCGCTGTAGCGCAGCATCTGGTCGATGGCGCTGGCCAGCGCATCGTTGACCTTGGGCGATTTGCACTCCACCAGCACCACCGGCAAGCCGTTCAGGAACAGCACGATGTCGGGCAGGATGTGACGCTCGGTGCCCGGCACGCGCAGCTTGAACTGGCAAACGGCGGTGTAGTCGTTCTTGTCCGCGTTTCCGAAATCGATAAACCTCACCGTTGGACTCTTGTCGCCGGTTTCGCGGTTCTCGGCCACGCTCGAGCCTTCCAGCAACAGGTGCATCAGATGCTGGTTGTTCTTCATCAGATCGCTGCCGGGGAAGTTGTCGGTCAGCTGCTTCACCACGTCGTCGATCTGGTCCTCCGCCAGCCACGGGTTGATCACCTTCAGCTGCTTGCGCAGGCGCTGCTCCAGCACCACCTCTGCGAAGCTGGTGCGGCCGGTGTCCGCCGGGGTTTGCGTCTTGTCGGTGAGGTCGAGGATGTTCCAGCTCAGGCCCGCCAGCTGTTCGAGCAAGGGCTTTTCGACATGGTTGCGCTCGTCAAGCTTGATGTGGGCGGGCGTGGACCTGGTGCTCACGCGTTCTCTGCCTCGGTGTCGTCATCGCCAAGTTGCCGTTCCAGTGCTTGCCGGACCAGGCCCATCACATACGGAAGATCGGCTTCAGTCTGCAGGTCCACTTCCACACAGCCATTGCCCCAACGGCCCAAGTCCGTCACATCAACACACAGCTTGCGCGGGTCATCGATGTCGCTGAACGCCATGTTGAGCGATAGCCGCAGGCGTTTGGCTTGCGGGGTGACATCCACGAAGTTCGTCTCCGCCTTGTACGCCACATAGAGCTTCAGAAACTCTTCGTGTACGCATTCGTCCAACGCGAGGACTTGCGTGCGGAAGTGATCGAACAGGGCGCGAACGGGGCCAGCAGCAAGATTCGGATGGTCGTTTATCGTGTATGCGTGCGCGCTTTCTGTGGGGTTTTTTCGATAGGTCTCAAGCACGTCGTCGGCAAGTTTCGGCGCATCCCAGATCCCGATGGCGCGCTCGGCCAAGCGGGATGCCCGTTTGGTGATCTCCTGTTCGTTCCAATCCACGCAGCTCCCTAGGCCCTCGTTGAGTTTCAGCGGGCTCTGCGCAAAGCCGCCTTCCATGTCGCGCTTTTCCACAAAGGGACGGTCGCTGTACTCTGAGTTATAGCCGGTCAGTGTAAGGTTACCCAACGTATGCAGATACTGCCCCTGCACCCGCGCCCACTCCTCCCCTAGGGACAACTGCCAGGCGGCGCTGAGGTTGGCGTTCTGCGGCATGATGTGTTCGATGGTGTAGTCCTGCACCATCACCCGCTCCTTGCGTCCGAAGTTCTCGAAGCGCCTGAGCCAATAGCTGCGGCGGTTGAACTTGTACAGGTTGCGGATCTGCAATTGCCGGCGGAACTCGTCATCGCCGGGGAAGCGTCGATACGAGGGCAGTAGAATGAAACTGGCCTTGACGCTTTCCAGATAGCGGCTCTTGTCCAACTTGCGGCAGAAGGTGGCAAAGGTCTGGCGTAAGGAATTGGTGGGCACATCGCAAATCGCGCGGCGGAACACATAGCTTTCCACCAGCTGCAACGTGCCGACAAACGCGTCCTTGCCCAGCCGCGCCTGCGTGTAGTCGTGGTAAACCTCCATTAGCATGGGGTAGCAGACATCCGCGCGCAGTTCGCGGATATCGTGGAAGGCGGCGGCAAGCTCGGCGTCCTTTTCGCTGCTCAATGCCATGCGGCAGTAATAGCCGGCAAACTCCAGCAGTGCGGCCAGCATCGGCTCGTCCTGCTGGTCGCGCGCGTAGAGCTTGAATTCGTTGTACACATCATCCTTGCGGATGCGGTGGTTGCCGGTGTGGATGACCAGGAAGAACCGCATGAACTCGTCGAAGTGCTTGTTGTAGTTCTCTGCACCAAACAGCGTTTCCATCGGGCGCCAGTGGTCTTCGTACAGCCGCGTCTGAAGTTCGTGGGGCAGGCCCATTAACACGTAGTTGCGGATCAGGTCGGCCTGGGTCAGCGCCTTGCCGGTAGAGTTCATGCTCTCGAAGATCATCTGCGGGTTGTCTATGCCCTGTTGCAGCCGGACATCCACGATCATCAGCTTGCCGATGCCGGCATAGACGACGCCCAGATCGGCGTCGGCGATCTTGCGCGTGAAGAACTCGAAGTTCTCCACGATACGGTGGGAGGCGTTGTCCGGCACCGGCTTGCCGTCCAGCAGCGCGATCAACGTGTCCTTGTCGGTCTTGGTCAGCAACATCTTGTAGCGCTGCTCGCCCTTGCCGTGGCGGTTCATGAGGAAGTAGTCCTCGATTTCCGCCGCCGATACCGGCGTGTCCAGCTCTTCGGAGTGCAAGCGCCGTTTCAGTGCCAGCAACAGCAAAGTCAGGGTGGTGATGCGTTGCTGGCCGTCGATGACCAGCCAGCGGGAGATGGCGGCGCTGGTGTCTTGCTCGGGGATGTACACCGCCGAGCCGATGAAGTGGCTGTCCAGTTCTTCATGGCCGCCCACGCGCAGAATGTCGTTCCAGAGTTGCTCGCAGTGGACGATTTCCCAGCTGTAGGTGCGCTGGAAGATGGGGATGATGAACTGCTTGGCGCCCTGCAGCAGCTGAGTGAACTGGAGATCCTGGGCTTTCATGCGATGACGGCTTCCTCGGCGTGTTGCAGCAAGGGTGTGACGCGGACCTTACCGGTGAGCAGGTCTTGCATCAGAGCGGTCTTGAGGTGGCGAAGCTTTTCCAAAGATACGCTGTGCTCAGCAACAGCTGTGTCCATTTTTTCGATTCGGGTGTAAATGCGGACGAACTCCGAATTTTCGGCGGGCCACGGAACCTGGAAGCTCCGAACCTGCTGATAATTCAAACCTTCTCTATTGCCACCGGCATTCATTCGAGCAATCTGGTGTTGCCCGATGTGTGATTTCAGGACTGCTGTCAGGAACCCCGCCCGGGCCTGATCTACATCTCGTAGTCGAATAATGCACACGTGTTGATTTACGTTCGCTTGCCCTCCAATTTTTGGCACTTGGCAGCAGCGCCCGATAGACGCTCCGGTGATGTTTAACAGTACGTCATTCTCAATCACTTCACTCCGCATCATTGAATGATGGATGTGGCTCGGAATGTATGCCACGTCAGCGAGCCGCAAGCCATCGAAATGTACGTTCTGGCTCCGAATGAAAAGCACGCCTTCGGTGGTATAAACGCTTTCTCCGCCGGTCGGCGTGACTCCGCTGCCAACTCGGGAAGCGATATCGTCAATTTTTATCACAGCCCACTCCACCGGGATGCGACCGAGCGGGGAGTCCTTGTAGACGTAGGTGCCTTCGGAGCGCAATTGGCCGTGTTCGTCGATGCCGCGGGTAAGCAGGTCCTGCATCAGGCCCGTCTTGATGCGCTGCTGCTTTGCGATCAACGCCTCGGTCTGCGAAATCGCACTATCCACCGTGGACAACACTTCCGCGATTTTGGTTTGTTCATCGCGGGATTTTGGGCAAACGAAGCTGATCTTCTTGAGCTTTGCCTTGTTGAGCGTGGCGCCTTTAATGGCTTGGTCGACGCCTTGAAGAAGATCCCACTCTTGCAAGCCGTGATAGAGGTATTCCGAATCGATTGTTTTCGACTGCAACCCAGCGATGGCTTCATTCGTGTACAGCGGCAACCCTGCAAACGCTACGCGCCCGATGGTGAGCTTGAAACTCAACAGCACGGTTCCTGTCGGCTGCAGCTTAACGTTGGAATTCCGCACACCAAGATCGGAAACGCGTTCTGCCGTTTCGATGATGACGCGGGAATGCATATCTCTAATGGATACCCATGCATTCTCAGTCGAACAATCCGGGTCCCAGTTTGCATCCACGCCGCGTGACGGCGTACCGCCGATCTCGATGCTGCATTCCTTTCCAAGTGTCGACTGTGACCACCCCGCTGGCGTGATCACGACAAATATCCCAATCCCGCCAACATCTCATCCAGCGCCTTTGAGGTCTCACCACGCGCCGCCTCCAGCTTCCGGCTCGACACCGCGTACTTGTCCCACAGCTTCTCTACGCAGGCGACCAGCGCGCGCTTCTCGGCGTTGAGGTAGCGGGTGAGCTCGGCGCAGGCCAGGTCGTCGATCTTCTTCAGGATCAGCGTGCGCGCTTCGTCGTCAGTGAGCTGCCCACCGATGTCGGCAAGCAAAGCATCGGTGCGGACGATACGGGCTTGCAATGCTTCCTCGTCGCCGGCTAGCGTGGAGGCCTGCTTCAGATCTGCCAGTTTTTCCGCATCCAATTTAGACATGCGCAGCTTGATCTGCATGATCTGTGCGCGCTGTTCGGCCTTAAAGGCATCGCCGCCGCGTCGCTTAAGTTCCAGCTTCTCGGTCAGTTCGGCGCGCCTGGCCTTGTGTTTGGCCTTAGCGTCCTTGATGCGTGTCTCGATGGCCTTGATCGCCTTGTCCTGCGCTTTCAGTGCGGCGCGTTCCTTGTCGGCGCTGGCGCCCGTGGCGTTGTCCAGGTCGTCGATAAGCGCCTTCAATGCCTTCTTGAGCACGGCGGAGGAGGCCTTCTCGTCGGCCTCCGGTTCCCACGCGGCCACTTCCACGGCCATCTCCACCGCTTCGTCCAGCTCGGCCTGCGCTTCGGCAATCTTCGCTTCCAGCGCGCCGATGGCGTCGGCGTCTTTCTGGAAGAACGCGGCGATCAGGTAGGCATCGGGAATAAGGCTGTGATGCCAGCCGCTGGCGACGATAGTCTTGATGTCGTAGCGGATCTGCTGCCACCAGTTGACGAACACGCCGGCGCTCTTGAACTCGTCCAGCACGCCCAGCGGTAGTAGCTTCTCCTTCAGCGAGGCGATCAACTC
>Ga0105045_10003425_pt1 | contig 13609 bp, 8 predicted proteins | sample MAT02_FD_78089 | JGI IMG/M metagenome (GOLD analysis project Ga0105045, IMG submission 78089) | Freshwater microbial communities from Lake Fryxell liftoff mats and glacier meltwater in Antarctica - MAT-02 (megahit assembly) | ecosystem: Environmental > Aquatic > Freshwater > Ice > Liftoff...
AATTCCCAGAAATCTCAACCGCCTCCATAGTCTCCCGCCGCCGGTCGCGAAGTACCGCGATGCCCGCGTTTAGTTCAAAACCCAAGAGCAGAATCAAGCAGTTCAACTGTATCCAAATCATCAGCACAATCAGCGTGCCGATGGAGCCGTACAGTTTGTTGTAACTCCCGAAATTGTCCACATAAAACGAAAAGCCCCAAGAAATTATCACCGATAGCACGGTGCCCAACATGGCCCCCGGATTGAAAAATGAAATGGGCCGCCAAGCCGAGGAGCCAAACCGGTAAATTGTAGAAAACGTGGTGTAAAACAGCAGCAAAACCACTAACCAACGCAGCGCCGAAAATGCAAATTCTACAATGAGGGCCACTTGAATGTAGTGAAATACAAAATCAAGAATAGTATTCCCCATAATAATCAACAGCATAGAAGCCACTAGTACAAAGGCTACTAAGACTGTTAATTGTATGGAAATCAATCGTTTGCGAAAACTGGTACGCTGCTTAAATGTAGTGGGGTAGTCTTTTTCCAACCCGCGCATCATAGACATCATGCCATTGGACGCAAACCAAATCGCTAATACAAAACCAAACGATAATACGCCCTGCCGCGGAATGGTTGCAATGTCTTTTACCGTGCTAAAAATCATATCGCCCGCTCGGCCTGGCATAATTTGCTGGATAGACAACTGCAAGGTGCCAAAGAAATCTAGGCTAATCGGGAAGTACGGCAAGAAGGATATTAGCATAATGAGGCCCGGAAATATGGCCAGAAAAAAACTAAACGCCATACTATTGGCCCTCGTCACAAGGGTATCTTCCTTCATTTCATCGTAGATGAACAGCACCAAATTATAAAAAGGAATCCCGCTCAAGCCCAACATAGAGTGGGTTTTGGCCCATTTCAAAAATCGTAGCCACACTGGGTGTTGGCAGAGATATTGGAGGGTTCGCTGGAAGATATTCGGGTGCTGCACGACGTGTTTTGGGCGATTGAGTGTTGTTAGTAGGCGGACAAAGGTAACATTTGGAAGCCTGATATGGAAATCAAGTACTTTACAGTACTGGAACCCAAAACAAAACGCCTCCGCATCCCAATAAAGGGGCGGAGGCGTTTTTATCATAACGATTAGAGAATCAATTACTTATTCTCCAACTGTTCGCGCAATTGAGCCAAGATGGACAAATCGCCGAGGGTTTCTTTCTCGACTTTCTTTTGTACATCGGCTAGGGCCGCTTGGCTTTCGCCATCTTCTTTCACGCGCTCGGCTTTCACCGCTGCTTCGGCTTTGTATTTCAAATCCTCTAAGTAGCGGGTGTGCGAAACGAGTAAGCGACGGTCGTCTTTGTTAAATTCGATGACCTTCACGGTTACGGTTTCTTCTGGCTCCAACAAGGTGTTGTCGTCCTTGCGGATGTGCTTCGCAGGGGCAAATGCTTCGATGCCCTGTGGCATTTGGAAGGTGGCACCCTTATCGTCGCGCTTCAACACCGTAGCCTCGTGGTAAGAACCCACTGGAAATACATTGTCGAACGCATCCCAGGGATTGTCCTGAATTTGCTTGTGACCGAGGCTGATTTGACGCTTTTCATTGTCAATATTCAACACCACTACTTCAAGCGGATTGCCAGGCTTGGTGAATTCGCTTGGGTGCGCATAGCGCTTGGTCCAAGAAAGATCGCTGATGTGTACCATTCCACCTACACCATCGCCGAATTCGACGAAGATACCGTAGTTGGTAATGTTTTTCACGATGCCATTGTGACGGCTGCCCACGGGGAAGCGGTCTTCGATATCGCTCCAAGGATCGTTGGTCAACTGCTTCACGGAAAGTGACATTTTGCGGTCGCTTCGGTCAATGCTGACCACTTTGGCTTCCACTTCTTGTCCCATTTTGAAGAACTCCTTGGCATGAACGGTCTGGTTGCCCCAAGTGATTTCACTCACGTGGATCAAACCTTCTACGCCGGGCTGGATTTCTACAAATGCACCGTAATCTTCAATGTTCACCACTTTACCCAGAACGGTGGAGCCTTCGCCCACTTCGGCTGAAAGAACTTCCCATGGATGTGGGGTGAGTTGCTTCAAGCCAAGGCTGATGCGTTTTTTCTGCTCGTCAAAATCAAGCACCACCACGTTGATGCGCTGGTTAAGGGCCACCACATCGGTTGGGTGATTGATACGACCCCAAGAAATGTCGGTGATGTACAATAAACCATCCACGCCACCTAAGTCGAGGAACGCACCGAAGTCTGTGATGTTTTTCACAATACCTTCGAGTACCTGTCCTTTTTCGAGGCTGCCGAGAATTTGCTCGCGCTGTTCTGCCAAGTCGCTTTCAATCAACGCTTTATGGCTTACCACCGCGTTTTTGATTTGCTCATTGACTTTCACCACTTTGAATTCCATCATCTTACCTACGTACTGATCGTAGTCGAGTACAGGCTTGATGTCAATTTGTGAGCCGGGTAGGAATGTTTCCAATCCGTTGCAGTCCACAATAAGGCCACCTTTGGTTTTGCTGATAACAGAACCACGAATGATGGTGCCGTTTTTGAAAGAATCCACGATGCTTTCCCAAGCACGCAGGATTTTTGCTTTGCGGCGAGATAGGCCCAATTGGCCTTGGCTGTCTTCTTGGCTTTCTACAAACACCTCTACGTCGTCGCCAGGGGCAAGACCAGGGGTGTCGCGGAATTCGCTCAACGAGATGAGACCGTCACTTTTGTAGTTAATATCAAGGACTACGTCGGAGCCGCTGATGGAGCTCACTTTGCCGACAATCACTTGATTCTCTTCGATTCGGTGCAATGCCTTGTCGTAAGACTTGAGCATTTCTACCCGCTGTTCGGGGGTGTACACCATGGCGCCACGCTTGTCGAGATTCCAGTTGAAATCGTCAAATTCAGTGGCAGGCGGAAGATCCTCCATCGGAAGTTCTTCGTCGTCTTCGTCTTCGTCCTCGTGCACAGCCTTTTTAGCAGCAGGTGCTTCCTCTCTTGTAGGCTTAACGATGCGTGGCTTTTTAGCGGGTGTAGCCGCTGCAATTATTGCCTCGGTTTCAGCCACTACTTCTTCGATGTTCGCTTCTACTAATGTTTCAGTCACGACCTCTCCGGTAGCCGCCGCTGCAACTGCTTTTGTTTCAGCCTCTACATCTTCGGCAACTGCTTCTACAACCACTTTTGTTTGAGTCGGTGCTTCTTCGGTTGCCGCTTCCACTACTTCTTCTGTTTTAATCAGTACTTCTTCGGTAGTCGCATCCACTACTGCTTCTGTTTCAGCCACTACTTCTTCGGTAGTCGCATCTGCTACTGCTTCTGTTTCAGTTACTACTTCTTCGGCAGTCGCGTCCACTACTGCTTCTGTTTCAGTTACTACTTCTTCGGCAGATGCTTCTGCCGCTGCTTGGGCCTTTTCCACTATTTCGTCAAGTGGGGTAATTTCAGGCATTGCGCGTGGCGTTGCCGCTGCGTCCTGAATTGGATCTTTTTCTTCGTCTGGTAACATAGTAAATTGCTTGGTTTTCAACTACTTGGGAAGTAGGAGGGGGGCTTTTATTGGTCGTTAATCTATTTTTCGACTTCACTTCGGGGCGAAGCCGTTGCCCCCTCGCTTTTAAAAGCGGGCGCGAAGGTACTATTTTTTTTTAAAATGGAAAGGATTTTTGGGTTATAAATATGGACTTCCCTTCGGGGCTACAAATATTGGTGCCCCAAAGGGGCTATTAATATGTGCGTTGCTTTGGGGGTTCGCAATGTATTACTCTGCGGGGCTAGTTTAAAATTTTCCGCCTGTGGGCGTGCGATATTTTGTGAAGGGCATTTTTAATAATTGCCAAATGTTGGAGTGCTCCATGGGGTCGGGGTGGGTGTCTATCCCAAAAACAATATCTTGGTTGTCTAAATATGCGTAGGTGCCAAAAATTCGATCCCAAATTGAGAAAATATTGCCAAAATTGGTGTCGGTGTACGGCAGCACATAATGGTGGTGTACTCGGTGCATACTGGGTGTTACCAATACCCAACTTAATGCCTTATCCAGCCACGCCGGAAATTGAATATTAGCATGGCTAAATTGGGTAGCCACCACCGAAAGGGATTGATACATAAGCACTAACGCAATGGGCGCCCCACAAACAAGAATGCCCAATAAGGTGAAAACAAAGCGAAAAACACTCTCGCCCGGATGATGCCGATTGGCGGTGCTGGTGTCAACATTCGTATCGGTGTGATGCACCAAGTGAAATCGCCACATCCATTTGACGCGGTGCTCAAGCCAATGAATCAGGTATGCGCCCACAAAATCGAGCAAAAACAGCCCCAGCACAAAAAATAACCACAGCGGCATGTCGGGCAGCCATTGCAACAACCCTATTTTTTCCCGCACCACCCAATCTGCAGTGCGTAAAAGCAGAAAAGCCATGGTGAAATTTACCAAAATGGTGGTCAACGTAAAAAACAAATTGGTGCCTACATGGGCTGTTTTGCGGTATTTTGACCGGTAAAAAGGCAGGCCATTTTCCAACAACAGGAAAAAAGTAAGCCCGCCTATTAAAATAGCACTCCGGTGCGCAGTGGGTATGTGGGTGAAATAGTCGGCAATTTGTTCCATATCGCGGTGTATTTACTGGACGCGGCACTAGGTCTTTGTCAATTGAATGGTAAATATCTGAAAAAGCCTAGAAATAAAAACATCCTTTTACATGACCAGCCGCTTGTTTGTTTCCTAAATCTATACTATGTTTGCCTAAACAACGGAGGGTTTTTTATGTATTTCCTCGTTTTTTATTGTACCAACCTACCATCATTTTACAAAATGAAACCAATCCTCTTCCTCTCATTCGTCTGGCTTTCCGCTCAACCCCTTTTCGGACAATCCACCCCACCCAGCATCCTGTGTGGCAATGATGCGTTTAGCACGCTTGTCCGCAGCGAGTACCCCGAACTTCAATCAGCCTTTGAGCGCACTTTCCAAAATGCCCAACAAACCCCTCGTTCCGCCAACCGGTCGCCCCTCCGCGTCCGTGTAGTGGTACACGTCGTATGGAAAAATGCCGCAGAAAATGTAGCCGACAGTATTATTGAAAACCAAATTCAGGTGCTAAACGAGGATTTTAACCGATTAAACCCCGATACCGCCAACCTCCGCGCCTTTTTTGAGCCCGTAGCAGGCAACGCCAATATCCTATTTGAATTGGAAGAAATTGTGCGGGTGCAAACAAGCGAAGCGTTTGCTATTGATATTTTGGGCGGAACCAATCTTCTCCCTGAACTAAAAAGTAGTATGCTCGGTGGTTCAAGTGCCTGGGATACAGAGCATTATCTAAATTTGTGGGTGTGTAAAATTCAACCCACCACCATTTTTGGGATTCCGGTTGGACAAATTCTCGGATTTGCTTTTCCGCCTAATAATCTTGGAAATTGGCCCGCCGACTCAGGCGCACCCATGCCCAATCAAGACGGAGTGGTTTTAGATTTTAGAATGATTGGACGCAACAACCCCAATACACTTCCCAACCCAACAGGGGGCGGCGGCAATATCACCGTTGCAGGCAGAACCGCCACCCACGAAGTTGGGCACTACCTAGGCCTGCGCCACATCTGGGGCGATGGAGGATTATTAGGCCCCAACAACTGCAACCAAAGCGACGGCATCGCCGATACGCCGCAGGCCAATGCGCAATCCGAATTTGATTGTAATACCAATAAAAATACCTGTCCCACATTAGAGCCATTTTACGGCCAAGACGTGCCCGATATGGTGGAAAATTATATGGATTACTCCCAAGAAACCTGTATGAATATGTTTACCAAAGGCCAAGTCGAATTGATGCGAAATGTGCTGACGGGGCCGCGCAGCGGATTGCTGGAAAGTACAAGCACCGTCGCTCCAATCGCTTCAACGCTGCGCTGGAATATTTCACCCAACCCCAGCAGCGGCCCTTTATCTCTCCGATTTGACTTGGCAAAAATGGAGGAAGTGCAAATTCGAGTATGGAACCCGGCAGGAACCCTGCTACAAACCACTGCTCCTCACACCTATTTGCCAGGAACATACGTGCAACGTTTAGATGCCTCCCACTGGCCTGCAGGCTTATATTTTGTAGAACTGCAAACCAGCACCGGAAAAGAAACGAAAAAGGTGATTCGCAGATAATAGGAAGGCATCGGGAGAAAGCGGTATGCCAGTTTTGGCATACTGCTTTCTAAATCCCTGATAATCAATGTCTCACCCCCCCACCAAAAATATCATTCCCGAATAAACGGGTGAGCATACAAACCGAGGTTGCGTCGCACCCCTATAAAATAGGTGCCCGCAGGCAAACTGCTACAACCGACCTGAAAGCGATGCTGCCCGGGGGCAATTTGCCGCTCGTGATATATTTGTTGTACCCAGCGTCTATCCGTCGCGTACAGACTGATGCGCTCATTATCGCGCACGGGGAGTTGGACAAGGTGCTAGAAGCAGCCAAACAGTATTTTCACCGTATGAATAATCCGACGCATGAGCTGGCCAAAAGGGATTCTTCCGAAAATGAATGGGTCGTACCGGAGGCCATACTCCCCAAAAAATGAGGCCGAAAAAAGAAGCAAGAATTCTCCGAAAACGGAGATAAACAAGAGGCAGAACCCAAACAAAATGCCGTCTTGATGGCACGCCAGCAGAGTTATGTGGACTTTATCAATGTAATGAAACAAATCACCCGAATGGTTAACCAAAGTAACCAAACTCTAAGGCATACGTTGAACACGCTTGGCTCCAAGAGAAGATGATGGAGTTGAGCGATAAAAATTTAAACACGCTGTAAAAATACGTCGGGACTTTTGCCGCTCATTCATTGCCTAAAAACAGTTACTTTTCACCCAAATTTGGCGTATCTATGCGCCCTTAAAACATGAAAATTTTGAAAAAACGACCCATTTTTCCGCTATTAGCCCTCGGGACGATCTTAACCATTGGCGCGCTCTCTTTCGCATACAAGCCCGCGCCCAAACCTGCGCCAACTATGCCCATGTGCCATTCGGTGGAGGCGTTTGCCGCATTTGCCGACGACCCCGCATTTGCAGCAGCACACCCTGCTCCACTGCCTTTGAACATAGAGCACCAAGGCCGGATGGTAGATTTTCCCGTAGAAGGTGGCCCCAATGGCCGCGGATTTCTAATGCAATCTCATGGAAAAACCAACCAGTATTTGTTGCTTTTTCACGAATGGTGGGGACTGAATGATTATATCAAAAATGAAGTGTCCATGTGGAGCCATACCCTGGGAATCAATGTGTTAGCCCTCGATTTGTACGACGGAAAAGTAGCCACTACCGCCGAAGAAGCGGGCGAATTGATGAAAGCCAACGACCCGGCTCGCTCCATGGCCATCATACAGGGGGCGGCCAAAGTGCTGGGCGACCAAGCCGATTTCCGTACCATGGGCTGGTGCTTTGGTGGTGGCTGGTCCTTGCAAGCCGCTTTGTTGTTAAAAGACAAAACCAAGGGCTGTGTTATGTTTTACGGAATGCCCGAAACGGACTTAGAAAAATTGAAAACTCTGAACTCCGATGTGCTTTTTGTCCATGCATCTCAAGATCAATGGATCAACGATGAGGTGGTGGCCACCTTCGAATCCAATATGAAAGCCGCCGAAAAAACACTCACCGTGCAGCGATACGATGCTAACCACGCCTTCGCCAACCCCAGCAGCCCGCGCTACAACGAAGAGGCGGCTAAGGCCGCTCGGGCCACTGTGATGCAGTATTTGCAAAATAAAAAATAAGGGTAATGAATGGGGCATGTACCTTTTAAAATGTTGATTATCAATGATTTGAACAATATTCGCCCCGATTTTTAAACTGTAAAAAATAAAAAAATGGCAACGCATCAGGCAGATGGCGCCTATGCCCCACCTGAAGCAGGCGGCGGCGGCGGCGGCGGATTAGGCAAACAACTTTTACTCATCGCTATGATTACGACGGCGGTCGTGGTAGGCTACAAGGCGTTTTTCAGCGATGGATCAGCATCTAACTTCTTCCAATCGCCCAAAGAAGTGCGGATGACATACGTCCCCTCGGATTTTAATCCCAATTTAGATGAAGAGAAAACCCTGCGCATTCTCTCGCAGCCGGAGGAGTATCGGCAGGAATTTGACCGTTTGGTGTACGATTTTAACGTGGCACTCTTGTACCACGTGGCCAATCGAATGGCTTTGCCCGATAGTTTGAAACGTCGGCTCGAACCCGAGTACAAAAAACACCACGAGTACTTGTCCTCCTTATATTTCAACGATTTTGTGCAATTAAAAGACACCACGGCCAATCTGTACGAAACTTGGTACAGCGATAATGCCAACCAAGCGGTACAACTGTTTAATGAAGTAGCAGGCAAATACACCTGCTTTTTTGTGACGCAGGTGATGACGACCTTGCTGAAAGTGAATGGTGGGCGGTTTTTTGCCAAAGGAAAAGATGTCGGCACGCCTTGCGATATTGCCATTCATGAGGGCCTACAACCCATGGCCGAACGCCTAAAAAAGAAAGCAGAAATTCGAGATTTTAGCGAGTCGCGCGGGCTGCTAAAGGATAGGGTGCGCAAGGGAATTGCCGAATTGGCCACTTACGAACTGCGCAGCCGAATGGCCATAGACAAAACTTTACAGTATAAAGTTTTCGGATTTTCGGTGTCCGAAACAGATATTCGGGTTGAGGCGATCAGTGTGATAAAAGCGGGGTTCAAACTGGACCAATATTTTGACGTGACGCTCAGTCCCAATCGAGGCACGCTCAACATCAAACTACCCGAACCAACCATTCTGTCGCATGAGATGTATCCACGGGTGGACAAACTAGATGTGGGCTACATGTCAGGCATCAATGAAAAAGACATGAACGACCGTTTTAATGAATTGCGTCGTCAATTCAGGCAAGACGCGCTGGAAAACGAACATGTGTTGGAAAAAGCCAAATTGCGCGCCGATTCAGTGATGCAATTGATGTTTGGCCCAATCGCCAAGGCCATCGGGCGTAACTATAAGGTGCAAGTGGTTTTCCAAAATGTGGCGCCCAATAATTCCGAAGACGAGCGCCGCCGCCAAGGAGACGATGGCGCACCGCCAAATGTGCCGTCTCCAAAGCCTGTATCGCCGCCTGGTAGAGGCAACGAAAAGGTGTTGGCGAATTAGCATATTTTTGCCTTGATCGTTTTGATAATCATTCGTTTACGTATTTTAGATTATTTTGAATGATATACTCGACTAAAGGCGTCGGGCAACAAAAGCCAATCCTAAAGAAGGCTGGCGCGACGCTGTGCGTTGCGACATACTATTTGCGCTGGCTTTGCCAGCAACCGAAAAGTACGTTTTCAAATCTTATCAGAATATCGGCCTTAAAAGGCTAAAATTCGCTCAAAAACGAGGTTTTTGGATTGGGGGCTTTCGCTTCGGCTTTCGGCTCAGGCCCGCGCAATGCCCCAACTTTCCTGAGTGCAACGCCGCCGGAGCATTCTGGTAATGCGTCTATTTATCCCAATCCTACTACCGGTTATTTTTCGGTTTCTGTAAGTCCTTCCGAGGCTGCGCAGGTGGAGTTGCGAGATATGGAGCGGCATTTAGTGCCCTGTTCTTTTGAGCGTTTGGGGGATGCGATTCAATTTGATGGTCGGCATTTGGCGGCGGGCTAGTATGGTGCGGTGCTGCGGGGCAAGCATGGGAAAACTACCTTGAGTAAAGGTGGTTAAGTTTTAACAAGTACCCGCTTATAATTACCGCTTCGCAACCGGCTGCCCACTCTTCACCAACTGCAAGGCTTTCTCCACTGCCGGGTCGTCGTCGTTGATTACTTGATAATACCCGTCGTCGCCGAAACGCAACTTAGCCATGCGGGCTTTGAGTTGTAATTTGATTTCGGCACGGCAATTTGCCCAGTCAGTCGGATTGGTTTTTACCCCGTTTTTTTCGGTGTAAGCGATGAATTCGGCCAATAATTCATCTGAAATGTTATATTGTTGCACAAATTCAGGCAGGGTTGCCGGCTGTTTGATGCCTTGATTTTTTTCTTTCCAACGCGCCATAAACCCTGGCACTTTCGCCCGAATTGCACTGAAATAAGCGCTGGAAAAACTGGTGTCTAGGGGTATAAATACATCGGGCGTGATGCCGCCACCGCCAAAAACGACGCGCCCTTGACCGGTATAAAACAATTGGGTGCTGTCGCCCGGTTTTATTTTTGCCGCATCTGCCAGTTCGCCACTTTTGAGCCTTCTTTCGGCCTCGTGGTCGTACTCTTTGCCATTTTTGTAATCACGCTGAATTGACCGACCGCTGGGTGTGTAATACCGAGCAATGGTGAGCCGCATAGCACCGCCGTTGGAAAGGGGGTACTGCTCCTGCACCAATCCCTTGCCAAAAGAGCGGCGACCTACCACCCAGCCACGATCCCAATCTTGCACCGCACCCGCTACAATTTCGCTGGCGGAGGCGGAGCCTTCGTCAATCAAAACCGCCACATTTTGCACATCGAAGCGCGCCCGCCCATTGCTTTCGTAGTCTTTTCGCTGTCCGCTACGCCCTTGGGTATATACGAGTAACTTGCCGGCGGGAAACATTTGGCTCAGCATTTCGGTCGCCTCCTCCAAATAGCCGCCGGGGTTGCCTCGGAGATCGAGAATTAGGTTTTTTAGGCCGTTTTCCTCTGCCAAGGCCGTCAAAGACTTCATGAACTCCTGATAGGTGTTGCTGTTAAAACGTGCAATTTTGACATATCCGGTGGTGGCATCCAGCATATACGCCGTTTCCAGACTTTTCACCGGAATGACATCGCGCGTCACTTCTATTTGGAGCAGGTCTTTTTCTGCGTAGCGCAGAATGCCCAATTTGACTTTCGAGCCTTTAGGCCCGCGCATTTTTTGGTAAATTTTCCCCGTTTCGAGGGAAACGCCCGCAATGATGGTGTCGTTTAGACTAATAATCTTATCCCCGGCTAAGATTCCAGCCGTTTCGGCCGGACCGCCCGAAAGGGGCGAAATGACCTGAATCGTGTCGTCGAGCAGGATAAATTCGATGCCGAGGCCCTCAAATGCACCATTCATATCATCTTCTACCGCCCGCAGTTCGTCGGGCGTGATATACACCGAGTGCGGGTCGAGTTGTTCTAAGAGGTACTCGATGGCTTTGGTTCGGAGTGGCTCGATTTTGACCGTATCCACGTATTTGGCTTCTACATAACCCAAAATTTCGTCTAAAATATCGCCTTTTACGGCAACGCGGCCCGAGAGTGATAGTGCTCGGTCGTAATGCGGGAGTTGCTGACCGATGACCATACCAACGGCAAGGGAAATAGCCAAGAGCAAGGGCAAACGATATTGGAATCGGGTATTATTTACAGGTTCAGTCATTTTTTATGCTGATTTTTCAAAGAGATGCTATATTTGTTTCCAAATTTTCAATAATCACGTTGTTTACTCGCCATTATGCAAAATTCGGAATTGCCTCGTTTAGACCAATTAGACCGCCAAATATTGGCCAAACTCGTCGAAGATGGCAAAATGCCTTATACCGATATCGCCAAGCAACTGTTTGTTTCGAGTGGTACGATACACGTTCGAATGAAAAAAATGGAGGAACTCGGCATTGTAACTGGCGCGAGTCTTACCCTCGATTTTCACCGATTAGGCTATGATATTACGGCATTTTTGGGGATTTATTTGGAAAATGGAGCAACAATCGAGTCGGTGACGGCCCAATTGCAAGAGATTCCAGAACTCGTAACGGCGCACTACACTACGGGTTCTTACAGCCTGCTTTGCAAATTGGTGTGCAAAGATACGAACCACTTACGCCAAGTCTTGCAAGATAAAATTCAGAAAATTGTGGGAGTGCAACGCACCGAAACATTTATCGCCCTAGAAGAGTGCATCAACCGACCGGTCAACTTTCTCGAAGACTGAGGAAAAGAGGGGGGAAGCATTGAATTTCCGCCCAGATTTTTACCCAGCAATATTTTTTTTGAAAAATGACCATTCCCTTAATTTTAGAAGGCATCTGCGCTGGTGAAAAGTCAATTTTTTAGAATAATATTTTGTTTGACAAATAATAGAGCGTTGAAACTTAGCAAAAAATATGCTTTATTTTCATTGTTAAAATAATATTCTTTGATATCGTATTGCCCAAATACCGTCAAAATCTGCTGGCGTTCGGGGGGCTTCAAGCAAGTTTACCCACCATTTGGGTGCGCAGCGGAACGAAAACTTAATTTTGGCCTAACAGTAAAAAAAGATTTATTATTTTAGCGGCCAAAAACTTGAACGGGCTCTTAGAGCGTGGTTAAGTTTCATTGAAATGAAAATCAAAACTTAAACAGGCTCTTAAGGAACCTGCTCATTGTTTGCACGTTCCTAAACACCCCGATAAGCGTTTTTGCTTCGCGTGGTGTCTAGCTCCAACCACTCATTTTTTCTTGTTCCAAACACTTAAACTTTTATGACAAAACGCTACGCTCTTTTACGATTAATCCCTTTATTCGCGCTGTTTGTCACCCCATACCTTTTATTCGCTTACGAAAATCCCGCAAATGGTGACCCACTAAATGGAATACCCGCGAATGGTGTCCCAATTCAAGGGGAGGTTCGAGCCTCCAATCCCTGGATACTGAGTGAAGCGGATTCTTTAGCCTTCAAACTCGGTCACTGCAACCCAGTCATTGTGCCGGTTATGAACTGCGTAACCCACACCATCCAACTATCGGCCTTTATTCAATACGCTTTTTCTGGCCAATTAGATCCGTATGTAGCCGAATGGAGTACGGGCGAAGTCGCCCACAGAATCACCGTAGTGCCACCCGGTAATTGGAGTTGGGATCCTTCGGCTACGGGCTGTGAGACGAATCACTGGGCCAATATTTACATTCAGCCCGGTATTTTTTTCGAAGGAGTGCTGGATATAACGGGCGAACCATTCTGCGACAACAATTTCATTTACCTAGATGTAACACCAGACCCAAGTGAATATCAATTCAATAACTTTAATTGGAGCCCTAATGGCAATAATATCGGACTTACTCCTTTCGAAGTGACTCAGCCGGGCAACTATTCGCTGACCGTAACCGACCAACTGGGTTGTCCTTTTACCGACCAATACAACGTGCCTTTCAGCCCGCCCGTAGTGCCTACTATTTCCGGCCCAGTACGTTTGTGCTCAGAAAGCGATACTGCGACCCTACAAGTAAACCAAATTTGGAATGGGTATCTTTGGAACAACCAAGGAGAAACCACTAATTCAATCGAGATATATGGCCCAGGCCTGTATGATATTACGGTTACCAACCAATTTGGTTGTACAGGAAGCGGTTTTATCGCCGTACAATCCGCAGATGTCAACCCGTTTAATATTAGCATGACTGCTCCGGCGATTTGCCCAGGCGATTTGGATACCTTACGAGTAGTCGGCGGTTTTTCCAGTTATCAATGGTCAAATGGCGTTAATAATATCACCAACATTGTGACCCAACCCGGTACTTACATCGTAACGGTCACCAACGTAAATGGGTGTACGGGCACGGGAAGTGTGACCGTTGGATTGAAACCCACTCCGACGATTTCGATGGCCAGCACGGTGTTTTGCCCT
>Ga0105045_10003426_pt1 | contig 13608 bp, 7 predicted proteins | sample MAT02_FD_78089 | JGI IMG/M metagenome (GOLD analysis project Ga0105045, IMG submission 78089) | Freshwater microbial communities from Lake Fryxell liftoff mats and glacier meltwater in Antarctica - MAT-02 (megahit assembly) | ecosystem: Environmental > Aquatic > Freshwater > Ice > Liftoff...
AACCAGGTCGGCTTCACCATCAGCCGCCAGGACGACGCCCGCTCCACCTTCTACTGCACCGATCCGGCGAAGATCATCGGCGCACCGGTGCTGCACGTGAACGGCGACGACCCGGAAGCGGTGGTGTTCTGCGCACAGCTCGCCTTCGAGTTCCGCAAGGAGTTCCAGCGCGACGTGGTGATCGACCTGGTGTGCTACCGCCGGCACGGCCACAACGAAGCCGACGAGCCGGCGGCCACCCAGCCGCTGATGTACCAGAACATCCGCGCCCGCAAGACCACGCGCGAACTGTATGCCGAGCGGCTGGCCGCCGAAGGCGTGGTCGATGCCGCCGGCGCCAAGGCCCTGGTGGACGCTTACCGGGACCGCCTTGACCGCGGCGACGTCACCACCGAACTGGCCACGGTCGGCCCTGACCCCTTCGCGGTCGACTGGGCGCCGTGGCTGGAAGGCAAGCTGTCCGACCCGGTAGACACCCGGGTCAAGAGCCCGCAGCTCGACGCACTGGCTTCCAGCATCAACACGCTGCCGCCCACGCTCAAGCTGCACCCGCGCGTGGCGAAGATCTACCAAGACCGGCAGAAAATGGCCGCCGGCGAGCTGCCCATGGACTGGGGCTTCGCCGAGAACCTGGCCTATGCCAGCCTGATCGCCGAAGGCTACAAGCTGCGGCTGGTCGGCCAGGACGCCGGGCGCGGCACCTTCTTCCACCGCCATGCGGTGCTGCACGACCAGGTGACGGGCGACGCCACCCTGCCGCTGCGCCAGCTGGCCGCCAATCCCGAACACGTGATGGTGATCGACTCGCTGCTCAGCGAGGAAGCGGTGATGGCGTTCGAGTACGGCTACTCGACCGCCGAGCCCGGAACGCTCAACATCTGGGAAGGCCAGTTCGGCGATTTCGCCAACGGCGCCCAGGTCGTCATCGACCAGTTCATCACTTCGGGCGAGTCCAAGTGGGACCGTCTGTGCGGCCTGGTGCTGTTCCTCCCGCACGGCTACGAGGGCCAGGGCCCCGAGCACAGCTCGGCGCGGCTCGAGCGCTTCCTGCAGATGTGCGCGCTGGACAACATCCAGGTGTGCACGCCCACCACGCCCGCGCAGATGTTCCACATGCTGCGCCGGCAGATGCTGCGCGCCACCCGCAAGCCGCTGGTGGTGATGACGCCCAAGTCCATGCTGCGCATCATGCAGTCGGTATCCAAGCTCGACGTCCTCACCGGCGGCGGTTTCCAGACCCTGATCCCGGACCGCATCACCAAGGACCCCAAGAAGGTGCGTCGCGTGGTGGTCTGCGGCGGCAAGGTCTACTACGACCTGGTCGAGGCGGCCGAGGCGAAGAAGACCACCGACGTCGCCATCGTGCGCGTCGAGCAGCTCTACCCCTTCCCCCGCACCGAGCTGGCCGCCGAACTCAAGCGGCTTTCCGGCGCCGGGGAAGTGGTGTGGTGCCAGGAAGAGCCTATGAACCAAGGCGCGTGGTACCAGATCCGCCACCACCTGGACCATTGCCTGGGCAAGGGCCAGTCGCTGAGCTACGCCGGCCGTTCGCGTTCGGCTTCGCCGGCCGCCGGCCACGCCAATACGCACGCCGAAGAACAGGCGAAGCTGATCGAGGACGCCCTCGTGAACGCGCCCAACACCCAAACCGCCGAATAACCGCCATCCAGGCCACAGGACGTCGTCCATGAGCATCGAAGTCAAAGTACCGGTCCTGCCGGAATCCGTTTCCGACGCCACCATCGCCACCTGGCACAAGAAGGCCGGCGACAGCGTGCGCCGCGACGAGAACCTGCTCGACCTCGAGACCGACAAGGTGGTGCTTGAAGTGCCCTCGCCGGTGGACGGCGTGCTCAAGGAGATCAAGTTCAAGGAAGGCGACACCGTCACCAGCCAGCAGGTGATCGCCATCATCGAGGAAGGCGCCGTGGCCGCGGCGCCTGCACCTGCCGCCGCGGCACCTGCCGCCGCGGCTGCACCTGCCGCCGCCGCACCCGCCAAGGCGGCCGCGCCGGCGCCCGCCAAGTCCGGCAGCACGGAGCTGCCGCCGGGGGCCGCCGCGCACGCCGCGCGCAACGAAGTCAACCCGGCCGACGTCGCCGGCACCGGCCGCGGTGGCCGCGCCACCAAGGAAGACGTGGTCAACCACATCAAGGTCGGCGGCGGCGCCCGCCCCGAGCAGCGCGTGCCGATGACCCGCATCCGCCAGCGCATCGCCGAGCGCATGATGCTTTCCAAGAACTCCATCGCCATGCTGACCTCTTTCAACGAGGTCAACCTGTCCAATGTGATGGCGATGCGCAAGGAGCTGGGCGAAGGCTTCGAGAAGTCGCACGGCATCAAGCTCGGCTTCATGAGCTTCTTCGCCAAGGCCGCCGCGAATTCGCTGCAGAAGTATCCCGCGGTCAACGCCTCGGTGGACGGCACCGACGTGATCTACCACGGCTACGCCGACATCTCCATCGCGGTTGCCACCGAGAAGGGCCTGGTGACGCCGGTGCTGCGCAACGTCGAGAACATGTCATTCGCCGATATCGAGGAATCCATCGCGGCCTATGCCAAGGCGGCCCGCGATGGCGGCCTCAAGCTCGAGGACCTGCAGGGCGGCACGTTCACCATCACCAACGGCGGCACCTTCGGTTCGCTGATGTCCACGCCGATCGTCAACCCGCCGCAGTCGGCCATCCTGGGCATGCACGCCATCAAGGAGCGTCCGATCGCCGACAACGGCCAGGTGGTGATTGCGCCCATGATGTACATCGCGCTGTCGTACGACCACCGCGTCATCGACGGCAAGGACGCGGTGCTGTTCCTGGTGGACATCAAGAACCAGCTCGAGAATCCGCACCGCATGCTGCTGGGGCTCTGACCATGGCCGACAAATACGACGTCGTCGTGATCGGAGCCGGCCCCGCCGGCTACCATGCGGCCATCCGCGCCGCCCAGTTGGGCATGAAGGTTGCCTGCATCGACGCCGGGCTGGGCAAGGACGGCAAGCCGGCCCTGGGCGGCACCTGCCTGCGCATCGGCTGCATCCCGTCCAAGGCGCTGCTCGATTCCTCGCGCCAGTACTGGAACCTGCAGCACCAGTTTGCCGACCACGGCATCAGTACCACCGGCGCCAAGATGGACGTGGGCACGATGATTGGCCGCAAGGACAAGATCGTGAAGCAGTTCACCGGCGGCATCGCGACGCTGTTCAAGGCCAACAAGATCACCGCCTACTACGGCTTCGGCCAGCTGCAGCCGGGCAAGCTCGTCAAGGTCAAGCAGCACGACGGCAGCGAAGTGGAGCTGGTGGGCAAGAGCATCATCATCGCCGCGGGTTCGGATTCGATCGAGCTGCCGTTCGCCAAGTTCGACGGCAAGCACATCGTCGACAACGTCGGCGCGCTCGATTTCACCGAAGTGCCCAAGCGCTTGGGCGTGATCGGCGCCGGCGTGATCGGCCTGGAGCTGGGCAGCGTCTGGAAGCGCTTGGGCGCGGAAGTGACCATGCTCGAAGCCATGCCCGAGTTCCTCGCGCTCGTGGACGCCGAGGCGGCCAAGGTCGCGCTGAAGGAATTCAAGAAGCAGGGGCTGGACATAAAGCTCGGCGCCAAGGTGAGCAAGGCCGAAATCAAGAAGGACGGCGTGCACTTGACCTACAGCGACGGCAAGGCCGAACAGTCGCTGGTCGTGGACAAGCTGCTGGTCGCCGTGGGACGCAAGGCCGCCATCAAGGGCCTGCTGGCCGACGGCACCGGCGTGAAGCTCAACGACCGCGGCCAGATCGAAGTGGACGAGCATTGCCACACCGGCGCGGACGGCATCTGGGCCGTGGGCGACTGCGTGCGCGGGCCAATGCTGGCGCACAAGGGCTTCGAGGAAGGCATCGCGGTGGCCGAGCTCATCGCCGGCCTGCCCGGCCACGTCAATCTCGACACCATCCCCTGGGTCATCTACACCGAGCCCGAGATCGCCTGGGTGGGCAAGAACGAGCAGGAGCTCAAGGCCGAGGGCATTCCCTACAAGACCGGCAGCTTCCCGTTCGCCGCCGTGGGCCGCGCCGTCGCGATGGGCGAGCCGGCCGGCTTCGTCAAGGTGATCGCGCACGAGCAAACCGACCGCATCCTGGGCATGCACCTGGTGGGCGTGAACGTTTCCGAACTCGTGCACGAAGGCGTGCTGGCGATGGAGTTCCACGGCTCGGCCGAGGACCTGGCGCGCATCTGCCACGCCCACCCGACGCTGTCGGAAGCCATCCACGACGCCGCCATGGCCGTGGACAAGCGCGCCATCCACAAGGCCAACTGATCCGATCCAACGCAAGCACCCAGGGGCGCCTTCGGGCGCCCCTGCTGTTTCCAAAGGAGCCCCGATGACCATTCCCGCCAGCTTCCGCGCCTTCCGCATCCACACCGACGGCGGCCACCGTGCCGGGATCGAAACCCTCGGGCTCGACGACCTGATGCCCGGCGAAGTCGTCGTCAAGGCTGCGTATTCGAGCGTCAATTTCAAGGACGCGCTGGCCGGCACCGGCCAGGGCAGGATCCTGCGCAAGCCCAGCCTGGTCGGCGGCATCGACGTGGCGGGGCACGTGGTTGCGTCCACCGATCCGCGGTTCAAGGAGGGTGACGCCGTGCTGTGCACCGGCAGCGGCCTTTCGGAAACGCGCGACGGCGGCTATTCGGAATTCGTTCGTCTGGAAGCGGACGGGACGATTCCCCTGCCCGCCGGGCTGTCGCTGCGCGAGGCCATGGTGCTTGGCACAGCGGGCTTCACTGCAGGCCTGTCGCTGCTGCGCATGGAACACAACGGCCAACAGCCCTCGCAGGGTCCCGTGGTGGTGACAGGCGCCACCGGCGGCGTGGGCACCCTGGCCATCGACATCCTGACGCGCGCCGGCTACGAAGCGCACGCGATTTCGGGCAAGGCCCAGCACGCCGATTTCCTGCGCGGCATCGGCGCGCGCGAAGTTTTCCCGCGCGACACGCTCGACAGCGCCAAACGCCCGCTGGAAAACGCCCGCTGGGCGGGCGCGATCGACAACGTCGGCGACCCGGCGCTGGCCGCCCTGACCCGCGTCATCCAGCCCTACGGCAACATCGCCAGCTGCGGCCTGGCCGGCGGCGCTGGGCTGTCCACCACGGTGATGCCTTTCATCATCCGGGGCGTGTCCCTGCTGGGCATTGCCTCGGCCGGAACCCCCCGCGCCCAGCGCGAACAGGTTTGGGAGCGCCTGTCCGGAGCCTGGAAGCCCGCCCACCTGGACGCCATCTGCACCCGGGAAACCGCACTGGAGAGCCTTCCCGAGGTTTTCCCGGCCATGCTGGCCGGCCGCTCTTTCGGACGAGCGGTTGTCCGGTTCTGACCCCGGTTGCACCCTGACCTCGCCCCCGGCATACAATCAGCTACCTGTTGGAGGTCCATTCATGGCACGCATCCTGATTGTTGATGATTCCCCGTCCCAGCTCATGGGCATGAAGCGCATTGTCGAGAAGCTGGGGCACGAGGCCCTGACCGCCGAGGATGGTGCCGCCGGCGTCGAAGCAGCGAAGGCCAACAAGCCCGACCTGATCCTGATGGACGTGGTGATGCCCAACCTCAACGGGTTCCAGGCCACGCGCGCCATCTCGAAGGAGCCCACCACCTCGCATATCCCGATCGTGCTGGTCACCACCAAGGACCAGGAGACCGACAAGGTCTGGGGCATGCGCCAGGGCGCCAAGGCCTACATCACCAAGCCGTTCAACGAAAGCCAGCTGGTTGAGGTCATCAACGGCCTGATCGGCGCGGGCTGATTCAAAGCGGTCTTTTGCCACGGATCAACGCGGATGAACGCGGATCCAAAAGCGGATTGAACTGGAAAGGGGTCCCGGCAAAACCGGGACCCCTTTTGTTTGTATTGCTTCAATCCGTTTTTATCCGATCTGATCCGTGGCCAATGCTCACGCTTTGTTCGGATCGAACTCGAAGGCCTCGGCCATCTGGCGGTAAAGCGCCTTCTGCGCTTCGGTGTCGGCCTTGGGCGCACGCACTTCGATCTCGACGATCTGGTCGCCCGCCGCAGGCTTGCCCGGCAGGCCGCGGCCACGCAGCCGAAGTTTACGGCCCGCGTCGGAATCGGGCGGCACGCGCAGCTCCACCGCTCCACCCAGCGTGGGCACGCTCACCGTCGCGCCGAGCGCGGCCTGCCAGGGCGCCAGCGGCAGCGTATAGAGGATGTTGCGGCCGTCCACCTCGAACTCGCCGTGCGGGCGGTAGTCCACTTCCAGCAGCAGGTCGGAGCTGCGCCCCGGGCCACGCTGGCCCTGGCCCGCAAGCCGTATCACCTGCCCGGGCGCGATGCCCACCGGCACGTTTACTTCCAGCGTTCGGCCATCGACGCTGATGCGCTGCTTGCCGCCGGTGTAGGCCAGCTCCAGCGGGATGGCGAGCTTGGCGCGCAGGTCGCCCGCGGGCTGCGGCTGGGGGCGGCCCGGCCCGCGGCCGCCGCCGAACAGCGACTCGAAGAAATCGCTGAAGCCGGCGCCCTGGCCGAAGTCCTGCTGGTACTGGAAGCCGCCGTTGCCCGGGCCGCGCTGGCCAAAACCCGGCGGCGGACGGAACTCTTCGCCCGGGCGATGGCCCTGGGCCTTGAGGCGGTCGTACTCGGCGCGTTTTTCTTTGTCGCGCAGCACCTCGTAGGCCTCGTTGATGGCCTTGAAGCGCTCTTCGGCGCCCTTTTCCTTGCTGACATCGGGGTGGTACTTGCGCGCCAGGCGGCGGTAAGCGGTCTTGATCTCCGCCTCGCCGGCCGAGGCCTCGACCCCGAGCGTGTCGTAATAGTCCTTGAACTGCATCGTCCGTTCCTGGCAAATGAAAGGCCGCGGGATCCACCGCTCCCCGCAGTTTACCCCTCGCCCGGCCGCTCGCCCCGCGTTGATGCGGCGCAGCCCCCAGGCCCGCACATGGCGTTCATGTCGGGCGGTTAGACTAAGACGGCTTTCCACCCCTGCCCCGGAGCCCCACGATGACGATCCAGATCGGCGACAAGATCCCGCAAGCCACCCTCAACACCCTCAAGGATGGCGTGCAGGCCGTGGACACCGACGAGCTGTTCGCCGGCAAGAAGGTCGTGCTGTTCGCGGTGCCGGGCGCCTTCACCCCGACCTGTTCGGCCAAGCACCTGCCGGGCTACGCCGAGCACCTGGGCGAGTTCGAGAAGCGCGGCATCGAAGTGGCCTGCCTGTCGGTGAACGACGCCTTCGTGATGGACGCCTGGGCCAAGAGCCAGGGCGTGCCCGAAGGCGTGCAGATGCTCGCCGACGGCAACGGTGCCTTCACCCAGGCGCTGGGCCTGGAACTCGACGCCACCGCCTTCGGCATGGGCCTGCGCGCCAAGCGCTTCGCGCTGTACGCCGAAGACGGCGTGGTGAAGCAGCTGCACGTCGAAGCCCCCGGCGAGTTCAAGGTCTCCGCCGCCGACTACGTGCTTGAACACCTGGCCTGAGTGCTCGGCTCACGCACCATGGAAAAGGCGGCTTCGGCCGCCTTTTTCTTGCGTGCTGGTCGAGTGCCCTCCCCTTTGAGAGCATTCGAGCGCCCAACGTGGCCTCCGGCATCAACTAATGCTCCATGCGTGCTCCGAGTAGAGGAATGACCGCCAAGCTGGGCGCCGCAAAGGCGTGGCGTCGCCGCGCTGCCTGCCTGCTCGCTAGACAGGGTGGTTGGCTTTGCCCCTCGAAGTCCCGAGTTTGCGATGAAAATGGAAGGAAAATGAGCTGAAAAAGCGCCGGGCAACGCAAGGCTGAAGCTTTCCATGGCGTGCGCGAAGCGCACGGCAAGGCGGGTCAGCGGATGACGTGCAGGGTGAGTTCGGCGAAGGCGCCGGTGTCGGCCAGGGCGGTGATGCGCTGGGGGCCCAGGGTGTCGAAAGCGTGCGTCCAGGGGCGGGCGCCGACCGTTTCGCCGGCGAGGCGGCCGTTGACCAGCCAGCGCACCCGCGACTGCGTGCCGAAGGCGCGCAGCCGCAGCGTGGCCGGCTTGGCGCTGCCGGGCGTACGGGCCAGGCGCGCACCCTCGCCCGGACCCTCGATGCGCAGCGACTCCATCGCCTCGAGCCCATCGGGCGCACAGTCGGGCGACAGCGGCGGGATCGCGCTGGCGCGCCGCAGCGCCGCAGGCAGCCACGGATAGGCCAGCCCCGGCCACCGCGCCACCTCCACCCGTTGCCGGGCGTGTGCACCGCGGCAGCTCGCCGAGAGGCGCCTTCCGGAGCGCGCGTCCACCTCCAGCGCCAGCCGGCCCGCGCCCCACAGCCGCACCTCGCGCTCGGGCAGCGTCGGCGGCAGCGTGCCGGCGAGCGCGAAGGCCTCGCGGGTTTCGTGGCACAGCAACGGCGCCGCAGGATCGGGCGGCAGCCCCAGCGGCCAGCAGATGTCGAGCTTGCGCACCGAGGCCGGCGTCGGCTCCCGGCGACCGTCGCTGCCCGCGCGCGGCAGGCTGTCCACCACTTCGAACAGCAGCGGCAAGGCCGTGATGGCGCCGTACTGGCCCGGCAGCGGCGTGCCGTCCGGGCGGCCCACCCACACCCCCACCGTATAGCGCGCCGTGCCGCCCAGGGCCCACGCGTCGCGGAAACCGTAGCTGGTGCCGGTTTTCCAGGCCACGCGCGGCCGGCCGCTGGTGTCGAACGCGTCGTCGCGCTGGCCGGGGCGGCCGTGCTGTTCCAGGATTTCGCGGATGATCCAGGCCGCGCCGGGCGACAGCAGCCGGCGCTCCTGCAGCGGCGCGCCGGCGGCGTAGCGCACCGGGCCGGCCAGCCCACCGGCATTGAGCGCGCGGTAGGCGCCCACCAATTCTTCCAGCCGGGTGCCGGTGCCGCCCAGGATGATCGACAGGTTGGGCTTGGCGCCGCGCGGCAGGCGCAGCACCACGCCGGCATTGGCCAGGCGCGCGGTGAAGCGCTCCGGCCCCACGCGGTCGAGCATGTCCACGGCGGGCACGTTGAGCGACAGCCGCAGCGCTTCCGCCACCGACACCGGCCCGTTGAACGTGGGGTCGAAATTGGCCGGCCGGTAATCGCCGAAGCTCTGCGGCGCGTCCACCAGGAGGCTTTCCGAATGCACCAGGCCGTCGTCCAGTGCCAGGCCGTAAAGGAAGGGTTTGAGCGTGGACCCGGGCGAACGCGTGGCGCGCACCATGTCCACGTGGCCCAGGCGCGTGGCGTCGCCGAACTTCAGCGAGCCCACGTAGGCGCGCGCTTCCAGCGTGGCGTTGTCCACCACCAGCAGCGCCGCCGAGGTGCGCTCGGGCAGCTGGGAGAAATACCCGGCCAGGCGCTGCTCGAGCACCCGCTGCAGGCTGGCGTCGAGCGTGCTGCGGATGCGCGCGCGCCCGGGGTTGGCCGCGCGCAGGCGCTGCGCCAGCAGCGGCGCCGACATCGGCGGCTGCAGCCGGCGCGCCACCACCGGCTCGATGCGCGCATCGTCCACCTGCGCCTGCGTCCACGCGCCCAGCGTCGCCATGCGCACCAGCACCTTGTCGCGAGCGGCGCGGGCGGCTTCGGGGTGGCGATCCGGGCGCAGGCGGCTGGGCGCCTGCGGCAGCACCGCCAGCAGCGCCGCTTCGGCCTGCGACAGACTCGATGCCGACTTGCCAAGATACGCCCAGCTCGCCGCTTCGACGCCGACGATGGTGCCGCCGAACGGCGCGTGGTTGAGGTAGATCGAAAGGATTTCGTCCTTGGAATAGCGCCACTCCAGCTGCAGCGCGCGCAGGGCCTGGCGCAGCTTGCCCTGCGGCGTGCGCGAGTGCGGCTCCAGGATGCGGGCCACCTGCATGGTGAGGGTGGAGCCGCCGGACACCACGCGGCCGTTGACCAGCCACTGCCAGGCCGCCCGCGACATCGCCAGCGGGTTGATGCCCGGATGGTGGCGGAACCAGCGGTCTTCGTAGGTCACCAGTGCCTGCAGGTAGTGCGGGGACACCTGGCCGACGGTCACCGGATAGCGCCACACGCCTTCGCGGTTGGCAAACGCGCGCAGCGGCGTGCCGTCGGCCGCCAGCACCACCGCGCCGCCGTCGCCGGCTTCCGGCACCGGCGGCGGGAACACGCGGTCCAGGGCGAACAGCAGCAAAAGCAGCAGTGCGGCGGCCGCGAAAACGCGGCGTCGCCGCGTCCCCGGCGGGCGCCTGCCCGCGGCAAGCCTGGAAGGCCTGGCCGCGGGGGCGTCCGTGGCGCGCGCCTCGCGCACGCTAGGGCTGGACGACGGTCACCGTCGCGGGAATCGCCCGGCCCACGCCGCGAAGCTCGGGTCGGTACATGTCCTCCACCTGCGGCGGCGGCACCACGTACGTTCCGGGCGTGACGGCGCGCACCAGGTAGAACAGCTGCGCCTTCTGGCCGGCGTAGAGCTTGAGCGCGGCCACGTAACGGTCGTCGCGGTACTCCTCGTGCACGATTTCCGAGGCTTCGCCGCGGTCGGTGATCGTGATGCCCTCGATGGTGACGTCGGCCCACTGCTCGGGCGCGGCGAGGTTGAGGTTCTCGATCTCCAGTCCGGCCGGCAGCAGGTCCACCAGCAGCGCGTCGGGCATGGCCTCGCGCACCTCGACGCTGAGCGCCGCCACCAGCACCTGGCCTTCCTTCAGCGGGCCGGGTTTCCAGGCCGTGCCGTCGGCGTTGTACCAGCTGCGCTTGACCACGATGTCGGTCTCGTCCAGCGCGGGGGCCGTGCGCGGCACGCCGGCCACGTCGATGCTGGCGAACAGCGGGCCTTCGGACTTGGGCGCGAAGCGCACGCCGGCCGCGAGGTCGCCGAAGCCGAAGTCGCGGCTGAGCATGCGGTCGGCGCCGATCGCGGTGTCCTGCGCACCCACGCTGAGCTGGCCGGAGAACACGGCATCGGCGTCCAGCGCCAGGCCCTTGCCCAGCCGCGCCAGCGCGATCTGTTCCTGGGTGCTCAGCCAGTAGCTGCTGGCGGCGCCGCGGGCCTGCAGGTCGCGCGACAGCGCCAGCAGGCGCGCATCCTGGCCGCCGCCGCTGCGCTTGTTCTCGCGCAGCAGCGCCAGCATCAGGCTCTGGTCGCGAAGGTCCGAGCCGTAGTCGCCGAGCCAGCGCGGACGGGCATCCTTCTTGGCCAGGGCTTCGGCGATGGCCTTGTTGGCGCGGGCCTCGTCGCCCTGCATCGCCAGCGCCAGGCCCAGGTACATCAGCGGCAGGCCGGTAAGCGACTTGCCGCGCTCGTTGTCGTACAGCGCGCGCAGCGTGCCCAGCGGTGCCCGGTTCACCTTGGCCAGCACGTAGCCGGCCTGGGCCGAGTAGGCGAAGCGCAGGTGGTCGGAGGCGTCGTAGGAATAGAACGGCACGCCGCCGGTGAGCAGGTCTTCGCTCAGGCGCTCGAGCGACTTCTGCAGCATCGCCTCGGGCACCGCGAAGCCGGCCTCGCGCGCGTTGAGCAGGAACTCGGTGATGTACGGCGTCAGGATCGCCGCCGAATCGCTGCCGCCCCACATCGAGAAATGGCCGTTGCCCGACTGCAGCGCCGCCAGCCGGCTGAACGCACCCTCCATGCGCTTGCGCCGCGTTTCCTCGTCCAGGCCGCTGAAGCCCATGCGCCGGGCGCTGTCGGCGTCCAGCAGCAGGGCCGCGTAGCCGCGGGTGGTGGTCTGCTCGACGCAGCCGTAGGGGTAGTCGAGCAGTTGCTGCAGCGCACGCGCGAACGGAATCGGCGGCTGCGTGGTCAGCGTCATGCGCGCCGACACGGTGCCCGGCATCAGGCCGGCCGCCAGGTCGGCGCCCAGCGCCAGCGACGCCCCGGGCTGCACGGTCTGCGCGCGCGAACGCACCACGCTGCCCCAGGCCGCGCGGACCGGCACGTCGAACTCGCGGTTCACGGCGAAGCCACCGCCCTCCACGCGCAGCTTCAGCGTTCCCACGCCAAAGCCCTCGGTGCCGCTGAGCACGTAGGTGAGCGTGGACTTGGCCTCCGGCGCCAGCGCCACCTTGCGGCGCTCGCCCGACACTGCGATCGGGCCGGTGGTGTCGAGGCTGACGCTGAACTCGCCGGCCTTGCCGGTGTAGTTCTGCAGGTCGAGCGTGACGGTACTGCGGTCGCCCGGCGCCAGTGCGCGCGGCGCGCTCACCTCGGCCAAGATCGGCGCGCGCAGGATGCTTTCGCTGCTGCCCTGCCCGTACACCTCGTCGCTGTATACCAGGGCCGAGACGCGCAGGGTGCCGTTGAAGTCGGGCACCATCACGTCCACCTTGGCGCGGCCCTTCGCATCGAGTTTCACCGGGCCCGAGAACAGGTCCACGGTCTGCACGCGCGCGGTCGGGCGCCGGGCCTGCGGCAGCGCCAGCAGCGCCATGTCGCCGCCGAAGCGCAGCGTGGCCGACTCGCCTTCGAAGCTTTCGATCACGCGGCCGTAGAGGTCGTAGGCATCCACGCCCAGGCGACGCTGCGCGAAGAAGTGCGCGGCGGCATCGGGCACCGGGAAGCGGGTGATGTTGAGGATGCCCACGTCCACCGCCGACACCGTGGCCCACGCCACCTTGCCCGCCAGCGCCGGGGCGCTGATGGTCACGGGCAGCGCCTGCTCCGGGCGCGTCTGCTTGGGCGCTTCCACGGTGACGGGCACCGTGCGCGCGGCGCGGCCCATCGGCACGTGCGCGACGCCCACGGCGCGGGCCGGCGTCACCTTCTCGACCGCTGAACCGCCGCGCAGCACCAGGGCGGTGATGTAGACATCGTGGCGCTCCCATTCTTCGGTGACCTTGAGTTCATAGGTCTCGCCGGGCTTGGCCAGCAGCGGCTGCACGTGCAGCAGCTTGTCCGATTCCACCACCAGGATGCCCTGGCCCGGCTGCGGCGGCGTCACCGTGATGCGCAGCGTGTCGCCGGCGCGGTAGCTGGTTTTGTCCAGCGCCAGCTTGACCTTGTCGGGGCGCGCGTCCAGGCCGCGGTTCTGGTTGTCCCAGCTCCAGCCCGCGACGAACGGCAGGCGGGTGAGCAGGCCGGTTTCCGGATCGAGCACCTCGAGCCGGTACTCGCCCCACTCCACCGGGAAATCGATGCGCGTGTCGCCATCGGCGCGGGCCGGCAGCTCGCGGGTTTCCACGGTTTCATAGCGGGCGGTGAAGTCATAGCCCCAGCCACCGCCTTCCTCCTGGGTCCAATGGTAGTCGCGGCGCTCACGCACCAGGCTCACCTTCAGCGCGGCGGCCGGCAGGCGCTTGCCCGCGGCATCCACGCGCATCAATTCAAAGCCGGCTACGCCATTGGCGGACGCGCCTTCCTTCATGTCGAACAGCGGGCGCACGCCCACCAGCGCCGGCGCCGGCCACAGGGTGCGCTTGAGGCTGCGCGTGACCGTGCGGCCGCCGCTTTCATACACGCTGCCGCTCACCACCACGGCCACCGGTGCGGTGGGCGCGGCGGCTTCTTCAGGCAGCGGCAGCGCCGCGGTGAGCTTGCCCTGCGGATCCAGCGCCTGGTCGAGCGCGTCCGTGGCGTCCTTGGGCAGGGTGATGGTGGGGTCGCCGAAATAATGATCGGGGAAGGCTTCCAGCGGATGCTGGTCGGCCGTGACCGAAAGGCGCGCGGTGAAGCGGTTGCCGCCGGCGGGCGCGCCGTACAGGTA
>Ga0105045_10003428_pt1 | contig 13605 bp, 14 predicted proteins | sample MAT02_FD_78089 | JGI IMG/M metagenome (GOLD analysis project Ga0105045, IMG submission 78089) | Freshwater microbial communities from Lake Fryxell liftoff mats and glacier meltwater in Antarctica - MAT-02 (megahit assembly) | ecosystem: Environmental > Aquatic > Freshwater > Ice > Liftoff...
CAAAGCCGTAACTCAAGCCAACAGTCAATTTAGACTGGCTTTCTTGACCGAAAATGCCAGAACTAAGACTGAAAAAAACGAAGAAAAAAAGTACTTTTTTTACACTTTTGAATCCCATTGTAACAAATTTAGGGCTAAAAATACCTTTTTTTATTCAAGAAATTTAATTCCTTTTGAAATTTACTTAATCTGGATTTTTAAATGCAATTTAAGAACAACCTTTGTAACTTTGTGAGCTAATCTCAATTCATTTTATTTTCGTATCCTAAAAAACACAAACTCAAAAGCAAAAGAAGCATTGACTTGCTTTTCTCAAAGGGAAAGTCAGTTTCAAAATATCCTTTGCGGCTGGTTTATGCGGCTGCCGAAAATCAGCAAATGGAAGGCGAAATGCTGAAAATGGGGGTTTCAGTTTCTAAAAAATATTTCAAACATGCCGTGGACAGAAATTATTTCAAACGGGTATTGCGCGAAACCTATAGATTAAATCAAGACTTGCTTCGAGAACATCTGGAGCAACCCTATATTTTTATGTTTTTTTATCAAACCAAAGACCGCTTATCGTACCAAGAAATTGAGCAAAAAACCATTCAACTTTTTGAGAAGTGGGCTTTGGAAGTTCAGAAGCCGAAAGTGCCCTGATTATTTTGAGATTGCATGCCGTTTAATGCAGTTTTCTCTGCGTAAGGAAGCGGTTTTTTTGCGTGAGCGATGGAAGAGGAGCTCTTTATTGCTTTGCAGAAAGCAATCTCATGTTATAGATTGCTTTCTGCAAAGCAATAAAAGCGGGAACGGACAGCGCGACCTCGTCTCGTCCCTAAAGACGAGACGAGGGCACGCCCAAATCATGTTTTAGAAGATAAACTATTAGGATTTTGCTGTAAATACTATTTTATCTGTATTTAATGTTTATTTTAGTAGCCAAATTTAATTTTCAAGTTCAACACACTATATAATGCAAATCAATTTTAGAAAACGAGTTATAATTCCTGTTGTTGCAGCAGGAATCTTCTTTATAGGAACCAGTTTTAAAGACGATTTCTTTGAAATTGCCAAACAAATCGAAATTTTTACGGAAGTGTTCAAGACGGTCAATATGAATTATGTAGATCAGACCAATCCGGGGCAGATGATGGACAAAGCGATAAAGACGATGCTTGCCGATTTGGACCCTTACACGAATTATTTTAACGAGCAAGACGTGGTAAAATTTAAGATTAATGCTACTGGCGAATACACGGGAATTGGGGCGATTATTGCCCGAAAAGAAGGTCGGTTGATTATTAAAGAGCCGTATAAAAATTATCCCGCAGACAAAGCGGGTTTGAAAGCTGGCGATGAAATTGTGCAAATTGGCGAGGTCAATTTAGTGGATTTTAAGGATGATGCTTCGCAATTATTGAAAGGAGCAAAAAATGCTAAAATTGCAATTAAATACAAGCGACAGGGCAAAATTGCCTCCACAACATTGGTTTTGGAAGAGGTGGATGTTAAGGCAGTGCCCTTTTTTGGAAAAGTAGATGAAAAAACGGGTTATATCGTACTTTCACAATTTAACGCCAAAGCTTCATCAGAAACCAAAGCGGCCTTGGAACGTTTGAAAAAAGACGGGGCTGAAAAAATTATTTTAGATTTAAGAGGAAATCCCGGCGGTTTACTGACAGAAGCGGTCAATATTTGCAATTTATTTGTCCCGAAAAATGAAGTGATTGTGACCACAAAATCAAAAATTGAACAACACAATAATACTTACAAAACGGCTTTTGAACCTATTGATTTGGAAATTCCGTTGATTGTTTTGGTGGACGGAAAAAGTGCTTCTGCATCAGAAATTGTGGCTGGTGCCTTGCAAGATTTGGATCGCGCTGTGGTTATTGGAAGCCGTAGTTTTGGAAAAGGTTTGGTACAGCGGCCTATAGATTTGGTTTACGGCACTCAAGTAAAAGTTACGATTTCACGTTATTACACCCCTTCTGGACGTTGCATACAATCGTTAGATTATGGACAAAAAGATGCTGATGGAAAGGCAATTAGAACTGATGCGAAAAACTATAACGCCTTTAAAACCAGAAAAGGAAGAACGGTTTATGATGGTGGTGGTATCTTGCCAGACGTGGTTTTAGAGGAAACAAAATTGAGTACAATTGCTGAAGCTTTGCAGCAAAATGACGCCATTTTCAACTTTGCAACAGATTATTATCATAGAAATCCATCGCTTGGCGAAAAAATTCCGATTTTAACTGATGTTGATTATACCGCATTCAAACAATTTCTTAAAAAAGAAGATTTTTCGATGGATACTGAAACCCAAAAAGTCTTAAAAAAGGCCTTTGAATTGGCACAAAAAGAAGGAATAGACGCGGCTATAAAAACAGAATACAACCAGTTGACCGCGGCAGTACAGAAAAGTGAAGAAATGTTGATTAATAAAAATCAGAAAGAAATTAAAAATTTAATGCTAGACGAGTTGATTTTACGTTATCAATATCGGGAAGGTTTGTACCAATATTATCTAAAAAGCAATTCGGAAATTAAGAAAGCGACTGCCATTTTGAATAATCCGTTAGAATACAAAAAAATACTTTTACAATGATATTTCGATTTTTAAAATATTTGCCTTTGTTATTTATGGGTCTTCTTCAAGCTCAAGAAGAAGTCATTCACTCGGTTTATTTTGAATTTGACAAATTCAGTCTGAAACCTGAACAGTTGCAAGGTGTTGTAGCTTTTATTCGCACCACAGATTCGACGCGTATTGAAACCATTGAGATTTTTGGGTATTGTGACGATCGTGGAAAGGACGCCTATAATTTTAAACTTTCTCAAAATAGGGCCAATACGATTCAAGAAGAATTTTTAAAAAATGGCATTACCAACAAAGTGATTGTTACGATTGAAGGTAAAGGTCGGATCATGATTGACGACGACGTTGTGGAAAACATTCCGGAAGTTCGATCTAAAAATCGGCGGGTTGATGTGGTTTTGAACTTAAAACCATTGCCGAAAATTCAGCTTCCTGGCTTTTATAATACGGTACAAAAAAAGCACGTTGTGGGGGATCACATTTATTTAGACGATTTGCTTTTTGATCGAGGCAGTAGTATTTTGACTTTTAAATCCAAAACTGATTTAGCGAAATTAGCCAAAGTGTTATTGAGAAATAAAAACATAGAATTTGAGATTCAAGGACATATTTGTTGTACGCCTCGCTACCAGAAAGAAGCCATTGACCGCCATAACGGAAAACGAAAATTGTCTCACAATCGTGCCGAAGCGGTTTATAAATTTTTGATTTTAAAAAAGGTACCAAAAAATAGAATGACTTTCAAAGGTTACGGAAACACCGTTCCGCTTGGAAAAGGTACTGACTATGACAGAAGAGTGGAATTAGTGATTACGAAGATTTAAGGGTAGTGGTTTTTTTTAAAATTCCTCAAAATGAAAATAAGATGAAAAGAATACATTTTGATAATTTACGAAGTTGGTTTTGGATTGGCTTTATGCTTCTGTCGATGGTTTTTATACTGATTGGCGCTTTTGAAATATTTGATTTTAAGTATCCAAAAGCACATAAACTCTTGTTTGCAAGCGGTTTTGCAATACAATTCGTATATTATACTAAACTATTTTGGTACAGAAATTGTTTTCAGTGGAAAAAGAAAGGGGCGACCATCCGTATCAATTCTTTCTTGGGAAAGTCTCTGAATTTTGAAGAAATTACAAGTGCAGTATTGAATGATAAAATACTGAATATTAGTAAATCAAGTGGAGACGAACTTGTTTTTGACCTGAACCACATTGTTGATGAAGACGTTCAGAAATTGCATCAGATTATTGTCAAGCTGATTGGAAGATAATAACAGTTCCATAAAGCATATTATATTCTAAAAAATGGATTTTGTTTTTTAGAAATCTTTCAATAATTTTACAATCGGTTGCATCTAAATTAAAATTAAAAAATGATACAAAAGTACAAAAGCAACGAAGTGTTTTTAAAAATAGGAAGCACTGACATCACTTATAGACAAATGTCGAAATGTCTTCTAATTGCCTCTATACTAGGTGCTTTTACTGGATTTGGAGTTGCAGTAAAAACCTTGTGGTTATAAAATTGGGCTGACGAAACCTAGAAATTCAGTTCAATAAAACAGTTGCTATAGAAATTGGTTTCTATTAACGCTCATTTAAAATCTGTACCTCTATGGACAAAATTATTTTTGACACGAAAGAATATCACATTCGCGAACTAGATTTTCCTGAAACTGGATGCGTTTTGGTTTCTTCAATAACATTAAACGATGTATTGCTAAACGACCTTGGTATTTATGTTTCTGAAGAAGCAAGTACTATTGATGAGCAAATTTTTTATTTCGTTGAAGAGGAGATGCTTCAGCTTGACGATTCCAAGTTGATTGAAGTTATCAAAAATCAGTTGATGCTGTAAATAAGTTTGAATGCTACTTTTGTTGATAAAACAGACATAACCTCAACATCTCAATATGTTCAATACCGTCTTCCAAATACACTTCGCTCACTTGCTTAAAGGCTAATTTTTCATAAAATTTTTTCAAGTACAATTGTGCCGAAATCGTAATGGGCTGCATTCCAAAATTGGATTCGATTGCAGCGATAGCTTCTTGCATTAATTCATGTCCCCGTTTATTTACTCGGAATTTTTCTGCAATTACCACCCGACCAATTGACGCATTCTCAAAATAATCGTTTGCTTTGAAAATCCTTGCATATGCCACTATTATACCATCAACTTCGCCTAAAAGATGCAGTGCTTTCTCATCTTTCCCGTCAATGTCTTGATAAACGCAGTTTTGCTCGACCACAAAGACTTCACTTCGTAATTGCAACAATTGGTAAAGTTCTGCAACAGAAATTGCGTTAAAATGCTTTATTTTGAATTGTAATTTCATTTGGTTTTATAAAAATTTGACCGATTTGATAATTGCTTCTAATTCCATCATTAAATCTCTTTTTGAAGTGGACGGAGCATAACAAAATCCTTCTATAACAATAAATTCGCGTTTTTTTCGGTCTAAAATGGCGTAATTGATAAACGATCCCGACATGTAATCGCCTTTGAGTTCCCACGTTCCTTTGGTTTCGTAAGCCCGCTTGTTATTAATTACCGTAATGTCAAAGTAAGGCGCATAGGATTCCTCGGTAATCATTCTCGAATTGTGTTCTTTGCCCCGGATGTGTTTTGAACCGACATAATCCCTCATCGCAATAATATTATTAACAATATTGTTGTCTTTCAATAAGGTTTTAAAAGGCACTTTGTAAACCAAGATGCTTGTGTTTCCGCTCAAAATTTCTTTCTTCAACCAAATAAAATTGGGTTTTTCTACCACATATTCAAAAGTGGAAGGAACATTTAAAGCAATTTTAAATCGTTTTCTAATTTTCTCGTCACTCACAAGATTTTGGCTTATCAAATCCTGATTGCGCTTGATTTCTGTTTCACGAAAAATGTTTACTAGTGAGTCTCCATTTTCTTCAATAAAGTTCAAAATTTCTGCATTCGATTTCCCCGAAATAATAACTAAATTTTGAGGTTTGATGTAGCGATTTTGTACCAATTTGTAACTGGTTTTTTCTTCTTTTTTGATTAGAATCATATTGGTATTTGAAGTTTTATTGGCATCAAATAACCGTATCGGAAATTGCTGAATTGTAAAAAGTGGTTCTTCTTGCGGAAGTCCGTCAACAGGTGCGGCAAATTTCTTACGCAAGCTGTCTCCAATTTCGCCACTCCACAATTGGTCGTTGATGGCAATGGCAAGAGAATTGATTTCCGATTTAATTTCGGGTGCAGGTTGGTCTTCACTTTTGCAAGAATCCAAGGTCAGAAAAATTGCCGCAATAGAAAGCATTAAAACAACTGTTTTAATACCTTTTAGAATACGGTATTTTGGAAACTTTTTCTGCATAAATAATAGTGTAAAAATAAATTCCTTAAATGGAATAACCAAATAAGGAATTTTAAATTTTATTATAAAATGTTTGTTCTAAATATCAACCGCTGATTTTTAATTTCATTCCAGGTTGCAATTCATTTCCAGTAATTCCGTTCCATTTTTTGATGTCTGTAACGGAGATTCCAGGGTATTTTTGAGCAATTTTGAACAATGAATCGCCTTTTTGAACCAAATATAAAGAAGCCTTTTCTGACTTGGTCACTACTTGATTTTTATCTGATAAAATTAATATTTTTTTGCCAACCTGCACATTAGTGTCCTTCAAATCATTCCACTCTTGAAGTGAAGCTACCGAAACATTGTGCTTTTTTGCAATGCTTCCTAAATTATCGCCTTTAACAACATTGTATGTATTAAAAGTTTTAATATCGATTTCATTCTTGATTTCTGCAATTTCTAGAGATTTAGTTACTTTTAATTGAGCATCTAATTGAACATTAGCACCTTCCAAGTTGTTCAATTCTTTCAATTCGGCTACAGAAATATTGAATTTCCGTGCAATAGAAGATAAATTATCGCCCTTTTGAACTGTGTAAATAGAAGTTTCAACGTTAGATTTTGTATCCGGTGTGGCTGTTTCAGCCGAGGCTACCGCAGTTTCTTCCTGTTTTTCCAAAACAGCTGGTGCTACTTTTGGGGTTGGAATCTTCTCCTTTATCGTTGAAACAATTTTTAACTTGGCGCCTGAACCAATAGTATTACTTCGCAAATTGTTCCACCTTTTGAGGTCAGAAACAGCAACGCCGTACTTATTAGAAATTAGTCCTAAACTCTCGCCACGACGAACGGTGTGGTATTTGGTTTTTGTGCTGTATTTTGAATTTGAAGCCGTATCTCTTGACGCCACGCGAGAATTAGTAATGTGAAAGGGCATTTCTATATTTGAACGCTCTTTTTCTACATAAGCATAGATTTTTTCTTCGTTTGACGTAAAAACACCAATTTTTTCTTTTGGCAATCTTAAAAAATGTGATTTGTTTGGATAAAAAGGAACTACATTCATCTTATAAGCTGGATTCAATAATTGAATTTGAGAAACGGGAATATCCATTAAATCAGCTATTTGCTTAAAACTCATTTCTTTTTTAATCATTACCGTATCGGTTTCAAAATGCTTAATTGCAGCACGATTCGGGACAATTCCGTGTTCTTTATGGTATTCATAAATATACATTGTAGCTAAAAAAGCGGGCACATAACCTTGTGTTTCTTTTGGTAAATATTTTCGGATGTTCCAATAATTTTGTTGACCACCTGAACGTCTGATGGCTTTGGCCACATTTCCTGCACCTGAATTATACGATGCCAAAACCAATTCCCAATCGCCAAAAATGCGGTACATATTGGTCATATATTGCGTTGCCGCTTTACTGGATTTTAAGGGGTCGCTTCGTTCATCTACAAACGAATCTACTTTCAAATTGTATTCTAAACCCGTTTGGTACATAAACTGCCATAAACCCGTAGCTCCCATTCTAGAAACCGCTTTTGGATTCAAAGCTGATTCTACAATGGATAAATATTTTATTTCCAAAGGCACATTTTGCTTGGCCAAGGATTCTTCAAACATCGGAAAATAATATTCTGAAATGGCCATCAAACGTTCGAAGGATCTTTTTCTGTTTTTCAAAAACGATTTGATTACGTTTTCTACCGCAGGATTGTACTGGATATTGAAAGGCGATTTGGCATCCATTTCCTTGAAACGGGCTTTCAATAATTCGGTTGAAAGTTCATAATCTACTTTTTTATCAACGTCTATTGTTTCTATTTCTTTAGACAATTCATTAAAAATATCTTGATTTGCTAATTCTTCCAACCATAAACTGTCCACACAAGCGGCAACTTCATCATGAATGAAAGTGGCTTTTATGGAATCAAGGTACGAAAGTTTTACAATAGGTGGAGCAATCGGTTCGGTTCCTGAATGTTGCGAAAATACAGTTCCCGAAATCATTAAAGCGGTTGCAACGACTAAATTTCTTGTATTCATTTATATATTTTTGTTTATCCCAGCACCAACAATCAAGCCAATACGGGTTGTTAAAATTCTATTTATGATAAGCAAAAATCTAACTCGAAAGGTATCAAGTTAGATTTCAACTAGATGCAATTGTTTACAAACATAATAATCTTATAACAAAATCATTACATCCTATAACCTAAATTTTTACTAAATATTGTAAATGTTTATTTGATTACTCCAATATTGCTGCAATTCCAGGTAAGGTTTTTCCTTCTAACATTTCCAGCATTGCCCCGCCACCAGTAGAAACGTAGCTCATTTTGTCTTCTAAGCCAAACTGTTTTACGGCTGAAACAGAATCTCCACCACCAACAAGAGAGAAAGCGCCTTTTTCTGTAGCTTCTGCAATATATTTTCCTAATTCGATGGTTCCGTTGGCAAAATTTTCCATTTCAAAAACACCTAATGGCCCGTTCCAAAGAATTGTTTTCGATTCTAAAATTACTTTTTTGAAATTTTCTAATGATTTTGGACCGGCATCTAAACCTTGCCATCCGTTTGGAATTTTATCAACATCTACAATTTTGGTTTCAGCATCGTTTGAAAACGCATTTGCCGCAACAACATCAACTGGAATGTGAATTTGAACGCCTTTTTCTTTGGCAAGTTTTAAAATTTCTAATGCCAATTCTTGTTTGTCGTCTTCACAAATAGAATCTCCAATTTTGCCACCTTGTGCTTTCACGAAAGTAAAAGTCATTCCGCCACCGATAATCATGTGATCCACTTTGTCTAAAATATTTTCGATAACTGTGATTTTAGAAGATACTTTTGAACCTCCTAAAACGGCAGTTACTGGTTTTTTAGATTCTTTCAGGACTTTATTCAAACTGTCAATTTCTGTGGCCAATAATTTTCCAAAACATTTTGCATCTGGAAAAAATTGCGCAATAATAGTGGTTGAAGCATGTGCTCTGTGGGCTGTGCCAAAAGCATCATTTACATAAATATCGCCTAGTTCAGCTACTTCTTTATCAAATTCAACATCTCCCGATTCTTCTTCTGGATAAAATCGGAGGTTTTCGAGTAATAAAATTTCTCCTTGTTTTAAATTGTTTGCCGCTTCTTGAGCAATTTCTCCTCTGCAATCGGTTGCAAATTTTATTTCTTGACCCAGAATTTCCGCTGCTTTGGATTGTATATGTTTTAATGAATATTTGTCTTCCTTTCCTTTTGGCCGTCCTAGATGCGACATCAAAATCACACTTCCACCATCGCCTAAAATAGCATCAATTGTGGATTTTGCGGCTTGAATTCGAGTAGCATCGGTTACATTGAAATCAGTGTCCAAAGGAACATTGAAGTCCACTCGAACCAATGCTTTTTTATTTTTGAAATTAAAATCTTGAAGGGTTTTCATTCTGTTTGTGTTTTAGTTTGTAATAAATAACAAATATAGCTTTTTTGTATCATTTGAACGTATGTTAAAAATAACAAACATTTGCTTTACGAAAAATTTTTTGCCCTAATTTTGCACAAAATTATAAAAAATGAACGCTAATATTTTAAGAATCAACAAAACAATTGAGCCGCTTCGACAAGAAATTATCAATCATAAAGTATATGGAGTCATCAATGATTTGCCGGATTTACAGATTTTTATGAACTATCATATTTATGCCGTTTGGGATTTCATGTCGCTTTTAAAAAGCCTACAAAACAATCTAACTTGTACTTCTGTGCCTTGGTTTCCCGTTGGCAACGCTGTAACACGACATTTGATTAATGAAATTGTGGTTGGTGAAGAATCAGATGTGGACGGCGATGGCGTGCGAAAAAGTCACTTTGAATTATACCTTGAAGCGATGGAACAATGCGGCGCGAATGTAGAACAAATGGCTTTATTTATTTCATCAATGAAAAACACGGTTGATTTTGAAATGGCTTACACAAAAGCACAAACACCGATGGCAGCTCAAAACTTTGTGAATTATACTTTTGAATGTATTAATTCCAATAGAAGTCACGTTCAAGCGGCTGTTTTTACTTTTGGTCGGGAAGATTTGATTCCAGCAATGTTTCATTCGATTGTGAGTGATATGCACCAGAAATTTCCTGATTCACTTGGCGTTTTTAAATATTATTTGGAACGCCACATCGAAGTAGATGGCGACCATCACAGTAATCTTGCTTTGGAAATGACCTCCAATCTTTGTGGAACCAATGAAGAATTTTGGCTGGAAGCTGAACACGCATCCATCAAATCGTTACAACAAAGAATTGCACTTTGGGATGGAATTTATGATGAAATTGTTTTGAAAAAAAGTAAGCCTGACTTGATGCATGTACTTTTTGGATAAATGACTTTTAAACACCATTCTAAAGCTAGAGAAAAGTATTCTTTTGACCTAGTTTAGAAAAACAAAAACCTTATTTAGATAAAAAAACCGCACAAAGCAGATTGTGCGGTTTTAGTGCTTGTAATTAATTTGAATCGGTTCATAGCGTTGATTTAAGTTGAATGGCTTTCAAGATTTTAATAAATGATATATGGCTTGTTTCCGTGCTTGCAATTATCTTGATCTAGTTCATAGTGCTGATTTAAGTTAAATGGCGTTCTAGATTTATAATAAATAATGTATCGCTTGTTTCCGTACTTGCAATTATCTTGATTTAGTTCATAGTGCTGATTTAAGTTAAATGGCGTTCTAGATTTCTAATAAATAATATATGGCTTGTTTCCGTGCTTGTAATTATCTTGATTCGGTTTATAATGCTGATTTACGTTGAATGGTTTGCAAGATTTCTAATAAATAATGTATGGCTTGTTTCCGTTATATGCTATCGTAAATTGATTTTTTCCTTTAATCAAATCAAAGGGTTCAATCATAATTTCATTGATTTTTTCTGATCTTGCGGCAAAATCAATTACTTTAAGTTTTACCGTGATTCCTTGTTGTAAATTATTGTCTGTAAGTTCGTACAGCAATGCATTGTCTTTATTATCAATAGCATAAAATTGTTGAAACGCATCTTCAAAACTGATTTCTACCCTCTTTTGATTCCAGTTGGAAGCTGAACTTTTAGCAAAAACCAATCGATTTTTATTATTCGCTGTTTTGGTTTCGGCGTTTTTTAATTTGATGTCGTAACTCTTTGAACATCCAATAGCAATTACCATTGACAATACCGCAAATAACACTGCCTCGTATGTAAAATATTTTTTCATAACTATTTGATAATTGTCATGTTGTAAAACTACACCCTTTTATAAATACAAAAACTCCCTACAAATGGGGATTTTTCAACTTTTTATGTTAAATTTTTCACCTCGATGAAACTAGAAAATAGAAAATTTGTTAGGGAGCGATTTATTGGCGATTAAAGCAATCTAAAACTAATGAAATATGTACTTAAAGTTGTGAAAAAATATTGCTTATATTTGATTTTATATTTGGAAAACTATCCTATGAAATCAGAAAAAGAGAAAATGCTTTCGGGCGAAAAATATTTGGGGAATGACAAAGAGTTGGTCAAAGAACGCATCCAAGCGAAGAAATTATTGCATAAAATAAATATTACCGAATATTGGGTAAATAAAAACACTCGCAAACTTATCGCTGAATTGCTTCCTAATTCAAAAAATGTAGTGCATATCGAACCGCCATTTTATTGCGATTACGGATATAATATTGAATGTGGCGAAAATGTTTTTTTTAATGTCAATTGTGTAGTTTTGGATACTATGAAAGTCAAAATCGGCTCAAATGTATTGTTCGGTCCTGGCGTTCATATTTACGCCGCTACACATCCTTTAGACAAAATAGAACGTCGAACAGTTGAAAATTCAAAACCCATAACCATTGGCAATGATTGCTGGATTGGCGGTCAAGTAGTTATTTGTCCCGGCGTGACTATCGGCTCTGGAAGCGTGATTGGTGCTGGTTCGGTGGTTACAAAAGACATTCCAGAAGACAGCTTGGCGGTCGGAAACCCTGCAAAAGTGATTCGGAAACTCAATTTATCGCACGATTTGTAAAATTCATGGCCGAAATGTTCCATTTGTACCCGTTTTGAATATCTTTGTCGAATGCAGTTTTCAGAAATCATTGGACAAGAACACCTCAAAAATCACCTTACCAAAAGTGCCGATTCGGGCAGAATTCCACACGCTCAACTTTTTATAGGACCTGAAGGTTCTGGAACTTTGGCCACAGCCATTGCGTATGCTCAATATATTTTATGCAAAAATGCTGATGGTCAAAACGCCTCTGGCAATGAAAGCTGCAACTTGAAATTCAATTCACTTACGCATCCGGATTTGCATTTTGTATATCCAACTGTGACAGCATTGTCCGTGACATCAAAGCCCAAAAGTGTCGATTTTATTAAAGAATGGAGAAAATTTGTGTTAGAAAATCCTTACGGAAGTCTGTTTGATTGGCTCAATTTTCTTGAAGCGGGAAATAAGCAAGGCGAGATTAGAAAAGATGATGCCCAAGAAATTTTGCGTTTGCTTTCACTAAAATCATACGAAGGCGGTTATAAAATCATGATTATTTGGATGGCGGATAAAATGAATACTGCCACTTCCAATAAATTATTGAAATTGCTGGAAGAACCCACGGACAAAACCGTTTTTATTCTGATTGCCGAAAACGAAGAAGACATTATTCAAACCATTCTTTCGCGTTGCCAAGTTTTGCATTTCAACGGCCTGAACGAAAACAGCATCGCTGAAAAATTAATTACCGCTTTTAATATTGACCAACGCGAAGCCAAAAAGATTGCCCACCAAGCACAAGGAAATTATAACAAAGCACTTAAATTGTTGAACGAAAATGGCGAAGATACCGCCTTTGAACAATGGTTTGTCGATTGGGTTCGGGCTGCATTTCGAGCCAAAGGAAACGCAAGCGCCATCAGTGATTTGATTAAATGGAGCGAAACTATTGCCGGAATTGGAAGGGAAACACAAAAAAAATTTCTGAATTATTGCATCGAAATGTTTCGTCAAGCGTTGCTGATTAATTATCAAACCACAAGTTTGGTGTATATGGAACCAAAAGTAGCTAAATTTAAGTTGGAGAATTTCGCTCCTTTTGTGAATGGAACTAATATTGACGCTATTTTTGCCGAACTTTCTGATGCCATTTACCACATCGAACGCAACGGAAATGCCAAAATAATCTTGACCGATCTATCCATAAAACTTACCCGTTTAATTCACAAAAAATAAAAATATGATTACAAGTAATATTCCCTTTATTTTGGTTTTGCTTCTTCTTGCTGCAACATTTATCCAATCGGCTTACGACAAAACGATGTATTGGCAAGACAATTTGGACTGGCTCAAAGGCCATTTTGCCAAAACTCCTATTAAAAATATGGTTCCTCCATCGCTGTTTTTAATCCTAGTTTTAGAACTAGTTTCGGGCGTTTTATGTCTAGCGGGAATTCTGCAATTGATCATGAACAACCAACGTACTTTTGGGTTTTATGGTGCCGTATTGAGTTGCGTTACCTTGATTTTCCTTCTCGTTGGACAACGAATGGCAAAAGAATATGAAGGTGCCAAAACCATTGTAATCTACTTTATTCCTGCGATTTTGGCTTGTTATTGGTTGAGTTAAGTGATTGATACGC
>Ga0105045_10003430_pt1 | contig 13598 bp, 12 predicted proteins | sample MAT02_FD_78089 | JGI IMG/M metagenome (GOLD analysis project Ga0105045, IMG submission 78089) | Freshwater microbial communities from Lake Fryxell liftoff mats and glacier meltwater in Antarctica - MAT-02 (megahit assembly) | ecosystem: Environmental > Aquatic > Freshwater > Ice > Liftoff...
AGCAGGCCCGTTACATAAGTCTGCTTTACTTCATCAATACCCTCGGGGCGGCTGTGGGGGCGTTTGTAACCGGCTTTTTTCTGGTACGGCTCTTTGGCTTCGACCACAGTTTGTGGTTTGGGGTAGCGGCCAACGGTTTATGCGCTGTGGTGGCCCTGCTGATTGGCGTCTGGTATTACCGCTCCGCAACCGTTAATGGGCCAAAAACGGACCACCACAGCCCAGCCGGTGCGGTGGCGGGACTGCGGCTAACACCCGCCCTGCTGGCGTGGTCGGGTCACTACCTGCTGTCGGGCATGGCGGCACTCAGCCTTGAGCTGATCTGGTTCAGGATGCTTGAAACAGGTATCAAGTCGGTTTCGCTCACGTTTTCGGTGCTGCTGGCTACCTATCTGGGGTCGATGGCAATGGGTACGGTGCTGGGTGCGTGGCTGTTGCGGCAACGCTGGCTGCGCAGTCCGGCCCGGCGCGAACGGCTCTTTCTTTGGGCGCAAATTCTCCTTTACACGTACACGGCCCTGTCAGTTGCTCTTTTTATTGGCCTGATTGACCGGCTTGACGGGCTTCGCTTTCTGTTCGATTACTTCCGGTCAAGCGAGCCAGTACTGAGTTTCCGGTTAAGCTGGTTTACCTACGGGCTGATGCCGCTCTTTCTGCTGGCCCTGCCCACGTTCCTGATGGGGTTGAGTTTCACGCTCTCCCAGTCGCTGGTGCAGGACCGCTACGACGAAACGGGGCGAAAGGTGGGATGGCTACAATTTGTCAATATCGTTGGCTCGGCGCTTGGTGCGTGGTGGGTAACGTGGCTGGGCTTTCCGCTGCTGGGTACCGCCACACTCTTCGCAGTGGTGGCCTCGGTAGGTTTCGTGTATGTGCTGTTACTGTATATTCGGCGGCACCTGAGGGCTGGCTACGTTGCCATTCCGGCCCTGGTGCTGCTGCTGTGCGTGCTGGCCCTGCCCGGAAATGACCGTTTCTGGCAGGTAATGAACGGCGTTAGCACAGCGAAGGAGATTATCTTTAACGAAAACGAATCGGGTGTGTCGGTTATCAAACTGGCACCCGATCAGCAAAGCGGGGCCGTCTTTGTCAATGGTCTGGGGCAAAGCAGCCTGCCGTATTATACCGACGAAGTGCATACGCTGCTGGGTGCGTTGCCCGTGCTGATTCACCCCAATCCGCGCCGGGTGGCGGTTATTGGTCTGGGGTCGGCGGGTACGGCGCACGGCATTGGCAGCCGCCCGGAAACCCAACAGATCGACTGTTTTGAGATTGTCAGTAATCAGGCTACCGTGCTGACCAGCTACGCCCACCGCGCCAACGACAGCACCGTCCGCTCCGTACTGGCCGATCCGCGTACGCGGCTTATAATTCGCGATGGCCGGTTCGCACTCAGTCAGCAGCCCGACCTCTACGACGTCATTGAAGCCGACGCACTTCGACCCACGTCGGCGTATTCCGGCAATCTGTACTCCCGCGAATATTTTGAGCTGTTGCGGTCGCGGCTCAGGCCGGGCGGATACGCCGTTACCTGGTGTCCAACACCCCGCATTCGAGCTACTTTCAGGCAGGTTTTTCCTTACACCGTTTATACCGACGAACTGGTCCTGATTGGCAGCACTACGCCCATAACGCTGAACTGGGACACGATATACCAGCGGGCTGCGCACCCGTTTACGCGCCGTTACCATCAGCAGGCCCACATTGATCTGAAGGGTATGCTGACCAGATACCAGCCCCATACCACCACCGAATCAAACCGCGAAAACCCAACGGCCGATATCAATACCGATTTGTTTCCACGCGACGAATTCAACGTTCTGGCCCGCTACCAAAACTGACTCCCTACCTGATAAAAAGAAATAGTCCGAATCCTGCGCAGGATTCGGACTATTTCTTTTTATCAGGCAGTTACGTTGTTATGATTTCGATTTTTTCGGTTTTGACCGGCCCGGTGGGGTTGTGGGGGCGGGCGTTACCGGGCTGTTGACGGCCATCGGGGCAGCGGGCTGACCGGGTTCGGAAACCGGGCGGACTGGTACCCCGCGCACTTCGCGGAAGGCCACAAAGCCCAACAGTCCAATTAGCAGTACGTTACCAATGAGGTCGATGGTGTTGCCAGTTTGGGCGGCTGGCGGGTCAAATTTAAAGGCCACAGTGTGTTTACCCGCCGGTACGCGCATGGCCCGCAAGACGTAGTCGGCCCGGAAGCTGGGGGCGGGTTTGCCGTCAATCGTTACGGTCCAGTCCTGTTGTCCCCGGTAGTAAATCTCCGAAAACACCACCACACCTTCCTGAGCCGCGCTGGTTTCATACACCATATTATCAGGCCGGTAGCTGGTTAGCCGGACGCTGTTGCCGGTGGTGTTCATTGTAGCGGGCAAACCGGTAAGCTGACCCGCAAACTGCCTGTCAGCTACGGCGGTGTCGGCGGGATTCAGCGTTTTCATGGCCGCAAGCTCGGCGTCGGCGTCGGGTACGGTTTGCACGGTCTGCACAAACCAGGCCGCACCAAGGGCTTCGGGATTGGGTATGGCAACGGGACCCGCAGGTTGCTGCGGGTTGGCGGGGTCGGGCTGCCCGGGCGAATCCACGCTGGCCTGAATGACGTATTTCACATTCAGCATGTTTAGCACATTGAGCGTATTGACCGGAAAGGCGTAGGTAATCAGCTCCTGATACCGGCGCAGTTTAGCCGCGTGGTACCCGCCAATGCTCCGGTGAAAATACGACGCCCGGTTGCTGTTCATGAAGTTATCGGTCTGGTCAAATACCCGGTATTGGGGCAACGTGTCCTGCATAATCTGCTGATCGGCAGCGGTGGGTTCAAAGACCTGACTGAGCTGCGCTTTCGGCACAAAATCGGCACTGTTCAGGAATCGCTTATCGACCGTAAACAGATCGAAAATTACGATGGCCAATAGAGCCGGATAGAACAGGCCGGACTTGAGTTTGTTGGTTACGAACGCCCAGACAGCCCCCGCCGTGAGCAGAATCAGCACAAACGACCGGAAGGCATCGGCCCGGAGTAGCCCCTGCCGGTCCTGCACCAGCGAAGTAAGAAACTCATTCCCCGCTTCGCCAAAGTACCGCGCCAGGGTGTCGGCGTCGTTGGCCGAGCGGAACGAGAACAGCGTGCCGCCCAGCAACGCCAGTACCAGCGCGAGACCGCCCGTCAGCCCAAAACTGATGAGTAGTGGCTGCTTGATCTGCGCAAACGTCAGCTTCTGGCTCGCAATGGTTTGCACCGCCAGAGCTGCACCAACGCCAATGAACAACTGCGCCAGCGTAAACGTCATGGTCATGGCCCGGAACTTGTTCAGGTACGGCAGATAATCGAAGAGCAGGTAATTGAATCCGGCAAAGTTCTTGCCCCAGGCCAGCACAATCAGCAGCAACGTAGCACTGAGTAGCCACCACCGAACGGGTGTTTTAATCACGAACATGCCCAGCACAAACAGAAACAGCAGGGCCGCACCAGCATAGGCTGGTCCACCAACCATCGGCTGATCGCCCCAGTAGGTGGGGGTACCAAGTTCCACAAACTGACGCGCCTGCTCAGGATCGAGACCTTTACTGATGAGGGCTTTGTAAAACTCCGAATCGGTACCCAGCCCGCCACCCGACGCGCCCCCAAAAGCGTTGGGAACCAGCAGCGTCAGGGTTTCGCCAATACCGTAGCTGTAGCTGAATGCGTACTCTTTATCCAGGCCGCTTCGGGCCGGCGTTCCGGGAGTCTCATTGCCCATTGCGGCACCCGTAGGATTAGTGGTTTTGGCGGTCAGTTCAGAGCGGCCCCGGATGGTCTCTTTGGTGTATTCGTTCAGCACGAGCAGGCGTTTGCCGAAGCTGCTGCCTGCCAGCACACCCGCTACGGCCAGCGCGGCCAGCCCCAGCGCGAGTTGTCGCCCGCGTCCTTCGCGGATGAGCGCAATGCCTGCCATCAGCACGTACAGGCCGATGGTCATGAACAGGTAATACGTAATTTGTATGTGGTTGGCTCCGAGTTCCATGCACCCAAACAGCCCCGCCAGAGCCGCCCCCGCCCAGTATCGACCCCGCAACGCCAGCACCACGCCCGATAGTAACCCCGCGCCGAATCCCAGCGCAAGAATTTTGGAGATATGGCCCGCTTCGAGCGATACGATGCTGAACGTACCAAACCCATAAGCAACGGCTCCGAGAGACGCCAGCCAGACATTGCAGCCCAGCACCACCAGCAGCAGATACGCCCCCAGCATCAGCACAAACACCACCATAACCGTAGCGGGCAGAGGGCTCAACACCGCCATCACGGCTTTATAGACGTAGATATGCGGGTAGTCGAAGTCAATCATGTAGGCGGGCATCCCGCTGAAAACGGCATCGGTCCAGAGCGGCTTTACGCCCGTTTGCTGACCAATTTCGCGCACCTCCCGCGCCGACGCCACCGACTGCTGAATGTCGGCCATGTTGAGGGTTTTGCCCGACATAACGGGCGAGAAATAGGCGAATGCCAGCAGCAGCAGAGCCAGTAAAGCGAGCAAATGCGGCAGTAGCCGCCGAAAAAGCGTAGGTTGGTTCATGGAGTCAAAAACGAACGAAAGTCAAAGATACGGCTTTGACCCATAACGGATTCGGCACGGCCCGGATTGCCGATGTAGTTATGCAATCAAATCCGAATCACTTCACCGCGAAATATCGTAACATCCGTACCGACTGTGTTTGCTGTGGGTCCAGAAAGAGTTTGTCGTAAATAGTAGCGGCTGAACTGCCGAGACGGGCAAAATACGTTTCGTAGGTTTTGGTGTATGCCTGATTGAGCGAATCGACGTGGACAGGTTCAAATTTAGGCAAAACGCTGGGTGTGAGACAGGCACTAACCACACAATGGCAGGTGGTGTGGAATTTACCTTTGTTCTGGCTGGCACTACTCCGGCGCAGATATAACTCTTGCAGCAACGTCACCTCAAACTGGCACGAAACCCGGCTCGTCCGGTTGCTGTCGCGGTGGCCTGCCGTGATGGTAAAGTAAAGTTTTTGCTCCCGGTCAAACACCTTACGGTATTCGTGGTAACCCGCCTGCTGCACCTCGTTCAGTACGTCGTTGCTGGTGCGGGCGGGTCTTGGCGAGACGTAAGGGCCGGAGGGGTTGAGGTGGTCGGGTGAATCGACAATCAGAATGACATTGGCCCCTTCGCGGAGGTTGATGGACTGGTCACTGGCAAGGTCGTATAAACGACCGTTGCGGAAAATAGCTTCGATTGGTTTCATCTGGTGTTAGTGGTGAGAAAAGAATACTTGGTTACTGACAAGTAACTAAGTAGGTAACCAAGTTGATCTGGGGCAACCTCAGCTTCAGATATGTCAAGAGCCGTATTTTGGAAGCCTATTTTTAAACTTTTTAGATCAAAAAATAATTATTATAGCATTGGCAATCAGTAAATTAGTAATTTTCTACCCTCCTTATTGCCTGCCCTGCATGAACTCCGACTCCATGTCGTTGTCTGACAAAGACGTAGTGCAGTGGCGGGTTAATTTTATCTAATCCACTAAACAAACGCTTACTTCTTGCTCAGCGACTTGATTATCTGGCGCACCGGCTCAACGGTGTGGGTATGGGCAACGACGCAGTTACGCAACTCCTGACGCGGGTCGTTGACGCGGTTGAGCCACGTTTGCCAGTCGGGGGCGGGGACGGGCTGGTTTTGGGTTAGCTCGCCCGCGAGGTCGATGACGGTGCAACCGGCGGCTTGCACCTCGTCGAAGAAATATAACTCGAACACCATGGCGTCTTAGAGGTTGTTTAAAGTTTCACGAAAAGTGAGAGCCGGTCAGGTAGTTTTGTAGTGCAAACTCAAAACCTACCCTGATGATCTGCCCGACCAATCTGACCGACGCTCAATGCGGTTCCCCGCCGAAACAAGCTATCAAACTTTTGCTACCCGCCAAAATCTGGCAACGAAAACGCAAGCACTCAATCCGCACCATCATCAATGCCATTCTCTACGTGGTAAAAGGCGGTATTCAATGGCGGATGATGCCTAATGATCTGCCCGATTGGCGACTGGTTTACTATTACTTCAGGCAGTGGTCTGAGCAAGAACTGGTTCGGCAAATCCATGACAAACTCGTTACCAGGCTGCGTCTGCAAACCGGGCTGGAGGCTTCGCCCAGCCTAATACTCATTGATAGTCAATTGGTTAAGACTATGTCGGCGGCTACCTTGAAAGGCCATGACGGCAATAAAAAACTCACAGGCCGCAAACGCTTTATTATCGTGGATGCACTGGGTTTGGTGCCGGCCCTACGGCTCACATCAGCCAACATGGGTGAGTGGGCGGGGGCTTTATTGCTCTTCAAGGTGCTGGGGCAGCGGTTCACGCGGTTGAAGACGATTTTGGCGGATCAAGGCTTTACCAGGGTCAATTTTTTGGCCACCGTCAAAACGACTTTCCAACTGAGTATCAATGTAGTTTGTGGGGTGCTGGGGGTGAAAGGTTTTCATGTACTGCCCAAACCGCACCGGCGGGCCGGATGGATTGTGGAGCGCGCGTTTGGGTGGTGGGCCTTTCACCGTCGATTAGCCAAAGATTATGAGATAAAAGAGACTCATGCTGAAACTATTATATACTGGACGATGATTCGGCTAATGTCCAGAAGAATCCGTGAAACAAAATCCTAAACAACCTCTTAAACCAGAAGGCATTGTGAGACAGATAAGCTATAGCCAACACCCTGTTTTTCTTCGGCAGTTCCTAATTCTGCTGACCTTACTACCCGGCTACGGTATCAGCACGCAGGCACAAACGCCTGCCAAAACCGAGAATGTAATTCTGATTACGCTCGATGGGGTCCGGTGGCAGGACGTGTTTACCGGGGCCGATTCGCTACTGCTTTTCGATCCTGTCTATTCGCCCGATACGGCACAGGCCAAAAAACAGTTCTGGGCACCCACCGCTGCCGAACGGCGGAAACGGCTGATGCCTTTTTACTGGAACACGCTCTCCATGCAGGGACAGCTGTACGGGAATCGACTGATCGACAGCAAGATGAATGTGGTTAATCCGTACTGGTTTAGTTATCCGGGTTACAACGAAATTCTCTCGGGCTACGCCGATGACCGCATCGACTCGAACGACAAGAAAGACAACCCCAATACAACCGTTCTGGAATTCCTGAACAACAAGCCTGAATTTAAAGGAAAGGTGGCGGTGTTTTCTTCCTGGAATGTCATCGAAGCGGCTGTGAACGAGAACCGCAGCGGTATTTATGCCAACGCAGCACTGGAACCCATCAAACCCGCCCGAACGGCTACCGACTCGCTGCTCAACAACATGATGACGGGCATTCCATCCGAGTTTTCGGATGTTCGCAACGATGCCGTCACGTACTACGCAGCCAAAGATTACCTGCGGCAGCACCGGCCCCGCGTCCTGTTTATTTCCTTCGACGAAACCGATGAGCTGGCCCATGCAGGTCGGTACGCCGACTACCTACGCATGATGCAGTCGCTGGATCGGCTCATTAAGGACCTGTGGACTACTCTTCAGCAACACCCGCAATACAAAAGCAAAACAACGCTGGTTATCACAACTGACCACGGGCGTGGCCACACCCCCAAAGCCCGCTGGAAAGATCACGGCACCAAAACGCCGGATTCATACCAGATCTGGCTGACCGCCGTCGGCCCCGATACATCCCCCACGGGCGAGCAGCGGGGCGGGCCAATTCTGTTTCAAAATCAGATTGCGGCCACGCTGGCGCGGCTGCTGGGTTATACATTCACCTGCGAACACCCCGTAGGACCACCCATTCCGGGTATTATCAGGCCCTGATAAATTTCACAGAATTAGATAACGTGAAGTCTGGACACATTCGGACAACACATTCAGATACGGATAAACTACCCTCTCGTACAGACCCACCATCACGAAACAGACCAGTAGAATGGCAATGCCGAGAGCTAATCCCAAACTGCCAAACGCATCGGCCTGCTACTCCAGCTGACCGCCGTAGAATATCGATACCTCGTCGGGCTACGCACTACGCAAATGACCGGTCTGTTCGGTACGTATATCCGGTCATCGACAGCACGGCGTTTTATGGTAAGCCCAGCGAAAGCTGCCTGCGCGAACAACAAGCCTGGTTTTACCCGACCCAACATCATTTTTATCCTGACCGACGACCAACGCTGGAGCGCGCTGCGCGCTGGGCTACGCTGGAAACCCGTTCGCCCACACGCCCGAAATGGACAAACTGGCCCGGACCAGCACGTATTTCAAGAAGGGAATGGTTACTACGCCTATCTGCGCGGCCAGCCGGGCCAGCATCCTGAGCGGCATGCACGAACGCACGCACCGGTACACGTTTCAGACCAGCCCCATCCAGGATGAGTACATGAAAACGGCGTACCCATACGTACTGAAAAAAGCGGGTTACTATACAGGCTTTTACGGGAAATTGGGTGTTAAATACGACAAAGCCGACCAACTCTTCGACGTAAGCGAGTGCTACGACCGCATGATTGGTCGATCTGGAAATCGCTAAAATCCGGGCGCAGTTGACACAGCAGGGGCTGGATAAAAACACCATCATTATCGTGATGGGAGATAATGGCTATTTCCTCGGCGAGCAACGACTGGCCGACAAATGGCTGATGTACGATAATTCGGTACGGGTGCCACTCATTATTTACGACCCCCGCACCCCCGTTCACCGCGACGTGGACGACATGGCCCTCAACATTGACGTACCCGCCACCATTGCCGACATTGCCGGAGCTAAACAACCCGCTGACTGGCATGGGCGGAGTCTGCTGCCCATGGTGTCGGAATCCAGTAAACGCATTGACCGGGATACGGTGCTGATTAAACACCTCTGGGAGTTCAAAGACATTCCGCCCAGCGAAGGCGTGCGCACGAAACAGTGGAAATATTTCCGGTACGTCAACGACAAAACCCTCGAAGAACTCTACGACCTTCAGGCTGACCCACAGGAGATCACGAATCTGGCCCGCAACAATTCGTACAAACCGGTGCTGAACAAACTGCGGGGTGCTACCAACCGGCTCAGCCGTAAATTCAATGACCCGAAGTTGGAGGTACCGTCGGGGTTGATGGTCAACTCTGGCCGGCAGTCGGGGCAGGTACTACCCGCCAATCAGAAATCCGAATTTTCATGGATTGTACCGACCGATGCCGTTGTCCAGTCGGCGTATCAGGTATTGGTAGCTTCGTCGAAAGCGAATCTGGACAACAACCTTAGCGATGTCTGGAACAGCGGACAGGTGCGGGGTAATCAGTTGGCCAACGCAACCTACGCTGGTTCGGCCCTGAAACCGGGAATGAGTTGTTTCTGGAAAGTCAGAATCTGGGACACCCACAACCGCACCGGCGACTACTCGGCTCCGCAGTCGTTTCTGGTGGGGCCGCCGGGCAGTTCAATGACTCCACCGCTACGCCGGGACTGACCGGCACGCCCCCAGTCCCGATACGCTACGGGGGTGGACGGACCGGCAATTACGTGGCGTCTTTCTGGATTATGGTACGTATTGAACCGCCTAACGACCTGACTGGTTTTGTAGTATATTCGCATAAACAACAGGGTATGAATGAGCAATTCACTGCCCTACCCGTTATGAACACAGCACGCCACCTCCGCAATGTTGCTCTGGCCGGGTTAGTAGCCGTTACGCTGACTAACTGCGCCCCTACCGTCATGACAACCCGGCTTACTCCCATTTCGGGCGAGGTGGCCACTATCGACGGGCGACCCGTTACCCGTGTCGAAGAAAATAACGTGGCTGTGGTGGCGTCATTTGAGCGCGAAGACCTGGAATACGCCGTGCTGGATATTGAGGTAAAGAACAATACCAGCCAGCCCATTGAGGTTGATCCTGCCGGTTTCCGGTTTGTAGCCCTCGGCCCCGCGCAGGACACCCTCAGCGATACCAGCCGACCCGGTCAGGCCTTGAGCCGCGTGGCTGCTAACCCTACCTACGAAGCAGGGCGCATGAGCCTGAAGCGGAAGCAGGAAGAAAAACGCCTGAAACGCGCCAAGATTTTCAACACGATTTTACTCGTTGCCGCCGTAGCATCGGATGTATCCTCTTCAGGTAAAAACCGGTCTTTTCGGGAATACGCCAACAACCGGGTGGCCCATAGCTTCGCCTACCAGGCCATTGGCGTCAAACGCGCCGTTGACTACGGCAACTTCGCCAACCGAATGCAGCGGTACGATTACGAAGAATACCGCTGGCGCGAAATGGCCCTGAAAGCCAATACCGTTGCCCCCGGCGAGTCAGTACGCGGCTTTGTCTATTTGCCGCGCGTGGCCAATGCCAGTTATCTGGCCATTACCTACTCCTTACCCGAAACGGCGTCGGTACCATTGCTATTCAGGCAGGAAATCATACGCGAGAAGCGGAAACGGCGGTAATCGTTCGGTGTTTCAGGTTCAAAAATCGTCGTCCATCGCCTGTTTAGCGCGTTGTAATTCCAGCAGCGTTTTCTGGTTGTTCTGCGCCTTAGCCAAAGCCATTCCCTGCTCGTATAATTCGGTAGCCCGGCCTATGTTGCTCTGTTCGGCGTAGAGTGCGGCTGCGTGGTAGTAGGTAGCCAAATAGTTGGGATGTTCGATCAGGAGCTGGTCGAAATAGGCCCGCGCCCGTTCTGGATCACCGCTCAGATATTCCATCGCCAGGGCGTAAACATTGAACGGGTCATGGGGTTCTTCCTGTACAAATCGAATCAATTGCTGGATGCGGTCGTTATTCATAGACAGAGAAATTAGTATGCATGCATACTTTCTTTAGTATGGTTCGTACTTTTGACCAAAATCATAAACCACATAACCAATGAAAATTTTAGTGTGTGTGACGAGCGTGCCCGACACGACCACCAAGATTACCTTTACCGACAACAATACCAAACTAAGCAAGGCAGGTGTAACGTTTATTACTGGCCCCTACGACGATTACGCTCTGGCGCGGGCCGTTGAGTTAAAAGAGAAACTCGGTGCCAGCGTAACGGTTCTAAACGTGGGCGGAGCTGAAGCCGAGCCGGTTATCCGCAAATGTCTCGCCATTGGTGCCGACGATGCTATCCGGGTCAACGCCGAACCACGCGATGCTTATTTTGTGGCCGAACAGATTGCCGCCATTGCCAAAGAAAACAACTACGATCTGATTCTAATGGGTCGCGAATCCATTGACTACAATGGTGGCCAGGTACACGGTATCGTGGGCGAAATGCTGGGCATTCCGTCCATCTCGCCGGTGATGCTGCTGGACATTGACGGCGATACAGCCGGGCCGCGAACGGCAAAAATCACCCGCGAAATTGAGGGAGGCAAAGAAGAACTGGAAGCTAAACTGCCATTGGTACTGGGTTGTCAGGAGCCGATTGCCGAATGGAAAATTCCGAACATGCGTGGCATCATGACCGCCCGGACCAAGCCGCTCAAGGTAGTTGAAGCTACCAGTACCGACGTCCTGACCGATGTGAGCGGCTACGAGTTGCCGCCTGCCCGTGGAGCCGTGAAGATGATCAAGGCCGAAGAAGCCGAAACCCTCATCCATCTCCTCCGCACCGAAGCAAAAATCATTTAAACAAAGTTGTAAATAGTCCGCCACTGCGGTTGTAGAGTCATATAGTTATAGAGTTGCTCTACTGGTAACTGAACTTTACGACTCTGTAACTCTGTAACTTTCAAGAACATGTCTGTACTCATATTCGCCGAAGTAGAAAACGGCACTCTCAAGAAATCATCTCAGGAAGCCATCTTTTACGGTGCCAAAGTCGCCGAAATGATGGGAACCTCCGCCACGGTTATTGTGGCCGGTCAGTCTGATAACAATGCGCTGGCCGAGGCCGGAAAGTACGGAGCCAATAAGGTTCTGCACGCTGTTGATGCCAAACTGAACGAACCCAATGGCATGGCCTACGCCACGGTTGTGGCCGCTGCCACGCAGCAGGAAGGCGCGTCGGTCATTGTACTGGCCAAATCGTCGCTGGCCGATGCTATGACGGCCCGCCTGGCGGGTAAACTAAAGGCTGGCCTGGCCGCCAACGTCATTGAACTGCCCGATCTCTCAAATGGCTTCCGGGTCAAAAGCAGCATCTACACTGGCAAAGCGTTTGCTTATAACGACCTCAAGGCCGACACGAAGATTCTGGCCATCAAGAAAAATACCATTATCGTAGAAGAAACCGATGCCACGGCTACCGTAGAATCCTTTACGCCCGCGCTTAACGATGCTGATTTTGCCGTTACGGTAAAAAGCGTGGAGAAAGCTACTAGCGACATCCTGCTGCCCGAAGCTGATCTGGTTGTGTCGGCGGGTCGTGGCCTGAAAGGACCGGAGAATTGGGGTATTGTGGAAGATTTGGCCAAAGCCCTCGGTGCGGCCACCGCCTGCTCTAAACCCGTTTCGGATCTCGACTGGCGACCTCACCACGAACACGTAGGACAGACCGGCATCAAGGTCAGTCCAAACCTGTACATAGCAGCTGGCATTTCGGGAGCTATTCAGCACCTGGCGGGCGTAAACTCCTCGAAGGTAATTGTGGTTATCAACAAAGACCCCGATGCTCCGTTTTTCAAATCAGCCGATTACGGTATTGTTGGCGATGTATTTGAGGTTCTGCCCCGCCTGACGAAAGCCGCGCAGGCACTTTAAGAAGCTGCTACCTGAGTTAATCGCTTTGGCTGCAAAGTGTGTCTTTTGGTTGTTCGTTGTGGAAACGGACGAACAACCAAACCGCCAAACGTTTAAATTTGCGCTGTGGATAAGATTAAACTGGAAATATTAGGACTGTCGCCGAGTCAGTCGCAATCGGGTTCGTTCGCGCTGGTACTGGGCGAGGAATACGGAAATCGTCGGTTGCCAATCATTATTGGCATGTTCGAAGCGCAGGCTATCGCCATTGAGATGGAGAAAATTGCGCCAAACCGACCAATGACGCATGATTTGTTCAAGCAGTTTGCCGAACAGTTTCGCTTCACCGTGCGCGAAATCGTGATTTCTGAACTGCGTGAAGGTATTTTCTTCGCCAAAATCGTTTGTTTCGATGGAGTTCGCGAATCGGTTATCGACTCGCGCCCATCCGATGCCATTGCTATCGGTATCCGATTCGACGTGCCAATCTATACGAACGAAACTATCCTTTCTGAGGCTGGTATCACCGCCAGTGGCAGCGAAGAGGATGATGAGGAGCAGGAAGAACTGGTTCGCTCATCGAATCGGCCAACGGCCCGTTCATTTGGCGATCAGCTGAAGAATGCATCGGCAGAGGAACTACAAAAATTACTTGAAGAGGCCCTCGGCAACGAAGAATATGAGCGGGCTGCCCGCATCCGCGACGAGATGAGCAAGCGTAATTGATTCGATCAACTATGTCGCATAAACTAAAAAGCCGCTCAATTTGAGCGGCTTTTTTACTTCTTCTTTCGCTTCCGTACAACCAACTCTTTGTATCCAAATGTTGGGTCGGGTTCGCGGGTAAATACTATGTCGGGCATAACGCCAGCAACGATCTCTGCGGTAGTGTAAATGTTGCAGCCTTCCAGCAAATGTCCGCCAATAGTTTTTCCCGTTGAGTCAGACACGGACAAAT
>Ga0105045_10003431_pt1 | contig 13597 bp, 13 predicted proteins | sample MAT02_FD_78089 | JGI IMG/M metagenome (GOLD analysis project Ga0105045, IMG submission 78089) | Freshwater microbial communities from Lake Fryxell liftoff mats and glacier meltwater in Antarctica - MAT-02 (megahit assembly) | ecosystem: Environmental > Aquatic > Freshwater > Ice > Liftoff...
CGTTCGGCGACATCGAGGTCGAGTTCGTGCCCTGGGCGGACCTCGCCGCATACCTCGACGCTCTGCGGTGATCTCCGTCGACGCCGCGCGCTCGATCCCGTTGCTGCCTCCGCCGGCCACGGTCTCCCAGAGCCCCGCGACCGTGATCGTGGTGCCCGACGCCATGACCGTCTCCGCGCTCGGGCGCGACCGTGCAACGAAGACTGCTCAGCCCGCGGGTTCGTACGGTGCGCACGTCGACACCGTGATCACCGGACGCGCGCACGGCCTGCGCACCTTCAAAGCCACGCAAATCGCCCCGTACCACTCGAGGGGCGCACTTCCAGAGCCGAAGCCCTGCGTGCCAACATCTCGTGAGACACCAAGCCCCTCGATTCTAGTGCAGCGCAGGGCGAGAATCCGAAGTCCGAAATGCCGATGTCGAAGTCCCAGAAACGCAGGCCCTCATCCGGGAGCGCATCTCCCAGTGAGGTAGTGGCGGCGAAGAAGCGTAGGGTGTTCTCGCCCGCCGAGAAGCTCCGCATCATCCGAGATGCGGCCGCGTGTGGTCCCGGCGAACAGGCTGCCCTGCTCCGACGCGAGGGCATCTACAGCTCGCACCTCACGACTTGGCGCCGCCAACTCGAGACCCACGGCACCGTCGGCGTCTTCGCCATCAAGCGCGGGCGCAAGCCCAAGCTCGACGACAAGGATCGCAAGATCGCCCTGCTCGAGAAGCAGCTCCGCGCCGCCGAGAAGGAGCTCGAGATCCGCCAAGCCCTCATCGAATTCCAAAAGAAAAGTCTCGGAGCTCCTCGGGATCAGCCTCCCGGAACCGGAGGCTCGTTGATGACGGCCCTGTCCTCGCTCTCCAGCGCCGTGCCGCTTCGACGCGCCTGCGAGTCCGTCGGTTTCTCGCGAGCGACCTTCTATCGCCGGCGCGCCCCGGCGACGAAGCCTCGTGCCAAGCGCGGATCACGGTAATCTCCACGCGCACTGAGACCCGACGAACGCGACAAGGTGATCGCCGTCCTTCATGCGCCGGAGTTCGCCGACCCATGCATGTACAGAACCTCCCTGGGCGAGAATCGGGAGATCTACGGGTTGCCCGCCACAGATGGCGCGACGAGCCGGAAGGACGCGTCGCGCTCTGCCGAACCCCGCTAGAACTCCGGACGGATCCGGCAGTCGCCCGGGCAGTTGTTCGTGCCCTCGTCCGGGTCGCACTCGGCGTCGCCGCACGTCGGCGTGCAGTCCACGGCGCAGGTGTCATTCGCCTCACCGCGGCTCACCGAGCACACACCATCGCCGCAGAACGGCTCGGGCAGCGGCGGCGAGTTCGGCCACAACGACCCCTCGCCGTTGTCGCCGGCCTCGAACTGGAACCAGATCGAGAGCACGAAGTGGGTGCGGTCGAGGACCCGCGTCCAGCCCTTGTCATCGAACGCGGCGCCCAAGGTGGGCACCGACGCGAGCGCGAAGATGCTGCCGAAGTCCAGCTCGCCGGGCGCCGGCGGGGCGACGCGGTCATCGATGTAGACGATCTCGACCAGTCGCTCGTGCCGGTTGTAGAGCAGCCACACCCCGGTGAGGCCGGCATCGACCGCGTCTTGGGCGAGATCGGGCAGGCGCTGCTGCAGGTAGCGCTTCCAGTTGCGGTTGTTCGGGATCGACCAGCGCTCGGTCCGCATCACGATGTGATCGGTCGAGACGTCCCCGAGCTCGAACGCACCGATGTTCGTCCACTCGAAGCAGTGGGGATCGAGCACGCCTTCGCGCTCGAGGAACTGCACACCATCGAGGATGTAGTCCTCGGTGACCCACTTGGCATAGGCGGCTGCCTGCTTCTTGGTTTCGAACAGGTAGCGGCCGCCGCTGCTGAAGTCCCCCGTCATCGGGTCGATGGCGAGGGGCAGATGCTTGCCGTAGAGCATCCCCGGCTGGTCCGACATGTACATGCGATCGCGCTCGATCGTGGGCCCGATCACCTCGGGGGGGAGCCCCGGAGCGAGGTCGAAATCGCACGAAAAACCGGCCTTGGCGTCGATCATCGTGACGCCGTCGATGTCGGGACCGCCGCCGCCTCCATGCCAGTCTTCCCAGATCCCGAAGGGGTCGCAGGCGAGCGGCGTAAATCCTAGGCAGGCAACGAGGAGGTGATTGAGTTTGGGGAGGGACACGGCGCGGACTCCTATCGGGCCAGGTGTGGGTGCGAAGGCCACCAGGTGGCGGTGCGGGCGCAGGGGGCGGCTGCGCGGGGGTGGTGGAAGGGATGTGCCCCGTGTTCGTCGGCGTCGCGGGACGCGCTCTCTCACACTTTGACTCAGGTCAAATATGCAAGCTTGATTAAGGGACAGTCTGGAGGTGATCGCGGCCGAGCCGCAAGTGCGCTATTCACGCGTATCTGCATGCGCGATGTCCGTTCGGCCGCAAACGTACGGAATATTGGCCGGTTTGTCGTCTAAACGGTCGTTCGGGCGAGCCTTCGCAAGCCCAGGGGACCGGGTTCTCGATGCGAAATGCGCGGGGGCCGCAGTTCAAAAACTCACATAACCGCGCATCTACGGTGTGACGCCAGCGGTGCGATCGATCCCTGCGGAGTCAACTTCGGCGCTTGCCGAATGCCGGAGTGCCACATACCCTGAGCATTCTGTGATGCAAACAACGGTTAAGTGGCCAAAAGATCGCGAAGCAACAGGAACGCGCCCGAGGCGCGCGTTCCCGCGCGCCTCACGGGAACTTTCAAAACGAACGCGCCGCGTCCGCCGTACCGAGCCCGCGGCGGAGCCGGGCACGCCCGACGGCAGGCATGCGTCGTCGGCCCGCGTTGGGGCTCCTGCGGCCAATTTGCCGGACTCCGATCAATGCCTGTTGATGCTGTACGCGAACCGCCCTATCGTGCGGGCGTCGAACGGGTTTCGACCGGTGGGCCGCTGTACGGCCTACGGGGACCCCCTACGGCAAGGTGCGTGCTATGGAGTTCATTTCCCCCGACCCCGAAGCCCTTGTCCGAGCGGCCAATGTGCGCGCAACGCTCGATGCCTTCCAGTTGCGCCCCTCGCTGGGTCAGCGCCTGATCGAGAAGCACGCGCTGGCGCTCGAGGACCTGCGGCCCGACAAGTTCATCCTAGTCCAGCGCTGGCTCGACACCCTGAAGGAGATCCAGCAGGAGATCGGGTCGAACATCATCCACCGGGTGGGGACCGCGATCCTCCAGAATGCCGTGTTTCCGCCGCAGTTCGACCAGATCGACGTCGTGTTCGCGAACATGGACGCGATCTACCACGCGAATCACCAGGGCGATGTCGGGCACTACCACACCAAGCGTCACCCGGACGGGAGCTGGGAAGTGCGCTGCGAGACCCCGTATCCACGCGCTTTCGAGCACGGAGCCGTCGAGGGCGTGTGCCGACACGCCAACTTCAACCGCGGCAAGGGTTATCACGTGACCTACGCGGATGGACCGCCGAACAGCGATGTTACCTGCATCCTGACCGTGCGGCCGGCCTTCTAGCCGTCCGCCACCGGAGATTCGATCTCCGTCTCCGCGAGACCGCGCAGGTCATGTCGGGGGCGACATGATGGACTTCGTGGCACGGTCGATTCCGACCGTTCTGGGCCGTGCACGCTCGCAGCTTGCGGTGCTCTGTCCGGCCCTCGGTCTGGACGAGCGCGAGGCCGAGATCTTGGCGTTCATGCGGCTGGTACTCGGGGCCCAGGCGGAGCGCGAGGTCGGGGCCGAACACTTCGCGTCGGACGTATGTGACGACCATTCACCCTACGAGTTCTCGATCTCGGTCGACGCGAATGGCGCCGAGCTCCGCGTACTGATGGAGACCATCGGGGAGTCCCCGACGCTCGCGAGCACCCACGAGGCGTCCGCGGCGATGACCGCCACGTTGGCAGCGCGGCTGAATCTACCGCTCGCTCGCCTCCGCCAGGTGGAGGAGCTGTTCGACGACGCGGCTCCGTCTGGTCTGTTCTCGCGGTGGCATGCGCTCGAGTTTCGTCCTGGGCGCCCGCCTTCGGTGAAGCTGTATCTGAACCCGCAGATCCGCGGTCCAGCGGGCGCCGCGTCGGCGATCGAAGAGGCGTTGAGGCGGCTAGGTCTCGCACACGCGTGGGCCGACCTGCGCCAGCGTGCGCGTCGCGGCGAAGACGACGAGTGGAAGTACTTCTCGCTCGATCTCGATGACGGCGCGACTGCGCGCGTGAAGGTCTATGTCCGACACCATGGACTGCGCTGCGAGGAACTCGAGACCTATCTCGCGCACACGCGGGACTACGCTCCGGGCGCGGCCACGGAGTTCTGTCGCGCGATGCTGGGCTCGCACGAGCCGTTCGCGAGCAAGCCTGTCTTCACCTGCCTGGCGTGGGCCGATCCCACGCGGCCGCCCAAGCCGACCGTATACGCGCCGATCGCCGGCTACGTCTCGGACGATGATGAGGCTCGCGCGCGGATCTCCACCTTCATGGCGAACAAGGGGCTGAGAACCCGGTCCTACGAAGCCGGTCTCGACGCGTTGCTCCCGTCCGCCTCGGCCAAACCGATCCAGAGCTACGCATCAGTGCGGTGGGACGCTGGCGGACCGCGGATGACGGTGTACATGTCACCCAACGCCTATGCGGAGCACGCTACCGCCGAGCCCACCGCGACTCCGAGGATCCCATGAACTCCACGATGGCCGACCTACAGCGCGTGATCGAGCAACGTCGCCTCGAACTCGAGCGCTCGCCGTTCATCCAAGGGATCGAGCGCTCATCGAGCGTCGACGGCCTGCGCGGCTTCGTGCCGCAGCTCTACTTCTACGTCTACGCCTTCCAGGACGTGCTGCGCCTGTCGGCCGAGACCATCACCGATCCGCGGCTCGCGGCGATCGCGACCAACCACCGCAACGAGGATGCCGGGCACGAGCGGTGGTTCGGCAGCGATGTGGTCGCCCTGGGATGCGCCCGCGACGTCGAGTGGGTCTTTGGTCCCGAGCACAGCCAGACCCGCGACGTCGCCTACGCGCTGGTCGCCGAGGTGCTCCACGCCGATGACGATCGGCTGCGTCTGGTGGTCCCGCTGGTGCTCGAGGCTGCGGGTTCGGTCTTCTTCTTCCGGGTCATCGACCTGCTCGAGCGCGCAGGCTTCGATCGACCGCTCCACTACTTCGCGCGCCATCACCAAGACGTCGAGGCGTCCCATGACATCTTCAGCGACGCGACCGGCGGAGAACTCGAGGCGATCGAGTTCGAGCCCGCGATCTACGAGCGGGCGGTCGGCATCGTGAACCGCTCGTTCGACCGTATGATGACGTTCGCGGACTCGCTCGAGCGCCATCGCAGCGGCGGCGAGGATGCGCGGCGGGCATGAGCGCCGCATCATCGGAGCACGCGATCGCGGATCACCTCGCGACGATCCGCGGGCTCACCGTCACCCGCGACCCCGTGGCGCGGAGCGTCGCCGCGCGCGACTTCGGTGGCCTCACGACCGGCGACGTCCTCGCGATCGCCCGGCCCGCCGACGCCGATGCCCTCGCCGCCTTGGTGGCCGCGGCGCGGCGCGACGGATTCCGACTCACCCCGCGCACGCTGGGCTACAGCCAGAGCGGCCAGTCGGTGCCGCGCGGTGGGGTGAGCGTCGACATGACGGGCTTCACCGGCGTCAGCGTCGATGTGGATGCCGGCATCGCCCGGTGTGGCAGCGGCGCGACGTGGCGGCAGCTGCTCGCGGCCACCTACGCGCACGGCCTCGCGCCGCGGGTGATGCCGCTCAACCTCGATCTCAGCATCGGCGGCACCTTGTCTGCCGGCGGGGCTGGGAGCACCAGCCACGCCCATGGCCTCGCGATCTCGTCGGTCGAGTCGGTCGAGGTCGTCACCGGCGCCGGCGAGCGAGTGACCGCGGGGCCGTCGTTGCGCACCGATGTGTACGACGCGGTGCTCGGCGGCGCCGGCCGCTTCGGGTTCATCTGCGGGGCGAGCTTGCGCCTGCGCCCGGCGGCACCGTTCACGCGGACCTACTATCTGCTGTACGACGATCTCGCGACGTTGCTCGCCGACGAGCACGCCATGATGTCGCAGCCGTGGTGCACGCACCTCGAGGGCTTCGCGTCGGCGGCGATCCAGGGCATCCGTCGCGGTGCCGGAGGGCGACGCGGGCCCTTCGCGCGGTGGTTCTTCGGCATGCACATCTCGACGGAGTACGCCGCACAGGCGCCGCCGGACGACGGGGCGTGCCTGCGGGGCCTACACTTTCGCGAGCGGTTGCACGTCGAGGACAACCCCAGCGACGAGTACGCCGCCCGCTACGACATGCGTTTCGCGATGATGCGCGCCACCGGGGCGTGGGGCCAAGTTCACCCATGGCTCGAGTGCACGATCCCCGCCGCGGTGGCGCCGACGCTGCTGCCCGAGATCATCGACACGGTGCCTCTGCTGCTCGGTGACGGCCACCGCATCATGCCGATCGCCGACGTGCCGCGACCGGCACTCTTCATGGCGCCGAACCCCGGGATCGCCTTCGGGGTGATGCCGCCGGGCGTGCCCCCCGCGTTCGAGGCCCCCGCGGTGGCCGGCCTGCGGGCGGTGCACGAGCGCCTGATCGGCGCCGGGGGCAAGCGCTACCTCTCGGGGTGGCTGTTCGAGCCCGACGAGGCGGCGTGGCGCCGCCACTTCGGCGATCGCTACGACGCGTGGCAGCGCAGCAAGCAGCGGCTCGACCCCGACGGGATCCTCGAGTCGGTGCTGTTCACGGCGCCACCGCCGGGGTGAGGACGGCGACCCGCTCGCCGCGGCCCATCCGTCGCAGCCAGCGAAAGTGCGATCCGATCGCGCGGGCGAGCGACGCGGTGCTGCGGTACGCGACGCCGTGCTCGCGGCAGCACTCGGCGATGATCGGGGCCAACTGCGGGTAGTGCACGTGGCACACGCGCGGGAACAGGTGGTGGACCGCCTGGAAGTTGAGTCCGCCGACGTACCAACTCAGCCAACGCAGTCCGGGCGCGAAGTCGACGGTCGTCGCGATCTGGTGCGCGGCGAATTCCACATGCAGCGGTTGGCCTGCGGAGTCCTTGGCGATCGCGAGGAACTCGGCCTCTTCGACGCAGTGCGCGAGTTGGAACACCAGCGACAGCACGAAGCCGCAGACGACGGACATCACGCCGTACATCAGCAGCCCCAGGGGCCAGCCGAGCACGGCGATGGGGAGCACCAGCGCCCACAGCAGGTGCGCGAGCTTGCCCCCCCAGAAGACCGCGCCCTCGCGGCCCCGAGGCCGCCGAATCGCGGTGTGACCGATCGTGCCCCGCAGGAGATCACCGTAGTCGTCCCACCAGTACCACTTGAAATTGAGCATGCCGTAGAGCACGGGCATGTACAGGTGCTGGGCGCGGTGGAACCAACGGTGCGGCTGGCCCGGGGCCATGCGCGCCAGCGGGCGCAGCTCGATGTCCTCGTCGGCGCCCTCGATGTTGGGATAGGTGTGGTGGGCGATGCCGTGCTTGTGGTGCCAGACATGCGAGCTCGCACCGAGCAGATCGAGCACGGCGGCGGCGGCTCGGTTCACGCGCGGGTCCGCCGAGTAGGCCCGATGACCGCCGTCGTGCTGCACCGCCATGCCCAGGCCCGCCATTGCGAGCCCGACGATCACGGCGCCGACGAGCACCACCGGCCACGCCGTGGTCGAGAGCCCGATCGCCATGCCGAGGCCGAGCGTGGCGAACAAGATGGCGGTCTTGCGCTGGATCGTGCGGTAGCCCCACGCCAGGCGGCCCGGCTCGGCGAGGTGCGCGTCGATGCGCCGACGCAGCTCGAGATACAGCGGGCTGCCGGTGTCGAGCCGGACGCGGGGATCCTTCACCCGCGAGAGTCGAGCACCGCCGCATCGTCACGGGAAGAGCCGGCGGCGTCCGCGACACAACCGAGACACGCGGTGGTCGTGGCAGCCCGCGGCCGCCGGTTCATGCGAAGAGATCACGCCGGGCCGCCTCGCAGATCGCCCTGACCGCGGGGTGCGCCAGCCGCCGCTGCTGGGTGATGGCGTAGAACCGCTGGCGGATCTCGGGGACCTCGCCGACCACCGCGACGTCGTAGCGGCGGCAGATGTCGTCGGCGATCACGGTCGGTCCCGCGAACACGCCGGCACCGTCCTGGCCGAACGTGTTGAGCAGCGCGCTGTCGTCGAACTCGCCGACGACGTGCGGGGCGATCGCATGATCGGACATCCACCGCTCGAGGCCCAGCCGCAACCCCGAGCTGGCGCCGGGCAGCAGCCAGGCTGCGCGCTGCAACGAGCGGGGAAAGCCCCGACGCAGGCCGCCGAGGATCGAGCGCGCGATGAACAGCGTCGTGCCGCACTCACCCAGGAGATGGGCATGCGCGGCGGTCCGCGCCGAGGGCACCAGCGGTGCGTCCGACAACACGACGTCGACCATGTGCGCGGCGAGCTCGGCGATGAAGTCCTCGACGGGTCGATCCTCGCGGCACACCAGCCGCGCCGGTGGCGAGATGTGCAGCGCCGGATCTAGCAGGCGTCGGACGATCGGCTTGGGCAGTACATCGGCGACCCCCACGATGAGCCTCACCTGCTTGCCGCGGCTGCGGACCTCGTCGACCAGACGCCGCCCGGTCGCGAAGACCTCGTCGGCGTGGTGCAGCGCGATGCGTCCGGCTTCGGTCAGCACCAGCCGCCGCCCCTGGCGCTCGAACAGGGCCTGGCCGAGGGCCGACTCGAGCGCCCGCACCTGGGCGCTCAGCGTCGCCTTGGCGAGGCGCAACCGCTCGGCCGCGGCGGCGATGCTGCCCTCCTTCGCGACCATCCAGAAGTAGTAGAGGTGATGGTAGTTGAGCCACTCCATGGGGTGCGCCGGTCGTTCGGTGCGACCGAACGATCATGCCACGATTATCTGGCTTTTCGCGACGGTGGTCCGGCCCTACGCTCGGTGCATCGTCCGTCTCTTCGGACGTGGCCGACGCCTCGCCGGCGTGGGTCGGGGGGGCCCCGCAGGGCCCTGCGTGATCGTCTGCTTCTCGGCGGTCGGTGCCCAATGGTGGGGGCCGGCCGCCGAGCTCCGCTCGCCGCGCGTCGCGGCTGACTCGGCGCCGAAATCCCATGCCCTCCGAATCGATGCCCACGTCCACCACCGAAGAGTCCCAATCCGCGCTGGGAGGCCTCGCCAGGCTGATCTGGATGACCGTCGGCAACATCGCGTTGGTCGTCCTCGCCTTGGGGATCGCGATGGGGCCGCCGTGGTCGTTCACATGGCGCGACTGGGCGTTTCTCGCGGCGGCCGGGGGGATGCTGCTCGTCCGCTACGTGGACATCACCCGCCTCGGCGGTCGCACGGCCGAGGGGGATCCGGCGACGACGCGCGACTTCCGGAGCTGGGCTGCCGGGGTCTTGGTCGCGTGCGCGGTGGCCTGGGGCCTGGCTCACTCGTTCGCGCTGTGAGGGCGCCCTCGGCGCGCGACGGCCAGGCCGGGTCTGTTTGGAAATCCAAATAGAATGTGCAAGGCTTGGGGACCGACGGGATCTGCACAAGCCGATGAGGCGCATCCTCGACCGCGACAACCTCGACATCCTCGCTCAGCTGGCATGGTCACGCGTGCTTCTGGGCTTCGACTTCGACGGGACCTTGGCGCCGATCGTCGCCGATCGTGACGCCGCCGTGATGCGGTCCGAGACCGCGGCGCTGTTCGCCGAGGTCTGCAGCCTCTATCCATGCGCCGTCATCTCGGGGCGCAGCCGTGCAGATGTCGCCGAGCGCGTCGGCGCGGCGCAGGTGAAGTACTTCGTGGGCAACCACGGGATGGAGCCCCAAGGCGCATCCGCAGGCGGGAGGCCCGAGATCGCTGCAGCCGCCGAGCTCCTCGGTCGAGCGCTGGCCGAGCATGCTGGGGTCGACATCGAGGACAAGCAGTACTCGCTGGCGATCCATTACCGCCGCTCGCGCCGCACGCGTGAGGCTCGCGCCGCGATCACGTGCGCGATCGCAGCGTTGCCGACCCCGATGCGCACCGTCGCGGGCAAGATGGTGGTGAACGTCGTACCCGCCCACGCCCCACACAAGGGCGACGCGCTGCTCGAGCTGCGTGAGCGTGAGGGGGCCAGCACGGCGCTGTACGTCGGCGACGATGTCACCGACGAGGATGTTTTCGCGATCGATCAACCGGGCCGGCTGGTGTCGGTGCGAATCGGCGAGTCGAAGGCGTCGGCGGCGAAGTACTTCGTTCGCAACCAGCGGGAGATCGACGCGCTGCTGACGAAGCTCGCCCTTCATCGCAGAGAGCAGCGGCGCGGGTGAGCGTCAAGACGCCCGTCGCCGCGCTGCCGATGGGCCCGGCCCTCGATTTCCTGGCTCGGCTGTGGCGGCTCGAGCACGCGCGCGAGCAGCTCTCCGGGCGTATGGAGCGACGCTGGGGTGTCACCGCCCAGCAGCGGATGGTGATCCGATGCATCGGCACCTACCCGGGGATCACGGCAGGCCAGCTCGCCGCCACGCTGCACGTGGATGCGGGCACGGTGTCGGCGACGTTGCGCCGGCTCGAGGAGCGGCAACTCGTCCAGCGCCGCCGCGATCCCAACGACAGTCGCCGGGTGACCCTCGGTCTCACGCCCGCTGGCCGACGGCTCGACGCGCCCGCCGAGGGGACGGTCGAAGCTGCGGTGACGGAGCTGCTCCGCGACGTGGATCCCGCGCAGCTCGCCGCGACTGTGGCGGTGCTCGAGCGGCTCCGCTCGCTGCTCGACGCGACCTTGGGTGAGTGATGCGCGAACCTGCTAACGTGATGGAATGAGATTACGTCGGGCATCGAGAGGGTCTGCCCCCCGGAGCGCCACCTTCGGCGCATGGCTGCTCGCCATCGGGTGCGGCGGGGGCACAGACGCCGCGGGCGGCGAGTACATCGACGAGGACTTCCCGCCGTGGAGCTGTGACACCGAGGCCACGACCACCGGCTGCGCCGAATCCGGCGACGCGCCGGTGGCCGAGTGCCAAGGAGCGCCCGATTGCGCCGCCGGTGTGTGCGCGGCCGATTTCGCGGGGGACATCGGCCGGTTCGAGTGCCAGGCAGCATGCATCGCGCCGATCGACGATGCCCGGTGGTGCTTCGATGCCTCGGCGTGCTGCGACGCCGAGGCGATCTGCGATCGGGGCTATTGCATCGTCGAGGGCGAGGCGACCGACGGTACCGGCGCGAGCGCCGAGGGCGGCGCGAGCACGGGCGATGTCACGACGTCTGGTGGCGGCAGCGGTGGCGCGACGTCGAGCGGCAGCTGATCGCACCCGCGAAATGAAGGCGGCGGGGCTGCTGTTCGCAACCCCGCCGCGGTGGGCAACCTCGGGTCGGTTCCGGTTCCGTATGTGGCGGGTGCGTGGTGGCGCCCGACAAGTGGTGACATCACGGCGTTGGGTGGCACTGCACTGGGTTGCGTGACGACTTTCCCCAGTGCGGTGGGGGCCGGTGGGTCACCAGCCGGCCCTCGTGGGGGCGAGGTTCCGCCCCCTGCAGACGTGGCGGTCCACTGTTGGACCGCGCTCGATCACGGACGGTCGCGGACGAGGGGACGATCGCGGGCGGCCAACGTGGCCCGACCCACACACCGCGCGGTCGCGGCGGTCCCCGATGCTCTCAGGAGATCCCCCCTCTCCGCGGAGACCGGGGGCCAGGACCCCTCGAGCCTGCGGGCGATGTTGGCGAACGGTTCGAACGGGACGCTGCGCTCGAACGAGACGCTGCGGTGTTGCGCTGGTTCTGCTTCATTCGAAGACCTCCTGTGCCGGGGACCCGAGGATTGCCACTGTCGATCATAGCATCGAAGCGCGGGACACCAACCCCGCGGGCAAAGCGGCCGCCGGCGCGCGGGAGCCGGGGGAGGCGGCAGACGCGTTGACGCGCGGTGCCGCGGTGCGGTACGGGGCCGCGGTGCGGTACGGGGCCGGTGTGGGCGCAAGCGTGGATCCAAAGCTCGACGACTCGGGGATTCCCGACACCGCGTGGGTCGCCGCCCACCCCGATCGTTACGGGCTGGAGTTCCCGGCGGCCGGCGCGGCCGAGGGACCGCCCGAGCGCCGTGGCGTGCGTCTCGCGGGCGTCGCGTTGGACGAGATCGCCCAGGGCGCGGGCACGCCGACCTACGTCTACGACGCGGAGGGGATCCGCCAGCGACTCGCGCGCGTGCGTGCGGCGCTCGGCCCGGGCAGAGGTGGCGTGCCCGATCCGCTGGTGTGCTACGCCGTGAAGGCGAACTCCGCGCTGGCGGTGCTACGCGTGCTCGCGTGTGAAGGGGCGGGCGCCGACATCGTATCGGGCGGCGAGCTGCAACGCGCGCTCGAGGCCGGCATCGTGCCGCAGCGCATCGTCTTCTCCGGCGTCGGCAAGACCGACGCCGAGATCGACGCCGCGATCGCGGCTGGCATCCGCTCGATCAACGTCGAGTCCGCCGAGGAGCTGCACCGCGTGATGGCGCGGGCGGACGCCGCGAACCGCAGCGTGCCGGTGAGCCTGCGCCTCAACCCGGACGTGGATCCGGTGACGCATCCGTATCTCGCCACCGGCCTGCGCAAGTCGAAATTCGGGATCCCGATGGTCCAAGCCGCAGATCTGGCGATGCGGGCCCATGGCCACCCCAACGTGCGCCTGGTGGGCCTCGCCTGCCACATCGGCTCGCAGATCGTCGACGCCGCGCCGTACCGCGAGAGCGTGATGCACCTGCGGCGCACGATCGGAGCGCTCCGCGGCGCCGGGGTCACGCTATCGCAGCTCGATCTGGGTGGCGGCATGGGTGTCGCGTACCGGCCCGGCGAGCCCGAGATCGACATCTCTGCGTGGGGCCGCGCGCTTCGCATCGAGACCGACGAGCTCGGGTTGCAGCTCGTGGTGGAGCCCGGACGCTGGCTCGTCGCCGAGTGCGGCGTGCTGCTGACCCGGGTCATCGGCCGCAAGCGCGGCGAGGGATCGGCGTTCGTGATCGTCGACGCGGCGATGAACGATCTGCTGCGTCCGGCGCTGTACGAGGCCTATCACCCGATCGTGCCGGTGCGACGCGTCGAGCCCCACGAGTCGCTCACGATCGTCGACGTCGTCGGGCCGGTGTGCGAGTCGGGTGACTTCCTCGCCCTGGGTCGCGCGCTGCCGACGGTCGAGGCCGGCGACCTGATGATGGTGCTCGACGCAGGCGCCTACGGCATGGTGATGGCGAGCACGTACAACACGCGGGCGCTGCCCGCCGAGGTGATCGTGGATGGCGGTCGCTGGGCGATCACACGGCCGCGGCGCTCGATCGAGGCCCTGCTGGGCGACGAGGCGATCCCGCCGTGGCTTCGCTTAGCGGCCCGTGGGCGCGGGCGGGCCGCTCACTGGGCCCATGCCGGCGTCACGTGCAGCACGCCACCTTTGAGGACGAGCTGCGGCGCGGTGACCACGGTGATGTCGCGGAGCGGATCGCCGTCGACCACGACCATGTCGGCGTAGGCGCCGACGGCGATCCGCCCGACGTCGGTGCGGCCGAGCAGGTCGGCGGCGGCCCCGGTGCCGGCGGTGAGGGCGGCCTGCGGCGACATGCCGGCGGCGACCATCTCGACGAACTCCTGGCCGTTGGTGCCGTGGGCGAACACGCCGGCATCGCTGCCCA
>Ga0105045_10003432_pt1 | contig 13592 bp, 9 predicted proteins | sample MAT02_FD_78089 | JGI IMG/M metagenome (GOLD analysis project Ga0105045, IMG submission 78089) | Freshwater microbial communities from Lake Fryxell liftoff mats and glacier meltwater in Antarctica - MAT-02 (megahit assembly) | ecosystem: Environmental > Aquatic > Freshwater > Ice > Liftoff...
GCCTGTGTGCTGGGGGTAAAGTGAAAAATTGAACCCTTGTGCTCCGGACCACCATATTGTGTCATTCCATATAATTGTGCTGCATGGGGAGATTGCGCATGTGCAGTTAAGAAGCCAATAAGCAGTGCGATTGACAATAATAATTTTTTCATATTTTTATTGTTAAGTTTCTTTATAATTCACGCAATGTTTATTTAGTAATTATAAGCAATTAAATCATACGTTGTATCTGGTATCTTCAAATAAATGTTCTTACAATTCCGCCATGTGAAGGTTTGCACTATCGCCAAAGGGTTTCAGCAAATGGGGTCAGGCCGGGGAATTTTACCCCTGCCTTACCACACCTTGTCCCGCCATGGCGGGAGAACCGTGCGTGAAAGTTTACTCCCTGCGGTCATCCATGCGGAGTCATGTTCAATCCTGAGATCGATCCGCTAAGTTCCCTTTAAACAGCTTGCCCCGATTCCCATCGGGGGCTCTCAATGCCTGCCTGCGTTTCGGCAGGTTTGTAAATCGCTGCTAAATAGAGCTAAGGTTGTACCAATATTCAGTGGGCAAATAAACCGGGATTCTGCTTGTATTGTAAGCACAGCTCACTTCATCGCCAAACCCGACCAATGGACCTTCGCAGGTGACATTTGAAACAGTGATGACCGGACGCACCCTTCTTGAAGTGTACGACCTCAATGGCCGCGATGTGGCAACGCTGTTTAATCAGATGGCGCAGGAAGGACAATCGTACAGGTTGTACTTCGATGGAAGCGGATTGCCGAATGAAATTTACATCTATCGTTTAACGACGGAAAATGAAGTAATCGTTGAGAAATTCATGATTGCCAGATAAAGGCAAGGGCAGACCTTGCACCAGATAAAAACCCAAAACCGTCTGACGATATTTCGTCAGGCGGTTTAAATCCTCAACCACCAGCTCTTCAAGGGCCACCATGGCATACTTACTCCGATCTAATTCCTGTTCTTTATGTTCAAATTTTATAAAGATTAAATCCCTATTGAAAATACATGATTGAATAAATCAGCTGGAAATAAACCCAGGATGATGTATAAATAGAATTGGGGGTTCTTTCGCGGTCTGATGTTATGGGTATGAGCCGTTGCGTGGCTCAAAGTACGAATCTTTAAAAGAACAAAACTCCGCTGGATAATTCCCAAAAATTTTCCAGATCGGCATAGACCCAGTAATCTCTCCTACAATGTGTTGAGCAAATTCTTCCTATCGGTCGGAAGCTTATGAGGGCTCAAAATACATTATCTGAAATTTATACGAATCTTAAAAACCACCATCAGGTAATTGGCCCCGTGCTTCCCTTGCATGACCGCCATGGCTGCAGGATGTTACTTCACACACTGAACTAACCGTTTTCCTAAATACATTCAACTGAACGCTGAGTGGATAAGCGCTTGCCACGCATTTAATTACGTTTATTTCGCTCGGACTTTAATCGACTCGGCTCGGACAATGACGCATACCAGTCGGACATTTCCCAAACGGATAAGGCAAGGTATGTGCGAAGTTTGATCCTATCGAATCAATCGGGCATGCCGAAAAACGTAAAGCGTAGGCAAGTAATTTAAAATCTAAAATAATGAGCAATAAAGTAATAGGGAGACGTAAAGTCGGAAATTTTGATACCTGATTAAGCGGACATCAAGACAGAGTGAATGCATTTGCCCCGCAGTTTCTGGGTTTAAAACATTCAGGGATGTTGACGATCCCAATGGTATCCCCTTGGTGCTTGAAGTAACAGACATGCAAAAGCTCAAAGAGATCATCGATGATCCTGCCAATGCAGAAATGCAAGAGCGTCACTCGGTATTGCGTCCAATCACTTTATCGATGCCAGTTGCTTTGTAGAAGAATTGTAGAATGAAAACACCAACCTAAAAATCAATAAAGATGAAAACCAAAATCAGTTTAGCAACCACAGCGATAGGCATGATTGTCTTGGCATTTGGATATTCCAAAAGCGAAAGGACGGCTCCCGAAGGTTTGGGATCTGACATCAATGCCGGAAAATTAAAAACCTTGACGATCCAAGAGGTAAGTGACGTGAAGCAGTGGAAAAGCGTTTACGACGGGGCGTCGGCTATGCGCGCGCAAGCGGGCGAAGTGAGCTCATTTGTAGGTTTGCCTGTGAATCTACCCAGGCAAGTCCACGTTTTGAACGGATGGAACGACCGGGAATCGTACCAGGCACATTTCACAAATGAAAAGGTGAAGTCAATGAATGCCAAGGCGGGAGTTAAGGAAGCGCCGCGTGTTATCGGATTGATGTTTGACAATGGCACCAATACCCTAAAGCCTGAGGCTCCCGTCACCGTTTTAATTTACCAAAAGGTGAAGGAATACCATATTTGGAAAGCGCATGTTATGGCCGATTGGGCAAAAAGAGCCGCGTCAGGAGAAATCGGATTTCAAGCGGGATCCTTCAGCGACGATTCGGGTATGGCGTACGTGCTGAGTCAATGGAAAAGCGAGGCTGATTTTAATTCATTTTTCGCCAAGAGCAGCTCCGAAAAGAATTTGAATAAAAATATCGTTTCGGCTGCGGCTACGGCAGTAATTCTCTATTGATTTAAAAAAAAGCAGACAATCAATTCATGTGGAGTCCAGAGCCCACCTATAAAAACGGGGCGAATCCGAAAAGCCTTAAGAGTAGGATTTAAAAACACAAACAATGGTAACGGTAATATTACAACACGAAGTACAAGATTACAGTGAATGGCAAAAGTTTTTTCACGGCGACAACGAAGCCAGAGAAAAGGAAGGAGTAAATTTGCTCGGCCTGTACACCGCGACAGACAATCCGAATGATGTGACGATGATTTTTGAGGCGCGAGGAAACGAAACCTTTTACGAGGTCATAAATCTGCCTGAGAGACAAAAGATCCTAAAAAAGGCCGGTGTAATCTCTGAGCCAAAGATGACTTTCCTGGTAAAAAAGTAAATGATTCATCTATAACAATGAAGAGGGCGGGCTATCCGCCCTTTTGCTTTTTTAAGTCAAGGTGAACTCAATCTGTGTATTCATTCCATTCTGCGTTGTGCGCTGTATAGTTCCTTCTATCTGTAGTACGAGTAAGTTGATGAGTTGAATGCCAAAGCCTTCTTTTTCGGGATACCCCTTTGAGTCCATTCCTATTCCATCGTCTGTGACGGAAAACCTGAACGTATCTCCCGATTTCAAAAGGCTCACACGGATGTGGCCCTTGGCGTTTTTCGGAAAGGCGTATTTCATCGCGTTTGTCAGTAACTCATTGGCAATGAGACCTAGTGGAATGGCCGTGTCTATGTCCAATTCTACCGGCTCCATGGGGTATTCTATTTCAATTCGCTTCGTATCCAAATTGTAACTGTCTACCAGGGTTTCACCTAAATTCTGTAGGTATTCCTTCATCTCGATACCCGCCAGATTTTCGCCCTGATAAAGTTTTTGGTGTATCAAAGCCATGGACTGCACCCGGTTTTGACTCTGCTCTACAGCTCCTTGTATTTGAGGGTCTTCAATATGCGCTGATTGCAGGCTGAGCAAGCTCGATATAGTCTGCAAATTGTTCTTTACGCGGTGGTGAATTTCTTTGAGCAGAAGCTCGTTTTGCTGGTTCTTTATGGCCAATTCCTGGTTGAGCTTTTGCCGCAAGGCCGCTGTTTTTTGACTGCGTTTATAGATCAAAAATAGTCCAATCAGTATAAAGGCAAACAACACCGCCACTCCAATTGACAACCATTGAATCAAGTTTTGCTGCCGAATCAAGTCGCTTTGAGAGAGAATGGTAGCATCTTTTTCGCGGGTTTGGTACTGAACGGCCAGCTCGGTTTTTACTTCATCGAGCCTTGCCTCCAGCCTTTGGGTTTTCAATGCGTGTACCGTTTCAAAATAGTACATGGCCGAATCTATCTGACCCACATCTTTGTAGGCCTCCGATAAACTAAAATAAAACTCTTCTACAGGCTCTATTTTGTGGGCATCTCTCTCTTCCATGTGGTTGATGAAATCACGCATAAAGGGAATGGCTTTTCTGGGTTGCCCCAGCTTTTGGTAAACGAGGCCAATGCCGCCTTTCCAACCATCTGCATCACCCTCGTCAACCACGATGGCTTTGATAATATTCCACGCTTTAATGTAATCTTCTAAGGCCTCGTCGTAAGATTCGAGTAGAAAGTATGTCCTCCCTCGCCAACTATAGGCTTTGGCTAAGTTTATATTGTTTTCTTCCCCACCTTCGCGTTGGGCTATTTCAATAAGCTTTTCCGATTTTTCCAAAGCTTCATCCAGCCTGCCCAATTTTTGGTAGGAAACCATTGCGTAAAGTATAGGCCCGAATTGCGCATCGGGCTTACCGCTTTTTATGAAATTCCCGATAGCCTTTTGTTCGAAAGCAATGGCCGTTTGGTATTCCGATATTTCACGGTTCAGGAGTACCAAATTGGTGTAGGTATTTCCCAATTCGTAATAATCGCTTTGCGCTTCCAATACCTCCAAAAGATCGAAGAGGTACTTCGCTGCTTCCGAATAATTGCCCCCCTCCATCAGATCAGCACTCACGCGGTTGTATGCGCGGTTGATGGCGGCGGCGCTGTCTGTTTGCAGGATGTAGTCGAGGCCCAGTTTGTCGTAGTACAAAATCGAATCCCTGTGCTCTGATTTCGGACTCATCCTATGCCAACTGCCCATCAGGAAATAGGCTTCGCTGATGTAGTATGGATCCTTTTGCCGTTGGGCTTCTGCCAAAGCAAACCGTGCTTTTTTATACACCGCCTCGTCATTCCCGCTGTGCACCAACTCTGAAATTTCGGTATTCAGCGCCTCCAGGAGTGTATCAAGCTGTTCGGTTTCTGCGGCCAAGGCCATTTGCGTAAAGCTGAGTAGAATAAACAGAATGAGTGGTACCCGTGATTTCATGGTTGGTATTGCTTATGTGAGGTTTCAGTCTGCCATCTGGCCTTGGTTAGCTGTTTGCCTTTCGGCTAAATGAGTTTGAGTCGTTGCATCAATTCTGGCCTGTAAGAGCGGCTCACGGGCAATGAACGCTTCCCGATGTTTACAAATTCGCAATGGTCACTTAGGCTATCCACCTTCGTCAAGTTTACGATATAGGAGCGATGAATTCTTATAAATCGATCTGAATTCAGCTTGCTTTCGAAAGCCTTTAGCGGAAGCATCATTAAGTAATCCTTATCGGCGGTAAAGACGTTGCAATAATTTCTGTCAGCCTCGGCAAAAAAAATGTCGTGCAGGAAAACCTTCACCATTTGATCGCGGTACTTTACAAAAATCCGGTCGTCGAGAATAAATCCCGGTTTGGCCATTATTTCTTCTTGTGGCTTCGCATTGCTTGATGATTCGCTCATCCGAAGAATGGCCAGCTCAATGGCCCTGGCCAGATCTAAGCGCTTGAAGGGCTTGGCGATAAAGGCTTCTGGCTTGGTGGTTTTAGCACGGTTATAACTGGTATCATCCACATTGGCAGTGATGTATATTACGCCTGTTTCCCTATTAAACGCTCGAAGTTTTTCAACCGTTTCCACGCCGTCAAGCGTTCCTTTTAGATGGATATCGACCAGGATCAAATCAGATTTATTCATAGCCAGGTGAGCTAGCGCATCTTCTCCCTTGGCCATAATTCCGCTGATCTCGTAGCCCATCCTGGTAAGCTGCATGGACATTTCTGCCGCCACGATCATGTCGTCTTCGAGTATGGTTATCACTACTTTATTCATTCGAAATCAAGGTTAAGCCGCTATGAATATAAGAATGATTTAATCAAGTGCTTCCCCCAAAGAAAGTGAAATGGTATTTGACCGGCTGGTGAGAACCTAAAGCAGGTAAAATCTTCAGGGTGATTGCACAGTCTTTAATTTAAAGCAAGAAAATAGCCTTGGGTGAATTTGGAAGAAGAAACCGCGCACGAAAGGGATCCAGGGTCGCAATCAAAGCGGTGGCAAGAAAATTGGCCGAGCAATATTGGAGCCTTATGGTAAAGGGCAAAGAGTTTGTGGAATATGGAGTCAATAAGTATCAGGAACGGCTGCTTCAGCAAAAAAGAAAATACCTTCAAAGGTTAACTTTGGAATTGGCAAAAACAGGATTCTCTACGCATTCGTTTACCTTACAGGATGTTAAAAAATACTGCGTTGGTTTTTCAGGCTGCTCTAGCCCCGTAATTCCGCAATTCGCGTATTCCCTTTTTATTTTTTGGCTTGTCTGGCCTTTTACCGAACTTGGTTAAAAATAAATCAAACTGCAATTTATTGTTAAAGAACGTTTTAACATCGGCCATCGAGAACGGTTCTTTTTCCGCACCCACCTTGCCAGATTTACCGATGTCAGTGCTGCGTTCCAGTGAAAGTGCAATTTTTCCGGGTCTCTTACCTGACAATGATCCAGCCCAGTGTGCTGCTTGGCATCTTTAAATAAAAACGCTAGTTGAAAACGCGCCCCATACCTTTCCACTGCGTCTGCTGCGCCCATTTTTTAAATCTGTGGTGAAATATAGTTTGTGGGTCAGTTTTCTTTTTTTTTTCTTTGAACTCCCACAAGTTGTATTTTTCTCTTCAACGACCTGGCATAAATAATCTCGTGGAAATATGTTTCCGCAGCGTTTATTTTTATGTGCGTGAAGTACCCATCCTTCAAATTATCATAACACACTTTACCGTCGTATATCTTAGGTCTTCCGCGTCCGCCTTTCTGCACACCAGTGTATAGATAAAGCAGGTCTGTATCATCCCTGAGCCTGCTTGTTACATCAAAGCCATTTGCTGTCAATTCAGATACGAAGCCATGTTTTGAAAAATATGCGTCGGCCACCATATCTTTTGAAATCGAAAGAAGCTGCTCTTTTCGACCCACCAGCAGATGGGCATCATGCGTAATGAGCGTATCACCGGCAGGCGTATGAGCTGGAGTTTACACCGCCTCAAGATGATAAGCCGCGCGGGCAGGCAGTGCAACAGCGGTTTCATTCTGGGCCATGCGGGCCGAACAAAACCTTAGTTTTTGCAGAAGTTTTTAGTCTGTTTTGATAAATTTAAGTGTGTATATTTTCATGTCTGATATTACTTTCAGAGAAATAAAATATACCCCATTTGTTAAATCCGATATGTTTACATTTTTTGTATTCGATGAATTTTTATATACTATCTGTCCTAATGAATTGGTAATAATTACTTCGGCAATAGGAGAATTGCTTTCAATATTCAAGATAGAATTACTTGGATTTGGATAAATACTTATGGGAGATATTTTTTCAATATTGTTGATATTTGTAGTTGGATTTGCCGTTTTGATAACTCTAACAAATCGCACACTAATATCACTTGCGCCACCATTGTAAATTCTAAAGTCCATACCCCCAGCTTGCCTATCTGTAAAAATGGCATCATTAATATTTATTGTAATGGTTTTCCATGTGTTATCATTTAAGTTTGTAATTTGTGGAGATGACTTGTAAGCTTGCGTTCCTACTGCATCGTATTCAATTCCCCAATTGCCAGCAAAATTATCCAGGTAGGTTATTTTTATTTGCACATCATTAACTCCACCTTGTATGAAATTGGAATCTACATCAAAGTACATATAATTGCTTCCATTTACCATATCGGTTCGCAGAGCTTCCATAGCTTTAAAATTGTAATAATCAAAAGTAGTTGCACTTTCTAATTGGTAAACAGGTACAACATTTCCGTTTGGAGAAACTTCACGTTGTGTTAACCATTTTTCCCAATTGCGAAATGGTAAGGTAACTCTATGCACCCAGAGGGTCGAATTTAAGATCGGGATTGGTGGGATTGAGCTCCATGTTGGGTCGTAAGACTGTCTTAATGCAGCCCAAGCATCGGGCGAGGTCTGAACATTTTTATTGGCGGTTAATCTAAAATATTGATACAATTGCGGCAGTGTATCAACATATTCATTTCGTGCATTTAACCAATTTACGCGAAGCTGCATTGCTTTTAACGTACTCATTTTTAAGTGATAGTAACTGCAGACTCCACCCTGCAACATATTGGGGTCACAAAAACCTTCATTTTCTGTTCCCGTATTTTTTAGCGGGTTGTTATGTAGGGGATGATTGTCGTTAATAGTTTGATAACTAATATTATCGATAGCTACCGATGGAGCTCCCCAGTTGTGCTGATCAGCACTGGCATTAAAATATTCTTGGGCTCCTTCACGAACACTCATGCCAATTGATACAGCGTATTCTGTTAATAAATTGCTTCCATTGCTTGTGTCGTTGGCTGCAAAAAACCAATTTGCGTTTGAGCCGTAGGATGCGGGGTGTTCTAATCTGCCATAGCCAGTAAACATCATTTTTTCGGGATACCCGTTGGTTGCATCCGCATAATCATCTAAATGCCCTTCAAACCATGTTATAAAGTTGGTAGGCGAAATGTTTGTTTGGGCAATAATTTCATTTACCATGCCACCCAGGTTCCATTCATTGTAACGCCACCCGCCTGGGCAATACATAAATTTTATATTAGAATTTGAAAAATAATTTTTAGCTTTTAAAGCCAAGAGGAATTCTTTAAACTCTGTATCAAAGTCAGAATCCCACATAGCATAAAAGCGTGAATTACTGATGGTGCCAGGCCCAATAGGTCCCAATAAGTCCCAATAAAGAGAATCATTAATTCCACCATCATTAAACATTATAGGAATTGCAGGATGCTTAATCCTTAACCAACGCGGGCAGTGGGTTGTATCGGAGGCCCAAATGCGAATAAAAAAAGGAACGTTTAATGATACGGCATAATCTAATAAACTAAAATCATATACATCATCAGAAGGGTTTAACTGGCGCCAAGTCACAAGGACATTGTAAGCGTCCGGAACCGAATCAACCCAATATAAACCGCCATTTGCATTTTTTTGAACATAAGATGGCAACGTCCAGTCATCTTCTAAAGGGGACTGATTGTAAGGATTATTTGATTGTGAATAAACTGTAATGCTTAACAGGCCAAAAAAGGCTATCAGGATTGTAATTATATTTTTCATTTTTGTTTGTTTACTAAATGTATAGGTAAAATTTCTGCTAACGGTTGTGCATAAGCAATGTTGGGTGTAAGATGCGCGTCACTGTATCATGTAATCAAACGTAATTTGAAAACTAAACTACAAACTAAAACTGAGCCCCACCATTGCTTATGCATTTTGTTGTGCGCTGCCTTACCTACTCCGCTATTAAAATCCAGTCCTCTGTAAATTAAATCGTAAATCTTACATCCAAAATCCTGGATACATTATATCTCCATGGCGTGGTTATCAGACAAGAAAGCTCTTCATAAAAATGACTCCCCATTTGATTCCAAATGAAACTTCCTTAGATTTACCGCAACCATATATGCTTACTTCATGAACCAATCATTCCTATCTGGCCCGTTTCGGGCGGCTTTCCTCGTATTTTTCACCCTTATTGTTGGCACCATTTTCAACCCCTCAATGGGTCAGGCTCCTGTAAACGATATTTGTGCCAATGCCATCCCGATAGTCCTCAACGCTGGGTGGGTTGCAAGTTCCAATGCAGGTACTGTTGTAAACGGACCCAACCTGCCTTGCGGTGGCGGCCAAATGGTGAAAGATGTCTGGTACAGTTTTGTGTATCCCGGAGGCAACGTGTCTATTTTAACCCAGTTGGGATCGCTCACCGACACACGCATAGGTGTGAGTTCGGGCTGCGGCGCGGCAGCCTTCATCTGCAATGACGACTTCACAGGCATTGGATTTGCTTCGCGCATCGACCTAACATGCAGCCAACTTACCGCAGGGCAAACGTACTACATTCAGGCAGGCGGCTATGAAGGACAAACAGGCAATTTTTCGGTTCAGGTTACTTCAACGGCTGTGGCAGGATGTACCAATCCCACTGCCACCAATTACGAGCCCTGCGCAACCGTCGACAATGGTTCTTGCACCTACGACCCGCTTGAAGCCGTATTTAGCTATGCGCAAAGCACTTCGTGTTCATCGTTGGAGGTGGCTTTCACAAATGCAAGTTCGGGAAATATAATCTCTCACTCCTGGAGCATGCCAGGAGGCAGCCCCTCCTCCTCAACATCTGCCAATCCGCAAACGACTTATTCCTCGGCCGGCATATACAATGTAACCCTAACCGTTGCCACAGCCGGCGGCGCGCAGTCGAGCACATCACAGAATATTGTAATCGGTGATTTGCTCAATTTCGAAGTAGCGATTACGGCCGACAATTTTCCCAACGAAACTTCATGGAAAGTCTTTGATTCAAATGGCAATGAGACTGCTACAGGCAATGCAACCGGCGGTACAACTTGCATGGTGGCAGATGAATGCTACAGCTTTGTGATTTACGATTCCTACGGAGATGGTATCTGTTGCGCATATGGCACCGGCGCCTATTCACTTTTCCTCGAGGGCAATTTGATTGGCAGCGGTGGAGAATTTGGCGCTTCTGAGGCCACTTCTGTAAACTGCCCTGCCGGCTCAGATTGCAACAATAACATTGACGTGGCGCTGGGTGTACACACCGCCCCTTTCGCCGAATCGTGGTTTCTGTTCGTGCCTGAAGAAAACGGTCAGTACAAACTCACGACCTGCGACCTTGGCACATGCAACACCATTATCTGGATGTATGACTACTGCAACATGGCCAATTTTGACGACAGCAATGCAGCCACCCTCACCTACAATGACGGATTTTGCGGCGATCAGGCGCAGGTGACTCCGGTGCTGGAGGCCGGAAAGAATTACTACGTGCGCATTCGATGGGCCGAAGATCCGCTCGCCCCTTGCGACAAAGACTTCCTGATAGAATACCTCGGACCGATTGCCGGATGTACCAACCCACTGGCTTGCAACTACGATCCGCTCGCCGACATATCGGGACCGTGCTACTTCAACGACGACCCTGAATGCAGCAACCTTGGCCCGGACCTGTCCATCCGTGGCGACGTATTTTTAAGCTCTATGTACAACTCCGCCATCAATGTCACAGATGCCTGTAGCGTGGGCGAAGGATGTGTTCAGGGCTTTGGCAACAGGCAAGTTGTACGGTTTACCACCTATATCGACAACATCGGTAACCAGGATTACTACATCGGTTCACCAAGTCAGGGTACAGGACAATTTGAATGGGATCCCTGCCACAACCACTACCACTACGAAGGCTATGCCGAGTATGTGCTCTTCGACCCCAACGGATTCGAAATGCCACAAATTGGATTTAAAAATGGATTCTGTGTGCTTGACCTTGCCTGCCCCAATGGTGGGATGGCCAAATATACCTGCGGCAACATGGGCATCACCGCAGGCTGTGCCGACTACTACGGTGCGAGCTTGCAATGCCAGTGGGTCGACATCACCGATGTGCCTGCCGGCACATACACCCTTGTGATGCGCGTGAATTGGGACCAATCGCCGGATGCCAACAACCGATACGAACTGCGCTACGACAACAACTGGGCGGCAGTGTGCATATCATTCGGCAGGGACGCGAACAACAACGTCATCAACTTCACCAAATCCCTTGATTGCGCTATCCCGATCGACTGCCTCGGGCAGCCTTATGGAAGCGCTATCCCCGATTGCGAGGGCAATTGCCCTGGAGTGATTGTAACAGGCGATCTCGACCAGTCAGACGAGTTGGATAACGCCGACGTTCAACTTTACCTGGATCAAATACTGGACAATGCAGACTCGGCGACTCCTTGCACCGACATCAACAGCGACGAAGCCATTACGGTGATGGATGCCGCTTTGGTGACCGATTGTATCATACACGGTACTGAGCACATTGACGAGTTTGGCGTGCACAACCACTGCGTGTTCGATATTAATATTATAAACCCCGAACACACCGTAACCCTCTCAATTGGCTCTTTGAATACCACCGAGGGATACTTTGACGTTTACCTGCTCAATCCCGACTGTAAGGTGGTGGGATATGAATTCAACATCTCGGTGGCGGCCATTGCCTCGGTTGAAAATTTGGTGAATCCTGATGTATTCAATGTGATGCCACAATCCCTTGTCGGAGGCAGCAAAGTCATAGGCCTCTCCTTATTAAATGAGCAAATCCAAAAAAACTATTCACCAACACCCTTGTTGCGCATTCATTATCAATCACTCAATGGAGCATCTGTATGCATAAGCGAAGTGGTCGATATCGTGAATGAAGACTACCACGGGGTGGTGAAAGTGGTTGGCCCATGCGTACCTGTGACACAGACATCCTTCGCCGACTTTGCGGCCACGCCAACCACCATTTGTTTTGGTGGCGCGGTGCAATTCACCGACCTGAGCACCAACGGCACCAACGGGTGGTCGTGGAATTTTACCGGCGGCAGCCCGTCATTTTCTACTGTCCAAAACCCTGTAGTCACTTACAACACGCCGGGCATGTACACTGTATCGCTCACCGCATCCAACGGCACCGGTACCGACACCAAGACCCTGGTGAACTATATCGACGTATTGGCCAACGGCCCTTCGTGTGCGGATTGCAATGGTAATTCTGGAGGCTCGGCCTATACCGACGGTTGCGGCACTTGTGTTGGTGGCAGCACCGGGCTTCAGCCATGCGACCCTTGCAATGTGGCAGGCGGCGTGCTCTCATCAACCTCAGCCCGCCAGAACTTATGCATAGGCGATGGTGTACCTAACCTGTTACACCTGCATATTACCGGCAACGTGGGTGCGGGCGCATTTGGCCTGGCCCGGCAATCGGATGGTCAAATCATCGTTACCAATACCTCCGGTAATTTCAACATGGAAAACTACCCGGCGGTGAGCTACCTCGCAGGCCACATTTCGGTTCCAAACCTTGGCGCGCTCCAAGGCATCACACATGTAAACCAGCTCAGCGGCTGCTACAGCCTTTCCAACTTTTTGCCTGTTACAACAGTTCTTCTTTCCGGTGGCACCATCACAGCACTAAACGGTACTACCGCCTGTGGCGACGATGGCATTCCATCGCCCTTGTCATTCGCGGTTACAGGTGCCAATGGGCCAGCGTACCGGTGGGCGGTGCTTACGCAAAACGGAAGTACAGTGCTCGCAAGCAATACCACCGGCACCTTCAATTTCGACCAGTTTGGACCCGGAAATTATAAGGTGGTAAGGGCTGTATTTTCAGGGGTAAATCCATCCACCATCAACCCACTTTCCCTACCACCTTGCGTTCAAAAAAGCAACATAATCAACGTCAACATCACGGGTTGCGCCCCTTCCATGTTGGTGGAACCCAACCCCACCAGTGGTATTAACACAGTGAGCTTTACAGCAAAAGAAGAAGCGCGTTACACCCTTGAAGTGTATGACATGCAGGGCAGGAGTGTACAAACGATCTTCGACCAGATCACGGAGCAGGGCCTACCTTACCGCGTCATTTTTGACGGCACCTTCCTCCCCAACGGAGTGTACATCTACAGGCTCACCACAGGCAGTGCTGTCGAGGTGGCGAAGTTTATGATTGCGAGGTAAGAACAGCATCTCAATCAGCGTGCAATAACATTTGAGTGACCTCTGCCGGAAAATTGGCAGAGGTCTTTTATTTTAATAAATTCCGGCGCATCAATTTTGCATGGCGCA
>Ga0105045_10003433_pt1 | contig 13592 bp, 17 predicted proteins | sample MAT02_FD_78089 | JGI IMG/M metagenome (GOLD analysis project Ga0105045, IMG submission 78089) | Freshwater microbial communities from Lake Fryxell liftoff mats and glacier meltwater in Antarctica - MAT-02 (megahit assembly) | ecosystem: Environmental > Aquatic > Freshwater > Ice > Liftoff...
TACAGTTCGTGAGCGCCGCCACCGGTATGGCCGCGGCCGCGATGGTCTTCAATGCGCTGAGGGAGCGTACCAGCGAAAAGATCGGAAACTTCTACGACCACTTCCTGAAGAGCCTGACCCGTGTGCTGCTGCCACTCGCGGTAGTGGTAGTCGTGATGCTGATGTTCAGCGGTACGCCACAGACCGCTGAGGGCAAGGATAGCATCGTCGCTCTGCAAGGGGACAGCGTGGATGTGTCGCTCGGACCGGTCGCAGGCTTTGTGGCCATCAAGCACCTGGGTACCAACGGTGGCGGTTACTACGGAACGAACAGTGCGCACCCGCTGGTGCTGAACTGATCAAGGCAAAGAGCAGGGAACGGCACCAAACGCTGCAGCAGTAGCATGCTGCAATAGGTGCGCCGTTGCCGTGTTGAATGGTTCGTGGGTGCTTGCATCACTGAGTAGTTGCTCAGGTGTGTTCCACTTCGCTGGAGCTTTGGCGTCACTGCACAACCACACGAACACCTTGCGGCACACCTGCAACGGGTATGGATACCAGGTACACGCCTTCATCCAATGGCACTTCGCGGGAAATTTCCACGGCAACGCCGGGTGCTAGGGTAATATGTGCGGTGTGTACCAAACGACCTTGCATATCGATGATCGTTACCGGCACGGTGACCTCCTCCGCAAGGCGACCTGCAGCCAGCCACAACTGACCGTTCGTGGATGGGTTGGGGAATACGGAAAGACCCACTTGTGTTCCTATCGTTGAATGAACGGATACGGAAGTGAAAACGGTTTCGTCCCCATGGATGTCGGTCTGCTTCAAGCGGTAGTAGGACAGGCCTGGCATCGGCGAAGGATCATTGGCGGAATAGTCGCGTTCCACAACGCTGTTCCCTGCACCTTGGACCTCCAGAACATTCTGCCACTGCTGCCCATCGCTCGACCGTTGTATGGTGAAATGGTCGTTGTCCTGTTCGGTGGCTGTGGCCCAGCTCAAGTGAACGCCGTCCGTGAACGCTTCGCCGGTGAAGTAGAGCAGCTCGATGGGAAGTGTGTAAAGATGATAAAGCGCGAAATTGTCGAAGATCATGCCGAATGAGCCTTGGAAATTCGGCCGCACCATGAATTGATGCGTGGTGGATGTGGCGGTGAACTCGAATCCCTCGGCGACCATCGCATATCCACCAGAGCGGGTCACAATGACTTGCAACGCATCGTTCATGGTCACGGTCACCGAGACTGGATTTGGAGGGGTATTATTGCCGCGGCGTGTGGCCTGGAACTCCAAGCGGTAGACACCGCCAACTATGAAGCCCGTGATGGTCTGGCAAAGCATCCGATCATCGGACGGGCCCGCGTTGAAGTGGCCGTCCACTTCGGCAACCCTATTGCTACCTGCACCGCCGTAAGTGACCGCAGTGCCCATCTCCGTTATACAACCGGACCATCCGAGGCTACCGTTCTCGAAGTCACCGTTCTCGAAGGCTTGTGCCGCAGCACCTTGGGCAAGGCCGAGACCAAGTCCGAAGAACACATGAGGTAGAACACGAAGGAGCTTCGCAAGGGGGAGTGGAAAGTTCTGCATGGAGTTGGAATTTGGCAGTGCTACGCGGCAAGTAGCTCCATGTTTCTAGACCAAGCGGCCACAGCCTGAGCGCAAAAGCACCTCCAGAGCACTGATCGAAAGGCACATTCCGGGAGGTTATCACCGGTGCAAAAACCCGGTGTTCACAAGCGTCACAGAAGTAATGGACCCAGTCCATGGACCGGCCCCTGGACCTACTTTTCGTTCATCGCAAGCGCGTTCTCCGCATGACAACTATCATGTGGAAAAGGTGGCGTTCTCCAGCCTGTCCGTGGTGCTATCGTCCTGAGGCCATACTTGCTCCAGTAGCTTTCGGCGCTTAACTTGTGTTCCTATCTTCGTAAAGCCAGCAACTATTCAATTTCATCACCATGACCAAGACCATACTGCTCATTGATGATGACGATAGCATGTTACAGCTCACTACGCAATTGTTGGAACATGAAGGCTATGTGGTGATGGCTGCGAACAGTGGCATACGCGCTTTGGAACTAACGGATCGGACGCCACCCGATCTGGTGTTGTGCGATGTTACCATGCCCGGCATCGATGGCTACGGGGTTCTGCAAGCACTGGGGCAGACCCCACATCTGGCAGAGATCCCCTTCATCTTCGTTAGTGCCAAGGCCGAACGTGCGGATGTGCGCAAGGGAATGTCGCGTGGTGCTGACGATTATTTGACCAAGCCTTTCCAAGCCAAGGAATTGTTGGACGCGGTGGAAAGTAGGCTGAAGCGCAGCGAACTTTTCCGAAGACCCTTTGCGCAGGACCCGGATGGATTGGACCAGTTCCTGGATCTGGCGCGGGGACTTGAAGTGTTGAAGGACCTGAGCAAGCACCGGAAGGCCCGCCTGCTGAAGGAGCATGAGATCCTGTTCCGCGAGGGCGATGTACTGAACCATGTCGCGTATATCGTGAATGGCAAAGTGCGTACGTACAACGTGAACAAGGACGACAAGGAATTCACCACCGGGCTGCATAGCACGGGCGACTTCATCGGGTTCTTCGGGCTTCTGGAGTCGGGGCGGAGCACGGAATCCGCCGAAGCTCTCGAACCGTCCAAAGTGATCCTGATCCCCAAGGATGAACTGCTGGCGCTACTCCACAGGGACCATGATGTGAGCATCTGTTTCATCAAGCTGCTGTCCCGCGATGTGGAGGACCTGAAAAGGCGAATGCTGCAGTTGGCCTATGCCAGTATCCGACAGCGTGTGGCTCAATCGCTGTTGCACATACACGAACGATATGCGGAGGAGAACGACGCCCGCCTGGGTGTGCGCATAACGCGGGATGACCTTGCTTCGGTGGTTGGCACGGCTACGGAATCGCTGATACGAAGCCTCTCTGACCTGAAGCAGGATGGGCTGATCAGTTTGGAGGGCAGGGACATCCGTATCCTGAACAGGAGTGGGCTGGAGAAGGTAGCGCACATTTGAGCAAAAGGGGTCCGGTCCGCTTCTTGGTGGCGAAGGAGCAGCCTTATGCACATATGCATTGCATCAATGTCCGGCGATCTTTGGTCGGTGCGATCTGTACATTGATCGCGATATCAGCATAATAAGCTGTAGATCGCAATGGTCAACACTGCCATTGCGCACTGCGACCCACTTGACCAAATGACCGCATCACAATCAAGTAATGGCACGATCAGGATGAAGGAGCGAACCGAACTGGACAGGGCCATCTTTACTTCACCTTTGAGCGCACCGCCTCTGGCCATTACACTGCTGCAACTTGGGTCGCTCGGCAATACCGCCTGCTTCCACCTCGTATTCTCCAGCGCTGCATTGCACGAACTGATCGGCAGGGACCTGAAGCCGCAGTATGGTACGGCCATCGGTTCGACCGCACCGGATCTCTTCGATCACGTTCTTCTGGACCGCTGCATGGAAGCCCTGTAGACCCAACAGATCGTTGAGCTAAAGCTTATCGCGAACAGCGATACCCACCCCGGTCCGCAATGCACGCGGATCGTTCCCCTGAGCGCCGATGTGGTGATGCTGCATATGGAAGCTGGCCTCGGCGCCCAGCAAGAGATCACGGCAATGACCCTATTGGAACAACGTTTCGGGCTGCTGTTGGAAGCCACGCCCGACGCCATGATCTGCCCGGCGGGCAAGGGATCTACGGGCGTAAACCGAATGATGCCCTTGCGCATGGTGAAGTCTTTCAGCCGCTCCTTGAAGCCCAACGGTACTGAGCCGAAAAGCGCACAATGCTTCTTCGCTGCGTCGATGTACAGCATCGCCTGACCGTTGTACTTGAACCCGGGCATGCCGTCCCCGAAATGTTCTTCAATGCCTGGCACCGGAGCCAGCATCTGCTTGCGGAGATCTTCCGAAGCAGCCTGCATTTCCGCAGGTAGAGATCCGATGTATCGCTCGATACTTTCCATAGTGCATCGCAGGGATCATCCGATGACCTTATTAAACTCTGTGCGGTGATCCTTTGGCTCGGCAACCTCGTCGGGGTTGGTCAGGTAGCGCTCAAAGAAGCGACCGGTCCCAAGCAGATCCTGATCACGAACCCTTGTCTGCAACTCTGCCATGCCTGCGATAGACCTTCGTACGGCCCTTGGTAGACGACCCGCGCCACACGTTCCGCTGACAGCGCGCTATTCACCACGCGGCCCTTGTCCGCAATGGCTCGCACTTCCGGGAACCCGATCTCGAAGTCGAACGATCCGCTCGGGCCACGATGATGGTAACTGAACATGGGGCGGGCAGGTTGCACACCTTGTTCACCCATCATCTGTCGCACTTCCTTGACGGCCGGTTCTATGTAGCGGTCCGTCTGGTGGCGGGGGATCACCAAGTGGATGGTGACCGCAAGCTGTTCGTTGGCGGGAACGATCTCGGGTGTACTGATCATGGTCAGGGTGTTCCGGTGCGAAGGTGACCGAAACAAGTGATACGAATGACGTTGTATGCAATGGTCTTCGCATGTTTGCAGCGTGAAGCATCCCCATAGCGCCACCCTTACCGGTGGCATCGCCACCCGCACCTTTCTGCCTTCCGTGCCCAACGGCACGCACATCGTTATCGCCAGCGCCACCGGCGTGCTGCAGGGCTACTACAAATACTTCGCAGTCTGGATGGCAGAACGCGGCTACCACCTTACCACCTTTGACTACAGCGGCATCGGAGAGTCGCGGCTGGGCAGCCTGCGCAAACATCCCGCTACGGCAAGCACTTGGGCAGAAGAAGATCTTACCGGCGTGATCGAGCACGTATACGCAACCTACAAGCCCACGAAGCTCATCGGTATGGGCCACAGCATCGGCGGGCAGTTCTTCGGAATTTGCAAGGCGCAAGAGAAGTTGGATGCACTGGTGCTCATCGCTTCGCAGCACGGCCACTTCCGCAACTGGGACCTTCCCCATCGCCGACGTATCTCTTTCCAATGGCTTACGCTGATCCCCATCTTCACCCGTGTGTTCGGCTACTTCCCCGGCAAGCGCTTGGGCGTAATGGAGGACCTGCCGCCGGGCATGGTGCATGAATGGGTGAAGTGGGGCCGCTCGCCCGGCTACCTCTTCGACCACGTGCCAGGCGCCCACGAACGTTACGCCAACCTGCACGTGCCGCTGCTCTTCTGGAGCTTCAGCGACGATAACGACCTTGCACCCAAGCGCGCCGCTGAGGCGCTAGTGAAGCATTACGTGAATTGTACCGTCACCCATGAGCACATCCATCCGGCAGATTTCGGAATGAAGACCATTGGACACTTCGGGTTCTTTAAGAAGGGTGGTGAGGATAGGTTGTGGCCGGGGTTGGTGGAGCGGGCGAAGGGCATGTAAGGGTCACACAGGCGTCCCGCCCATGTCCCGTATGAGCACAGGCGGAAAGCCTGTGCGACATTACGCTCCATATCACCGTAAGCTCTTCCGAGGTACGCTGGTTCCCCGCGTTCGTCACTGGCCGCAGCGTCCTTGCAGGAGAGCCTACAGAGGTTCGGGGCGGAGGTCCGAAACGATAGCTTAGCACCTGCTGATCTCACGATCACGGTCACGATAACCATGTTAACTGAGACAGCCTGTTCATGTTGAGGCTATGCTTCTTGGCCGCTTTGGGCTTGGTCAATGCAGCCTCCAAGGCCCAACAGGAGACCCCGCATATCGATACCCTAAGAGTTGAAACTGTGGCCATTATGCACGTCAGGGGCGGTCAACAATTCGCGACCGGCCGTAGCATGCAACTCTACGTGTGGAACAGACGAACAGGCTACAATGTGATCTACCGGCCAACAGGGGTCAAGTATCTTGAAGGGTACTACAAGGAAAGGCGTGACTCACTTTTCCTCGCACACGGACCCTTCACCTTCTACAATGTGGACGGCTCCATCATGAAGCAAGGCGAATATCGAAATGGCAGCGAGGTAGGTACGTTCCTGGTGAATGACGATACCGGACGCCCACTCTACATGATGGACTTCGACCATGGAAAGAAGTCACTGCTGTACCCGGAACGATCAATTCGGGCTGTTGGGAAGGTCTACATAGTGAAGAGCACCGGTCGGGAATTCCAAAAAGGCAAATGGAAATTCTACTGTCCTGATGGCCGTATCCGCAGTGAAGGAAAGTTCAATGAATGGGGTAAGATCGGTCCGTGGAACCACTACGGCGCCAAGGGCAGCTTAGCCCGAACTGAGCGTCATCCAAGGCACAGGTTCAAGCGTTCCAAGCCGATCGCACATAGCGCGTTCGAGGAAGAAGCGCAGACTCATTGCGAACCATAGCCTAGAAGGAGCGTTGCTTTACCATCACGCTTCTGCAGCGTGAAAAGATACCTTCGTACCCAACAAAGAACTACCCAGCATCATGGCACTCAACCGCAAAGCCACCGCCACTTGGAGCGGCACCGGCAAAGAAGGATCCGGACAACTCACTACCACGAGCGGTGTCCTCAGCAACACTCCCCATTCGTTCACCACACGCTTTGTGAGCGAAGACGGCAAGGCCGGCACGAACCCTGAGGAACTCATTGCCGCAGCGCACGCCAGTTGCTTCACCATGAAGTTGAGCTTCGTGCTGGGCAACCACGGCTTCACGCCGGAGAAATTGGAATGCACCGCTACCGTCACCATGGACAAAGTGGGCGAGGCTATGCTCATCACAGCCATCCACTTGGACCTGAAGGCCACCGTGCCCGGCATCGATGAAGCCACGTTCAAGACCAGCACGGAGGACGCCAAAGCGAACTGCCCCATTAGCCAGCTGGTGAGTGTGCCTGTTACGCTGAGCGCGCAACTGCTCTAAAGCCGTCGCCCGCCCTTCCTTCCACGCTCCACACTGGCTTCCGGCAATGCTACATTGCGAGCCATGAAGGGGAGCACGGCCATTGGCATCGGGTTGTTGGTGATCGCTGGTTCGAGCGCTGCGGAATTGCTGCTGCGCAATGCCGGGCTTCGCTCCATTCCTCTGTTCCAGAGCGATCAGCGCTACGAATACTTCACCGCCCCGCTACAGTCGCTTCAGATCGGTGCCGTACGCTTCACGACCAACGAGCAAGGCATGCGCAATGGACCGATCGCGCAAAAGAAAGGACGTCGTGTGCTTGTGATGGGCGATAGTGTGATCAACGGTGGCTACAGCGTTGACCAGGACAGCTTGGCCACCGAACTAGCGAATGCAAAGGCTCGCCAGCAGGGGGTGGCCATCGAATTCATCAACCTTAGCGCCAATAGCTGGGGAGCCGGTAATGTGGCCGCCTTCCTGGAAGCGCACGGCACCTTCGATGCGGATGAAGTGATCGCCGTATTCAGCAGCCACGATGCCTGCGACAGAATGACCTTCGATGCTGTTGTGGGGGTGCATCCCTCCTTCCCGGCCGAACAGCCTTGCTTAGCCCTTGGTGCCGCGTTGCACCGCGCTACCTACCGGCCTGGTGCCCTCGGAACCACAGCACCAGCACCTTGCTTCGACCCCGGCTGGCAGCAACTCCGTTCCATCCTAAAAAAGCACGAACTCCCGATCACCGTACTTCTGCATCCGGAGCTGAACGAGATCGAAAGCGGAACCTACAACGCCGGAGGTCAACAACTCTTGGATACACTTCGCTCCTGGAACTTCCGCACCACGCCCATGCTGCACCTGATGCACGCCAGCATGTACACCGATGGGATCCACTTGAACGCCCAAGGACATGCCGTGCTTGCCGGTGCCCTGTGGGACCAAACCCTATCCAGCGAATGAGGCGTGCACGGTGGCTGGCAGGAACGATCCTTGTGCTCTTTCTAACGGGTGAGTTCGCGTTGCGCATGCGGGGACCCTGGGTGCGCCCGGTGTACGAGGCTGACACGCGTTACGAGTATCGCTTGAAGCCATCGCAGCTGTCGCGCAACGGCAAAGCACGCATCAGCACCAACGCGTACGGCATGCGCAGCGCACCTGTGGGTGCCAAGAAAGGCAAACGTGTGCTGTTCATCGGTGATAGCGTGATCAGTGGCATGGAATGGGTGGACAACGACTCCTTGGCCACCACGCTTTTGGAGGCGCTCCTGAGCGAGCGCTTAGGCGTGCCTGTGCAGGTGCTCAACGCCTCCACCCCTTCTTGGGGGCCGGACAATGCCGCAGCCTATTTGGAAGCATACGGCCTGTTCGATGCGGACCTTATTGTTGGCGTGTGGAACAGCGACGACTTCAGCGACCGCATGGGCTTCGAGGCGGTGGTAGGAAAAAACCCCTATTTCCGCGAGAGGCAGCGCCTGCTCGCTTGGGGCCATGCCTGGGACGAATTTCTGATACGTAAAGGTAGAGCAGGGCACTTTCCCGAAGGGCCACCGGGCTTCAACACGGGGTGGTATGGCTTGCGCAGCTTGGCAGCCAACGCTGGCATCCCCTTCACGGTGGTCATGCACCCGCGCCTCAGCGAACGGTTTACAGGTACGTGGAATGCACAAGGCGCCGCCCTGCAGGACAGCCTCGCCGCATGGGCCGTGCCGAACGCCGATACGTGGAACGCGCTGGAGGATCTGCACTATGCCGATGATATCCACCTGACGGTAACTGGCCAGCGCGCGCTGGCAGAGTTGCTGGTGCAACACGTTCACGAACTCCTCACTGGAATTCGGTAGTACAGTGTATGCGCAACGCGGGTAATACCTTGGCCGCATGCTTCGTCCCACAAGCGTTCAAGATTTCTTGACCTGCGCACTGCCACTGGTGGATGTGCGCTCGCCGGGCGAATTCGCTCGCGGACATATTCCCGGAGCGCATTCTGTTCCGCTTTTTACGGATGAAGAACGCGCGGCAGTGGGCACGCTGTACAAACAGACCGGTCGCGATACCGCCGTGCTGGAAGGCTTGCGGATCGTGGGTCCCAAAATGGCAAGTATCGTGGAACAAGCGCGAGTGCTTGCCCCCGAAGGAAGGGTCGCGGTGCATTGCTGGCGTGGTGGCGAACGCAGCGGTAGTGTGGCGTGGCTGTTGGACAAGGCCGGCTTCGCAGAGGTGTTGCTTTTGAAAGGAGGTTACAAAGCCTTCCGTAACCATGTGCTGATCGAGGTGTGTGAACCCCGCACCTTGTTCATTCTGGGCGGCTACACAGGCACCGGTAAAACCGAAACGCTCGGGCATCTGCGCGAATTGGGTGAACAGGTGATCGATCTGGAGGCTTTGGCCCATCATAAGGGATCCAGTTATGGCGCCATAGGCGAAGCTCCCCAGCCCACCACCGAGCATTTCGAGAACCTGCTGTGGCATGCCTTGCAACGGACCGATCCTTCTCGACCTGTTTGGATAGAGGATGAAAGCCTGATGATCGGTCGCGCCAAGATCCCCGATGGGTTCTTCGCGCATATTCGGGCCGCTCCACTCTTCTTTGCCGACATGCCGATGGAACAACGGGCCATGCGCTTGGTAAAAGACTATGGCCAATACCCCAAGGAACAGCTTGCCGAAGCCACCAAACGGATAGAGAAGCGCATGGGGCCGCAGCACTGTAAAATGGCCTTGGAAGCCTTGGAAGCAGGCGACCTGCAGACTGTGGCCATGGCCGCCTTGAAGTACTACGATCAGGCCTATGCACACGGAGCATCCAAGCGCGATCCGCAACGCGTGGTGCGATTCCCGGCCACGGCGACCGACCTTCGTGGCCTTGCTCAACGCTTGAAGGACCATGTCGCTGCCACCGCCCCCCACCGCTGAACCCATCCGTCTCACCCAATACAGCCATGGCGCGGGCTGTGGATGCAAGATCGCGCCGGCCGTACTGGAGACCATCTTGAAAAGCGAGCTCGGCACGTTCCCCGACCCGCGGTTACTGGTGGGCTATGGCAGCCGTGATGATGCCGCCGTGTACGACATGGGCAACGGCCGTGCTATCGTCAGCACCACGGATTTCTTCAGCCCGATCGTGGATGATGCTTTTGATTTTGGACGTATTGCCGCTACCAATGCGCTCAGCGATGTGTATGCCATGGGTGGCAAACCCTTGCTCGCTGTCGCCATCTTGGGTTGGCCAGTGGAAAAGCTCCCACCCGAACTGGCTGCACGTGTGATCGAGGGCGGAAGGCAGGCCTGCCATGATGCTGGCATCGCGCTGGCTGGCGGCCATAGCATTGATGCGCCGGAACCCTTCTTCGGCTTGGCCGTGACCGGCGAAGTGGACATTGTCCACATCAAACGGAACAATACGGCGCGATCCGGAGATGTGCTGTTACTGACCAAACCGATCGGTATCGGGATCCTTGCCACAGCCCAAAAGCGCGGCAAACTCAAGCCCGAGCATTACCACATCGCGCGTGACCTGATGTGCCAAAGCAATGCCGTAGGTGCAGAATTGGCCAAGATCCCTGGTGTGCATGCCATGACCGATATTACGGGCTTCGGGCTTGGTGGCCATTTGCTCGAACTCTGCCAAGGCAGCGGGCTTTCCGCAGAACTAGAATTCTTGCGGGTGCCCGTGATAGCAGAAGCCGTGGCCTATCTTCAAGATGGATGCTACCCGGATGGCTCGTTCCGGAACTGGAAAAGCTATGGAGCCAACATCAGCGGAGCAGCCTCAATGGAGCGCATGATGGTCTTGAGCGACCCGCAAACCAGCGGCGGATTATTGATCGCCGCGGAAAAAGAGAGCGTTCAAGGGATCCTATCGACATTGACAAGCGCCGGAATAAGAGCGTCCACAATAGGTTTTCTTTCGACCAATACCGAAATCGAATCGATAAGGGTGGTATGACCAAAGAGCCGAATGTAGCATACCCTTATATCCCTTCTGTTTGATAAATGGGTAGAATAAAGTGTCTACTATAGCATATAGTATCTGTAAATTTGTACCGCTCATTTAAATTCGGTAAAAAACACCACTAAAACAATGCCACCTAAAAAGCTCAACGAGAAGGAGGTAGAACACCTGCTGGGTCAATACCGCAGTGAACGTCGTCGCCTCCTATTTCAATTGGAGAATGTACGCCAAGCGATCACGGCACTGAAAGGGAATTCAACACCCGCTCCTGCTGCATCCGGCGAAGCACCCGTGAAACGCGGACCTGGCCGTCCGCGCAAGACCGATGCAGAGAAAGCTGCCACCAAAGCCAAAGCCAAACCGGGTCGACGCAAAAAGCGCGTTGTCACCGGAGGTGGCTACCGCCTTAGTGATTGGGACGGAATGATCCTTAGCGCTATTGAGAAAGCCGGCCAACTCCTGCCCAAAGAAGCGCTCATGACTGCCGCAACGGAATGGGCGCAGACAAACGCACCAGAGATGTCTGCTGAAGATATCGAAGCCAAGCTCACGCGTGTGCTGCAGAAATTGAGCGGACGCCGTGGTCAGCTAGGCACGCACCGCAGCGGTCTGCGTCGTGGCTATCACTACGGTCTGAAGGACTGGTTCTTCGCAAGCAGTGGTCTGCTGCGCAAGCAGCACTACGACAAGCTGGTGCTTGTTGCTGATTGACCTTTTCACACATGTGAAGAACGGGCGGCTCCAAAGGCCGCCCGTTCTTCGTGGTACCCTTGCCCTGCGGTACATCAGGGTATCCCGAACTGCATAGCGTACCTTGCAAGCACAATGTTGGCCCCATGAAGAACATCCTCGTCCCCATCGACTTTTCAGCTGTGAAGAACAGTTTGGTATCCACTGCTGGAGACCTCGCCAAAGCGTTGGGCGCGAAGCTCTGGCTGGTGCATGTGGCCGCTCCCGATCCCGATTTCGTGGGTTTTCGAGTGGGTCCTGAATACATCCGGGAGCAACGTGCAGACATCCTGCGCAAGGAACATCAGGATATACAAGCCATAGGCGCACAGCTGAAGGCAAAGGGGATCGACACCGAAGCATTGCTGGTACAAGGCCCCACCACCGACACTCTTTTAGAGGTCGCCCAGAACGTATCCGCAGATCTGATCGTGATGGGATCGCACGGCCACAGTGCACTGTTCCGCGCCTTCGTAGGAAGTGTTAGCGAGCAGGTGCTGAAGGAAAGCAAGGTGCCTGTGCTCATCGTTCCAACACCCGATAAGAAACGATGAGTGGCTTGAACAAAGCCCTTTCGATACTAGCGTTCTTCGTATTTAGTGGTTCGGTCTGCGTGCCCACAATGATGGGCGGCAAACCCAAGATCCAGGAGATCACGCTGCCCGCTGGCTTCTCCATTTCGGTGTTCGCCGAAGGGGTTACCAACGCCCGGGCCATGTGTTGGGGCGACAAGGGAACGCTGTTCGTAGGCAGCCGCAGCGAAGGGGTGGTGCATGCCCTACGCGATACCAACGGAGATGGTAAAGCCGATGAACATCTGGTGATCGCCAAGGAACTGAACATGCCCGTGGGTGTGGCTTTCAAGGATGGTTCGTTATATGTAAGCGCAGTGGGCCGGATCCTGCGGTACGACAACATCGAAGACAAGTTGGACGCACCACCCGAGCCGGTGGTGGTGACCAATGCCTACCCGACCGAGAAGCACCACGGCTGGAAGTTCATCGCCTTCGGACCCGATGGGAAGCTTTATGTGCCGGTGGGCGCACCCTGCAATATCTGCCTGAGTGAGGATAGCATCTACGCAAGCATCACACGCATCAACGCCGATGGAAACGGCCGTGAGATCGTAGCCCATGGCGTGCGCAACACGGTAGGCTTCGATTGGCACCCCGAGACCGGCGAACTCTGGTTCACCGACAATGGTCGCGACATGATGGGCGACGATATGCCGGATTGTGAGTTGAACCGACTAGCAGTAGATGGATCGCATTACGGCTATCCCTTCTGCCATGCACCGGGCTTGGCAGACCCCAAGTTCGGAGAGCAACGCAACTGTTCGGAGTTCACCAAAGAGTCAGCGCTACTAGGTCCGCACACTGCCCCGCTTGGCATGCGTTTTTACACCGGGGAGCAGTTCCCGGACAAGTACTGCAACGCCATCTTCATTGCCCAGCACGGTAGCTGGAACCGGAGTACACCCATCGGGTACCGCCTAATGGTAGCCTACCCACGAACCGATGGCTCAGCGACGACCGAGGTCTTCGCCGAAGGCTGGCTGCAAGGCAGCAACGCTTGGGGTCGCCCCGTGGATGTGCTGGTAGCGCCCGATGGCAGCCTTCTGGTGAGCGATGATGCGGCTGATATGATCTATCGGATCAGCTATGCGGGCAAGTAGAGCGCGTTTCCGAGCGCTCGGCATCCGTCCAGTTCATTGATCGACGCTCCCACTTTGACGCGGTAGTATAACTATCATTATAGAACTATTTACAATCATTTGTGAAAGTCATTGAATATTCCATGCTGATCTTTGTACCACGCAATAAGACATAGGACCATGCAGCAATTGATGCAGATGAATGTTCAGGTATCAGAACCTGTGTATCACAAAGACCCACAGGCTACTGAGTTGGGTCGACGCATCATAGAACATAGTGTGTTGCTGATCGATGAACTGGGGCTGGAGAAGTTCACCTTCGGCAAGCTCGCGGCATCCTTGGGAACTGCGGAAAGCAGCATCTATCGCTACTTCGATAACAAGCATCGGCTTCTGATCTACCTGATCGGCTGGTACTGGAGCTGGCGCGAATACAAATTGGTCTTCGA